>JAABUO010000558.1_pt1 | contig 67907 bp, 60 predicted proteins | sample 5559291 | NCBI WGS metagenome assembly JAABUO01 (sample SAMN10711878, study PRJNA513372) | rock metagenome | isolation source: Antarctica rocks | place: Antarctica: Victoria Land, Finger Mt sud | reverse complement strand
AATACCCCCCCCCCCCCCCCCCCCCCCCATTGTATCGCCTTCTCTCGCTCCCCCACTACCATCTCAAGGCAGATTCCCCGGCGCGTAGCGCTGATCCGGTCTAACCACCATCCCATTCACAAGCTGACCATCACGGTACGCCGGATAAACAATCAGCTTCCCATCCGTGATCGCAAGCGTCGAGAAGCCATTGTCCGGTCCGAACTGGCCGCTCCAGGAACTACTAACCGTGTAGCTGTCGCACACGACGTTGCTGTAGCTGGCGCGGCTGCCGGTTGTGGTGTAGGAGCAGGGTGTTGCGGGGGCGGTGTGTGGGGCGATGGTGTAGGAGTAGGAGCATGATCTATTGGGGTCTGGGAGTTAGTGTTTGGGTTTTAGGGGAGAGGGTTGGGTTGAGAGAGGTGGATTTGGAGCGGTTGCTGCTTGGATGTTTCGAAGGGGTTTTGATTAGGATCGACTGGGGTTGGAGATCCTTGGGAAGTATAGCTTACGTATCGTTGCTGTTGCAAGTGCGGAGGAAGGATTCGATGTCCATTCTGGAGCTGAGGCTGCCATCATGGATTTTCCAGTCGGAGATGCGAGGGCGGACACAGCGGTCGTGACTGCTGCTAGGAGTATTTGGAGCTGCATGGAGAGACTGTGGCGCTTCTTGGCATCTGAGTAGGTCGTCTGAGGTGGCAGGGACGTAGATATGACTAGTGCTGATTATACTGGCTGAAGATGTTGAGGGAGACGCAGCTCTTAAGTGCCCCCCGAGGGTCCAATGAAAATTGATGGCTAAGGTGAAACTTGATGCTATTTCCCCTTACACGGCCAACGGCAACATGCATCCCTGGAGCACGCCTTACTTGGTAAGGTGGAACCCGACGGCGTTGTCTCAACTAGGGTACGTTGGTCCACGTGTAACTACTACCGGATAACAGATGGGATCGTACAAGAAGGCTTTGCGTACATGAGTTTCCGATCAGCCGAGTTGTACTGGCATCGGCATGGCCGGCGTCTCAAGCCGTTCTGGTGTTACACACAAGCTGAGTCGGAGCATGAGGTGGCACATTCGCGCAAAGGGGACAGTACGGTGATGCATGATTAACGTCGTGCGAGAAAACCGCGTTATGGTAAGAACGACGATCTTGATGCTGCAAGAGGTAATAATCGAGGAATCAGTCCGTGCCATTGTCTAGATGACCGCATTACTGCGGACTCGGCGTACTTCAGCGAAGCACGAACTATCAGTGAGCGTACCTCGATGATCAGTCGGTCAAGCAACAAATCCCTCCGTCATTCCCTTAGCTAGGGGAAGCCTTTCACCTCATTTGTCCAATGTTAGGGTCGAAGAACATAAAGTTGCCTACCATGTTTATCGTTCATGCTTGTCAGAGCAGGCTTCAGGTTGCTCTTCAACGATAGTCTGAGGTAGTAGTTCCACCAGAGTATCGAAAGACGGTTAGATCGAATGAACAGTATGCTCAACGCTGCCTGGAAAGAATGTTGAAAGCTGTGCGTGCGACCAATCGATATCGAAGCCATCTAATGCTTGTATGACCTGATGCGAAATGTACGGACAAGACGACCTGTCAAGTAATCGGCCGTCATTCGAGCTCTATCGTCTTTCCTGCCCTCGACATTTTCTCAACAGATCTTGTCTAATGTCCCTTATCAGGAAGCAATTGAGTTTGCATTTCTAGATTGCCGCTTTATAGATCAAGCCCCGATGTAGGTTATGCACAGAATTCGCGAGTCGCTGTTGATGGAGCCGGGCTTGCATTTATTGAATGGGAGATGCGGCCGTGAACAAGACGACGAAGGCTTGTACTGATTGTGATCTATCCAGCTTTATCATGGTAAGACGTCTGTTATGGAAGGTCAACGTTTCGAACGCCATGAATCCGCAATATTCATGATACCTGTTCGGTTAAGGCGGTTCTCGGTCTTTGCTGATTTCAAAAGTGATTCGGTGTTGCCGCTGTTCATTGCTCGATTAGCAGATGAGACGATCACACATCTGGTAATGATGTCAAACTCTCGGACGGTCTGAATGCATCAAGAGCCTTCTTCGGGGTTTGAAGGATATTCCGTGCTGTTGTATTTCGAATGCTTAAGCTCTGGATGTTTTTGGTCGAGGACGACCAGCCGTCAAATAATTCGACCACGCAACCTCGTTCGTGTAGTAAGTCAAGTAATCCACGGCGTCTCGAAAATCTTGCATATCCATATCCGCGTACACCACGTTTCTTCCCCCTTCCCAAGCGTCTTTGTACTTGAGTGCAACTAGCGGCCCACGCCAATCGTGAGCCATAGCACCTTTGGTCGCCGCAATAGCACTCTGATTTCGGCTTGATCCATCGTTCAAGAAGTTATCTCGCATCCACATCTCGAACGGCTGCTGTGTTTCTCGTCCTCGAACGTAGTTCTTGAAAAATTTGGAGGGTGTCATGCCTTTGTAACCGACACCTGTGCCTACATGTTCTTCGAACTGGGGCACTTCGAAGTATGGTTCTGGCTCGTCTCGGTCCTCTCGGTGCCGGTCGCATTTTATCCACGTGAACGACGGGGCTTCGGCATCGGGATTGAACAGTATGCCTCGCTTGTATGAAAGGCCTGGTCTTTCGTCATTTGTGGTGAATTGAGAACAAAGTAGCTTGTGGCACGGCCAATCAATCTTCTGGCACTTGGTCGAGCAGTAAGAGCTTGAGTGGCATTGCTTGCAGAGATGGGTATAGGCAGAATTACAGATTGTGCATGGAGGGGCCATGGCTTCCAATAGCCAGTTAAAAGAGAGTAGCAGGTAAAGTGAAATTCTTGCGCCTGCAGAGAATCGAGGCGATAAAGTTGCGGATGGGGAGTTCTTTTCGGGAATCGAGAGAGGTTGTTTGGGTGATGATGGGGAGGACCCTGCAGCAGACAGCGGGAGGGACGGAGCGGGAAGCCGGGGCTTGTGGGGCCCCAGTTTTTGCTGGAGACCTTCACTTTAGTTGCTCTGGCCGACAGAGCCGGAGTTGCACACCACCTTCCACATCCAGAGATGAATTTACATGATCGCTCATCTTCCCTTTCGCCCCCACCCCTCAAACGCCGCCGCCTCTCCACGCCGCCTCTCCCCTCCCTCCCCTCAAATCCCCGCGCAACCACCCAGCCCTCTACCCACCTCCCACCAAGCTCATCCTCGACCCTCCGCATCCTCTCCTGGAACATCAATGGCATCACGCCTTGCCTGCCCCCAGTCATCCCCCAGAATCAGCGCCCAATAACGAAATTCTTCGCCTTAACACCTACTCCCACAAGGGTGTCAAAATCTGCCAACATCGCAACGCCGGCGAGAGCGCCCAGCCTGCGACGATGTCTCCGCCGGTGGGGTTGGCCGGCGGTTGTCAGCCTGCAGGAAGTCAAGATCGCACGCGCGGATACTGCTACAAAGGATGCTGTTCGGCGGGCTGTGAATCCCTTCACGCTGTCCTCGAGCCGCTCTGATGAGGAAGGGAATGATTTGGGGGAGGAGGGTGTAGGTGGTCCTGAATACGATGTCTGGTTTGGCTTGCCGAGGGACAAGTTCAATGCCCGCGGCCCGGGTGGGAGTGGGAGGGTTTATGGGGTGTGTATGCTTGTGCGGCGAGATGTGGCGGAGACGGAGGGGGCAAGGGTGGAGGAAGTAGAGTGGGATTTGGAGGGGAGGGTGCTGGCGCTCGAGATACCCTGTGCTTCGGCTGGCGACGGTGGAGAAGAAGGTGCTGGGGAAGGAGTGGTGTGGGAGGGAGCTGGGCAGGGGAGGAGAGGAGGGTTGGTGGTTTTTGGTATCTACGCTGTGAATGGCACGACGCTGCCGTATCGCGAACCTAGTACGGGGATTATCACGGGGGATCGTCACGCGCATAAACGGCGTTTCCACACTCATCTCAGGGATGAAGTGGCACGGTATGAAGGAGATGGGTGGGATGTTGTCGTCGCAGGTGACCTGAATATCTCTCGCTCTTCGCTAGATTCATATCCGAGCCAGAGAGTGGGGGTAGATCATGTGGCCAATCGGGCCGACTTTGAGGAGAATTTTATGAATGCTCGAGGTGGGTTGAGGATGATGGATTCGTTCCGCGAGATGAAGGGTGAGGAGAGAAAGTACACATACCGACCTCCTGGCAGGGTGTGGGGAGCGGGGATGGACAGAGTGGATCTGATTCTGTGCTCGAGGGGTATGGGAGGTAATGAATTTGAAGAAGGGAGAGGGAGTGGACAGGGAAAAGATAGGAAGCGGGGGAGATTGGTGGACGCGGGTATTTTGGACACGGAGGAGGAAAGGGGGCCGAGTGATCATGTTCCATTGTATGTAGATGTGTCTCCTGCAGACGCAACTCTGAAGCACGAAGACGGAGGATAGTTGACATGTTATGAGATCCATCCTTCCTCCTCACGATCGATGCTCCTTGAATTTCGTAGCTCGCACTATGTGGGTTTTGAGACCAGAATGACATCTTCACGCGATATAGCTCGCGCACGCATGCAAACAGTCTAGGAAAGGAACACACATCTTTTGCTTCAGCATCAAGAGTAAGAGCCTGTCATACCCCGACCGTAAGTCAATCAGTCGATGACCTCTGTAATCATCTCCGGCATAGCAGTCCGTGTGTACTGTGTCGTCTTTTTAATACGTCTGCCAAGCCAAGCTAAGCCTAATCGAGGTTTCTCAATTACTCCGTCGAACGTTCGCCTCAACCTCATGGACCCTTCGCAGGCTTCAGGGCATCATGTGACCTCGGACTTAGCATGGAGATGTCCCTTTCGGGCTAGGTCAGCCTGGTATCTGATATTTTCCGCAGTCCTCGGATTAGGGCGATGCTCAAGGCTTTCCGTGATCTCGTTGTTTGATCGCGTTGCGCTTTATCGAAATTAGGTGTGCGCAGACTAGTTACCTAACACTATCTCTGAATAGGTGTACTTGTAGGACGACCATTCCTCTCAACCTGTCAAGCTAGCTTGGTATACCGCCCATCCGAAACTGCCGCTATCACTACAAGTTGCGAAAATGATCGAGGAATGCTTTGCCATTTAAACGAAACTTCCAGTCGCTTACAAGCGTTGCTGGTGGACTGGAACTAGCACGTAGGTGGGATTAGTTCGACGCCGGCGGCCTCGGGTACTCACACCGGATACTTACTCGCACTAGATTTTCGGCGATGATCATAAATTCCCGGCCTATCATGCCAAATTCAAACCTATCATTTTGTATAGGGGTACTTTGGCGCTGACACGACTTGAAAGCAGGGCTACTGCACCCATAGGCCGGGCGGACCTCCGTTATCAACGCTAACTCATTCATCCATCCGCCTTGGAGAAACCGTCTCGGCATATCTCTTTCCACTGAAATGGATGTTGATAAAAGCTTCAATGTTAAAACCGAGACAAGCACCTTGATCGCTGGGCCTCCCTCAAGATCACCAAAGCGAAATATGCGGCCGATGTCGCTCAGATCAGTTGCCAGATAAGTTGATGGTGAGGCGACAACAAAGAGGGCTTGATACGACATCGACTGTTGAACCGGAAAACAGGTGCACATTACGAGGTATTCGTAGATCCCGAGGCCTGAGAAACTTGCAAGATCGTTGCGTTATCGGTTCGGTTTGAGGAGCTCAGCAAGTGCTCGTCGAACGCGAAGGTTGGGTAGCTCGGGTTGTACTGCACAACAGCGTAAAACGTCTTTCCATGGCCGATGGGGATATATCCTCCAAAGCCTTGCCTTGATTTCTTCTTCCTAATACAGATTTCGTATATGGCTGCAAACGCAGGCATCGTTTGCGAAAGCGCAAATGTGTCCGTCTTGCTGCCGTCAATGGCAGTGACGGTCATCATACAACTTTTGTGAGGCCAGTTGATAGGGACATTGCGTGGGGAATCCTCAAGGATACCGTATGTCTGCGACTTTGCGTAGAAAGGGTCGTTCTTGATGTTGATCATGCCACTCGCGCAATCTAAGGCTGCTGGAGCTGGGAAGTCGGTGTCGTCACCGTAGCATGCTGGTGCAGCGACAGGAGAGGCATTGGTATAGGCAAGGAAGAAAAGGAAGAGACTCCTCAGCTGGAGCATGGCGGATGACTTCGTGCTTGTAGGTAATTGATGAATGAAAACTTGATGGCAAATCCGAGACTTAAACTAACCTCGTACACTTCCAGAGGGTAAAGTATTAGGGAGCATGATGAGAGACTCGCAACCACAATTATGATGTCTTGCTGATCATTGTAGGATCACGGACCTGTGTGCGCGAATCGCAAGAACGATTGCGGCTAGCATCTCTCAGCTCTCCGTATAGCGGCCAAATACGTTCGCGAGCCGGTGCATTGGTAATGGCGAACCAACCTTTCTGCTAACGCGAACAGAAGTATCATATCTGATACACGTACGACTATGTTTGCCTTATGGAGCCGGAAGTCGACGGGCCAATATGAGATATCCCACGCACAGTGGGTGGGTCATGCAGCCTTACATTCGGCCGCATCAGACGGTCCTCCACAGCTTTTACTCCAGCTACTGGTCCTCTCGAGACGGTTGCTCACCGTTCGCAAGTTGCCTTCTTTTGCCTTCGACAACTTTGGTTCGTCTTGATACATGAATCCTGCCTACATCCCGTGTAACTGTTACACAACTGCGTGATTATATGCTCGAATTCAGGCGCCCGGACATCCCGTCATCCTGTACAATCCTCTGCACAGCTTTCAAGAAGCAGATTTCAGCCCGCCTCACCGCCCCGTATCGTTCCCACTGATTTCGGTGCATAAGACTCACCATGGTCTCCATTTACTCTCTCTTCTGTAATTCTACAGCTCTGTATAAGGTCCTATCTTCCTTAGTATTCGAAGTCTGTGAAAATGAGGATGACCCTCAAAGTATCTCAGAATATCTATCTCTTCTCTTTATATTTACCCGTCTTATTGCGTAATCGATTGCCATCGCTGTTCCGCTCTTGTCTATTCATTCTTCTTCTTCTCCCATCCGTAGCACCTGCAGCTACACACCTTCGCGACGCAGATATGCAAAATTACCTCGCGAACGATCGCGCAGGGCTTGCTCGGCTCAATGCCCCGTAAGTTGTGTTTACTCGTTGTTGCAATAGAAGGAACCTCTACTGACGAAACGCAAAGGGTTTTCTTCTATGGCCAGCTGTATGGGCACCCGCCCTGGTAAATATGCCCAATACAGACCCTGTCTACATTATTGACAGCCAGCTTCTTACAGCATCCCTACATGGGCCTACCAAGGAACACCAAACTCTCCTGATATCTATGATGCACAAAATAGGACAAAGCCTGCCAAACGGTGCGACTATGCCAATGTGGGCTGCGATTGCCGGACTCCGGAACTCGAAAGCGGCAACCCTACTCCAGCGTTTCCTGTGTATTTTGCCATTAGACAGTGCTCAGAAACAGAAATAAGAGTGACCCTAAACCTGTTTTACGAGAAAGATGGAGCCATTTGTTGGTTCGACACAACGCATTTCGCCCATGTAGATGTGGGCCATAATTTGTGAGTTTTTAACGTTCTCTCGACAATTATTCGAAGTACATGAACTAAATGATGTGTACCCTAGTGACTGGGAGGGTGTAGTCATCATATACAAGAAAAGTCCGACAACTATGCTGTGGAGTGCTGAGTTTCTGTTGATGAGTCAACATGGCGGTTACGAGGGTAGAGACTGGCTGGCAATAAAGCAAACCCTATCGTAGGACGTTCCACTGTTTATGCTTCTCATATCGACATGCTAATACGCCAGTCTCAGGTCACGACAAGCGGCACTTCCTGACCCTCGGCACATAAAGGTCTTGCCGCAAGGACAAAACCATCCCGTGGTCTACGTCGGCTGGCTGAAGCACCCACACTTCGATTTCAAGTACACGTTCCCTTGGGGATGGCCTCTGCAGCTGACAAAAATGGCTTTCCGGAGCGACGACTGGTGGCAATTGGTAGATCGAAGTGCGTCATAAGTGCCTCCTGAGCACCACGAATTGATCACGTACTGAGTGATCGATTGCCTTAGATACCCTGATCGAAGCCAGTGACTCCACACCCGCGGGTCGTATCATGCTGAGACAGACTTGGGGAGAGGCCACGAGCATCCCTCCCAAGGTTGATCAAGGTGTGTGCTCGGTTCCGCTTCGAAATGGGCTCATTGCGGGCAACAACAACGATTCGCTCGGAGCGGCCAGCGTTCTTGTCAATGGTAGTTCGGTCTTTGTGAATGGGACTATTTAGAGCGTCAATGGAAGTCAAGGTAATGGCGCAGTCAATTTTTGTGGAGAATAGGCTTTCGCTTCGATAGGTGAGCATTCGGAGCGTATTAAACGGCCTTTTGAAATAGGAAACACTTTCGGACAATAATCTAAGCTTCGAAGGCGGAACATTTCTGTCGAAGTACTCTGCTCCATCTGTAGACGTAACAACTTGTACGCTGGAACTCCTGGTGGCCAAAGGTGTGATGCGTTGATAAGGAGCTGATCTAAATATAAAGTCGAATGGGTCACGTGACCGGCTGAACCACCTTCCACACCTTCCATGAGGCAAAGTACTTCCACTACAACCTAGATGCGAACGCTTGCTACTTACTACTCATAACAAATAAAGACGGCACAAAACGTAAAGAACCGCACTATCTACCCTCATGGTTTGTCAGGCTGCCAGAATGCTTTCCTGATGTCCTGTTCAGGGTGACCCCTCTTAAACAACCACGATTTTCGAGGCTTTGGGACTTGGATATTCCAGAATTCAGGCTACGGGACTGGAAACGTTACCATGATGGTACTGTCCATCTCATCACGGCTACGATTGCCTTCCTAGGACTATCCCACAACTCTATTATGCGCGGATTCACGAACGTCCACATTGCCAATTCTGGTGTCATGCGGGCGCCTTGTCCTGGCCCCCCACAATTTATCTACAAGCCCTACAAAATCTGCCCCCAAGCTGCCACCGTTATTCCACCCTATCCGCTCATGTCAGTAAGATTGCGCCAAGAGCCATTATTCTCCGTCGAGGGTTTAGTAAAGCTGGGCATGTAGGAATAAGGGAGAAGTTGCCGCCGGCCCCCAACCGATAGAGCGATCCGGGCGCTTCGAGTCCGCAAACGAACATGATAACCGAGAATGTGATAGACTGCAGATGATGGTAAAAATATACCATAAGATTTCCTGGCAAGAGACGTACCTGCAGTACGCTCAAGCTTGGCTAATGGATTTCGAATACATAAGCCAACGAATCCCCTAGGGTAAATCCGACAATCTCGTTTTTCTTCAGCACTGATCATTGCCGGTTCTGCAATTACCATTTTCGAACGTCCTCAACTTCCTGTTGATGTTCAACATGGGTTACTACCTATTCTATCTGACCTTGCTTGCCTCGTTCCTCCCAGCACTCACCGCGGCCCAATGCGCCGCTTGCGATTCCTACAAAGAAGCACTTAAAGGCTGCGAAACGACCAGCACCAATGTCACCGCCGTTGGTGGCACCATGGACACTACAAGCGTTCATTGCATGTGTGCGACGCAAAACAACGCGACGAACATGAATACCTGCAATGGCTGCTGGAACTCGAATCCTGACCTCAAGTTCGATATCACCGTTCTGCTGGCCTGGTCGACGACGTGCAAGGCGGACGCCAAATTCGGCGAGCAGCAGGCCGTCGCTTGCTGGGAGTCGCAACCCAGTATTGATTTGCCATGTTTCGAGAAGGGCGGTGCGAATGGGGGAGGCTCTGCACCGACGCCCGGCGCAACAAATTTCCCTACAAGGTAATTATGATCTGTCTGATCCTAGTCTCGCCAGTTTTTATGACTCTGACTTCGCAAAGCTCATCGACTACCACGGCTCCGACTGCGTCTCCTAATGCCAAATCAGCTGGCGTAGTCCTTCTGCCATCGCTTGCGCTCCTGGCACTCTCACTCGCCGGGCTTGGTACAGTTATAGGCCCGTGAGACGACGTCTCGATGCACCTTTCAAAGATCACCCGAGCTACGGTCGCGTCCCCTAGATCTCATCATCATAGATGTGGGATAGCTCTGACGAATTTTTCGAGAGTGTGAAGACCTTGTTCAAAGATAGGCCGCCATAGTGGTTTCTAATCAATAGTCGATCATGACGGGTTTGCTACGCTAGTCCATCGTTTCAATGTATGACTTGCTGACTGTACACAAAGTCATGGCATATATTATCATAATCAAGCGCTTGATCTACGCTGTTTGTGCCATTGTCAACAGTTTCTCGAGTGTGACGATTATTGCATTCCTTTCAGAGTCATCCTATTGACGCACGCAGAAGCCTGTCGAGGGACCAGATGGACAGACAGGTCGAGGTGTGGCACAAGCATGATGGTCAATTCACTGTCACCCCTTTGTTCTCGGCGCTTATCCCAAGCGCTCATCATCAAGCATTCCACTTGCCCTTGTTGCCTGATCTATTCGTGTCATTGCCTCACCGACTGGACTTTCTTCCTGGAGATACTCTTCCATGATACGCTGGTGACTTCGTTCAAATACATGATACCTCGGGCCAACATTGTAAAGAACGCACGGAGCAACTCTGGCGAAAGTGATTGTGATGATCCTTTTTCAATGACCGAGTAGCTTAATCTTTGATTCCCTCTCTCTCCCTTCATCGACCGACGCCAGATGGCCTCAAGGCAGTATGCGCGCTTATCGACACACTGCCGCATTTTGTACGAACTTTCGGCTTGGTATCGGTTCGTGCCGGAGATGATTGAGGAGACAATAGGTTGATGAAGTTACACTTGGAGTATAACAAGCTTATGCTTTCAATGTCGGAGCACAAGATGCGTCGCTTTCCTCGACTGGTGATCTGCGAGGCATATCGCGTCTAGAATGGCATACTGACGTTCTGATACCGATGCCCACACGCCACTTCAGGCTCCCTAAGGGATGTCAGTGGACAGAAGATTCTGAAGCAGTACGTATTTGGCACGAGCGAGAATCACTTCGATCCCTGACGACTTCGTTTTGGCTATAGAGGCCTTTGCAGTGGCTAAAGATGGTGTATCAGTGCTTGATATTTTTCAAAGCAACGGATTGGCGCGTCCAGGGTGGACATTTCGACCGATGGAGATTCATGGTCAGAGCGGCAAGCCGTTGAAGGATGTCCAAGGCAGATGAGACGCTTGAGAGCTGACTTCCGAGACAGCAGATAAAGGGCGCAACTGGATGGACAGACAATCGAAGTTGCACGGTGCTGTAGTACGTGATACTATTGGATGGCACGAACCATGAATCATATTTGTTTGAATCAGAGTAGCTTTTCGGTGCTGAACGGACTTTTGTGTTTTCGTTATCCGCTCACTCAAGCTCCACCCTGGTGAAATACACACCATCGCTTCTTGGGTACGGAGTAGCCTGCATGGGATCATGACATTTCAAGATGCAACGCTGATAACCCATCGAAATGGTGTTAGTATATTCTCTCCATAAATCTTCGTTTTAATTGCTCTGCTAACATATCTCTAGCCCCTGTGACCTTGTCCACCCGCCTACTCTTCCGATGAGCTCACCTCGTTATAGATTCAACATGGTAGAGTCATGAATGACAACAAAGAGGCGTGGCTGGAGGGCATGAATTGCGTATTGGAAGTACCGTCTTTCTCTGGTAGGATTGTTTGCTTTTAAGGGCAGTTGCTGTTTGTCGAACATCTCCTTTATCGTTGTCTCTTTAATGTCTAGTGCTATATAGGTCCAGGTGAGTTGGGTTATCCAGGTCATCTCACACATTCTGTATTTGAGGCTTTCAAAAGATGATGGTGTGTGCGCCTGCCGCCGGACTAATCGTGTAAAGCTGTCATCAATTGAAGGTCTCCTTCCTTCGCTCTCATCCCAGGACTCAGTGAACAAGTAGCGGTTAAAATATTGCTTCAAATCCTCAATATCCTGTGCTCCCAGCCAGCATGGCACCACCCGTGCAACCCATCAGGGAGATAACGAACGCGCTCAACCTTCCTACCCAGGCCTTAGAATTGATCAATAGATTGGGTCAAGCCGATGCGATCCAGAAGTCTGGTTCGGACGTATTGACAGAGCAAAAATTGGCTTCCTTGATGGGCCGTCATCGTATCGGAAAGGGTTTTGAGCAAGAGTTTCGCGCAGATGTAGCGAGATCCGTACGACCAACAATCTTTCACCGTATCAAGATTGCGCTTGCAGCTGGGGCTGGGCCAACAGTAGGACAAGCGCTCAAAGATCCTGTCCTACTCTCCATGGTCATCCAACTTTCTCTTCTTGGCTTCTCGCACGAGCCACAAAGTCTTGCTAACGCTATTGTATCCGCTGTTCAAGAGATGGCGGACCAAGACGGCCAATTCGCGCAGGACGTGCCGGACTACAGATCATTAATAGGAACCTTGCAAGCTTGTCGAGAACAAACCGCCGATTATTCCTGGGCAGACTTGTTCGGCAAGATCGAAAAGAAGATTGGATCGGCCGAACTTACTTTCTCAAAGCAGTCCGACCGCCCTGAGATAAAGTCTCAGCTCCAGGAACTTCCCCACCTCGATACCCGCCTCGTTCCTTTCACGGTCTTGCGAGCCCTGGTAGGATCTCTAGTAGACTTACAAGCCTTTCCCGGAACAGGAGCTCTTGACGTCGAGACCCAGAGCGGTATCAGTACTATCGTGGTATGGTGCCACCACGTACTGGGTCTGAGTATCCTTGTCCGCTTGCATGGTAGTTTCGTTAAAGTCCGCTTCGGCGATGATACCCAACCTAACATTGTGGTCAATTCGGGCGCCTCGAAGAGCGCTACATTGTTGAATCCCTTAAGAAACAATGAGCGCATATTCAGTTTGGTTCTGGAAGATGATGCTGTCCATGAGATATCACCAGAAGAGCGATGGGGGGCCTTCGGATTTAGCGACAAGATCTTACGGGGCCGATGCGCAAACGAGGCAGAATACCAGCTCTCTACCAGCTGACTGATAGGCTATGTGCTTCCAATCGTAGGTCAGTTGGACTCGAACGAGGGTACGACGTCCGCTCTCTCTCCTAAACAAGTTCATCTCCGTGCGCACACTCATTTGACGGCTGACGGTGTTCGAACTGCCGCTGAGTTTCTATTCGCGATACCATCGTTGGACGAACTACAGCTAGCTACATGCAAGCCCGATCCACCGAAGAAGGGGAGTGGCTTGCAGAAAGCTGATTGGAAAGCTTTAGTCGTGACTCTACTTACATTTACGAGAGTTCTGCCTTCTGATCCCGAGAATTGTCGAAAAATTCCGCTCTCATTGCGCGCGTATAATGGAATGTCAAGGAAGCATTGTCGAAATGGAGAGTTGGAAGATGGCTCCCGAATTGCTCGTAGTCTACCTATCTCCTTTGAAGTACTGTGTGACCTATTGCTCGGGTCTACCTTCTCCAAGGAGTACATCGTATCTGCGGTGCTCATTACTGCCTGGGGTTGGAGCATCTTCTTTGATGTTATTGACGCTATCGGTCCAGAAGATGTAGACGTACGGTACATGCGCGTCGTCTTGGGTGTGCCAATAAGCAGAGATGTTCGACGTCCCCATATCATTGATGGGTCCAAAGCAGTCCAAATATGCGATGCTTCCCGCCCGGGGAGGCTCGAGGGTTTGGATGTTGACACATCTCTTGGTGTAAGTAGATCAGGCAGGGGAAAGACCGCACTGGGGCTTGAGGCCGACGCATTCCGGGTAGTGCAGCTGTTCGAATACTATCGGACCAGCCACGAGTAGGGATCTGCAGCCAGCCAAACATATCGCGGACCAGCGGCCTGGGGGCATAGAATGGGCTTTCGTAATATGTTCGACATCTGCGTCGAAGCCGGGAGGATACCCCCTTGTGATTGCAACAAGGATGAAGCTCTTGCACTGGACTTCATCGATGACTGTTGTACTGGACGAATCCCACAGCTGACGAGCAGCGAAACAGCCTCGGACCTTGATGCGTATAGCTTTGAGCTCGAATGGCCAGAGACACAGATATTTCAAGACAAGTTCGAAGAAAGGGTGCTTGTTCGCAAACCTGCACAAGGAGGAAGCACTGCTGAGTCAGACGCTACAGTCAGTTCTTCGCAGATCCCTGGATGGTTCATCTATGTCACCAGTAACCCAGACGCGCGTTGAGTGAAGCTGGACGATATGTATAACGAGGGCCACAAGAAAGCTGAACGCTTCCTCGTCATTAGGGACAGCGATGCGTGCGTAGAATGTGCCCTGCGCTGTTCCTTGGGCGAAGGGTCAAAAACACCACTCGTGTTACTGTGAGGCAGTGTGGTTGACGGGCTAATGTCGCATACCGAACCCCTGAGCAGCGGATTTTTTCTGAAATGTTTGTTGCACATGAATCATTGACTGGGATACCTTACGGACTTGCGATGAACAGCAGGATCTACCTTGATGTCCTAAAAGTTTAGGATTGGAGGACTTTAGGCCGCGTTTGCAACTTCCTCTTGACTCGCCGGATATTGTTCACATGTTACGACGATATTATAGATCCCCTCTTTTCTTGTGATGTTGGGAACAACACTGTGGCCTTGACGGATGATGTCGAGTTCACTTACTTTCTGCCGTATGTACCTCCCCTCATTGAATCAACAGCTGCATGGAACGTCTTCAACGTCGATGCTCCAAAACCGGGCTCTCCAATGATTCACCGTCCTTTACCGACGACAGAGGACCTTGACCCGTTCAAGACCATCCTGAGATCCACTAAAAACCACCTCCAGCAAGAACTCGGATTGCAAGCAAACATCTGCGTCACTGTCACGAATATCTCCTTCCTTTGCAAGTGTTCAAGATTAGATGCTCAGCCATGTACAGCTTAGTCTGGGACTCATGGCCGTCGTTGCTATGGCATGTCCTCTCCCGGATACATCTGGACCGTCATCTCACCCCAAGAACTCCCGCAAAGACGCTAAGCCCAATCGAGGTTTCCCCTCCTCTGTCCCGTCGAAGCTGCTATCGGACCTCATGGACCCTTCGCAGGCTTCAGAGCATTATGTGATCTCGGATTTAGACCGGAGATGTTCATTTCGGGCTAGGTCGCCTTAGTTTTGATATTGAAACACGCAGTCCTGGTGTCATGGCTTTGCGTGGTCTCGTTAATTTGCATGTACGACATGTGAAATGCTTAAATTCTGCTAAGATCCGATGCTGATGCGGATGCGTTTATTTACAGTCATCGTACTATTCGGTCCAGCTAATACTAATATTACTATGTATAGTAACCTCCTAGTCCGTTCAAATGTTGATCCTTCTGGGTTCCATTACTTTCTGTCATCCGAGTGGTGCTACCATCATCCACACTCACTCCCGCACACCCCCCCACCTCCAACCCCAGTTTTCCCAAAAAGCTCTCTATCACAGGTCCGTATAACTCTGTCCACAAGGTCCAATGATATTCCCCGTGCTTCCGCAATACGGGGCAACATCCGGTCCATAAGACAGTCCGGCGAACGTCCCCGCTGGGCATGTCGCACTGATATCCTTTCCACTCCCAGATGACAGGTCCGTGGCTTGGTACACATTGCATCCTAGATAGGAGAAGAAATTTGCTTGCACACAGTTGGGTAGCTGGAACAAGCAAGCGTTGCAGCATGCCAGGGCACTGTTTCCTTCCGGCGTATCAAGAGAGAACACGCTGCTTGACAGGCCAAGAATGGCGAGGCTATTGGCGGATGAGGAGTCGCCGTAGGGGATTCTAGGCGAAAGAGTGGGGAGAGGGGTGGCACAGGGGTAGATGGTTGAGGTGGATGTTGGGGCGGCGACTGTCACCGTAACCGTGAAGACTTCGTAGGTTGCTACCGTTACTGAAGCGGTTGAGACAGTCGTGAGCGCTTGAACCCGAGAAGTCTGAAAGACCGTGACCGTCGAGACGCTCGTGACCGGCGAGCCAGCTACCGTAGTGACGGAGCTGCCCGTCGAGGCTAATTTGAAAGTGCTCGTCGATGTGAACACCGTCTGCTGGCTGATCGTGGACGTCGGAGTGGGGATATTGAGGCATGAGCAGGCCTGCGATATTTGTTGTCCAGGAAGCGGCTTCACGCAGTTGGGTGTCGGAACTGGGGTTGCCTTTTGACGTGGGTGCTTTCGCTCAGCAGACTCGTCCGACTCGTCTGACTTGTCCGGCTCGGGCTGCTCATGCCTACGAAGTTTGGCTGGTGGATTGCCCGCCAAGAAAGTAGTCCTCGTGCTATATAAGTCAACATCGTTTTCCCGTATTCACTCAGAATGTACAGGCAGTCCCACGCACCTGGCAACTCCTGTTATCGTTTCCACATTTATCGTATAATTCGCGGTCGCGATCGCAACGAAAATGGCAGTGATAGTCGAAGTGTCCGTACTAAGAATGTTTTGTGTGACCGATGTTGTAGAGCTGACGGTTGGGACACTTGTTATTGTTTGGATTACCGTTGTATCGACTTGGCTTGTGACGGTTACGGTAGTTGTGCTTGACCTAGATTGCATCAGCAAAGAGGTCATTTAATGGCCGCCTTTGAAGAGAGCGTACCCGATGATTGTCACTGTCTTAGGCGATATATGTAGGAATGAGGAGCAGAACGGGGTTGCTTTCTCAAGCTGTAGCTTTGAGACTATGACCGTGACGGCTTTGCAGATGTTTATAGCAGGATCGTTTCTGGCCTCGAGAGCCTGGTCATTCAAGGCGAGTGGGGAACAAAGAGCGCCATTAAGGTGGAGGAAGCCCAAGGCTAGCGAAAGTAGTCGAGCACGCATGTCAAAGAACTACAGCGATAGTAGAGCTAAAGATGTTTAATGGGCGAGAAGGACGGGCTTTGATGACGGGTCAGGGAGAAAAGCGAGGAGACAACGTCCATCTTTGTATTCCGGGGTGCTTCATGTATCTGTCTCAACTGGAAGCGGAGAAGGCCTGGGTATGGTCTTGCGATTTGGTATCTGGATCCATACTCCGTAGATCTTCAATTCAGCCAGCCGCCCCAGCTTTGCAGGCCAATTGAAAGGTCTGGAATGGATAGGGCCGCGAGCTCTGAAGTTCGTCTGGCTTGGCATCGAATAGTTCATGTTCGCATATATCCAAAAGGGAGAAGTGTGTTGGAACCACCGCAATCCAAGACAAGCGCGGCGACTAAATAGCCACATTGGGAGGTGGCGTGACGCCAAAGCTTAAGTAGATCAACCTCATCGTAAGGATAGGATCACTACCTTCCAAGTACTTGTACTACTGCGGTGGTCAGGAATCGCGGCCCTTTGCGCAAGCCACTTGCCTCAGCCCTCGGACCTTACTCCGTATGTAGGGATATGCGATTTTTTGTCATAAGATAAATTTCTGTTCCCTCACCACCTCCTAACAAGATTCCTACCATGGGTCTGAGAGTGAGAACAGAGAACTGAGGCAATCAATCCATAGGACCTCCTGATTGTTTTACCATGGAGCTTGACTGCAATGAGTAGTCCAGATCTACGTTAGTGCGATAGTGCCACTAGTGTGATCGATTCAGCCAGGGTCCAGGACGCCAGGCACCAAGACCATCACGTGATTAATGGCAAGCGCGCTTACAATAACGCGCTTCGACACGACTTGGTCACTTCCAATTTTTAAATTCATCTCTGCCAACCGCGCTGCTCCCCAACAGTTTGCACAAATGGCCACAACCACCGCCAACCCGCCTGCCGCCCCGGCAGCCGGTGACGAGCTCGATGACTTATTCGACTACAACGTCACCCTCGACGATGTCTTCCGCGATGTGGACACCAACATGCATGCTCCCACCGCCCCAAAACCAACGGCCATCCCCTCCCGCACAAAAAACAACAGCCACAAAATCGATAGTCTCGGCATAGACGAGGAGGTCAAGGTGCAGAGGAAGCGGGCGCCTATCGCCAAGCTAGATGAAGAACGGCTGCTCTCGCAAGCTGGCATTCCGAAGCTACGGCGGATTACGAAGGAGAGGCTTAGGTTTAAGGGGAAAGGGCATGAAGTAAGGCGGTTACACGTTTGCTGGTTTTTGTGGGATTGATGTTGATTTTTGGGGGGGTTGTAGTATTCGGATGTTGCGAGGCTGCTGCAGCATTACCAGCTTTGGCTCGACGAGCTGTATCCGCGCGCGAAGTTTGCGGATGGGCTGGTGATGGTTGAGAAGTTGGGGCATAAGAAGAGGTTGCAGACGATGAGGAGGGAGTGGATTGATGAGGGGAAACCACGACGGACGACGGTTGAGGAAGCTGACGTGGTTCTGGATGAAGATCCGAGCATGGATAAGCAGGACCATGAGGGGCCCGATAGCATGACCTCTGGCACGGTCAATGACGAGAGGCCCCGTACACCATCACCTGCGCAAGATGCTGACGATGATCTGTACTCGGCTACACCGCAGGCTGTGCAAGATCAGAGGAGGAGGGAGAGGGAAGCTGATGCTGGAAAGAGCTTGTTCATATCGGATGACGAGGGCGATGGCGAACCGGATGGGGATGAACTCGATGCTTTGCTTGCGGAAGACGGCTTTCAGCAAGATGGTGGCATGTCTAGTTCGATCGCACCCAAAGCACCGAGCCATGCTGATGGTAGGCGTGACGACGACTTTAATGATGATTTGGAGGCCATGGCGGGTATGGACGACATGTGGTAGTCGCTTAGTCGGTCTTGTCGATCCTAAATCCGGTTTTGAAGAGGACGTACATACTACTCGGGATACCGTGTAGATTCAAATACAAATGATTCGTTGACGTCTGTGCTTCATGTTCGAGACACCCCGACACCATCATTTTCAAAGAACCTACCACTCAGATGAAGTCTTGGGCCTCCACCAGACCATGGTCTAGTTTCCCACCGGCAGATGTGCTTTGGCTATACATAAGCGCTGTCGCTAGAACAGACGTCTAAATATACTGTCCGGCGCCTACGACATCATGGCTCGACCAACCATTTCGTCATCTAGGGTGGTAGTGACTGACCTTAACTTAAATACTCACTTTAATTCTCGATCCTTCGGCAGCATGTCCAGACTCAAAGCGTACACTTACCTTGATTCCTAAGACACCACTCCATTTGCACCATGCCTGCACGCACGCCCCTCGCCACAAGTCTCTCCCGGAACTCAGCAAGACGCCTTGTTGTGCTCTCGTCCGCCATCTTTCCGGCGCCACTCCTCATCACCTCCGCGGCAGCGGCGACCCTTGGCCATAACGTGCTGTCCAACGTGATGCTATCTGTAAGTTCTCCCCACATGTGGACCTCGCCGCCTGCGATGAGATGCCAATGCTCTTGCGAGACGCCTTCCAATGGATTGTACGAGTAGATATGTCGCCAGTTTTTGAAAGGACTGCAGCTGTCTAAGTATGGTGGTCTGACACGACGGTCTGGATCGGAAAGATCAGGATTGTGTAGACTTGGGTCCAAGAACCAGCCCAAACCACAATCAAGGTACCAGTGATCGTTAGACCCGAACAAAGCTCTGTGTCCCTTGCTGACCACGGCGTTGAGCGCGGAGTTTGAGCGCCATGTCTGTATTGTTGCGGATTTGGGTAAGGTAAGGTTCCACTCCAACATCATTTCTTCCCAGACGATGGGTCGGATCCCGTAGGATTGAGTGACGGAGATGATGTTATCAACAAAGGCCTGCACAAGGGGCTGGAGCACTTTGGACGAGGAAGATCTGACAGTAGGATCAAAATCGTAAAGATGCGTATTCAGCTCGTCTCCACCAATGTGGAATTTAGAACTCCAGCGAGAGGTTCGCGGAAGGAGATCATCAAGGAGTGTAGTAAGAAAATGGTTGACATCAGATGAATTCAGGCTAAGCTGACCCGCAGGTGGTTCTAATGCAAATTCAGACCACGGCTCTCTGTCGGCGGCGACAACAAGGTCGGGATATGCATAGCCAACTGCTCTGGTGTGCCCGGGAAGATCGATCTCAAGGAATACCTCGACGCCGTGGGCCGACCCATGACGCTGGACAGCCTCGAGTTCTGCCGGCGACCATGATTGATCCTGATCATACGCGCCATTCATGGCTAGAGCGGGATGTGCGGAAATCTCTATCGGCCACGATTGTGCGTCTGCGGCATGAAGATGGAGCTGGTTGAGCTTCGTCGCAGCCATGGCCTCGATCGTACGCATAACATCTTGGGGCGATATCCAGTTTCGGGCAATGTCAAGATTCAAACCACGATGCTCGAAGTCTGGGCTATCGAGAATTGATAAGGGTGCATACGGGCTGTAGAAACCAAAAGAAGGCTCCGAATGAGCAAAGAAGAGCTGGGAAAAGGTCTGAATAGCGTAGAGACCGCCTTGGGGAGAGACTATTTCAATCACTGCTCTACCATCTTGATCCATGTTGAGGGTATAAGCTTCAAGATTCACATCACAGCCCACACATCGAGATCGAAGATGCGTCACCTCCTTGATTGTGATCGTCTCCACCATGCGGTAATTGGTGTTATTCCGCTGCGGCTCAAAGTCCGAGTTTCTGGAGTGAAATTTGCGCGGTACAAAGTTTTCGTGCCTGATGTTGTATGTCATGCGTGCAAACGCCTCTCTCAGTAATGTTTCCGCTGATACTTGAGCGCTCTCAAGGACCCTAGCTCTCGACCAAGACACCGTACTTGGTTTGAGGAATCTTCCAATGCTTAGTGTATCTGTGCATGGACCCTCTGAGTGTACCCACGCTGATCCAGTATATTTTCGAAGATAATCCCATATCCATTGCAGCGGTTGCAGTGGCGTTTTCAGAGGCTCGTAAACCAGACGCGGCTCTGAAGACAGCCAAACCACGGAGGACCCATGATGGTATTGCTGCGGCGCCGGCCATATAGCATGAACGGACGAGAGACAGGAACATAACAATAGGATAGGATGTGTAATAAACATAGACGAAATTTCAACGGATGAACAATTTAACGAACTATTCAGGCAAACAAGAAGATACTTTAAAAGATTACCACTTCTCAGATACATGTATTGAAGTGGTGGTTGCTCAAGAAAGAAGTCTGCAAAGCTAAGGTATTACCCCATTACCCTATCAGGTTAGCACCTTGGCATATCCTACGTACTAAGGTACTAATAGACAGGTTGCGCAGCTCTATTCAATACGATTATTCAATTGAACATTGCCCGATTTAGTTAGCGTGATCCCAAAAGGGCAAGCAGATCTGGCGGCTTGGCAGTCCCAATTGAATTAGTATTCAATCATTGAATACTCATTCAATTGGCCCATCATCCTATTCAATTGCTTCAATTACTCGTCTAGGCGTAGCTTGTAAAGATTATAATCACCTTCTTTATCGTCGTCGTCGTCGTCGTCGTTGTTATGCCTAAAGGTGTATTTAAAAGTCATCTTCACGTCCTTGATTTAAGCACTTCTTCGCGACAATTGAAGTCTTTGTAGTCATTGCTATCTTTGCGATTCTCGCAATCATTGTTATCTTTGTAGATTTCGCAATCTTCAAAGAACACACAACAATTATTTCGTAAACGAAAGAAGACGATTTAATTCGAATTAAAGTCGTTTTAACGATCGCTAAAGAAAAGAAAAAAACAAATTAATAAAAAACATCAAAGAACAATTACACAAAAATTGAAGAAAAAGAATGTCGAATTAGATGCAAATAACAATATTGATTTTAACTTTTATACTTAAAACATCGTTAATTGACGTCGTACTTTTGGCACTTCTAGTGTTTTTTCGTCGTCAAAAATCTCTACTTCTCTTGTCTCTCACAAGCGAAAAAAAAATCGACAATTAAATTAAAAGCTTAATTACGATCAACGACTTATAAAGAAAAACGATGTTATTTTTGTCAATATGTGCGTAACTAGATTTGCGAAATACGACATTAAGATTATGCAACGTTTCTAAGATAAGATTAGAAAGAAATTTAAGACAATAATAAATCATAAATATGTTAACGTTAATAGATGAATAAAGCATTTAATAAATAAATAAAAGAAAAGCAAACATTAAAGTTTTACACAAATTTAGTTATGCAATACAAGACGACAATTAAACTTAAACTATTAATAAATAAATGTCTACATTCGCAACATATTAGAAAGCGAAAAACTAAAAGAGCTCTTTGCAAAAGAGAAAAATAAAAGAGAATGTAAAACACAAAAAGAGAAAAAACAAACTTAATTAACGACTAAAAAATAAATTGAATTACGAAGTCTTCTTCTTTTTCTTTTTCTTCTTTTTCGTCGTCTTCGTTAACAATAAGAAGAGCTTCAAAAATTAAAGCAATTTCGAAGATAATAGCTCTAGTATATTCTTTAACGTAGAGAAGAATGCAAGAAAATTAAAACTCGTAGTAGAAACAAATTCTCTATCTAATAATGATGCAATAATGATAGAAGATTTAAACTATGAAGAGAACATAAATAATAATTGACCTACAAGAGTGTAAGTCTTATCTAAAGACGACAACAATTATTTGCCTATATTCTTTAAATCTTTATTAAATAAATTTACATCGTTAAAGTTTATAAAACGTTAAAAAAGCAAGACTAAAAAACAATCTTAAAGTGACAAAAAGATCTCGAAAAGATTTAAACAAACGCGTGTTAACGTAATAGACAACAAAGACTTAGGCGTTTTGCAAAACACATTAATTAACTACTTTAAAGATCGAACGTCATCGATAAAAGATTTATCGAAACAAGAATCTTTGCTAAAGAAGATAAAAAATACGTTTAAAAGATATCTAATAAAGCATATTGCGAAAGTCTCGAAACTTAGACGTTATTTTAAGAAATCGTTGCATAAATATTATAAAAAACATGTTCATTCTTGATTAAATTATTTATTTGAAGATTTAATTAAATTTAGCGAAAATATAGAGAAACTAAAACAATTATATAGAAGTAGTAAAGAGAAATTCGTAACAAGTAATGCGAGAAAGAAAGAATTCGCGACAAATAATGCGAACGACAAAAAAATCAAAACAAATAATGCGAACGACAAAAAGATCGTAACAAACGATAAGAGAAATAAAAAAAGAAGAACGACAAATAATCTAAATCTAAGAGAGTAAACCATGGCATTAGATGCGAAAAGAAGGCGTTTTTGCGAAAATATCTATAATTTGAGGCGAGAGACACTATTATCGCATTTTTTTCTTTAAAGCTTCGCAAACTTTATTCGAAAAAAAAAAGACGATAAGATGTTTAGTTACTAGACTTTCGTATACAATATTGTCTCTTTTAAGAGTGTTAAATATATATTAAAGAAATGTGATGCGCGAGTTGCAATATAAACGAGTGTAAACTACACTTATCTTGTCGACGACTCGAAATTTTATCTTTAAACAAAGAAAATAATGATTCAACGTTTAATCGCATTTGCGTTAATAATATCTCTAAAAAATTCTCGAGTCAAATAGATAAAATTTAGGTCGAAAAGTGCTTACATTGACGATATCATTCACAATTATAACTCTTTGTTAAATTAACAAGAAGTTTTTAACTATTAAAGATATATAGATAATTATGTTATTGCGACGATTTAATGCGATAATAATAAAAAATAACGAAAAAGAAGAAAAGAAACGAAAATCGTCTTCAAGAGTTTAATTTAAGATTCTTCTCTATGTTTTAACAATTAAACAACGATAACGAAGTTTAGAGCAACAAACATTAAAAATTAGCACTAGAAAACTTTATCGAAGCTAAATATATATATAAACACAAGAAAGAAAATTTAATACTCTTATAATGTAGAGCTTTTAAAATCGCTAAAGACTTTATTAACTTACAAATATTTTAAAAGACTAGAAAATCGCATTGCAAAGCAAGATTCTATTTAATTGTCTCGTAGACACGTATAGCAATTAGTTAGAAGAATTGTCGCTAAATAGAAATTTTTAATTGACTATAATTCGACTTTTATTTGCGTCTTAAAAGCATTAAATATTCACAAAGTTTAAGTTAAATCAAAGAAGTTTTCGACGACAATGCGAGCCTTAAATATTCGCTTATTAAAAAAGATCTATCTTTCGTTTGTATAATCTAAATAGAAAAACATGATATACAATTGATAAATATAGACTTTATCGTCGTACAATTGAAGTTTTCTTCGATCTTTAAAAGAATTTTTAATTGATCTTGCAATTTAGACTTCTATAGCATCGTAACGTCGTTTATTTTGTCTTTACAAAAATCGTAAATAGATTCTATTAAATCGTTCGAACAAGTAATGATTAGTCAAATCATTTCGTATAATTTTTTGTAGCTAGAGTAATAGAATTTTTATCTCACATTTGGCTTGCAAAACTTCTAAAAAGTTTTATTAATGAATTTTTATATAATGCTCTTGCCTCTAATCTTTTCTATTCTTTTTATCGCTTTGGCGTATCTTTTGATGCGTATATAGATAAGCGTTGAATGTTATCGAAGCATATCGTCGTATCGAATTTCGAGATGTTTAAGTAGTGTGATCGTTGGGTCGGGTCGAACACTTTTTTCTCAACCCGACCCACCCTCTTGGGCCCCGTAGGGTTGGGTTTCGTCGGGCCAATGCCAAGAACCCAAGCTAACTTCGTCGCGTTAGCATTCGCTTATCTTATCTTATCTTATCTTATCTTATCTACGCGCTAACCCGATTGGGCTAGCGCAAGGGTCCACTCTAACCATATGTGGTTAGCGTAGAACCTGCGCTAGCCCAATCGGGTTAGCGCGTCACGTGACGTCACGTGATCGGGTGGGTCGGGTTGGACACTCGGCGCGCATTCTTCGCCCGCCCCACCCTGTTGGGCTAGGAAATTTGCCTGACCCTAGGGTCAGGGTTGGGCGGGTCAACCCGACCCGACGGTCACACTATATTTAAGAAGGTCGTTAAGAACGCAAGAGAGATAGGAGAAGAAACGATCAAATCGTTTTATCAATTCAAATAGCTAACGAGAATAAAATAATTTGTATAGAAGGCAGCAAAGAGCGAGTTCGAAGAGTGATTTGACACGATTGCTTTATTCGATAACATCAATAACAAAGTAATTAACAAGCAATCGAATTTCCTTCTTATTAAATCGCATTATACGACGAAGACGTTTAGAGAAAATTTGATTCAAATCGAATTTAAATCTTTTATACTCCACTAATTTAATGTATGGATGTCGAAAATTGTCGACGAGATGTTGACTCAAAATAACGACAATGGCAAGGGCAAGGGCGATAGCTATACGTATGCCTTGGTCGTCGTCGATCAATTGGGTCAATTGGGTCAATTGAGGCATGCTAGGTAAGGTGAAAGGGGTTGAGGATGCACATTATTGATGGGAGAGAACGAAAATCGATCAAATACGATAATCACCAGGTTGCGGTCCATATTACCCGATCTGGTATAGCGCGGGCGGGCTAGCGGTCCTAGACCCCACTAGCCCCCGCAAACCAATTGAATAATCGTATTGAATAAAGCTGCGCAACCTGTCTAATGTCTCAGCTTGTTCCACAGTCTCTACTTTAAACACAATCAAGCATACTTACACACTCATCTACTTCAGGTACTTCTACTGGTGGTAGTCCGTTTGCTGGGGGTGGGGGGGGGGGGTAAAATAATTTGGTTCAACTTCCTGTACCGATTTGGAGGCGGCAGGAGCGGGGATCGATTCCCCACGAATCAAAGGACACCCTATTCCCCCTCTATGCAGGTAGCCGATCAAAGCTGTGTTTGGCAACCCTTTGCCGCCGAGATAGACCCATGAACAAATCATCAATCGAACTCAGCAACAAAGCAGTCCACCTTGTACACAGATGCTAGGCCTGACTGGGCCGCACCGCGCCCCTTGAGTGGGGGCTGGACTCGAGGCTATTTACGGTGCAAAGTGCCTAAAAGAGCCTCACGTCCATCATGTCCCTACTGATCTTGTCCTCGACACATTTTAATCGCTGAAAAAGCTTCCTGTTGGCTCGTATATCGAATTCGCTAAGGCAGATGGGAAATGAGTCCGAGGAACTGTTTGGCATTCACGAACAGATAGTCGATCTTTCAACGAGCTGCGATCCCTCACTATGGACCCACTCAGTGCTGCTGCCAGCATTGTCGGTGTGGTCGATGTTGTACTCAGGACTTCTTCGGCTTTGATCAACTACGCTGGGGATGCCAAGCATGCGTCGTCCGATCGAAAGCTTCTTGCAGAAGAGGCTGCATTCTTGTCGAAATTACTTGAGCGCCTGCGATTGCGAGCTCATGAGTCTCGCCACGACGAAAAGTGGCTGAACGAGCACAAAGATATCGTGCGACAATTCGAGGAGGCGTACGATGATCTTGCGACAACATTGAAATACGATGTTGAAGCTGGGAAGCTGAAAGCGGAGAGTCGTTTCAGAGCCGCTCGCACTGCTGCCAAATGGTCTTTCACCAAGTCCGAGGTCTATGCTCTCTTAGAGAGAGTGACTCGGCTACAGCAGTATGCAAATATGCTACTCACGGACGATCAACAGTAAGCGCTCGGGCCGTCTACCAAGACATTTTGCTTCCTCAGACTAATTGCCAAGTTCGCTTCTTGCACGCATGGATCAGAAGCAGCAAGAAGGTATGCCTCTTTGCGATAAACAGAGTATCGATAGTTGCTGACAAGGCTATAGCAACCGAACAGAAGCTAAAGACTTCGATCCTGAATTGGCTCTCGCCATTGCCGACAGCTCAAGTTCATCAAACGATTTCGGATCGATCGGAAAGGGGCTCTGGCGCGTGGTTCCTCACAAGCGAGGCGTTCAGGAATTGGTTGAATGATGAGGAGAAGCAGCTTTGGTGCTGGGGAATACGTGAGCATTTAGCCCGTAGAATGTTTTGAATGTGTTAACGTTCGGTTACAGCTGGAGCGGGAAAAACGGTGTTGGCGTAAGCGGTTCTGATCTTACTTATATGGCATAACCTATTGACGTGGACAAGGTCCATCATCATCAATCATTTACGCCGGCAACGACCCGAGGGCAAAAGAAGCAGCATTGGCATCACGTTCATGTACCTCAAGTACAACGAACCTGAGCAGACCCTTGACAACATCTTTGCAACGTTCCTTAAACTACTAGCACAGGAATCTGACTCTATACCTCCTGCGCTGGTTGAGCTGTACGAGTATCATCAAGACCGCAACACTTCACCTACGGTCGACTAGATGCTCGACACGTTATCCTCAATTTTCGAGAATTATACGAAGGTGTACTGTGTAATCGATGCGTTAGACGAATGCAGCGAGGAGCTCCGGTGGGACCTGCTTGAGAAGCTTGATCATTTTCAACCAAAACTTCATTTGCTTATAACGTCGCGTTTTCTCGATAGCATTGCAGAGGAGCTTTCCTCTTTCGAGCGTTTCGAGATCAAAGCAAACAAGGCCGACATAGAACTTTTTATCGATAACCAAATAAGGAAGAACAGGAATCTACGCAAGCACGTAGAGAAGAGTTCAACACTTCGCGATGACATTAAGACTAGCGTCGTAAGAACAGCCGAAGACATGTAAGTTCAGATAGTCGTCTAGGATAGCTGTATTCCAGAGCTTACCGGTTTCAGGTTTCTCCTTGCTCGATTACACGTCGAGTCCTTGGCTAGCGCAGCTGGACTATTAGTCAAGCATGTCCGCAACAAGCTACAAACGCTGCCTACAACATTGACAGGCACTTATGATGACGCCATGCAACGTATCGAGGATCAAGCTCTTGATCACAGACGAATCGTTCTGAAAGCACTTGCGTGGGTCAGCTACGCCATGAGGCCTTTATCGTTGAAGGAACTTCAGCACGCCTTGGCGGTTGAGCCTGGGGATAAAATGCTAGATGAGGAGCTGATCATGGATGGTCAAAGTATCACTTCGCTCTGTGCCGGTCTCGTGATCGTCGACCAGAGAACGAATGTTGTGAACCTGGTTCACTACAGTACGAAGAATTATTTCGATGATATCCGACATATTCAGTTCCCTCAGTTTCACGCTAGTATTACCTTGATCTGTGCTACCTACCTGACCCTAGACATTTTAAAAGACGCTAGGATATGGGAGATGGTCCAGCAATTTCCGCTTGCGTGTTACGCAGCACAGTACATGGGAGATCATGCGCGGAATAGCCCCGAAGAAGCTCTAGAACCTTCAATCCTGGATGTAATTTGCCACCTTCTTTCCCACCCGGACAAGAGAAAGCCGCTGCTGTCACTGCTAGATGGGTTAGATCTTATCCGCTCGGGCTTCTACTCGTCGGGTAACACAATTTCTCGAAATAACGCCGAAGATTTGGCGCCCGAATTGCCGGAGATTCAGATGCCTGCATTGTTCGGCGCCGCATTGGAAATTTCAGAACACTATCAGTCTAACGCCCCGTCCGACACTAGTACCGTGACAGCCACAAGTGACGACACCGTAATCGATCGCGGGGATGAGGAGCCCTGGGAGACCAAGATCAAGAGCAGCCGAATTCCGGAGGTCACAGCGCTTCACCTGGCTGCCTCTATGGGACTCGCAAAGATTGCTTCATTGTTACTGAAGGAAACTACAAACATCGACGCTGTGGATGAGACAGGCAAGACAGCTCTAGCGCTCGCTTTGGAAAGAGGGTTTGAGAAAGCCGTTGAGCTCTTGGTCAACAGTGGTGCATGTGTTGATTTGCGCCATGACCATGGTCAAGGGGTTCTTTTGCTTGTAAGCGAGCGGGACTGGCGTGTTGCCGCCGAAACTATTATAGGAAGAGCTCGTGCCACCGCCGATCAAGAAGAGTTGGACGCTGATCGACACCAATTATCGCTTCTGCTGGCCGTGTATGACGACGATATTGATAAAGTCCAGCAGTTGAGGGAAGAGCAAAGCCTTGACCTGATGTCAGAGCATCAGAGAATCGGTGAAGTCAGTCTATTTTTAGGGGTGGAGAGACAGAACATAGCGATGACACAAAGTCTTCTGGATCTCTCCATCGATGCGAATGCGAAAGACAATTCAGGAATCACTGCTCTTCATCGGGCCACACGCCGCAAGAATGAGTCCCTAGTCAGGCTACTTTTGTTCCATGGTGCAATGGTAGACTGCAAAGATGACGATGGGCGCACACCTTGGAGTGCTAATATCCGTTCGCAAGATCATCACCGAATTCTGAGCATTCTACGCGAAGCGGGCGCAGACCCGAGCACTAGAGGCCTTCAAGGAGTTAGCGAACTTTATACGGCAGCTAAAGACGGTGAGACGGACATCGTGAAGTTTATGCTCGAAAATGGGACAAATCCCTCATTACAGACAAACTATCAATGGGCGCCTCTTCATTGGGCAGCCTCCTATGGGCACATCAAATGCGTGCGACTTTTGATTGCAGCTGGCGCGGATGTCTCTGTCATTTCTGACCAGCGAGTAACACCACTTGATTTAGCGATCCAAGCAGGCCAAGACGCGGTCGTCGCAATGCTCATTGCTGCCGGTGGCATGAAATACCAAGATCTTAGCCCACCCTCGCCGGCAATTCGGTTGACTCGGCTAGAGGAAGAGGGTGGGTGGGTAACTATCCAGAATACAGAGTCGTCTAAGCCGGAAGACCCCACGAGTGACGCGCAGCTAGACAACCTGGGGCTATCAAAAGACTCAACAAAGCTACGATTAGTCTATGACAAGCCTTTGATCCGAACTTTGACGTACAATACAGCAGTTGGTCAGTATGTGTTCGTCGCCGGCACCTCTGGTCCGTATGCGAATATCTACGAAGTATCTCATGTCTTGGAATCTCACACCAGCGCTATCTCTCTCAGGCACTCCCCGACACGAGCCGAGATGTGGGACTATCCGTTGGCTCCCGGACGCTTCAATGACAGTGACATCCTCTATGACATCGTTCGCATGCGGCCTGATTACCAAGAATACCAGCTTCGAGGCCGCCACCAAGATCCCTTGCCTGGCATCGTAAAGATGCACCGAGACTGGACCGGCGGCTGGAGAATACGGCACGACCGCGAGAACGCAAAGACGCCCCTCTTTCGCACCACATCTGATTGGTCGAAGTACAAGGATGAGGACTGTCGCTGGTCGACTGAACATGGTGTGCTGCTGGCGAGGAGTGGATGGGAGGATATGACGCCGAACCTATGTTTCGAAACCGAAATCGAGCCGAAGATGCAAGATATTGTTGTGGCATGCTGGATTGCCAAGTTGTGGTCCGAGACGGCGGCGTTGCACCGTCAGGAATGATGCATTTTGAAGGCTTTTCATACAACAGCAAGGCCTTACGGCATGCGGTACACCCATGACCATCTATACTCCAACTTGCGCGTGTAAGTATTTGTTGGGCTTTGCTTTCGGTCAAACCGACGGCACATAACTTACATTTAATGCGGGCTTGCAGGAACCATTTATCGTCTTATCTATCCGGTATATGTCTTCCTCAAAAGAAATGGCTTGTGATCTGCGAGCTGCTTTATGATGAACTTTGAAAGCCCGGGTAGGAATAGAGGCTCCTACTGTGCACGTCCTGCGAGCATTTTTGAGATACGTACTTATCGGTAGAGTACTACACTAAACGAAGGCCTTTCGACAACACGATTCCCGACATGAGTAACCACGCCAGTCCCAAGGAATGCGTCAGCAAATACGTCAACATCGCGTATGCTTTCCAAGCCACTCCATGCCATTATATCTTTTCGCGCAGAACCCATCTCAATAAGTCATGCAGGTTCAATATTCGAGCAGATAGCAAACCGTAGTAACCTTGAGTAGATATAGAAGCCCCGTATCTCCACGCCTGTTGCAGACATTGGCAAACCCCCGGGTCAATCGCCGCGTCCTGGCTTCGTAATGCACTACTGACCTCCGCCACGAATGCCTCTTCTCTGCCCCCGAACGCAGGATGGCATTTTGACAGCTAATGGCCAAGACAAGCACTATCCTCATCAAGTTAATATTATGACATACGGATTCGGTACCGGGCTGCCCAAAGCCTGTCAATTATCACTCAAGAAAACGCGCATCCACCCCTCCCATTTTTCCGCAATTTCCTTCAACTAAGAAAATTGGGTGGCGAGTAGCACGTCAGACAACGAAGGAAGACAGATCCGAGGCCGGTTAAGTGTGTGACGGTGGAACAGGGGGGGTGGTAAAGGAGATCAGTTGGACTGAGGGAGCAGTTGGAATGTACAAGATCAAGAGCGAGGGTAGTGGGCACGGCGGCCAGGGTCAGGATGGAGAGTAAAGAGGCGTGCATCGTTCTATTTTTTACGATGGAGGAATGCGGTAAGATCTTATGTCGACCTTGTTGTTTTTGATATGTAACGCCAATGTGCCTATGGTTGACCAGAGTCTGAAGTGGGAAAGGTTGTCGAGAACAGATGAAGATGCTGGTCTTATATCCTCCACCTGAAGAGACTCCGTGGAAGCGAGATACTAAAACAGCTATTGTTTCCTTCACAGTTGCTAAAGAGGACAACGTGCTTGATGAGGATCAGGGTGTGAGACGATTGCAGATCCAAAATCTTAATACGCTCAATTTATCTTCGCTCTATTCGTCTTCGCTTTCTCTCAGTATCTTCGTTAAACCGTCGCAGCGTCATCCTGCTGGTCAGAACATGGAGCACGGCCCTTCACAACAGAGTGATGCAGGTGCGTTTATGACTGCTAAGAGCAGGAATGCCATCAAGGCCGTTAATCTCGCGCATCCTGACTCCATTCGTGATTGCATCTGCACGCCTGGACGTAGTGTAGGAACCTGTGCTTATGCTGATGGCGGCAATTCCATCAAGACCTTTGCCTTTCCGCATCCTGGGTTCGATCTTTTGCTACGTCTGCGCCGTCCATGACATTATTCGGCGTAATGTGGAGACTGTGCTAATAGGATCGTCGCCCTTCGCTTTCCGCATTCTGGATCTGGTCCGTTGTCCTGTCTGCGTCGTTCATGATGTCATCCATTATGTTGCTTACGGCTGGAGAACAATTGTTCATTAATCTAAATTATCAGCTCTGTTCGAATGGAAACGCGATTAGGGTGTTTGCGATTGCTCTTGGACAATTCACATGCACGACCCTTCGGTAAGCCTTCATCTAAGCACATTAGAGCGCCCATAATTTAGAGCGCCATCAACAGTAACTCGATACTACGCTGCTTAGAAACGATATCATGATATTGATAATTTCAGACAGACAGACTTCAGCAAGAATAACCGTCCGCCCAGGCTGCGAGATATTGATAGCTAGAATTATCATCCCTGAATGCGTGTTGCTTCAGGCTCGAATCCGCTTGCGAGTGTCGTTACATAACGTGCCAAGCACGTAATGCCAAGGACATTACGTTTTAGCGTTGTTTGATTAGATCGCGGATGCGAGCCTGATCGCTAGATGCAGATAAATCCCTGTCTAGCTTTCGCACGAGCAGTCCGTCGGGCGTGTTGGGTGGTGACGGCCACTGGACTCTCGAGTCTATTAATGTAGGTGGAAAGGAGTAGAGGAAATCGGCCTACGATCCCAAGCCCGTAAAGCCAGATTATTTGTTTTTTCTAGATGCTACAATGAGGCTCCCAGATTGTCCTGGATAGGTGCAGCGGTAGCTAGGAACTCCAGCAGCACCCAAAACCATTCACACACTATTCGATGTTGTCTCAAGCGATTCTTATCACCGTCCCGTGATAGTCCTCGAGTGACGTACAATCAGTGTCATCAAACGGGTGGACTCGCGTGGGAGAATCCTGAGAGCCGCCGGTTTGGAATCAGCTCTCGCAAAGGAAGCGTACAATAGAGCTTTGATAATATGGCAGCCGAGCTCATTGAAGCGGTTGATGCGCTTCACGTCAGTCAAGATGATTCGAATCAGGATTTTGACTGCATAGACGATTTATTGACTGCCCAAAGACCGAAGAAACGGAGAAGAAAATCCCTGAATACGATAAAGGCGGAGCTTGAGCAGGCATTCTTACGGCCGCCTACCTCGTTCAATACAGAATGGCTTAACAGACTGCAACAGCGATGGGATGTTCCCATAGACTACACAGGTCTTTGCGAGATGGCGCCAACACAGACTCGAACCATCATTCGATTTACCAGGGAAGGTTTAGAGGGTAAAGTCACTGGCTACAAGGAGGTCACAGTGCCTGCGACGAGCGCAACCGCCAAGAATTCAACCTCAATGATGCGGAAGCCAGCTAATCGTGCCGATTTCGTTCGAGGCGCCGCTGGGTTCTTTCCATTTACGCCAGGCGGTTTGGATGGCGTGCAGGCTGTTGCAGATTTCGAGGACAAGGCACTTCAGGAAAGTAAACAGGTGGAGGGCCTCAAAAGCTCCAACCTCGATAGGGTAATCAATCTTGGAGCTGAAGGTGGACTTTTATCAATACCCCCCGGGTTCAGTAGAGGGCTTGACTACTCGAAAGCACCGAAAAAGGTCGACAACGCCACTGCTAAGCAGATCGAGGAGACACTCGAAGAAGCGTCAGAGGGGCTGACCGATGGCTTAAACCATGACGAAAGTCAGATGAATGGAGTGCCAGTTGGCGCTGATGAGCGAGAATTGGCTTCTGACGAGGATGCGGAAGAGGACATTGATGCTCTACTACCCGTAGAATACCCGGCATTGGAGCCTCACGGTCTGCTAGCCTCCTCCACCACTCGAAGAGGAGGCAGAGAGTGGGCCCACATGGTTGACGTGAAAAGAAATATTACCAATTTCGGCGAGCTTGTACCGGACATGGCAAGAACGTGGCCATTCGAGCTGGATACGTTCCAGAAGGAAGCAGTCTACCATCTTGAGAATGGTGACTCGGTTTTCGTTGCAGCTCATACTTCCGCGGGTAAAACTGTTGTTGCTGAGTATGCTATAGCATTGGCAGCGAAGCACATGACCAAGGCTGTCTACACTTCACCAATCAAAGCTCTCAGTAATCAGAAGTTTCGCGATTTTAGGCAAGAGTTTGACGATGTCGGCATCTTGACAGGGGATGTCCAGATCAATGCAGAAGCGAGCTGTTTGATAATGACAACGGAGATCCTCAGAAGTATGCTATATCGAGGTGCAGACCTCCTGCGGGATGTTGAATTCGTGATCTTCGACGAGGTTCACTATGTCAATGACCTTGAGCGGGGCGTTGTTTGGGAAGAAGTCATTATCATGCTACCTGAACATGTGACCCTTATTCTTCTATCAGCTACGGTACCAAATACCTACGAATTTGCCTCCTGGGTAGGGAGAACGAAGAAGAAAGACATATATGTGATCTCGACTCCTAAACGCCCTGTGCCGCTCGAACATTATCTGTGGGCCGACAAAGCCATGTACAAGATTGTGGACGCCGACAAGAAGTTTCTCGATAAAGGCTGGAAAGAGGCAAACCTTGCGATTTCCGGCAGGGACAAGCCTCCACCAGCGGCCACCACGGACACTTCGAGCAATCAGCGCGGTGGCGCAAATGCTCGAGGACCCCGTGGCCAGGGGCAGCGTGGTAGTCAACAGCGAGGGGGCGCTCAAAGGGGTGGCCAACAGCAGCGTGGGAGGGGCCAGCCACAGCGTGGTGGTGGCAACATTGCTCGGACAGGGCGCGGAGGGGGCCGCACCACTGCAGCACAAGATCGCAACGTCTGGGTCCATCTTGTGCAACACCTTAAGAAACACAGTCTACTACCTGCTTGCATATTCGTGTTCTCGAAGAAGAGATGCGAGGAAAATGCGGACGCTCTGTCGAACCAGGATTTCTGTACGGCTGCCGAGAAGAGCGCCACACATATGATCATAGAGCGCTCGATGGCACGATTGAAACCGGAAGATCGAGTTCTGCCCCAAATCAGACGCTTGCGAGAGTTGCTCGCAAGAGGAATAGCAGTGCACCATGGAGGTCTACTGCCCATCGTGAAGGAAGTGGTGGAGATTTTGTTCGCGAAGACGTTGGTAAAGGTTCTTTTCGCGACAGAGACATTCGCTATGGGACTTAATCTCCCAACACGCACTGTGGTGTTCTCGGGCTTCCGCAAGCATGACGGTCGAGCATTTCGAGATCTTCTGCCTGGAGAGTATACACAAATGGCAGGCCGAGCCGGTCGACGAGGCCTCGATCCTGTGGGAAGTGTGATTATTGTTTCCTCCGGGACTGACGCAGCGCCGCCAGCTGCAACCTTGCGACAGATGATATTGGGCGATCCTACTAAACTACGCTCACAATTTCGGCTTACGTATAACATGATTCTAAATTTACTTCGGGTCGAGGCTCTCAAGATTGAAGAGATGATAAAACGAAGCTTTAGCGAGAATGCCACACAGGCACTCCTTCCAGAGCATGAAAAACAAGTCAAGCTCTCGGAATGCGACCTAGCAAAACTGAAGAGGGAACCATGCGATCTTTGCGATACCGACTTGGATTCCTGCCACACGGCGTCGATGGCTTATCGATCGGCGACGCAAGACCTGCATCTGGGGATCATTGCTTCGCCGGTGGGCAGGCGAATGTTTTCGCCGCGACGACTTATAGTCTTTCACAAGGTATATCTTGACTGTGAAGTATGCATCCGCAGTGCTTACGGTGTATTCAGGACGGCGTCCGCACGCCTGGGATCCTGACACGCGAGGGCGTCAGTAGAGGCTTGGCTCCAACAGTCGAAGTTCTGTCTATTGGGAGGAAGAACAGGAGCCGTGAGGCTAGCGACCCGTTACCGTACCTTCCAGCTTTCAAGCGTTTCTTTGAGGGCTTACCGAAGAAGACGGCTGAGATGGAGCTAAAAATAATGAGAGTTCCACTGAGTGACATCGACTGCATCACGAAAACAACAGCCAAGGTAGAGTTGCGACCCCCGTGCGAATGGCCCAGACTGACAATCACAGATCGAGATAGATAAAATAATCATGCGGACTGAGGACATGGAAGCTTCTGCAGGGACACAATTAGCCAACCTCTGCAGCTCATGGAAATCCTCAGTGTGGGACGAGCTGGAATGGAGCCGAGCAAAATTGCTTAGTGTTCGGGACACACTCGAGGTTCGACAGCAAGACTTTGAACGCGCTCGAAGCGCTCACTGCTTAGCATGTCCCGACTTTGTGAAGCACGTAAGTGCTTGATGAACCAAGTAAATGGCTAGACTTACCCTCGCTAGTTCGCCATGCGTCACGATGAGTGGCTGATCAAGGAGAATATCTCGCAGCTGAGGCAGTTGATGTCAGATCAGAACCTCCAATTGCTTCCGGACTATGAACAGCGGATAGCTGTGTTGCAACATTTAGGTTTCATCGACGCCAACTCTCGAGTTGAGCTAAAAGGCAAAGTAGCCTGTGAGGTCAGTCGATCCTTATCAATCTAAGGCATTACACTTGTTGAACAAGCACCTTTAGATTCATTCAGCGGACGAGCTCGTGCTGACAGAGTTGATTCTCGAAAATGTGCTTGCTGATTTTGAGCCTGAAGAGATAGTGGCGCTCCTGTCGGCTTTCGTTTTTCAGGAGAAAACTGATTTCGAGCCCACCTTGACCGGAAGACTTGAGAAGGGAAGAGACACCATCATCAGCATATCCAAAAAAGTTAATGCGCGCCAGACCGAACATCAAGTCATTCTATCGAGTGATGACTCTAACGACTTCGTCAGCCGACCACGGTTCGGGCTGGTAGAAGTGGTGTACGAGTGGGCCAGAGGAATGTCCTTCAATCGAATCACCGATCTGACAGATGTCCTCGAGGGGACCATCGTTCGAGTCATTACGAGATTGGATGAGACGTGCAGGGAGGTCAAAAATGCCGCGAGAATTATTGGGGATCCGGCGCTCTTTACCAAGATGCAGGCATCGCAGGAGATGATCAAGCGGGACATCACTGCCGTGGCATCGTTGTACATGTAGACATACATTGTACCACGGTCGTGGACGCACTGGGGATAGCATCCAGCCGTTATCTTGCGAGCAGAGACTGCGAATATAGCACCTGTTATGAAGGATAGGGGCTGATCACCAGTCATTCAAGGTGGCTCAAAGCATCAAAAATGGCATACTCAGTTGGCCTCAGACTCTCGGGAACATGTACTGAGAGCTCCAAATCACGCTTGGACGATCGTATCGACGATCGCACCGAGGATTAATAATATAGGACGTTTTCGGCGCTCCAAGCTATTCCTTGGCAGGTTAATTCAGCTTACTCGACGCGCGTCCCTGTTGCATCAGTAAGTAATACACCTACCTCTAACTTCTTCAAAAAGCTTTCACCTTTCACTGCAGCTATCACCCCTGGCTTCCCCAGTCTTCCGCTTGGCAGTGATGAAAGACTTCCGATCGTACCCGTAATAGTGATCTGTTTGTCCTCTGTATCTGAGGACTACGACTCACAAACGGACAAGGAATAGAATTCTGTTCTACATATCGATATACAGTCACCGACTGGCACCTAGTCCACATATGACACAAATATTGCTTGAGACCTAGCAAGATGACGAGAACAATAGAAATGGACGCTTTCGGCGAGACAGCGTGGTGTCCACCAGTCCAACGGGCTCCGAGTGATACAACTGCAATTGACAGCCTGTTCCAAATGGGCCCGTTAGACTGCGACTTCTCCTTCTCCGACTTCGACCAGACTCATCAATTATATGCACGAACTTCCCAGTTCCTTGCCTCCCCGGATCTGTTCCAAACGTTTGCCTCCCCACCGCCTACCCGAGCCAAGAGCCGGGTCATCCTGGCGTGTACTCTCTGTCGCAGCCGCCATGCCAAGTGCGATGCGACAGTACCAGCATGCTCTCAATGTCGCGTAAACAGTCGGACCTGCTCGTACCCTGAGTCTCGACGAGGACGAGCAAAGGTTGGCCGCGTAGAACATGGTCAACGGTCGATGAGGGAGCGACAGCAGTCTGAGACAGAAAGGCCTCACCAAATGAATGCTCAGCAATCGAGGCCTGCCAGTAGTGATACCTCGCTGGCCAACAGCAATGACAGTAACTCGGACCAGGGATGCAGTCCAGTCGACCTACCAGTTGCAACGCAGACAGATGACTACGCATCCAGCTCAAGGTCAGAACCAGATGAAGCATCTAAGCTCTTGAATTTGTACTATACAGCTTTCCACAATGCGCATCCCGTGGTTCTTCATCGCCAGTTCTTGAATCGACGATTGCAGATCGACAGGTCCTCCTTGCGACATCTTCTACCAGCAATGGAATACGTTGGGTCATTCTTTGCACCGGGTGTGGCAAAAGAAGCGCTGCAGGCTCGAGCAGAGAGTGTACTAGCTCGTGACCTTTTCCTTCGACTGGTTTCACAGTCCAGTCACTCCTCATCTACGCCATCACCGTACATGCTTCTAATGAGTTTGTCCTTGCGCGCGAAATCCTGGACCACGCTATCCGGATAGCCTTGCAGATAAACATGTGTTCAAAATCTTTCGCAATAGCAAACGGCGAGGGTTGCTTGGTGTTGGAGGAAAGCTGGCGAAGGACATGGTGGTTCCTCTACGTAACGGACGGCATTTTTGCTGGCATAAGCCATTGCTTGACATTCGCTCTACGTGATATACAGGCAGACGTTGACCTTCCTTGCGAGGAGGCTACTTATCAACTGGGAATAAGAAGTTTCTTATCTGAACTATTGCGTTTTATTGACGAGGCATAGGACATCCCGCAACCTCGAACTCTGGCGGAATACAAAGCCCGTGAATTTGCGGTGGAGGAACTCGTGTTCTCTTCGTTGGCCTATTTGATCGATTTGGGCCACATAATCGGCTCGGTCCTAGCATTAGGGACAGAGCCCCGAGAACCGTTCGAGCCCAACGTCATCACTGCGGATGCAAGTCTGATGAATTGGGTCTTATACCTCCCAAAGCAGAAGCAGCTCGTTGTCAATGATCCCGGAAAGGCGGATGAGATTATGTTCCAGGCTCACATGCTTTACAACACGTGAGCGATATCCCTTTGTTGAGCCCGGCAAACTTCACTGTCCCGCAGACCCAAGAGCTGACTGAGTATCGTCTAGTCTGAAAGTTTACCTCCACCGACCTCTGTCTCAGCTGGCTTACCTTCCTATCGAGCGCACTTCCAAGTGTGCTGCACCACCTTCGGACAAGTCGATAGCAGACCGACAGCGGGCCTACGACTTCCACACTAGCAAGGTCCTCGAAGCTGCAGAAGCAGGCATAGGACTCTTCACCCTCCCAAGTCCGTTTACCACACATTCACCGCTGGTCATTTGCGGCCTGACACTATCAATTCTGGCCCAACTCTCGGCGTGCCGTTTCAAGTTGACGGGCTCCGGGTACACAGCTACTAGAGACCGCTTGCGGTTGGGGCTAGGTGCCATCAAGGCTTTAGGGGGTGTATGGGCCATCGGTTCCACAACAGTGGAGGAGGTACAGGTCATTGCTCGGGAAATGCTCTCGTTACGGGACCCAACGGACGGAGTTGTCAGAAAGTGATGTTATCACTAGTCCGGAGGTCGAAAATGGATCGAGGTTGGTATACCGCGGGCGTATGTTTCTCCTGGTGCTGTCGGATGGCTGACGATGTAGGATTATGCGTTTCTCAGTTGCGCGTCTGGTCTGGCAGCTGCTAAAATAACTATAGCATCGTGTCTCTCCTGTCTTCCTTTGTTGCTGTAACAAACTCCTCTCTTTGCAGTCCAAACCCCTTACTTCAACACTAGATAATCGCAGCCTATCCTATGGCCATCCCTTCAAACCGATGTGCAGCAAATCGCCCTGCAGGATGTGCTCCTTTTTAGCTTTCAGCTCCTCCACATCCCAATTCGCCCATAACATCTTGCCCTTCAAGAAGTTAGCTTCAGCGCTAGCTAGCCAGACACAGAATCCCGCCGGGAGATCAACTGTTTCACCTTAAGTTTACCATACGATGTCTTACCTGATCGTGTCTCCGAACGTGCAGAAGGGAGAACGCCACTCACCTGTATCATTTCCCGGCAGATTCGGTTTACTTGAAGTCTCCGTGTCAATCAGTCCTGGTTGCACACTGAAGAACCTCCTTTCCGGCCACTCCCCCTGTGCATCCTGCAGCAGGTTCACCGCCGCTAGCTTGCTCGCCCCGTAGCTGGAGAAGCCTGGGAAATATAGATGGGCCAGCGCAGACGCGATACTGATAGAGATCACGTCCCGAGTTGTATGTCGCAAGAAGGCCTGCAGCACCGTGAAGGCACCGAGCGCATTGACTTGGAATGCGCGCCACCAATCTTCCCGGCGTGCGTGCTTCAGCAAGCCGTGGTCGGGCAGGTATCCCGCGTTACTGACCACCACATCGATCTGCCCGAACTCGGCCGAGACGGCGGAGAAAATAGCCTCAACGCGTGGGGCGTCCACAGCGTCGGCGACGAAGTAGCGAGCTTCGCAGCTAAGCCCCAGCGCCTTGATGGCAGCTACGCTGGCGGCTAAGGACTTCTCGGTGCGCCCTGTGATGATTATGGCGCGGGCACCGGATTTGGCAAAGGAAAGCGCTGTAGCCGCGCCGATGCCGCTGCCGCCGCCGGTGATAATTAATGTTTTGCCCTTGCTTGAGAGAGCGGGATTAGTAGGGGAGATTGCCGGGTAGGTGTCATGGCGGGTTGCCGGAGTCCAGGCGGGAAAAGCCATGTTGGGGATGACAGGGCCGGAAGAAGGGGGTTGACGTTGGTGTTTTCAATGGTCGAAAAAACAAGAGACGGGTTTGCTGGTCGCATGTGGGTTTATATCGCACACCAGACGTTGACAGACAGCCTGCAGGACGAAACGGGACCTCGTATCTAAAAGTTGTTTTACAATGGTCCTGGATGCCACGGCACGGTTTAGCCCCAGTGGCGGTGAGTTTCTACTTCCTAACCATGGGGTTACTTGTTATTTTTTAAAGTGAGAACTAGGCAAAATAAACTCTGTCACGCTAACATCTAACCCCCTAGATAAGAAGTAGGGAGTGGTTGCTAATCACGCTCGCGCTTATCTAGCCAGACTACGCCTACAACTTCCTCATATGCTCCTTAATCACCTCGCGGTACTCCTCATCAACAAGCACTAGCCCCATCGGCCCTTCCTTCTCGATAAGTGCATCCATCTTCTCCGTCTCCAGGACGAACGTTGCAAGAATGCTCGCCTCCTCTATCTCCGACGCATTAGTACTGATCCGGTGTCTGCACCCGGGCGCCTCGTAAAAGCTTTGTCCAGCCATCTTAATCGTCATCGGGTCGTCGTTCATTTTGTCCAGGACGGAGCCGGTGAGTACGTGTACGACGACAAAGGCGCCATGGTGGGTATGCGGCGGGACGGCTGCGCTGGGCGGGAAGGTAACTTTCAACCCGAGAACGCTTTTGTCGGGGGTGTTGAGGAGTTTGTACTTGTAGAGGACTTCGAGGGAAGGGGAGGGGGAGCTCAAGGTGGGTCAATTGCGCATCTGACTGAATAGGCTGGGAGGAAGGCTTACGCTGGATCGTAGGTTGGCTCCTCCATATTTGCCGCTTCTGAGAAGACCATTTTTGCCGTATGGAGATATTGTAGTGAGATATGAAGTCTGTGAAGATGGAACCGGCGTTTTGCGAGAGGGCTGGAAAGTGTTTATCAAGGTTTTAGTTCTATAACAAGAGTCACACGGTCTATCTGTTACAATGAATTTTCTCGATCGACCTGCACTCCGTATTTACCCGGAGGATTGGGATCGGAATCGATTGCCTTTCGTGACTTCTATGCGTTTGATGATCTGGCCGACTTTGATATAAGTACTGGCAGCAGATGCCCACTTCCTACTATCTCATTCTGACCACATCGAGGCCGAATGTTATCCTACTGCCGTCGTACTGCTTTCACACCTCTGACCTAACAAGCAACAAAGCCTCCAGCAATTCATTACACATTCGCATCAGCAACCGCCATGGCAATCCCCGAGACCCAAAAGGCAATCCTCCAGCCCGACAGAATGACCACAGACGTGATCATGGTCACCGACCACCCAGTCCCGACGCCAAAGCCCTCCTCCAGTGAACACCTCGTTCGCGTTCATACAGCTGCCATCACCAACGGCGAGCTCCTCTGGACCAAGAACTTCCCCATGCCCGAGGAGTTCGCCGCGCTCAAGACCCTCGTCCCCTGCAACGACGTCGCCGGCACCGTCGTCATCGCCCCTGCATCCTCGCCCTTCCAGCCGGGTGCGGAAGTGTACGCACGCTCCAACTACAGGCGGACGGGGTGTGCGCGCGAGTATACGATACTGCTGACTGAGGAGGTGGCTAAGAGGCCGCAGCACCTCTCGTGGGCGGAGAGTGCGGCAGTGCCAATGTCTGCGGAGCCGGCGTGGCAGGCGCTGTTCATCCACGCTGGACTGGAGGCCAAGGCCGGCAAGGGAGCAAAGGGGAAACGGGTTTTCGTCACCGCTGCGTCCGGGGGTGTGGGCGTATGGATGGTGCAGCTTGCGAAATGGGCAGGTGCGAAGGTTGTGGCAACGTGCGGTCCGGATAATGTGGAGTGGGTGAAGTCGTTAGGCGCGGATGAGGTGATCGATTACACCAAGACGGATATCACGCAGTGGGCGGCTGAAGAGGGGCACAAGGTTGATATCGCGATTGACTGTATCGGTCGCAAAGCGCTCGAGGATGTGTGGTGGGTCGTCAAAGAGGGAGGAACTCTGATCAGTATCTTTCAGCCGCCAGAGGGAGTGAAGCCTGCCGGGTTGGAGAAGAACATCAAGAACATGTTCTTTATCATGGAAACAAATGGAGAGCAGCTGCAGAAGGTAACGGAACTGATTGAGGGAGGCACCGCAAAACCCGCGCTAGACAGTGCTTTCCCTCTCGACCAGTTTCAGGAAGCCTTCGAAAGGGTGGCGAGTGGGAAAACGAGGGGAAAAGTGGTGTTAGACTTAGGTGCCAAATAAGACCATGTTGCTGCTTGCAGTTGTGTATTGGCTTGTACCTTGAAGAAATCAAGTCGGAAGGATTGAAATGAGAGTTGTCAGGCTATGCCTTAGCAGGAACCCAAGCGTTATGGGGCTTTAGAGTATGATGTACTTGTAACGCAGTTGACCAGAAATCGTTAGGAGTGGACGAATAATTGAGCCAGTTGGCCTTCAACGTGATTTTCGTGCGTACTTTTTGGTACATTATAGTAGGGTTGACAGTATTATAGAAAGAGTACTTTGATGTAACAATATAAGCAAGCACACATCGAGTTGCCTGGTTTGCGTTGGGTCTCTTGATAGTGGATTTTAGAGACCAGATCTATTACTGGAAGACAAGAGCTACGCACACACACCCCTTTAAGTGGCTCTGTGTCTGCGTACATAGACCTCGAACGAATTCCGTTGCTACACAACTATCAGATGTGCCGTTTGCGACTCTTAGAAAGTATTGATATCTACGAGATGGAAAGCAAGGACACTTTGCGCCTTTACGCTGCCGCGCCCTGCCCATCCGAATTAGGAAATTCGTATAGATTGGTACAATGGTTCTGGCACGCAATGCCCCGGTACAGATCTGGCACGTGATTGGGAAACCACGCTTGAACGACAGTATAAATGATCGCACTGAGGAGAGATTTCTAACCCGCGATTACCCTTCAGCAAAAATTTTCATCAACAATTAGGTAGTACGTTGAGGTGCAACAAAAGCAGAGCCTCTGATTGGCTCAATTACCACGTGTGATACCCTCATCTAGCGTATATTTTGTGTAATATATATCTTAAATTACCGACTCGACCACAGCAGTCCCGCTGTGGCAGTGGGAGCAAGACACATTCGCAACAACCGTTAATTCCGCAACAGCACGCCACAATCAATTACATTTGCCCTATACGCACCCTTGGCGTTTTAGGCACGCTGGATTACTGGCGAGATGGACGTTGGCGGCCTCCGAATCCGCATACAGTCCACTCTTGACCCTATCGCTGATATCAGACGCCAAGCTGAGCTGGATCTGAAATATGTACGTTGTTTGCCAAGAGAAGATCGTCAGAGTCCCACTGAGAAACACTGTCAGGCAGAAGAGCAGCCGAGATTCATCAATGCCCTTCTCGATATTCTCCAAGCTGAGCATGACCCTGGCGTGCGCCTTCCCAGTATAGACTTCCCCAATGGCGTTTCCACGGGCGACGGCCGACTGAGTCTTCACAGCCGTAATATACCTGAAGAACCGAGTTCTGAGGGGGTGGGCGCCGCAGGAGGAGATTCACCAGCATAAGCAGATACCAGACTCAGAGAAGAACGACTTCCGAAACCGTCTTCTCCCAATTCTCGCCACCTCACCCTTACAAATACGGAGTCAGCTCATTCCCGTCCTCCAAAAGATCCTGCAATACGACTTCCCTGCAAAATGGCCGGGGTTTATGGATATGACGATGCAGCTCCTCAACACCAACGAGGCGAATTCGGTTTTTGCTGGGTTACACTGCATGCTGGCGATATGTCGGATGTACAGATTCAAGGGCGGAGAGAATCGAGAGGATTTCAATCAGATCGTGCAGGTGGCCTTTCCGCAGCTACTTAGCATCGGATCACGGTTGGTGGACGAAATGAACCCTGAAGGATGGGAGATGTTACGGATAGTCTTGAAGACTTACAAACACACAATATATGTGGGTCGGAAGGTAACGAACACAAGAACACTCGGGGGCTGACGGGACTAGTTCGATTTACCGCCACACCTCATGGCTCAGGATAATATGGTCGGGTGGTGTACCTTTTTCCTGACGTTCGTGGGGAAGGAGGCCCCTGCTGGCGCTTTGCATGAGGATACCGACGAGCGAGAACGGAATCATTGGTGGAAGTCAAAGAAGTGGGCGTACGCAAATCTGAACCGACTCTTTGTGCGGTATGTATTATGTTGGCAAATTGCTCAGACGATCTCTAAAAACATGCTAGGTATGGAAACCCAAGCGCGAACCAAAAGAACACCAGTCCTGAGCTCGTGGAATTTTCCAGATCCTTCATAGCGAATTTTGCCCCTGAAATCCTCAAAGGTTATCTGCAACAAATCGAAAAATGGGCCTCAAAGACAGCCTGGCTGAGTAAACCATCTCTTTCATATACGCTGAGCTTCCTGGATGAGTGCGTTAAGCCGAAATTGATGTGGAACCATCTGAAACCTCACATGGATACACTGATATCACACGTCCTTTTTCCCATACTATGTCAATCCGATGAAGATATCGAATTATTCAGTTCGGACCCACCAGAGTATCTCCATAGAAAGCTCAATTTCTATGAAGAGATAACGGCTCCGGATGTGGCCGCTACGAATTTTTTAGTGTCCTTGACTAAGAGCCGGAAGAAACAGACTTTCACAATCCTCAACTTCGTCAATGGCCTCGTCAATAAGTACGAGTTGTCGCCAGATGACCAGAAAAACCCAAAGGAGAAAGAGGGAGCGTTACGAATGATCGGAACCCTGGCTTCGGTGATACTAGGGAAGAAAAGCCCCATTGCTGATCAAGTGGAATACTTCTTCGTGCGACATGTCTTTCCGGAGTTCCGAAGTCCACACGGCTTCCTAAGGGCAAGAGCTTGCGATACGCTGGGAAAGTTTGAGCAACTAGAGTTCAAAGACTCCCAAAACCTGTTTATCATATATCGGAATATCCTCGAATCTATGGCTGATCCGGAACTTCCGGTGCGGGTAGAAGCTGCTCTTGCCCTACAACCTTTAATACGGCATGAAGTTATCCGAGCTTCTATGCAGCAAAATATACCACAAATAATGCAACAACTTCTCAAGCTAGCTAACGAGGTTGATGTCGACGCTCTCGCCAACGTCATGGAAGATTTCGTCGAGGAGTTTGCAGCCGAGCTGACACCATTCGCAGTCGCGCTTAGCGAACAATTACGGGACACCTACTTGAGAATCGTTCGCGAAGTGCTTGAACGACAGAACAGCAAGCAGGACGATGCAACATTTGGCGATTTCCTCGATGACAAAAGCATCACTGCGCTTGGCGTTTTGCAGACCATCGGGACCCTGATATTGACACTGGAGGCTACCCCGGATGTACTGATGCACCTTGAGACGATCCTGATGCCTGTAATCCAAATCACATTGGAGAACAAGCTCTACGGTAGGTAAAATCTTCTCTAAATCCCTAGGTCGACTAACGCCATCTAGATCTCTACAATGAAGTCTTTGAGATCATAGATAGTTGCACCTTTTCCGCAAAAGCAGTATCGCCCACAATGTGGCAAGCGTTTGGACTAATGCATAAAGCATTCAAAGCTGGTGCTGAACTATATCTGGAGGGTACTGCGGCCTATGCGCCTTCGTCTGATGTGTGCGATACAGGGCTAACCATTGATAGACATGTTACCTGCCCTTGACAATTACGTGATTTATGGCACCGAGGTCCTGACACAGAATCCAAACTACATCGAAGCTCTGGTCATCATGGTCGAAGACATTTTTACTGACGAAAAGGTCGGTGGCATGGATCGAATATGTGGTTGCAAGCTAGCCGAATCCGTGATGCTCAGTTTGAGAGGTCATATCGACCAGCATATCCCCAAATTCGTTGTATTGGCGATGAACGTCATCTCAAGCAATGACGTTAAAGTCAAATCGTACCGGATACATCTTATGGAAATGGTCATCAATGCCATCTATTACAATCCGGTCTTGGCATTGCGGGCACTGGAGTCCAACGGAATGACGAACAAGTTTTTCAGCTCCTGGTTCTCGAACATCGAGAACCTTACGAGGGTCCATGATAAAAAGCTGTCGATAGCCGCAATCAGCTCGCTGTTGACTTTACGCGCGGACGAGGTGCCGAGTAGTGTGCAATTAGGGTGGCCGAGATTGCTTCAGGGCGTGGTTCGACTGTTCCAGACGTTGCCTGCCGCTATACAGAGTAAAATCCTAACACGGTGTGAATATTACTGCAAGCTAACACTTAGCAGATCGGGAGGAAGCCACCAAGGAAAGCGACTTCACCCTTAACGAAGACGATGATGACGACGAAGACGAAACGGCTACATGGGAAATCGAAGATGCAGCATGGACGAATGATCTCGACGAGGGCGAAGGCGAGGGAGATGTGAAGGATGAGAGCGCGGCATACCTGGAGTTTCTCCAAGAAGAGGTAGGCCCCTCAGCATCAGTATCAGACGTCAGCTGAACCCAGGGCAGGCCCAGAAGTTCACCGCCGCCATTTCTGACGATGAGGAGCTGGAAGAAGAAAGCATGCTGGAATCGCCATTGGACAGGATTGAGCCTTATGGACTGTTCAAGAGCAGCCTCATGAGTACGTGGAACATCCATTCCCTTCTACCTTAGCGTTGCCGAGCACTATCTGACAAGGGACAGAACTCCAGCAAGACCAACCCCAACTCTACGAAAACCTTACCAAAATCCTCGCTCCCGAAGAACAAGAGACCCTCCAAAACGTGTGTGTCGAAGCTGATCAGTACGCTGCAGAAGCGGCGACGGTAGCAGCTGAGCTTCAGACCAATGGGTCACATCACCAATAGCTAGATGAGAGGGGGTATTGTTGTTCGAATGCTGTTTCACCTTTTGGCGTCGTTGCATGATTCCCCATGGAGTCTGGGTTACCGGTCATCTAGAGGGAGAGGCTAAACATCAGGTTTATGCTGCTACGTGGGCGACGTGACGCCATCAGGGATGGAGAGTCAGAACGGTTGGCCGGGATAATCACGAAATTATCCACCATCTGCCACCTGAACCTGTTCCTCTATTGATCATGAATGCATACGAGTTTGAGACTGAGGTTGACTCTCGTCTAGAGTGGGAGAAAGCATTGATCAAGTCGAGTCGCACCCCGATTAAGGATGGGATTATTAATGCGGTTGGACAGGCAAGCGTTTCGGGTTACGTACCCGTCGGAATAGCAGATCGAGCGATGCTTTAGCTGTGGTTTTTTGTGTTACTCGTAGGCCTCGGCTACAATGCGCCCATAGGATCGAAGAGATCAACCAGACCTGAGATGGGGACACGAGAGGCAATTCACTGCTGACCGCGGGACCCCAACTAAAGCAAGTGCCTTTTAGGCGCTTGCCGACCGCTTGGTTGCGGAGCCCCCCAAGCCCCAGTCGGGCCGACTTGCACTATGCGAGAGCCTACTTTACTCGGCCCCAGAGAGAACAGCCGCGCGACTTCGCGCGACTATGGCCGGTTGTCTTTTCAATTGATGGTTGTCGATCATGAGCTGACACCATCACCCAACTCCAAAGATGTTTCAAGAGACTACACGAGAAGGCTACGGCAAGGGTCGCGATCAAGCTGAAAGGCATCTGGTCGCAGCCAACGTCTATCATAGGCTGAATGGTCGTGCGCCACTCGATCTAATATCATAGCGGTCAGCTTACGATCCTCCTGCAGCTTGCAATTTCACCAGCATGCTACATAAATCTAGGTACCAGTACCCCGTGTGCCATCTTTATAATGTATTCCCTTGCGACACCATTATATAGCAATCAACTTCACGATGCTCCTTGTACATTACTACCTGTTTTCGATCCTGACTCTCTTTGCCGGGGTAAACGTGACAGTCATTGCGCAGGCTGCCACTGCGATTCTCTCAAACGACACTCCGACCGTCAGTGGTGACTCAAAATGTTTCTCTCAGAACATCAAGGTCAGCGTTATCGCGAATAATTTCAAGCTTCTGCTGGTACCACCTGCCAACCAATCCGTCGTCACAGAAACTCTGGTAGAACTGCTTCAGAATAGCTCTGTTCTCTTCGCCAAGGTCAATGGCGGGCAGAACACAATCAGGGATACATATACCATCCATGGGAAACTGTGCGTTCCATGCGGTGCCAGCGTTACAGGGTCTATTCCAACAATCCAATTCTTGACCCACGGAGATACCCTGGACAGTACGTACTGGGATATCGCGCCGGGGTATAGTTACATCGACGCAGCCATCGCCGCAGGCTACGCCACCTTCTCCTATGATCGGATTGGCGTTGGGCGATCACAGCATCCAGATCCTCTGCAAGTCGTTCAAGGACCTCTCCAAGTCGAGATCGCCCACGCCCTTGTTACGACCATCCGTAATTCCCAGATCGGTCCTTACTCGTTCAAGAAGGTTGTCGGCGTGGGACATTCGGCCGGCTCGACCGTTACCCAAGGGGTAACAACGAAGTATCCGCAGGATTTTGATGCCGTGATCCTCACTGGCACTTCGACATCAGCCTCCTTCGTTAACACCGCGCTTGCGTCGTTCGACCTCACAATCGCCAATCTCGATGCTTCGGGAAAGTTCCATGGCCTACCCAACGGCTACCTGATCCAACCTATCCCACAAGCGATCCAATTCCCATACTTCCGCTTCCCGAACTTCGATCCCAGGAGTGAGTGTATCGATTGCTTTAGTCCGATATCCTTGCTGACAACAACAACCAAGTATTTGATCTGGAAGTAGCCAACAAGCAGACCCAGACGTTCGGCGAGCTGCTCACGCTTGGGACGATCGTCGCGCCTTCTCCGCACTTCAAAGGACCTGTGGATGTTCTGCTTGGCGAGAACGATCTCGTCTTCTGTGGCGGCGACTGTACGCAGCCACAGGACCAGTCAGCACTCGTAGTCCCGATTTTTTATCCCGCTGCAAGCAAATCACAGCACTATATTGTTCCTGGGGCCGGCCATACTATATTTGCTCACTATTCTGCTCAAAAAGCCTTCAACCAGATGACTAGATTCCTGCAGACAAACGGACTGTAATGGGCGCAGCCTACGTGTTACAATGAGATGCATCGCACTTGGCCTGTGCTCGGATCAGTGGATTTTTACGGTAACGCTCTTGCAGTGACGTGCATTTCAGGGCACTAGTTTTGTCCTGGCCTAGATGTAGACTAAAACTCCTTCGTCCTTGTCTATCGTCTTTCCTAAGGCTGCCTGTCACCCATAGCATATCATCGAAGAATGTATGTCAATCCACTATCTAAGCTCGTTCGTCGCGCCTCCCTACAACATTATCTAATCAATGCTGGTCTGCGGCGATGCCAGATAAAACGTAAAGCATTTACGATTTGTTGACCTACCCATCTACAAAATGTTACACACCCATTCTTACCTATTTTGCGTCCCGGGTATCTCTGGAATCTGCTGATCGCCGATATTCGGATTGAGCGGATAATGCAAGATCTTCTCCAAATGATCCGCGCACACCCAGCTCGAGTAAATGTTACACTCGTTTTCGGTAAATGCACCCCAGTCATAGCTTTCAATCTGAGATTGGACCGGAATGCAGCCATTGTGTGCATTCATCGAAAACGGTTGCAGTAATTACCAAAACCGGGTGTGCGCGTATTGTTTACCTTTAAGTATACGCTAGCAATACTCACCTTCGATAGCCCCACCTCGATTCTCTCGCTCAGCGGTTGGCTTGACACCCCCACCAAAGCATGGCCGGGTTGATCCTGCTGGAATAGCGCCTCTGATCATAGCCTGGTACAACCCAGCGGCGTCCGTGGACATCTCCTTCAACTCGCCAAAAGCGCGGATGTATTTATTTCTGCTTGCACGCACGTTGCTGATGCCATCGACGGCGTCGGGCCTTTCATGCGACGCACGATCACGGTACCCGGTTTCAGGGCCGCAATCTGTTCCAGGCCTGCGATGCAGGCATCCGCTGGTCGCTTCGACAAGCCACTGATGGACGTCGTGGTAGCGGATGTCGCCTGCAAGCACGAGACTGAGTGCGGGGACGTGCAGGAAATTGGTGTCCAAAGTGTCCTGCTTCGACCACTTGGAGATGGTGGCCTTCGGAATCGATCGCGTTGCTTTTTCCCAGTAGATGGATGCACAATGGTTGAATCTGGCCCGGGAAGCAGGTTCTCCAGTGGGGTTTGTAGTTGTTCGGCTCCGCCTGCTGGTCCATGTGCTTGATGGTTGCGGAAGTGGCTACGACATGGAAATCGAGGAAATGTTCCAGGAGGGACAGCAGTGATCGCCAGGGTCGTGGGTGATGAAAAGCTTCTTGTCTGGCAAAGCCGACTTGATCCAGACTGCAAGTTCATGTCCTTTCTGGAGCGTCAACGGTGGATCAACGAATAAGGCTTCCCTTTCGTCGGAGATAAGGTTAGAGGCCATGAGGGACCATGTTTAAGGGATGCCAAGCGGTGGAGGCTTTGGAGTCGTAAGAGGAATTTATGATGCGACATACAGGTCGGGTCTCAGAACAGAGGTCATTGCGATGGTGATGGAGTCAATAACGGGAGATCATCAGTCGAAGAATTGAGTTGTAGGAAGTATGATGTTGAAGCCGAATACAGAGTGAGACCTGTTCAGAGATAGAAAGTCGTCCATGGATCTACCATGCGGTGATCTGCTTTGCCATTCTTTCCAAGCCGTGTACTAGCAAGCGTTATACGTGGTCATGTCGGAGTTGGCGGAGTTCCAACTGCTAGCACGTTCCCAACCTTTCCGCATGCTCGGCGCCGACTGATTTCTGTTTGTGGACGACGCTGCTGCTCAGCAGAGAGTCATGTATGATAGCATATCCAAAGCTGATAGGTCCTTCAGGCACTAGCATTAGGGGCATCGAGTCACCTTCGCCGCGGATTACGACACCTCGGAGATCGTTGTGAGCTTATTGATCGGCAGGATGCACATACGGAATATTGTGTGTTGGATCACAAATCATTTCAAATCCAAGCTACCGCCCTTCTGGTGATGTCGATACAATCTGGAGTATGTCAGAGCGACAATACGCGGTGAGTCTCAAGACTAAAGACTCCACACTAATCCGGATCTCTTATCGGATGACGATGAGCGGCTGACCTCGCCCGGAACACTGCGCTCCGGTTTATTCGGCTGGCCAACGCGCTAGTTCACCAGGAAGTTCTGTCTATGAGACATTTTCAAGGTATATATAAGCCGTGGTGACCTACTTTCCTCAAGCTGCTTGGTCAAGGAAGGTAATTTGACACGACTTTTCATTGAATATGACAGAAAGACCTACAGGTATAGATCTCTTACCAACTGCACACTTGCCTTTTCCTTTTCCGTCGAGGGACTGACACGACGCAGACACACAGATAAGAGAGGCTTGTGTTGCCTGGGCAAGAAGCCTGTCCCATCCAAGCAAGCCGGAAAACTTCTCGGGTCTCTACACCGAAGACGGATGCCACGCGGATCATTGCCATTATTACAGGCAGACTGGGAAGCGTGAGCTGGAGGTCCTCCACAGAGTTTGGCTCCACTCCATTCCGGATTGCGCGATCAAGGTTGAGAGATTCGATCTCCTTGAAGATGCTTCGGGCGGGAAACGCCGAGCACATCTCTGGTACACCGGATCCGGAATCTTTGCTAGAGACTTGATGGATACGAAAGCAGCGGGAAAGAAGGTGAAGTACCCGGGCACTGTCGACTTTTTGTTCGACGAGAAGGGGAAGATCATCTGCAGCGATGAATGGATGAGTAACATATTCTACAAGCTGCCACCTCTGGATTATCGGTACGTTAGAGACTTGGTTATATGGAAAGCTTTCTTAATCAAATCGCAGAGTCCTTTGGGACACAACCGCTTGATAGGTTCCCGGCCCTATTCAGAATTCATGGTCGATATTACTTGCCAATTTTGCAATTGTCGTTAAGCCGTGGGGTTAGGGCCAGTTTCTATTTCCCAAGGGAAGAGTCAAGACTCGAAGCCTCCGTTCCAGCGAGTCGAGAGTCAACGTTCTATAAGGACCAGGGCGAAAGGTTCAAGTCTTGTTGCGACACAGATTAAGTTGCACCCATTCTTTATCAGCGCTTTCACAATGCTTGCGAAACCTCAAATTTTTCTAGAACCCACCTCTAAGCTTTCGTCCAAATCAGTTTTATCAATTGACGCAAACTTGAAGATTCTTGGTTTGAAATTGAAGGCGGGAGCCAGTCTTAATTGCGAGTTCCTCTGTTCGTCGATGAGAGATCTAAAGCCAGGCTAGAATCGCCACTGCCACAAGTGCCGGTAGTAGACAGCATGAGGATAACCTGTGATTCCTAGTAAAATGCCGTATGTTTCTAGGATCAGCTTTCTCGATTCCGGGGCAAACCTCTGCTCCGCACGATTTGGGGTATCGCTACAGAATCAGATAATTCAGATGGCGTCTACATTCTTGAGCTGTTATCAACTATTCCTCCTCACAAATCTCACGGGGAGTTCCCCAGTCATACGCAAGCCCATCTTGAACTCTACTCCTCTTGACAATCCAGTGACGGCTGCCTCCCTCGCGTCCCTCCACCTTGCGCTTCGTGTATCGTCAGAAGCATTGGCATCACAGTCGGTAATCAATTCCACAGAAAAATCCTTAAATATGCGGGTCACAAGAGCTACAAGCTCGACTAAGGCAAATCGCTTGCCAAGGCAGCCCCGGTTTCCATCCGAGAAAGGTAAGTAGCCGCCTGGTATCGGCTTCAAGAATTGATCTGAAGGGTGCCCGCCCTTGCTGTCTGCAGGTGGATGAAGCCAAAGGCCGGGATTGTAGTCGTCAACGGAGCTCGAAGCACTGAGCGCGGTGCCTGAACTTGGGTTGTGCGAAGGCCAAATGTCCGGATGACGGTGAATTGCGCTGGTATTGATGAGGATCAGTGTGTCTGCTGGGATCACATTATTCTTGCTCATAAGGGGAAGCAAGTGCGGTGTGGCAGGGCTTCTTTTCGCTATAAATTGCAGAACTGAGAAGAGACGCAAGGCTTCGTTGATCACGGCGCCAACATGACTGGTTGCAAGAGCCGGATAGTGAGCATCGAGAGACCACTCGCTGGGAGGTGCAGCACCAAGTATGCGATCCACGTCTGCTTGAAGGGCGGTTTAAATGCCAGGGTGGCAGGCAAGCAAGATTATGATGAAATTTAGGGTGTTGGCGTTGGCTTCGTGCCCTGCAAACATGAAGATGAAGATATTTCCTAGAACAGCTGGGGAAGAAATGGCAGTTGAAGTTTGGTTGAATTCCTCACTGGCTTGAACAATCAGGTCTTAATACCACTTTGTGTCAGATCTCGTCGTCCCACATGGCATCAGTTCTTACCTAAGAGACTTGATGGGCCGATGGGCTTGCCGTCCTGTATCTCCCTCTTCTTCTTATCATGCAAGTCTTTCATATATCTTAAAAGCTCGTTATGGGCCTCATGGGCCCTCCTATGTACAGGCAGAGGCGAATGTGCTTGAAGCTGTTAGCAACTTGATAAGACGGGGGGGATTGAAAGAATACACAGTATCAAATGTGGCGTTAGGAATACAATTGGGAAGTGGTCTGACATGTCTGCCATAGCATGGCTGTAGCTCGGCTGGTGTCCGGGAGGGACTTGTTCGCGGGCCCTAAGGACCTCCAGACAGTCCTGCGTGCTTTCAAGCATACATCGTTCAAGATGTGGAGTAACAGTCTTGCCAATAAAGGTCTCAAATCTCGACTGTGCTCGTTGGCGACTTGCATGAGATCAGACGCTGCTGCGATAGACTTCGTCCAGACTCTGTTGATGGTGTCCTTGAGGAAAAAGGGTGACGTTATCTTCCTATTAAGGCGGGCTTCCGAGCCATTGGTGCCGGTGATAGTGGACCAAAGATGTTGAGTAGACTCAGGAGTTCGGCCGGCTTGCCATATGATTCGTCTCGTAGGATCTGATGGGCTGCTGTCGGGTTGCAGGTCATCAGGATATTGCCACCAGGTGAGACTAGCAGGATCTCATCGGCCTTGATTCTCTCGAAAGGCGAGTATCCATAGTGCCATGTACGACTCAATAGGAGTACACTGTCATGATTCAGCGTGACTGCGGATCAGGAAGCCACAGCGAGCTCACGAAAGCCTTGGAGGTATCCATTCTGGCGGGAGCCGGTCTAAGAGCGGCACAATCATTGCTTGCGCACATAACCACGGTAAAGAGAAGGGTGAGAACGGGAGAAGGAGGTACGACAATCCAGAATTTCTCTCCTGAGCGAGGTTCCGAAGCAGTGCGAGGAGGTTGTAGAAGCTGAAGGTCGTCAATGTCAAGGCAGTAAAGACAAGAGCCAAGGAGGAGATCATGACTGCAGAATTAGCAACCGACAGCCTAAGACAGGCCAGGACACTGCCGTCTGGGAAGTTGACTGAGAAATAACCCACACGGATGCTACTTGTATTACCTAGCACCGATTGTTGAATTCAGGATTCTTGGGGCGGTCAGTGGTAACAACTTGACGTATTGTGCAGTCCTCGATATGCATGCGCAGGATCTAGGTGTCGTTGCCAAGTCGATTCCTTCAGGAAGACTAAGGTACTGAGGTAGTACATTGCTACCCCCGTACGTTGTAGCGAAACTGCGCGCAGACCCCTATTCTCTTCGTGGCCTGGAACCCCGGTCCTCCATTGAAGTTACTCAAGGAGGCCCTGGTTTATTCATCCTCAGCCTTACCGCGCTCGCAGTCAGCATACGTTATTACTTATATCTGCATAGTAGGCTCACCAAGCAATGCTTAGTAGGCCTCATTTCTGTAATACCGTCACCAGCAGCTCAAGTCCGGAATGCAAGATGACATGTCCGGCGCAGCCGTTGTTCACTCTCGAAAGTTTTCTCCTCTCAGCCAGCATCCCTCAAAGGTGGTCCCCCAAAATATGTATATACGCCACTTCGTACCTACCCACCCTGCCGCAACCTCAATCGATGGTACGCTCGTACTCCCTTATCTCTCTTTCTCAGCTCGTCAATTCTATTATCCTTCTTACCTTGGCAACGCTATCAGTCGCGCTTCGCTTTCATGCTCGCAGGATGAAGTCTCAATGTGGTCGAAATTGCGGGAGGGCGGACGACTGAAGATGAGGCCTTGGAGGCTTGCGTTCAGGCGAGAGGCACGGCGTCTTTGAATGTTGCGGTGAAGAGAGGGGTGGGGACTGATGTTTGAAGCTCAGACATCTTCCCTCGAAGCGGTTGAAAGTATACCACGTGCTTTCCTTGTATGCCTGTCTCCGTACGATATCGTCAATCAACGATCCTATATTTCCATTCAGATAGATCTGTGTGTAAGTCACAGGATTTAGGCTCAGCCATTTATTTGAATCTCGATGATCCATTGTCAGTCTTTGCAAATCCAATTTATCAGGCATTCAACAACAATAGCGCTCGAGGAAGCCGTGCGTGACGATCTGTAATGCGAACATTTTTGATTGTGCGCTCCGCACCTTGATACTGAGATGTTTAGGGAATGTGATGCTGCAACGGGAACGCATCAAGCACCTCCGCAAGCTGTTTCAGACTTTCCCCTCGCTTTTGACTTCCCTATCCATCATGACGCTCATGACATGCTTCAAGCTATCCCTGGCCTGCATCGCCTCCATCCATCGCTTGTAGTGTGGATACTTCTCGACATCCCAAGGGTCCTGCGCGTCTTTCATAACATAGGGAATCTGCAAGTTCCACATCGCAAAGGCTAGGTCAGCGAAGGTGCATTTGTCGCCCACGAGCCAGGACCTGCCCTTCAGGTGGGAATCGAGCACGGAGGCAACGCGCTTGATTTCGTTGTTGTAGCGGTCACGGGCGGAGGGGAGAGGCTCTGGGTGGAACAGATTAAACCTGTCCATGGATCTTATGGTTAGTAGTGATCATCGCTCGGTGTCTGTTAAGGTGGAAACCATACCAGGCGGCTTGGCCAAAGTAAGGACCTTGACCAGATGCTTGAAAGAACGCCCATTGTTGAAGCTGGAAGTTCTCCGGGAAGGAATTGTAGGTCAGAGAATCGTTTTTATCGTAAGTCAATATTAGATAGGCGACGACGGCGCCGGACTCGAACAGCGTGATGCCCGTGTTTGGGTCAACGATCGCTGTTGTTGTTGCGGGTTAGCAACTAGAACCTATGAAGGGAGCCGATTAGTCTGTGATGTTTTCTGCCCACCTGGTACTCTGCCATTTGGATTGACGGATGTGAAAGGTTCGACCTTCAGATCTTCGAGCTCGACCCATTTGGACTGGTAGGCAAGGCCGAGCTCTTCCAGAATGATGAGAACCTTGGATGGATTGGGAACTTGGTCTGCATACTTAGTCAGTCACAACCACGTTTTAAAGGTCTCCTTTTAGTGGATACTCCTCCAGTAAAGTGTAATAGGCTTCATTGCAAGCTTCGTCCGTAAAATCCGTAGTACAGAAGTCTGAGTACGCAATGACCTCGCAGGTAACACGAGCAATCTACTGTTGTACTACTTCTCTCACCGTTGCCATAAAGCTCAGACTGCAGTAACTCAAAGGATGTGCCGTGCAAGCAGATTTTGAGTTCAATCTTCCCTCCACTTGGACATGGCAAGATCAAATACATGTCACAAAGGCCAATGCTCCGGCATGGAATACGGTTCAGGGCTCGCCAATCAGACCTACCACGCAATGAGCGCACGTTCACTCCGCGATCCAGGCAACGATGCAGACCATGGAAGCTCAAGGATCACAGGTGGTGAGCACAACCTTGCAATTACTACAAGGAGAAGTTGCGATAACGCCCAACATCCAAGTGTGCATCGGAAGTCGCAGTTCCGTGCGCATCTAGAAATATCGTGCAGCCTAGCTGAGACGTAAAGGATCAGTGTGCATCGGGGGTCGCTGGAAGCGTCAATGCAAAGAATCCTGCGAAAGCGAAGGAGCGATGTTATCTAAAGCAAATACGAGGTATGCGGAGAAGCTTTCGACCAGCCAACGGTAGCTAGCGGCAACCAGCGGCAACTCAGGCGGCAAATACCATTATGTCTCTTCTTTTCAATCGCTCCAAGAGCATGCCTTTTTTGACGCAGTACTCCAGATAGTTGTACATCTCAACCGCAGAATCGAACGCCAGCTCACAAGGTTCTTGAATACGGTATCTCGACGTCGTATTGCGGTTACCTGTTGAGATCCTCCTCAGGCCTAGAACTAACCGGCGGTAAAGCTAATCGCAATTCGCCTTTCCGCTTCGGCAAGCGGGGGCCGCCTGCGAGCGGGTGGCAACCAATGATGTCCGCGCGACCTCACACGTCGATCATCGCTTTGCACGGCTGATCTGCAAATAAGTTGCCTGCTTATCCCAGAACCAGTAGATCTTCTGCCTTTCCCATTGAGGTAGATTCATCCCCGGGGGTGGTCCAAGATCAAAGTTCCATACCAGCCTCGCCAAGATGTAACGCATCTCCAAAAAAGCGAAAGTCCTTCCTGGACAATTATGCGGTCCAAGCGAGAAAGGCTGAAAGGCATCTTTCCTGTCATTGCTGTACGAGCGATTGGCGGAATCCTCGAGCCACCGCTCGGGTGCGAATGCCTCTGGCGAAGTAAAGCTCTCAGCCGATTGATAGGCCGACCATTGAGGTATTGATACCACGGTGTCTTCGGGTATGAAGTGCCCTGCTACCGATGCGCCGCCCTTCGGCACCTGTCTCCTCATCCCATCTGGGATCGTAGGGCACAGCCGCAGACCCTCATTGAGTACAGCGTTCAGATACGGAAGGCGACTAAGGCTCGCACCACTGATATCTTGTTCCTGGCGGAAAGTTGACCTGATTTCATGAACAAGAGCTCCAAGTTTGGTTTTGTCGCGTACAAGGTAATTTGTGACTCCGGTCAATACTGTGGTTACCGATTCGCTCCCTGCCACAACGATCAACATTGCATTGATCTCGATTTCTGGTAGCGACATCTTATCAGTGTGCTCTGGAGCTGGCGATGCTGATATTGGAGCATTGGTCATGTAGGAGATGATATCTAGTCTTTTACTTCCCGCCTCGAGGCGGTGCGCAATCTTGTCTTCTGTAGTCTTCCATATCTGCATCAAGTCACTCATTGCAGACTTTGGTGTGATCATCATGAGAATCTTGTCCAGAGGAGGGTAGAACTTTGTGGCTGCCACGATTAGGGCAATCTTGAATTGCGCAATGACTTGAATCCACGGATGGTATCGTACTCCCTCGAGGCAGCCAAACGAGGAACCCCACAGTAGATCACCAATAATGTCGAAAGTGGTGTAATTGAACCATTTTAGAATGTCCACCGTAGTAGCTTGCTCAGCGCCGCTATGCTTGATAATTGAACTAAGTTTCTGTACGAGCAGGTCGACATAAGAGCGAACGACGGCTTCCTGCTCCGGTCTCACCACGAATGCTGGGGCGAGCACTCTACGAAATCGCTGGTGGGTCAACTCGTCGGCGGAGATCAGGTTTTCGGCGTCCTTTCCTGGCGGTTTGTCTTTGTACTCGTAAGGCCTCAGAAACCCTTTGGTGTATATATCCCTCCACGCAGCCGGATCGGTGGAAGACAGTTCGTTCGGAGCGACGCGTACGACCCGACCGTATCGTTCATGCAGACTCTTGACATGGTGAGGCAGGCTGCCCCCGACCATAGATCGAAGAAAAGGAAATCTGAAAGCATTCCACAGGATAGGGCCTTTGTACTTGGCTAAAGGGTGAAAGATGAGATTGTAGATGATACGATTCACAATATACTTGCGCAGAGATTTAGCAACCGTTGGGCCCCAAGAAGAGCTTTAAACTTACGATCAAGTAGACCACTGCGAGAGCAGATATTATTCCTGTGTAATGCATGGCTTCTTATTCTCTCACCTGCCACCTCAGGCTTCTAGTCGTTATGGCGTGAAATGCTTGAGCTTCGACTAAGTAAGTAAGGTTCAAGAAGGAAAATTATGAAACTCAATTGCCTCAGTATTCAGACTCTATGGAATGATTATTGTAGCAGTGCGACGCTTGACGCGACGATTTGTAGAAGTTAAAGTGCGGCGCTTAATAATGCGGCGCTTTATTAAGCGCGTCGCTCTCGTACAATAATCATTCTAGTACAATAATCATTCTATAGGATCATCCGCATTTGGTAAACCCTAACTTTAGTCCTAGGTGTACCTAGATCTGCCATAACAAAAGTCGCAGTTTTCTGTTACTAATATCTGGGCTTTGTGCGAGATCAAGATCAGAGCTGGTGGATCTTGCACCACCTGCGGGGATCTAGGGGTCCAAGCCAAGCTTTGCGGGAGACGGTCTTGGCATCCCCCAACATTGCGCCCGTGAATGCGCCCGTCTAGTATGGCAACCATGGTCTTCTTGCGTGAGATGCGCACTCGTTCTCTTGATCCATCAGATTTGTCCCCAAAGTAAACTTTGCCCAAATCGACGAAATCTAACGTTTAAATCGAAAAACGTGGTGGTTTGACGCAACTGTGCAACTAGCGAGCAACTGCAAACGTTCGTGCGCATCGCGAACATCAAAACTTTACGCGCCAAGACGTAGTCTAACTCGATGGAGGTTTCGCAACTTTGTCGAACATGGAGAAAACAAAACGAGCTCTCCGAGCAAATTCTGCCTCGACAATACTAATTTGAGTACGTAGAGTAGATAGATCTGTGAGATCTGTAGGATCTTGTAAATATCTTGGTCCCTATTAGCTCGATCTGCCTCCCGAAACGCGGATGATCTGAGGGCGGAATCTCGAAAACCTATTATTCTTGAAAATAGGATTTCGACGTTATGTTCGCTATGCGATAGAGTCTTAAGTATTACATTTTACATCAATTAGATTACGTTCGTCGCTAGATTTTAATAAGTTTTATTAATCTATAATCAAGTTATATACTAATAATGTGTTGTACACGTGTGCTAGCATCAAAGCAAAAAAGTTTTTTTTCATTTTCAAGAATAACAGATTTTCGAGGTTTTGCCTAGACTGACCGCCGGGCCGGGTTTCGGTACCAACATTCTGGCCCGACCCAGATACTCGGTACCAACCTCTTGACCCGACTCGGAATCGACCTAGGTCAACGATTTCTTGACCTGGCCCGATCGACTCGCCAAGCAATCGAAAATGACGTCAAAATGCCAAGATTCTCTATTTTTAAAAAAATTCGCATTATTTGAATTACTAAAAATAGTTTAAAAATAATAACGCACAAATAACGTACAAATGCATTACCTAAATGCATTACTATATAATATTATAAACAAATTAATTAAATTAATCAATTTGATTAAGTTGATTAATGCACTTTTTCAAAATAATCTAAATTTTTCGAGTCTTGGCGAGCCGAGCCAGGTTATACGCTAAGTACTTCATACCTACCCTTTGACCCGACCCGAATACTCGGGCCAAGATTTCTGACCCGAATCGAGTCTTGGCGGGCCAGGAACCCGGCTCGAACTCGATGACCCAGCTCGACGCGACCAGTCTAGTTTTGCCCTTAGACCTTATGCGAAAAAAAAGTTCTATCATCTTATCGAATTCAACTATTATCTTATCGAATTTAGCACTTGCACGTGATACATAGTGATAATGCGAAATAATAAGTAAGCATAAGATCTAAGATCTAAGGCAAAAACTCAAGAGCGTGTTAGGATAAATTTAGTCACGTGACGAGCGAGACTATTAGCGCTTTCACAACGATTGTTGCTCCTTGATCTTATTGTTAGATTCTTGATCCTAACTTCTAGCAAGATGCTTTTGATCAACTTTCGCATTTCTTGATTTTTTACTATTAAAATCTTATCTTTGATAGAGTTTAAGTTAATATTAAGAATAGACTGGTCGCGCTGACCCGGAAATGTCACGTGCAAATGCCAAGACCCGGGTCAAAAAAAATTCGAAGAATCGAATCGCTCAAAGTAGTTTAGTCGATTACTATAAGTAGTTTAGCGCGAAGCGCGCTAAACTACTTTGAGCGATTCGATTCCAAAAAATCGTCGCGACCCAATCTTGGCGTCGAGTCGAACTAGAGAGATGATATCATAACCTAACTCGACGATTAGTCTAATTAAGAAAGATATTTGATTGCAAAGTTTTTTGTGTTTTAAAACATATCTTAAAAACAAAGATGAACTTAAACTTCTTATATGTCAACAAACTTTGCAATTTCTATAGCTCTAGCAATTTGTAATCAAAACTTATAAGCAAAGCACTTTTAGAAAGCGCATAGTGTCTAGAGTAATAATTAGTTAATTTTATATATTTTAATAGCAACATGCGAAAGTTGACCAAAATTATCTTGCCAGAAGTTGGGATCGGGAATCTAAAAATAAGGCCAAGGGGCGACAACCGTTGTGAAAGCGCTAATAGCATCAGAACTCCTTACTTTAAAGTACCTACGCTTGAATCCACGTACACCTGAGCTTCTAATCTGATTACTTTGGTGAAGTTAAGCATGCCACCGAAGGTCACTGTTGATGCTGACATAGCAACTCTTGCACCAACGCCTCAGTCTGAACAACTACCGATAAGTGATGTAGCGGAAGGAAACCCTAAGTAGGCTTAGGTTGTCGCTTCTGATGTTAGAGTCTTACCTTACTCTAAGGTATTAATGGCCTGGACACTCCTGCTTCCAACCCTAATGTATATTCGATCGATAAGTTGCTTTTCCAGGCACTTTGCAGAAGTATCCACATATCTTGTCATAAGTTCGCGTTCGCTGCCCGGGCATTACACGCTGCTTCTCAAGTTGATATGCCGCTTTATTCCAGCCAAGGACCCTGAAGCTCCCAAAGACAATCCTGGTGTTGAAATCTCGCTATCCTATGCAGGCAAGAAGACGGGAGGCAGGAGCTGGACGAAATCATGCTACCGCCAAGCCCTCGCCTGCACCGTCCCGCGACGCCTAACAAGCCCGACAGTCTTAGACACTCTAGGAATAAATTCCGCAGAGCATCTACATAACGCTTTGTCACAGATCCCATAGTTTAATACTTTCGTAAAACTCTTTCTCAACAACATCATCTCATGCCCCCTCTCCTGCGCCTCCCCCCTCAACCCTTACGCCTCACCCCTCATTCCTTCCGCCTCACACATCCCCCCCGCACCTCCTCCTCCTCCTCCTCCTCCGCCTCCTCCTCATCCTCCTCCCCCTTCTCTCCCACCTCCTCCTCCTCCTCCTCCACTCCCTCCCCCTCCCCCCCAGTTCCTCCGCACAGCTGGCGCCTCTCCTCCTCCGGCGCCGCCATCGAAAAGTCCTTCAAATTCAAGAACTTCACGCAGGCGTGGGGTTTCATGAGTAAGGTAGCGGAGAGGAGCGAAATGGTGGGACATCATCCTGAGTGGTGGAATGTGAGTTTGTTTGTGTGAAAGGGGGGGGGTGGAGAGAAAGGGGCGGGAAGGGAGGGGAGGGGGTTGTGGAGGGGTGAAGGGAGGAGATGGGGGCGGGGGGGGGGAGGCATGGGAGAGGGGGGGGGAAGGGAGGGAGAGCTGATTCGGTCGCAGGTCTACAACAAAGTCACCATCAAATGGACGACGCATAGCGCGCGCGCATTGACGGAGAAGGATACGGATATGGCGAGGGCGTGTGATGAGTTTGCGGAGGAGATGGAGATGGGGAAGAATACGTGATGCTGTTTGGAAGAGAGAGCGAGCGTGATTTTCTTTGCGCGAGAAAATAAGCGTTGGTATTAGAGAGGTGTCTGATGAAGGCCTTGAGACCAATTATAGGGGCTGTTCCAATCGCCGCTGATCATCTATGAGGAACTCTCGCTCGCTATCTATGCTGCAGGAAGGGCACGCTCTGTGCGCTCGAAAAGTACGTTGTCATTATGGTACCGACCCGAGGCGGGAATCCTGCACACACCCCCTTGTGGACTTACTGCGCCTTCTTCGCCTCCTTCGCCATTTTCCGCTCCCTTCTCTTCTTCGACGCCTCAGGCCCAGATTCCGTATCCAGCAGCGTATCCCACCACCGGAAACTACTCGAGTAATTGCCAATGAACCGTTCATGATGCACATCATGATGGTCGGCACCTGCCCAAAACGGCAAGAAATGGTGCAAACTCCACGGGAACTCATACCCGCTGTGCGCGTCGATGGCCTGGAAAAGTCGGCACACGATCCAGATGTACATCGTCAGGATATGCAGATCGCCGGTGACGGCGCACCAAAGGATAGGGGCGCCGATGGTGCCGAGACCGAGGATCATGACTTCGATTGGGGAGGCGTATTCGGCGGCCATGCCGAAGGGGGCCGAGTATTGGTGGTGGATCTTGTGGATGTTTTTGTAGAGCGGGCCCCAGTGAAGGGCGCGGTGCGACCAGTAGTGCCATGTGTCTTCGAGGACGAAGAAGATGGCTATTTGGTAAACTATTTTGAGGATTGGAGGCAAGGGGACGCCGGTGGCGAGGCAGAAGTATTGGGCCAGAGGGTGGAAGAGCCTGTGTTTGACGTGAGCTGCAGGCTACTTGAGTGATCCAAAATCGAGGGATTTGCACACCAGATCTGCGGCAGCTCAACAGTAAAGTGGGATAACAGGACCAACTTGGCGCAGTTCCACTGCTCTTGGGCTGTAGGTATCTTTTGCTACGCAATTGTAAGCTTGCATCCATCTAGACATGCCATTGAGATGCAGCTCTACAAACATACGTTCTGGATCTTGTACTTGTTGAAGTAAGGAATGCGATCAATGATCGCCCACGGTATCGAGCGGCCAAAGTAGACGAGCTCATGCATTACGAAGGACAGGATGCCCGTGGCCAGGACATCGTTCTGCATATAGGCGTACCAGGCTGCCCATAGCCGCTCAAAGAGGTTGAGATGCACATTGTATCTGGAAACGTCTTCAAATTGGCCCCAGTAAGTTTCTTGGGGCGCGGTGAACAAGGGCAATGAAGAATTCCTATTGAGCTAGTCAGTAGAGCGGCGCAAAGACTATCAGAGACATTCTTACATTGTGGAGGGCGTGCCTATGGCGGCAAGAGGCACGAGAAACAACGACAAAGTGGGCGAAGGCGGTATTCAGAGAGAAATCTATAGTCCATGAACGGTTCAACATAATTTCTTGGAGGCGAAAAGCACGATCCAGGGTCGGTCGATCGGGAGGCACCGGCAGTCCCAGGACCCGGAAGTGGACTGACAGAAGTGGGCTGACAGCAGGATTGTGTAGAGCCAATCATGACCGGGTAACCGCGATACCGGGAATCTCGGCAGATGGAACCATTCCGCTGTCTGCGGTCTTTCTCCGAACTGACGAAATGCTTGTTTGCCTGTTTCACGTCTTGGCTGCTCATACATCATAAGCATACATCAAGCGCCAAAGCGATACTCGTCAGGTCAGCAATCCGATAACGTGATCAAAAATGATATAGCCTCTGCGCAGGCTAGCTATTGCTTTGCCCCATCATGTCCTTCGTGGTAGAGTATGCTTGGCGCAACGTTCTTTGCGAGCCAGCTGACTTGTGTAATAGCCATGTCCGCCATATCGACAGTCATTTTGACCGATTGCACTTCTCCAAAGTACCACACGCACCGCTTTCGCCCGTCATCAGCTCCGCGAATGCGTCCGGGAACCATGCGGAGACGACGGATGTGGCCCGCGCCGTACAGCTACAGCTCGCAATCAAGTCGCTATCGATAACGCCATCATCTCGCACAATACTACCCTCTGCAAGGATTCAATCAATCTTGGAGCACAGCCAGCCGTTAGGAGTATCTGCATCAACAGGCTATCGGGGGCAAGCGTCACCCTACGAGCAGGAGCTGGAATGGCTGCTACTGAGCAAGGCTACGGCGCAGACTTATGGATTAATCCTTGACACCTTGCTGGATCAAACGATACCACTGAACAGTGATATGTGGTATTGGGACGAAGTGCTGGGCTCCTATATCAACACGAGCCTTTACTATATCCAAACGTCCCCATGGCGCTTGCTGAAATGGAGCAACGAGGTATATCAAGAAGCTTGGAGGCGATTTCAGGCAACCGTACATAGCGATCGAAGTGTAACAGCCGATACTATCCCTGTCTCGGCACGCTGGAGACGATTCTATGGGCTAGTCAAGGACACCGTTCGTGACCGCTCACTCGCCGACATCCAGTCGAGGGTTATATCGCCTCTGAACTTGTGTCGAGAGGAAGCCCGCTCACATCGGAGACAGCTGAGACGTTACAGAGAAATGAATGCTTGTGGGCTTGGTGTGCTAATGAACGAGGGGCTGCAATTCGACGTTGACGACGATGGCTCTATTGTCTCAAAAGGTCGATCGGAAGATGAAAGAGAGGAATGGAAGACGATCGTTTTGAAGAGCGTGGTACTGATGGAGACCACTATAAGACAAGTCACCGCGGTTGGGATGGGGCTGAGCGAATTTGAAGACAGTGTCTTTGCTAGCGTAGAAAATGATCCAGAACTATCCCCACGCAATTCGGACGACGGCCAGACAAGTTCGAGCGTGGTAACGCTCGCAAATCGCCTCCAGAATATTCTTAAAGTCCACGTCCCAGAGCAAGCCAGAAAGTCTGAAACGCTGACAGCTACGTATGGTAGACCATCTCGCGTTGTTCGATATTGGCTCCCTGCGACAGCACTTTTCCTCTCGTCGAGTACCTTAGTTCGCATCATTATCAACAGGAAGGCAGATATCATAGCCTGGGTTCGGGGTTTGGGAACTACCTCTATCGACTTCTGGTACAACTGGGTCGTAGAGCCGGTGAAGAGGATCGTTGCGACCATTCGCCACGACGAAGACAGTGAGATCGCCATCATGAGTAAAGAGAGCTTAGAGGGTGACCGAGCGAGCCTTGAACGTATGGTCGTCGATTTCGCAAAAGATATCCCTGACACGGCCGGCGGTGCACCCCTAAGCGATGCCGAGCTTACGAAGGTTTGCGCAAAAGTACGGGAAGGAGATCTTACGCCGGTTCTTAGGGCTTACGAGAACGATCTGCGGAACCCGTTCATTGGCACCGTGCGTGGTAACTTGATTCGAGCATTGCTCATCCAGATCCAGAAAACCAAGGTCGATGTCGAGGTCGCTATGAGCGGTATTGATGCACTTTTGAAAAGCCAAGAACTGGTCTTTGGGTTTGTGGTCCTAGTTGTTCTTCTTCGTTTCACTCGCTAAGCCTTCTCTAGGTTCGTGGGTTTGACACCTGGGGTCCTGGTTTGCTTAGGAGTCTCGCGCTGGTTCAGCGGCGTCGTGAAGGGCCGTAGAGGTGGCATCAAAGGAAAGCAGCAGGGTCAGATGATTCGCGTTCTAAGGTCAGTATCTCAAGTCAGTGATCAATTACCCTCTGCTGACTGGCCATCCAGGAACATTGATCGAATCCTTAGCGCCTCGACGCCGTCAAACAATGGCATGCTGTCATACAAAGAACACGGGTTGCTGCTCTGCGAAGTTCATGTCTTACGGCAGAGAGCGCAACGTGTACTACCCGGGGAAATCCATGCCGAATTTCTCGAGGAGATTAATGATCTGGTTGACATTAGAACCGGTGTCGACCGCCAACTTCGTGTGGTGGATAGGATCCGCTGGGCATATGGGAAGTGGTTACAGTGAGCGTCATCGGTGTGAGACATATGTTTATTAGTAGCATAGCGTTGGGATGCATCTAGCCAGGCGTCGAAAAGGAACAATGATTGGAGATATGTTGCGATATATGCTACCAGATCCGAATCGGAATATCTCATTTTACCTACGGATTTGAGTCTCTCACGCTGTTATTGTGGATACCTTAATCTATAATGTTGAATTAATGTTCCAACAATCCAGAGAAATAGTGATAGAGCGAAGTCGAATTCGGTGACTGCCAGTGACCAGGGGTGGCTTGTGACACGGGACATGGATCCTGGGAGCGATCCGAAGATCACCCAAAAACCCAACATCATCACCTAAACCAGTCAACGCACAAATAACAAGTGCACCCTTCCTGGTTCAGTCACCAGCAACAAGATCCTGTCGTCGTAATATTCTTGAGCACACACTCAGCAACGACAAACCGTCCGTTTTCCTGCCCTGTTGGCAGCAAACCTCGATTCGCCGAAGCCTTGAGCTTCCTCTATTGTACCCTCCACCGACAACTTCTCCACCTCCACCACCACCATGGCCGGCGCCCGCAACTACGACTTTCTCGTTCGTGCACCCACCCCTTCCCTCTCCTCTATCCCAACTCCCCACTCCCTCCCTATCACTCATCACACTAACCCACCACAGATCAAGCTCCTCCTAATAGGCGACTCCGGCGTGGGCAAATCCTGCTGCCTCCTGCGCTTCAGCGAAGACTCCTTCACACCCTCCTTCATCACGACCATCGGCATCGACTTCAAGATCCGCACCATCGAGCTCGACGGCAAGCGCGTCAAGCTCCAGATATGGGACACCGCGGGGCAGGAAAGATTCCGGACCATCACGACGGCGTACTACAGGGGCGCGATGGGCATATTGCTGGTTTATGATGTTACGGATGAGCGAAGTTTCAACAGTATGTTTT
>JAABUO010000557.1_pt1 | contig 67913 bp, 73 predicted proteins | sample 5559291 | NCBI WGS metagenome assembly JAABUO01 (sample SAMN10711878, study PRJNA513372) | rock metagenome | isolation source: Antarctica rocks | place: Antarctica: Victoria Land, Finger Mt sud | reverse complement strand
CCACCCCCCGGCACAAGTGCCGACCCTCTCCTTAAGCAAGGAGAGGGTAAGAGAATTAAGACACAGAGCGTCAACACCTCTGCCACTGCCTATCCGAACTTCTTCTCCTACCCTCTCCTTGCTTAAGGAGAGGGTAGGCACTTGTGCCGGGGTGAGGTTTCTACGACGGCGGGGGCATCAGCGGCTTGCGGACGACATGGTCGGGATACTCTAAAAGACGTGCCTGGCTCCAGTGCATCCACTTGGCATGGCCGTCGTAGAACAAATAATTCGCGCCTCCGTTGTGACGGTTGTAGGCAATGTAACCTTCGGCCGCATACGGGCCGCTGCCGTTCTGGACCAGCGGTGCCTCTCCGGGCCAGGTGTCGTAGTCATCCTGCGGAATATAGCCCCAGCCGCCGTTGCTGCACTGCGTATCGGCACCGTTCGCGCAGTCGTCCAGAGCTTTAGAGTTGCGCTCGGAGAACATGATAATGTTCTGATCGGGCAGTGCGTTGATTGCAGACTCAGTGGCATAGCTTGAGAGGACGTTTTCTTTTGCATAGCGGCAGGACTTGTGGGTGAAGATGGAGTTCAGCAAGTAGCTCCACATCGCGTAACGATTGCTTGCCTGCTCCGCTTGGCACTGCTCGCCGTTCGGCGACGCGGTGCATTCATCGCCTAAGTTGGTGATGCCGCCATTGTAGGCATTGATCGTGCTGGCTTTTTGCGGGGAGTGGGTGCCCGGATCGTCGGGGCAGTAGATCACGTCGCGAGAAGCAAGATAAGGCTGAAAAAAGATCGCCCAGGGCTTTTCCGCATTGGAGTTGCCGTTGCCGTTGGTGGTGCAGACCTCCGGGCCGCCCGGCGGCAGAGTGTGAAGCTGGGTGCCGTTATCCAGGACATAATCCTCGTGGTGGTGGTACAATCCGCCGTCGTTGTCGTTCATGTACTGGTTGGCGGCAAGGCCAATCTGCTTCAAGTTGGACAAACAGGCGGTGCGGCGGGCGTTCTCGCGGACGCTTTGGAACACGGGAAAGAGGATCGCGGCGAGAATCGCGATAATGGCGATGACGACGAGCAGTTCAATTAAGGTGAAACCGCGGTGGGTGCGGGTAGGCAGCATGACAATAGTTTTCTAAGACTTTCGTGAGTCACTTCACTATTGCATATTCGCTAATCAAAATCAAGTAAAAATGCCTGAGTTTGTAAGAAAAACAAATGCACCAGGGGCATCTTCAGAATCGATCTGTAATATGCTATGATTAGCAGCAGGAAAGCAATAGGACAAATGTTTGGAGAAAGAACAAGACGAAACGCCGGCGGGACACGATTTTCAGAGCGGCAGCAGCTTGCAGGACTGGATCACGCATGAACTCAGCCATCTAGCCGCGCAGGAGCAGGATGACCTTGCGGCGGCAGGCCTCGGAGCGCGGAACCTGTCGCTGCGGATGCCGCTGGCGGTTCATCTCATGCTGGCGCGGATCGCGGAAAAACTGGACCGGAGCAAAAGCGCCGTCTCCGAAGAAGTCCTGACCTGGGCTGTGCGCGATGTCTACAAACAGTTCGGCCTGCCGCCGCTGACCCCTGCCGACCTGGCCGAGTTTGCCGCGCAGCTTGAAAAAGCGCCCGCCGAAAAACCGGCATCCACTCGAAAAAATGCCCGTTAGCCTGTGCCGTCTACGGCTTAGAATCGAACCGTCATGCGAACTCGCACCCGAATTACGCTTCTCTTTTCACTGCTCATTGCCGCAAACGCCCTGTTCTGGCTGCTGACATGGAGGGCTTCTCATGTCTATCCCCTCCTCCTTGCCAACGGCCTTCTGGCCTACGGCTTCGGCCTGCGCCATGCGGTGGACGCCGACCATATCTCGGCGATTGACAACACGACCCGGAAACTGATGCAGGAAGGCAAGAAGCCGCTGGGTGTCGGCTTCTTCTTTTCGCTGGGCCATTCCACCGTGGTCGTGCTGCTTTGCGCCGCCGTGGCGCTGTCTACGGCCTATGTGACCCAGCACCTGCCGCAGTGGGGCCGGGTGGGCGGGACTGTGGGAACGATCATCTCCGGCTGCTTTTTGTATTTGATCGGCATCATCAACTTGATTGTGATGATTGACCTGTTCCAAGCGTTTAAGAGAATCGCAAACGGCGAAAACTACGATGACTTGGACGTGGACAAGTACCTTGCCAACCGCGGGCTGATCGGGCGATTTTTTCGCCCTTTGTTCCGCCTGGTCTCGAGAAGCTGGCACATGTACTTGATCGGCTTCCTGTTTGGCCTGGGCTTTGATACCGCCACAGAAGTGGGCCTGCTGGCGATTGCGGCTCATCCGGGTCAGGTGGGAATGTCGTTCTGGACCATCATGCTGCTGCCGGCGCTGTTTACGGCCAGCATGTGCCTCGTGGACACGGCGGACGGAATACTGATGCTGGGCGCTTACGGCTGGGCGTTCATCAAGCCGGTCCGCAAGCTCTACTACAACTTGTGCATCACACTTTTATCCGTGCTGGTCGCGTTTGTGGTCGGAACTTATGAGCTGCTCCAAGTCACTCAAGACAGGTTCCACCTGCACGGACTTTTTTGGGATTTAGTGGCCCGCCTGAACTTCAACAACTTGGGATTTGTCATTGTCGGCACGTTTGTCGCCGGCTGGCTGGTCTCAATGCTGGTCTACAAGTGGAAGAAGTACGAAACGGTAGGGGAGAAAATAGCAGAAGAGAAGACGGCTGAGCGGACTTTAGTGGAGCGCTAAGAGTCCCCCCTAGCCCCCAATAGTGGGGGAACCGGATTTAAGAGAAGTCTTTGTTTAAGAGAAGACTTTCCCGCTCTTTTCATGTTCCCCCAATATTGGGGGCTAGGGGGTCTTAATCTTCTTAGCCGCCCATCAATTCCGAAAGAATCGCCATCGCCTGCTCGCCCTTCGGCTGCCGAAAATCCCCCGCAATCTCCAAACACAACGCTGTCGCAGAGGTTGTTGTCGCGCCTGCCTGCAAAAGACGCTGAAATGCGGCTTCTTCCGTGCGCTGACTGGACCCGGCGACGGCTTCAACGATGACAAACACGCGGTAGCCGAGGGCGATGCCGGACAGCGCAGCCATCTGCACGGCAATCTCCATCACGGTGCCGCCGATTAAGAGAGTTTTTCGCCCCGTCGCTTCAATGGCGGCTTTGATCGCCTCGTTTTCCAGCGAGTCCGCCGATGTTCGGTAGTGAACGGCATAGTCCCCCAATGCCTGCCCAATCTCCGGCATGATCTTGGCATCGCTGCCTGGGGGCATCTGTAGCGCGGAAATTACCACGGGAAGCTCAAACAGCTTGGCGATTTTAGCCAGCCCGCCGACCCCTTTTTGCAGGTCTTTATAACGAACCGTCAGCGGCTTGTCGGCAATCCCCGCTTGCAGGTCTATCAGCAGCACGAGCGCGTCGTTTGGGTCAATCTTCGCAGACATTTCGTGTTCTCCTTTTTTGTTGGCTGGATGCCTCTTTGTACCCTCTTTCACGCTGCCTGTCCTTTGTCCGCAGAAAAGAGGAAAACGAAGCGGGAGCGGCGAAAAGAGCGGCATCTTCCGCCGCAAGAAAGAAACCCATGCCCATTAATTTTGACCTGCTCAAAAAGCTCTGCGAAACGCCCGGCGTTTCCAGCCGCGAGGATTTAGTCCGCGATGTCGTCCGGGAAGAACTCACGCCCCTGACCGACAGCATAGAAGTAGACACGCTCGGCAACCTGATCGCCACCAAAAAAGGCAGCGGCGGCGGGCCGCGCGTCATGCTGGCCGCGCATACCGACGAGATCGGTTTTTTGGTCAAGTATGTGGAAGACAAAGGCTTTTTGCGCCTCCAGCCCGTCGGCGGCTGGGACCCGCGCACGATGGTCGCCCAGCGCGTCCATGTCCACGGCTTCGCCGGGCAGACGCTTCTTGGAACGCTGATGCCTGCCGCGAAGCCCATTCACCTGCTGACGCCGGACGAGCTGGGCAAGCCGATGAAGATTGAAGAGTTCTTTGTAGACTTAGGGCTGCCCGGCGACGAAGTTAAGAAGCTGGTCGAGATGGGCGACATGGTGACTATGGCCCGGACCACCGAGCTAGTCGGTAACAACGTCGTCTCCAAATGCCTGGATGACCGCCTCAGCGTCTTTGTCATGATCGAAGCGCTCCGGGCCGTCGGCCCGCACACCGCTGATATTATCGCTGTGGCAACCACGCAGGAAGAAGTCGGCCTGCGCGGCGCGACCACCGCCGCCTATGCGCTGGAACCGCAAATCGGCATTGCTCTGGACGTGACGCTCGCCAACGACTTCCCCGGCACAGCCGACTCCGACCAGATCACGCGCCTCGGCGAAGGCGCGGCGCTCAAAATCATGGACGGCTCGACTTTAAGTAACCCCAAGCTGCTCCGCCACTTCCGGGATCTCGCTGAAAAGCACGGCATCAAGCACCAACTTGAGATTTTGTCTCGCGGCGGCACCGACGCCGGAGCCATCCAGCGTTCCCGTGCCGGCGTCCCGACCTTTACCCTATCCCTGCCGACCCGCTACATCCACACCGTCAACGAAATGGCAAGCGTCGCCGACATCGAAGCCACCACCGCGCTTTTGGCCCGCTATTTAGAAGACGCCCACAACGGCCAGTATTAGATAATGCTCTGCTGAATGGAGGCTGAGTTGATGAGCCATTCATGGACTGATGATGACGAACTGATTGCATACTACCTGTATCGCTTTGGAGATGGCGATTTGTCGCTCAATAGGAAGGAGTTAAGCGATATTTTGGGCATGACACTTGACAGTCTCAGCATGAAAATCAGTAATTTCAAGGCTGTTGATGGGCAGGGTGGCCTAGACGGCTACACAACCAAAGATGTTCGCATTTATAAGCAGTTTCATATGCTCCCAGACGGCCAAGTCAAAACAACCGCAGAAGCAGCGATACTCCGTGCTATGGAGAAATATACTGCCGAGTTGAAAGAACACCTGGCGCAACGGAAAGCATAAGCGGAATGCAACGCGGAGCGTCTTTCAACAGCTTATGGTGGTAGCATAGTGTGATACTTGAAGAGAAACTAAAGAATGCCGCGACTGCCGCGTTTCGAGACAACAGCAAATTGGCTGAAATATCGTCGGAGGAACGTGAACTTGCGGCGCTGGGGTATGAACAAGTCGCGCAAAACATGGTTGGTACGGAAGCGCGGCTGGCCCGCTTGTATAACTTGGAGCGGGCCAAATTTTTGCGTGGTCAGGTAAGCCGGATTGCTTCCAAAGCGCGGATATTTGGAAATGAAATCGGTTTCTCAACTCTGATTGATACCGACGAAACTGGAAGGTGAAGGTCATGTTTAAGTTCACAGAAGGCTCAACGGTTGCCATCAAGAACGACAATCCTCAGTTGGGTCTTATTGCAGGAGATACCGGCGTCGTCTGGGCGATGTATGACATACAGCCTCCCGCTTACGAAGTTACGTTTAGCCCCGCAGATGGGGATGAGTTCGACGCACTTATGTACGAGGAAGAATTGGCGGAGCCGGCAGCAGTCATTATGCAGGAGCCTTCTCTTGCCGCAGTCTAACTTCTGTGAAAAAAGATTGATGTTGGTGAACTGATGAGCTTTTCTACTTACCTGCTGCTGGCGCTGGGCGGGGCGCTGGGGACACTGGCGCGGTACGGCGTTATTTCGGCAATGGGGGCGCTTTCTAAAACTCTGCCCTGGGGAACGATTGGCATCAACATCGCCGGCTCGTTTATTATTGGCTTTTTTGGGACGCTGACACTGGCGCATGGACGGTATCCCGTGTCCGAGAATGTGCGCTTGTTTGTGATGGTCGGCTTCTGCGGCGGGTTTACCACGTTTTCGTCGTTCAGCCTGCAGACGCTGGATCTGCTGCGGAGCGGGGCGATTGGGCGCGGGATCGCCAATATGCTGCTGTCTGTGGCGCTGTGCCTGTGCGCCGTCGCGGCAGGACATTTTCTGGCGTCGCACTTGAACGGCGGCGCGGCGCAGGTCGCGCAAATTGCAACAGAGGAAGAATCATGAGCATTACACGGGAAATCGGGCCGAGCGAGCGGATCGGCATTTATTCGGTGCCGGACAACGAGCTTGCCATCGGCAGCACGCTCGGCGGGCCGAAGGGGGCCTGCATTATCAAGGCGACGGGGGCGCTGCAAGTCGTCTACTCGATAGACATCGGGCAGGCGCTGTTTGGGACTGTCGTGCTGCGGCATTACGATGCGGCGTCGGGAATGCACCTGGCGCAGGATCAGCCGGGGACGTTTCTGATCCATCCGGAGCATCAGCAGCACCGCTTTGGCCTGCCGCCGGGGCTGACGGTGCAGGAGAGCATTTTTATCTTGAACGGTGCGCCCTCGGACAATGGCGATGTAGACCCGCCGGGCGTGTATCTAGCCGTAGAACTGCGGAACGATGGCGCGGACGCGGCGCAAATCGCGACTTACGCTTATGCCGATTTGCGCGGCAACACTGGGCATGATGTCGCGGCCGAGTATGACGGGTCGCTCGGCGCACTGGTCGCTTGGAACACCTCGCAGCCGGACTGGGTGCGCGTCTTCGGCTGCTCGGACAAGCCGGATTCTTACGAGACCACGCTGGATTATGGCCGGGCCGTCGCCGCCGTGTGCCCCGGCACACTGGCAAACACAACCGATGCGCCGACGGACCCGCTGGGCGTCCTGCACCATGTCCGCTCCATCAAGGCAGGCGAAACGGCGTCTTTCTACTACCTACTGTCGTTCGGCACCGGGCGCAGTGAGGCCCAAAAAAATTATGTGGCCTGTCCGCCTTCTAGCGATGCGCTGGAAAAAACGCAGGCGTATTATAAAGAGATGCTGGGCCGGTCCATGCTGATGACCCCAAACCCGGAAGTCAACCGGGGCGTTCTGTGGTCCAAAGCCAACATGATGCGGACCATGGTCAAAGCGCAAACTGGCTGGTGCTTTGTCAACGACCCGACCCGCTCGAACAACAGTGTCGGGCGGGACACGGCCTGGTTCGCGCATGGCGGCGATTACTTCCATCCCGAGTTCGTCCGCGAGTCGCTGCTGGCGTATGTGCATAACCAGGAAGACAGCGGCAAAGTGGTCGAGTATTACGATATTCGCAACGGCAAGACCGCTGATTATGACTTAAACGTCAACGACAACACGCCCCTCATCGTGTATGCGCTCTGGCATCATTACAATACCACTGGGGACGAAGCGTTTCTGCGCGAGATATATCCGGCGGCGGCCAAAGCGGTGCGCTACCTGCTGTTGCAGCGCAATGAGCAAGGCCTGGTCTGGTGTACGGCCACGGGCACTTCCGACTGGGGCATTATCGGCTGGCGCAACGTCATCACCAATTACCGGATTTCCGGGGCGTCCACGGAAGTCAACTCCGAGTGCTATGTCGCGCTCCTGACGGCGTCGCACATGGCCCGGCAGCTCGGAAACCACGACGAAAGCTTGGAGTTCCTGAACGCCGCCGAAGCGCTCAAAACCGCCATCAACACCCATCTCAAGAACCCGGACAACGGCCTGTACTACCTGAACATTGACATTGACGGCTACCCGCGCTCCAATGTGACTTCGGATTTAGTATTCCCCGTCATGTTCGGCGTCGCTGACGAGCAGACGTCGGCGCAGATCATCAGCCGCCTCAGCAACGCCGACTTTTGGACTGCCGCCGGCATCCGCACGACCCCGCGCGATGCACCGGATTACGATCCGAACGGCACCAACAACGGCCCCTACGGCCTCTTGGGAGGGGTCTGGCTCGGCTGCTCGTTTTGGTTCGCATTTGCCGCCGCCCGCTACAATCCGGAGTTTATGGACCGGGCGCTCTCCGACTCGTTCAAGAACTTCTCGATGGACCCGCGCCGCAACAACACCGTTCCGGGCCAGTTTTCCGAGTGGCTGCACGGCGAAACGCTGACCAACGAAGGCATGATGCTTTCGCCCTGGGACCCGCCGCGCTATTTGTGGGCGGCGATTGAAGGTGTTGCCGGACTGGACCCCTCGGGCGACGGCGTCGCGCTGCATCCCCGGCTGTCGAGCGACTGGAAATGGCTGGCGGTCCAGAACGTGCCGTACCGCCAGCGCCGCTTGTCGTACTTTGCGGTTCGCAGCCCGGACCTTGAGATTTACGCCAATTTCCAGCCGCACGGCCCGCTGGCCTACCAGAACTACGACGACGACATCAGCGACCAGGTCCACGCCGGCACCGACGGCGTTTGTGCGCTGGGCCTCAGAACCGGCGACCGTTTGATGCTGTTCGCGGGCAACACCAGCGAGCAGACCGTCAACACGTCGCTGCAAATCGGCGTTCCGCTGTCCGGACAGTACCGGACGCGCCTGTACGAGAGCCTGCTGGGCCAATGGGTGGATCGCGGCCTGCTGTCCGCCGAGAATTTTCAGCAGGGCCATGTCCTGCAAATCGAGCGCAAAGGCTTTTGCCTTTTAGAGCTGACGCAGGAAGTTTAGCTCGTGAAGCGGCAAGGAAGGAATGCGTGGGAATAAACTGTTGAAGGCCCTGGCCTTAAGGCCGGGGTATTTTACTCCCACGCTTCTTCAATCCCACGCGCACTTTTGCGATACTCTGCTTATGGAAACGACGCGGCGCGAACTCGAACAAGACATCCAAATCCGTGAAGCGGCGCTCTACGAGGAATGGAAGCGCACGGGGCCGCATCTGGAAGAATACGCTTCGGAGTTCGCCGGAACTGCGTTTCTGCTGGTCTGCGTCGTCGGCGCGGTTGTGCTGACGTTTAGCCCTAGCTCGCCGATGCTCCACTGGCTGCCATCTTTGTCCCTGCGCCTCGCGCTGATTGGCCTGCTGCTGGGCGCGGCAAGCTGGATTGTTGCCCTGTCGCCGCCGGGACGCCTCAGCGGGGCGCATTTGGACCCGGCGGTCTCGGCGGGCTTCTGGCTGCTGGGCAAGATGCACCGGCGCGATTTGCTTGGCTACATCGCCGGCCAGATGGCGGGGGCTGTCGCTGGGGTATTCTTAGGCGGCTTTCTCTTCGGCAAACTCGCGCGGTCAGTCCAGATGGGGTCGCTGCATCCGGGGCCGCATGTCTCTTTTCTGGACACGGTCTTGGGCGAGCTGGCCGCGACGTTTGTGCTGACGCTGGCAATCTACACGTCGGTGTCATTCCCTAAAGTCATGCGCTGGACGCCCGGCATCGCGCTAGTTCTGCTGACTTTTCTGATTGGCATAGACGGCAGCTACTCCGGCGCGGGCATGAACCCAGCCCGCTGGTTTGGTCCGGCGCTTGCGGCGAGCGCCTGGCAGGACGCCGCCGCGTATGCGTTTGCCCCGATTGCCGCCGCCCTTGCCGCCGCCGGCCTGCGGCGTCTGCTCCTGCGGCATCAGCCGCCAACCCACACGGCCAAGCTGTTCCATGACCCGCGCTACCGCTCCCTCTTCCGAAACGACGGTGCGCCCACCCAGGCTCCCGCGCACATTCGCGCCCAGGCCCGCCAAAGAGAATAATTAGTATGCTTCTCGAAAACAAAGTCGCGCTGGTGACGGGTGCAGGCCGGGGAATTGGCGCGGCTGTCGCCCGCCGGCTGGCGGCGGAGGGGGCCAAAGTAGTCGTGCATTACCGGAAAAGCCGGGAGGCCGCCGAGGCGCTGGCCTCAGAAATTGGCGGGCTTGCGCTTGCGTGTGACCTGACAGACGCGCTGGCGACGGAAGCGATGGTAGCCGATGCCCTGTCGCATTTCGGGCGCGTTGACATTCTCGTCAACAATGCCGCCTCGTTTGCCGCCGATTTAGACTTTGAGGCGGCGACCTGGGACGATTTCCGGGCCGAGTTTGACGGCGTCGTCGGCACCACGGTCAACCCCATTCAAGCGGTGCTGCCGGTGATGAAAGCTCAGGGCAATGGGCGCATCGTCAACTTTCTAGCGACCCTAGTGCAGCGGCCAGCGCCGGAATATGTCGTGCATACAACGGCAAAAAGTGCGTTGATCGGCCTCACCCGGACGCTGGCCCGCGACTTCGGGCCGCACGGCATTACCGTCAACTTGGTCTCGCCCGGCATGACCCTGACCGATTACTCCCAAAGCCTGCCGGATGACCAGAAGGCAAGAGTCGCCGGGCTGACCCCTCTGCGCCGCCTCGCCACACCTGACGACGTTGCCGGCGTCGTTCTGTTTTACGCTTCCCCGCTGGCCGACTTCATCACCGGCGCAGTGCTGGCTCCCGACGGCGGCCTAGCGGTGCTTTAGCGAGCACCGCAAAGATAGTTGGTGATATTTCGCCGTTTCACGCTTTTCTTGCTGGGTTGGCACGTTTTGTGCAGGTATAACTTCGTGGCGCTCCTGCTATCTATCCCCGCCATAGGCCTTGAGCCTTGCTTTTATCTCTTGAAAAGGAATGCATCACATGCAAGCGATACGAAAGTCCCCCCGTCCCCTAATTGGACGTCTGACTGGGTTTTTAGGCCTGGCGACTCTGGCCACGCTTGGCCTGGCCGCCCCCGCCGCCTACGCCCAAACAGCCTACGTTGACTCTTTCGCTCCTACCACTCCCGGTTCCGGTATTGACACATTCGGCACCCTGAACCTCCAGACGGGCAGCTTTACCTCGATTGGAAATCTCAACACTGAATTGTTTGCGCTCGGGTTTGGCTCCGATGGAACGCTGTACGGTCTCGCACCAGCCAGCGGTTCCGGGACCGATCTGTACCAGGTCGCAACGGACACCGGCGCGGAAACGTTCGTTCAGAACTTCACCGACTTTAATGTCTACGGTGGGAGCGGGAATGCCGACGGCACTTTCACCGCCATCACGCAGGGTACGTCGGCGAACGCTAATCGCTCCAGCCTCTTCACAGTGAACCCGGTCGCAAAGACCGCAGCCGCCGGTATCATGACGTTCGCAAGCGCGGACGGCCTCGCCGTCGCGGACGGCAGCGGCAATGTCTACGTCAGCGACATCAACACCCCTGGAAACGGCACGGATGGCCTGGACCTGGTGAATACGGCAGCGAAGCACCCCGGCACTGCCTTCCTCGGCGATACTGGTCTTAACAACCTTTATACCGGACTGTTCTCGGGCGGCCAGTTATATACGTTCGGCAACACCCCGACACCCGTCGGTTTCGGTCAGGTGTCGGGACCGGAAGGGATTTACACACTGGACACTGATACCGGCGCGGCCACCCTGGTCGCGGCAACCTCTAACGACCAAACCATCCTCGCCGCTGCTCTCGCCCCTGCCGCTGTCCCCGAAGCCTCCACCACGGTCTCCTTCGGCCTGCTGCTGGCCCTCGGCGGTCTCGTTGTGGTCAAGCGCCGCAAAGCAAGCCTGGCGGCTTAATCTGCCCGGCTTGCCAAAGACTATCTTCTTGAAGCCCGCTCCACTTTTGCTGGGGCGGGCTTTTCTTCTACGCCTCCCCTTCCGCGCAGTTCGTCACCGGCGCAGCGCTCGCTCCCAGCGGCGGCGGCAGGGCGTTGCGGCTGATGGCCCAGCCGATCACTGTGCCTAAAAACGCCCCGCACAGCACCTGGTACGGGAAATGGGCGTGGCCTTCCACCCGCGACCAGCCGATACTTACCGCCACGCCGAACCAGAGCGGAGCAAGACGTGGATACGCCCGTGCCAGCAGCCAGGCCAGGGCAAACGCAAATGTCGTATGCCCGCTGGGAAACCCGGACGGGTCGCCGTCCGGCCTCGGCAGCCGCGTCGCCCGCTTCAAGCCCTCAACGCAGAGCGGCGTCAGCACCCCTGCCAGCAGCGGCCACCACAAAAGCCGCTTTGGCCCAAACGCCCCGCGCCAGAGCAGCAGAACCGCCGCCAGCCCGATAAACGACTGGTACAGCGTGTGGCTGAGAAAGTCGCCCAAAAGCTGTGCGGACCGAACAGTCCAAAGAGGGTGGGAGATTGCTGCGGCCAGCACGAGACCACTGCCAAGCGGCCAGAGCCAGGGCGACCGAAGCCGGGGCGACCGAAGAGTAAGTATCACTCCCAGATTACGCCCCAGCAGCCAAAGACCGTTCCCGATAGCGGCGCGTCTCTGCTATAATTGGGCATGACATACAACACCATCGCTGGCAAAATTGCTCCTCCCAAGCCGTACTCGGCACTGATCTTTGACTGCGACGGTACGCTGGCCGATACCATGCCGGGCCATTTCGCGGCCTGGGTCGCCGCGCTGCGGGCAGGCGGCGGCGACATTACCGAAGAGCGCTTCTACCAGAATGCGGGCGTCACTTCGGCGGCAATTATTGACGCGCTGAACAAAGACTTCGGCTACGGGCTGGACATCCCGAAGACCGTGGAAGCGAAAGAAAAAATGTACGTGGAAGGACTGCATGAGATCCAGGAAATCACGGCGGTTGCCGACATTGCCCGCGCCCATGCTGGCAAGGTGCCAATGGCCGTCGCGTCCGGCGGCCTGCGCTCCGTCGTTCACGCGACGCTTGACGCCCTCGGCCTGCGCCCGCTTTTTGACGCCGTCGTCACCGCCGAAGACGTGGTCCACGGCAAACCCGCCCCCGACATCTTTCTCAGGGCTGCCGAGCTTCTCGGCGTCGCCCCCGAAGGCTGCATCGTCTACGAAGACGGCGCTCCCGGCATTGTCGCCGCCCGCGCCGCCGGAATGCGCGTCGTGGATGTCCGCGTACTGTGGCAGTAAGCAGCGCAGCCTCAAGCGGCGTGGGGCGGCAGCCCTTTATAACGGCTGACATAGGCCGTCTCGACTTGAAGCGAGAACTTCTCAAACCGCAGGGGTGACGCTGAGGCAGGAACATCGCTGCTGCTGCCGTCATTGGGGTTCCAGACGATCAGCGAAATAGCTTCCGCCATATAATCCGCGTCTGCCACTTTCAGATGTCGAGCCAGCCGCTCCAGCGTTTCAACCATTGCGGATCGCTGCGGCTTTCTTAAACAGGTTCCGGGAGTAGCTGCCAGTTTTGTTCCACTATTATGCGGTTGATATCTGCTTCCAGTGCCGCGAACGCAGGGACTATCCGTAAGGCTGAAAAATCGTCTGTGAGTTCAGAGACCCTTTGTGCTGCTCTGCTCTCGGAAAACTTGTGCAGTCGCCGGCTTCCCAAGCCGCTGGCGGTGCGAAGCAGTTCATGTAAATCTTGCTTTGGGTTTGGGCGATTTTCTATACTGGAAAGCGGTGGCAGTTGTAACGGGATTTTCCCGTAGCGATTGTTCGCTGCATGTCGAATTGTCACTTCATCGAAGATAAGCCAAGCTTCCTGCATTCGCACAGGAACGACACCAAGAACGGGCGGCATCTCTGCTTGCGATAATTCAACCAGTGCCGCGTTGATTTCTTCAAGCCGTGCTTGCCTTTGTTCTCGTTCTGCATCTCGGTGTACAAACAGAAGATCACATGGGTAAAGGCTTAAAGCCCTCTGGATGCGTTCCGGCAATCCCTTTGGAGGTTTTGGCAGCCTCCAAAGCTCAGCCATCTCAGATTGTATGGCATGGTTTGGAAGATGCTGTTGTAAAAGCCAAGTAAGATGAGGAATAAGCGCTCGGTCAGAAGTGCCGTCTGCCAGCAAGGTATAACGGATATCCGGCATAAACTCGTCAAACCTCTGGTTGAGTTATGTCCAAAACAAGCTGTTTCATGTCTGACCTGTCAATGACACGTCGTACTTTCGTGGAAACGGTTTTTTCTCCATTTGCTGAGCTGCCATTTGAATAGCCTTGTGTTTCTTGGGCAGGAAAAGGGTTCAAGTACGAAATCAGCTTTCCGCGTGGAACAACGCTGACCGCATCGCGTTCGGTGGCTTTTAATGTGCGCCATGTGTCAGGAAGGCAGCTAAAGCATACCTTCTGAAAGTGTTTGCCATCCTGCACTGCGTCTTTCGGTTCGGCGACTAAAAGGCTTTCATCTGGTATCTGACCTACCACTGCGGGCGAGTGAGTGTTAATAATGACTTGGCGCAGTGGATTATGCAGGCTGACTAGCTGAGACGTATCTGCTGCAATATCCTGTAAAAGCTGGAGCATCGCGGCAATGCGCTCCGGGTGAATTCCATTTTCAGGCTCTTCCAAGCAAATCAATCCTTGTGCTTCAGGATCAAGTTCTAAAACCGCGAGTGCCAAGAAGCGCAGTGTTCCATCAGAAAGCGCCCGCGCTGGGTGCGAAGTTCCGTCGCGTCCGGTCACTTGCACTGTGAGCAGTTCCCGACGCTCATCTCGGTCAATCGTCACCTCCCGGACATCGTGAATAAGCTCCGATAACCGGCTGGCGATGCTGCTGTAAGTCTGTGATTCCTTTTCTTCATCCGTTACACCCTGATATGCTTCTCCGCTCTCTGTGGCTGCATTCATTGAACGCGCAAGATGATACAGTGTTGCGGGCAAAAAAGAGCCATCCATGCCCAAGTGGGTGGGCGCAGTAAACTCATCCGGCTCACGGAGCGCCGATGGCTCCAGTTGAAGCATCTGCCAAGATTGCATCTCCCGACGTGCTAACAGGGCGGTTGGGCTTTCCGCCGCGTTTGCCGCAGAAAGCAATGTTCGCGGCAAATTAACTGCGGATCGGGAAAGAGGTCTGCCGCTGCTGCCCCCATCCTGATGGAGTTTTATGACGCGATTTATTCCTTCTCCCTCGGTCGAAATGAAAAAAGGAACTCGCCGTTGCCCTCTCACCGCAGACTTGAACCATTCCGGTTTGTGAGGAAAAAGAAGATGTTTTCTCGCTTCACCTAAAGTAATGTGCGTCAACTCTTCTTTGACTAATTCTAAAAAACCAAAGGCGCGTTTGCTGTCATCTGCACGGTATGCCAGGGTCAGGGAGTAGCGTAGAAACGTAATACTTGCCTCCGCCATTTGTCCTAAATCATCCACCCCCGTTTTCGGAACGATCATTTCTGCATCGAAAGTCATCTCCGAAGCATAATCACCGCCCACACGATGAAACAGGCTTCTTACATCTGCGGTTCGCCCACCTTCATCACGAACTGACAACGCCGCGTCCACTAAAGGACGATTCGCAAGAGCACTGAGGAAATGGATTGCATCGAATAAATTAGATTTTCCGACACCGTTGGCACCAGCGATGCAAGTGAACGGTCCGAATCGGACATCTACATCAACTAGGTTTTTGAAGCCATTCACTTTTAGGCGTGTCAGCATAGTGTCCTAATTATAGCAGATTGCAGCTATATCTCGCCGCAGAGGCTGACTTCCAGGCCGAGGGCGTGGAAGGCGGCGGCTTTGGCGTAGAGGCCGTGGCGGGCGTCGCCGAGGCTCGGGGCGTAGACGACCTGGATGTGGTTTGCTTTGTGGCGGGCCATCATCTGGTTCTGCGAAATGCCCTGGAGAACCGCGTGCATAATCGGCCACTGCGGGGTTGTCTGCGCCCACCGGTCCTCGGTCTCGGCTTCGGGCAGCGCGACGGACTCGGCCAGACCTAGATCCACTTTGAGCGTGCCGCCGGCGACAAAGACGCGGCTCCAGACAACCCAGCCTGGCTTCGAGACGCCTTTAATCGTGCCGCCGCCTAAACGAAAATACATGGGCGGCTGGCGCTCGCTGCTGGCGTCCTTGTAGCCACGCGCGAAGTGCGCGGGGGGGACGGCCCCGGAAATCTCAAACACCCAGACGTACTCATCACGCCCCTCACCGGTATACTGCCGGCCCCAGCGCAGGTCGTGGAGCGTTGTCTCTGGCGGCCAGCCCAGCTTGCGCCACAGGCGGTTCGTGACAAGCGCGTCCAGGCCAGCGCATTCGTCCACTTCATTGAAGCACGGCAGCGCCCGGCCCGCATACAGCACGTCGCCGGTGACTTCGTGCGTGACCGGCGGGCGCTCGACGTTATTCAAGAGGCCTTCGGCTAGGTCCGACGCCGGGGCCAGATCTTTCAGGCCCTGCTGGTACTGAATGCCGATGCCCGCGCAGCCGAACTCGTCGGCGAGGCGCACGGCGGCAACATACATCCGGCACTGGCCCAGTACCTGCGCTTCGGTCAGGTCTACGGCTTCGTCCGGGCCAAAGTGGAACGTCATGCCGTGGTCTAAAAGCCACTGATAAACGCCGTGTGCTTCGTCGTCCGAGACCGTCTGCATCTTGGCATATAAACTTGACTGGCTCAGGCGCTCTTTGTAGACCCCGACGGCGTGGAGCAGCTCATCAGGAATGATCGCGTTGTACATGCCCATGCAGCCTTCGTCAAAGATGCCTAAGATCGCTTTGCGGTGCAGCAGCGCCGCCGCAAACTCCTGGCCCACGGTGACGCTGCCTTCGGGCGCTTCGGCTTCATCGTAGGGACAGACATGGCTTTTGTTGTGCCGGACGATGCCGTCCCGCAGCCAGGCCCGCAGGCCGTTGACAAAGAACGAGTCCGTGAAGTCCTCGCTCCAAAGCGTGCTGTACTTGACCCCGGCTTTCGTCAGTGACCCGTTCAAATTCAGCATCCCGACCAGCCCCGGCCACTGCCCGCTCCAGTTGGCGAGCGTGAGAATTGGCCCTTGATGGGTGATCAGCCCGGCCAGCACATGATGCGAATACTGCCAGACGGCTTCGGCGACAATGACCGGCGTGTGCGGGTCAATCCCGAGAAAGACCTCCATGCCGTACTTCTGTCCGTCAATAAAGCCGTGCTTCTTGACCGGGTCATAGGGATGCCCCCGTTTCAGGGTCCAGCCTTCGCGGGCCACCGCCGCCGCAATGAGTGCTTCCATCGCCGCCTGCGCGTCCTCACATGTCTGGTTCGCGGCGAGGCGCAGGTCGCCGCTTGCCACCAGTATGACTTCTTTCGGGGTCGGGTTCATCGGGGAATATCCTTTGCATCAATAGTAAGATAAGTCAGTGCTAGGATAGTATAAGGCACGGGTGGGGGGAATGTCAAGAACCCGGCGTGTCAATGCACCGGCGTCAGCAGAAACGCTCGCTGCTGCCCGTGATGCAGGCCATTGCCCACAATCTGCCCTCGGTCATTGATGCTGTTTGCTTCTTCCAATGTCCAATCGGCGTCTTCAGGAATCAGCGTGTTCAAGTCCTGCGCTTTGCCGCTTTTGTAGACAACAGCGTGGTTTTTCCATTGCTTTTGGAAAACCGGCACGAGAAGTTGCAGACGAATGTTATGGTCGTTGACAAACTGCGCCGCCGCGTTTGGCTCGGACCAGGCGGTGCCGACTACTTCGCCTTGATTGTTGACCGCTTCGGCTCTGCTGTCGTTCATTCCGCGAAGCCCTGTCAAAAGAACTGGCTGTCCGGCGTTCCAAAGCACAGCCTGATTAATGTAGCCGGGCTGCCACGCGAAGCCGGCGATTTGCCCGTGGTCATTGATGCCTTCCGGGAACCCTCCCCCCTGAAAGCCGGGCGGCAGCGGCAGCATCAGAAACTTCCGCGTCTTGCTGTCGTAAACAAACGCGGCTCGGCTGCGGCTCCCGATAATCAGCCGCCGGCACGTCCCGACAACCTGACCCAACCCGTTCACGCCGCTCAGGTTCGCCATCGTCCAGCCCGGCGGCAGGGTGAAATCCACTTTCCGGCTGCCGCCATAGAGAACGGCATGATGCGGCAGGCTTTGCTCATAGCCCGCTGGGCTTGCAGCACTGCCGATGCGCTGCTTCCGGTTGATTTTGCCGCTGTCGTTGATGGCCGGGCCATCGTACTCGCTGTGAGAGTCGTAGAGGCCCAGGCTGATCATCCGGTCACCGCGCACCAGGAAAAGCTGTTGTTGTGTGTAGGAAGCATTGATGCTGAAGCCGACGATGTCCCCATGATTGTTGATGCCGGACGCACTGCTCACGGCGTCGCCGGGCAGGACGCCGAGTTCGGTCACGGTGTAGCGCGGCGTCGGGCGCGGATGCAGGTACGGCAGGAGAAGCGCGAGGAAGACGATAAGGCCGAAGATAACAGCCAAGAGGCGGCGTTTGGGGGCGGGCATGAAAAAAGCTCCTTCCCATTACATAACGGAAGGAGCGGCCAAAACGGTTCGGAGACCTACTGCACCGCTTTGTAACAAGTTACTTCGCTGTGGTCCTCCCTAAAGGGAGGATTAGGATAAGAGAGGCATGCTCGCGTTTACTATCTTAATCCTCCCTTTAGGGAGGACCCTGTGACGAAGGAACAAGGAGGTAGGTCAGAGCGGCGGCGGGGGCCAAACCCCTTCCGGCGGCTTCGCGGCCTTCTGCAACGCTAGTTGCTCCGCAAGAAGCAGTTCGCGCCGGTAGTTACGAATGCGAACCCACCATGAAATCAAGACAAATGACAAGCCCACAATCGTGAAAATATTTTCCCAAGCTGAGTGCCATATTGGAACGCCAGAAGGCAAAGAGAACCTGATTATAAAAGGCCATTGCGAACGCTTATGGAATACCCCGTCAACTGAAGTAGCAACAATAAACGCACCAACACAAGTGTACAACCGGCGATATTTTATTAACGATGCCAACGATTTTTGCTGCTGCTCCAGTGTCTGCCGCATAGTAGATGCCTCGTAAGCAAAATGCCCCGGTCTGGAAGACCGGGGCTTTAGACGTGCAGAATGTCCGCCTTCGCGGACGCCGAAAAGAATTGGCGAGTGTTGGTTAATAGGTGAACGAGGCCAGGCCGACGGAGACGCCGGCGCTGCCGATGACGATAAGAGTTTTGTCGCCGCGGCGCAGGCGGCCTTCTTTTTGGGCGAGGCTCATGCCGAGCGGCACGGACGCGGAGACGCAGTTGCCGTAGCGGGGGTGGACACTGTAATAGACGCCCTGGGGCAGGCCAATATGTTTGACAAGAACTTCGCTGGCCTTCTGGCTGGCTTCATGGCCGAAGGCAATGTCGTAGCAGCCGGAGCGGAAATGGGGGTCGTTGGAGTAGGTCTCAGCGATTTTCTTAACGGTGGTGACGACTAAATCACGCGAGAGCGAGAAGAACTGGAACTCGGCGTAGCGGGCATCGGGCGTAGACGGCATGAAGTCGGCCATGTTGGACAGGGGGATCATGCAGAGCTTGTAATGCTCGCCGAAGTTCTTGAACAAAAACTTAAAGTCGTCGTTCGGATTCTCGTCGGTGATGATGGTCGCCGTGGACGCCTCGCCGATGGTGAACTGGGCGACCCGGTGCTTCAGGTCGTTGGAGTTCCGGATCTCCGAGGACCAGAACGAACGCACCAGGCTGCTCTCGCAGTTGACGATCATGCCGCATTTGTACGTCTTGTTCTGGATCAGGCTGTGGCCGATCTGCATTCCGCGCAGCCAGCTCGCGCAGGCGTCCAGCATGTCAAAGCAGGTGGCGTTCGGCATTCCCAGCTCGCTCTGGATGACGTTCGCCATCGCCGGCTCCAGCCAGCCCCGACCGACGCCGGTGTAGATGAGAAAGTCAACATCGCCCGGCGCGATCTTGGCGTCGGCGAGCGCGTGCCGGCCTGCGGCCAGGACAAAGTCAATGGCCTTCTCGCCGGTATTGAGCTTGTAGCGCACCTCCGTTCCGGCAGTGGCAAGTGTTTCGCGCACCTGCTTTTCGAGTTTATCAATCTCGGACTTCGGGAGGCGTTCTTCGCTTTCGCGGCGGAATGTCTCTAAAATATCGTCGTTGGTGACTTTTTTAGAGGGAACGGCGTGCTGAATCGTGCGAATTTGCATGCGTGAGACTATCCTTGCGATACGGGCGGCGGCGGAAATATCTGATGAAGTATGTGTCTAATACAGTATCTGGTAGAGTTATCTTATAGGATACCTCAGATTAGCCCGAAATCATTACCGTAAGACGCAAAAGGGGCCGAGATTGTTTCCAGCCGTTTATCTCCAGCAGTCACCACCGTACCCTTCGCACCACAAAGACCAGCGCCAGCGCCGCAAGTCCCATGAACAGTCCCAGCCCAGCCCATGCCCCCAGTACGCTGCGAAACGGCAGCGCGAACAAGCCGACCCAGAGCAAAACAAGCAGCGCAAATACCCAGTCATCTACAAACAGACCGACCAGCTCGTCAACAATTGTGCGGATGACTTTCACGCCCGCGCCTCACGCCGCGCCGATTTCGCCAGGACAACTCCCAGCGCCGCGACTCCAAAGTAGCCCGCCGACAGCAGCAGCGGCGTCCAGACCCCGCCCGGCCAGACGAGGCCCAGGCCCTCGCCGGTCCAGAGCGTTCCAAACGCCGACACCAGCGCCCCGACCGTCAGCTTGAGCGCGTTCTCGGGAATGAGTGCAAGAGGCTTCCGGGCTATCAGGCCCAGCAGAACAACCAGCACCGCCGCCGCGCCCGCGCCGAGCGCCGCCGGCAGCAGGGCATGGCCGACCGCGCCGAGCGTCAGCACGATAAACACGACTTCAATGCCTTCCACAAACACGCCGTTGAACGCTGCCAGCGCCGCCCCGGCGTCGAAGCCCGGCCCCGCCGCCCGGCCCTGCAAGTCTGCTTCCGTCTCCGCGAACTTCTTGTCCTCATCATGCAGGGCGACCACGCCCGCCGCCCGCAGGATCGCTTTTCGGAGCCAGCGCAGTCCAAACAGCAGCAGCAGAACGCCCACGACAAGCTGAAAGACATGCGCGTCCAGCCGGGCGAGACGTGGCCCAAACGCCGCCACCAGCACGGCAAGCGCTGCCGCTGCCGCGATTGCCCCAGCAAGCGCCGGACGCCAGCCGCGCACGGCTCCAACGGCCAGCACAATGGTCAGCGCTTCGACAAACTCCACCAGCGACGCCAAAAAAGCCGCCAAAACCGTCGGCCATTGCACCATCAGCATGAGAAAGAACCACTCCTATGGTTAAGCCGCGCCAAAGTCGTAATGATACTCCAGAACCCGCCAGCCGTTGTCTGTGTGGACAACGCGCACCATCATAAAAATCTCGTCGTACTGCTTCTTGAAGTCCACCGTGTAGAAAAAAGTGATGTGGTCCACTGCCTCGTTAGCATGTCTTTCGTTCGGCATTGCAGGGGAAACCCAGTGACCACCATGCTTCTTTTCAATCTGCTCTTGCGCCTCCTGAACCGCAGCTACCGAAACCGCAGCCTGCTCGGAGGGAGCCATCAGTGCGTGGGCCTTTGTATAGTCGTGGGCATTCAGCACTGCTAAGAACTGGGAAACAACCGCTGCCCCATCGTCTTCTGCATGAAAGCGCAACCCCAGCGAAGTAATTGTCCAGGCGATTGGAGCGAGAATGCAGAAGACAACAATGCCGATTGCCCATTTCCATTGCTTCTTCATTGCAGATGTCTCAGCATTATGCGGATTGCACTGGAACGGCTTCCCGGCTCTTAGCAATGGAACAGGACATTGCTAGATGATCAAAGCCATCTGTGATGCCTAAATCGTGAGGATGTTCCGCGATCCACTCTTGGAGTGCCAGCCTCGCATCGGCGATCTCTGCAAGAGTTTTGGCAGAGAGGATCAAGCCGATGATCCGTTCTCGGCACTGCTCTTCGGCGGCTGTGAGTTCCATTTTATCTCTCCTTTTAGAACTGAATTCGTTCTTGAAAAACAAGCATAAAATCTTTGTAATCCTGCTCAGTTAGACGCCGCGATATAGCATAAACTGATGCGGAGCGATCCCGAATAGGCGTACCTAGCAAATCAACATAAAATTGCTGCTCCGGCTGTCCGGAAATCCTTTGCAACTCTGCCAATGCTTCCAAGTAACCATTATAAAGATGCCGCTCCTCCAAAGCACGAAAAACCTTGTCCTCCACAGTTACTGCCAGAACCGATAGAACTCCGGGCCGCAGGAGACGCTGCAGCTTCTCAACGACACCCTCTTCCCAGCCGCGAAAGTTCTCGAAATCGTCGCGGTTGTATCCCTGAGAAAATGAATGGAGGGCTTCATGCAGCAATGTACGCCATCGTGAGTCATCTGCCACTAAGTTTGCGTTCAGCAAAATATCGCACTGAAATGGCTTTTGTCCCTTGAAGTCTGCATCTTGAACTAACCTTACGACCCCGCTCCAATTGGAAGAACATCCTATAATCTTGGAAACAGCATCAATGATGTCACTAAGTTCCGAGCTAATCTTGTCCGCATCAGACATTTCTTTGTTTCATCCGCTCCACAATCCCGACGGCGTTCTGGCAGCTGTTGACGCTGTGCTGGCTGTGGGCGATGCTGCCGGCAACGTAAAGGCCGGGAACACTGACCGCGAAAGTTTCTGTATAAAGTTTCTGTATTATGAAACGGCCTTTAGCGAAGCCATTGTACCCGAACTCGCGGCGTCTCGTTTAGGACAGTACGCAATGGGATAAACTGAACGAGAAGCAATCCCGGTGTAAGCTTTTTTCCTGTGCCGAATCTCAGAGGAGCATAACCTAAATTGACCCGAACAAAGACCTATTTCGCCCTGTCCGCCGCGCTGATTACGCTGCCGGCCGGCGTGTTTGCCCAAGCACAGCCCATCAAAGTTGTGCTGAACGGGACACCATTGGCCTTCACCGGAACGCCGCCGCTGCAAATCAACGGCTCAACCCTCGTTCCCATGCGCGGCATTTTTGAGGCGCTCGGCGCGACCGTCAAGTTTGACAAAGCTTCGCAGACAGTCTACGGCCAAAAAGGCGCAACGGCGATTGTGCTGCCGGTTGGCACACTGACGGCGACAGTCAACGGCCAGCCGCAGGCCCTGCCGGTCCCGGCAAAGCTGATTAACGGCACGACCCTGGTTCCGCTGCGCTTCATCTCGCAGGCGCTCGGAGCGTCGGTTCTCTGGCACCCTGTGACCAGCACCGTAACCATCCAAACCGTTGACCAGCATCTGGCGTCCCTGCCGGTCGTGCCGGGGAATACCACCATTAACGGGCAGGTGACCGGCATTTACACCAATACAACCCCGACCCAGCTCACAGTCCGGGTCGGCGGCAAGGATACGACGGTCCCTCTCAGCCTGTCCACTATTATCCTGCGGTCGGCGGACGGTCAGCCCGCCACGCAGGTTCCGCTGTCTGCGCTGAGTACCGGCGACCAGGTTTCGGTGCAGCGCAGTGACGGCGGCGTCGCCACCGTCCTCACCGCGACCTTCGGGCAGGTCAAGGGAACCGTCGTCAGCATCGGACATCTCGCAGATGGCGACGCCGCCTTGACTTTAGACAGCGGGCGTGTCATCGAGCTGACCGCCGACGCGCCCATCACCTTCGGCGGGCGCACCGTCGGCCTGAGCGACGTCATGCCGTATGAAACCGTCGTCATCCGCACCAATCCGTCCAACAGCCTGGGTTACGGGGTCGCCGTCTCAACGGCGGCAAACCCAAATCCAGTCCCGCCCGGCACGGTGCCAGCCGCGCAGCCCGGCCAAAACCCACTGCCGGCTCCGGGCGCAAACGTCCTCAACGGCAACGTGTCCACCGTGGAAGTAACTTCGTTCACGCAGGATGCAGCCAAGCCGCTGCGGAGCGGCAGCGTCCTGAAAGCGACATTGAGCGGGACGCCCGGCGGCAAGGCCACGTTTTCCATTCCCGGCGTCGCCGACAATATCCCGATGGCAGAAACGTCGCCCGGCGTTTACACCGGCGCGTACACCGTCGCCAAGAACATTTCGGCTCAAAACGCCGCCGTTTTAGGGCACCTGGTCGCAGGCGGAGTCGAAAGCGCCCTGATTCAAGCGCCCGGCATGGTCAGCATTGACAGTCAGCCGCCGAAGATTACCGATTTCGGCCCGGCCCAAAATGCTGTGGTGGAAAGCAACCTGCCCCTGATTTACGCGACGCTTGCCGACGGCGCGGGCAGCGGGATTGACCCCGCCGCGACCCGGCTCACTGTGGACGGGCAGGACGTCACGGCAAGCGCCGAGACCACACGCGCCCTGTTTACCTACAAACCGTCGGTGCCGCTGGCAAGCGGCCCGCACACGGTTACCGCTGTGGTCAGCGACGCTGCCGGCAACAAAACGACGACCAACTGGAGCTTCCAGGTTTCCACGAGTAAAATTATCCAGTCTTTCACGTCTAACGAGCCTGCCGGTACTCCGGTCGGGGCCGGCTCGACCATCGTGCTGACGCTGAATGCCTCGCCGGGCGGCAAAGCGCAGGCCGCCATCGGCAGCATGGCGTCTAAAATCCCGCTCAAAGAAACCGACCCCGGAGTTTATGTCGGCGAATACACGGTCCAAGCCGGTGATAACGTGCAGGACGCGCCGGTGACAGCCAAGTTTACGGCCCGCGACGGCACAACCGTGACGCAAAATTTAGCGTCCAACTTGACCGTCAATGCCGGCCCGCCGCCCGCGCCGCGCATCACGTCGCCCAAAAGCGACATTCCCATTGACCCGAGTGTGCCGCTGACCGTCAAGGGGCGCGGGCAGCCCGGCACGATGGTGCGCGTGACGATCACCTACACCAGCAAAGCCCTCGGCGGCATCCTGCCGGTCAACGGCCAGAGCAGCAGCAAGGACGTGTCCGTCGGCAAAGACGGCGAATGGGAGGCTGACGACCTGCCGCTTCAAATCCAGTCTTTGTTCGGCACGAACCGCGACACTGTTTTTACCGTTTCTGCGACCGAGCTTGACTCCAGCGGCAGCCCGGCGTCCGACCCGTCCACCGTTCAAGTCCGTCCCGGCTAACAGCCACCAGAGCTTATGAACTTCATCAAAACAACACTGGCCCGCCTTCAGCGCATTTTTCTTATCAAGTTCACGATGGACGTGTTCGCCCGGTTTGGCCGCGACAACGGCGGCCTGCTGGCCGCCGGTCTCGCGTTCTTTCTCGTGCTGGCACTTGTCCCCCTCCTTCTCGTCGGTCTCTGGGGCCTGGGTCTGGTCTACGCTCATAAGCCTGATGAGGCTGTCGCCCAAATCCAGAGCCTGCTGGCGACCCGCGTTCTGCCCGGAGCCGCGAACAAGGAAGTTGTGCGGTTCATGCAGCAGGCGAATATCGCGGATGCCCAGGGACATGCCGGTCCAACGCTGATGAACATCATCAATGGGCATGGAATTGCCGGCGTTGTCGGCTTTTTAGGCATCGTCTGGGCCGCCATTCAGATCTTCGTCAACGGCTCGACCGCGATGAACGCGGCCTGGGAAACCAAAGAAAAACGGAATTGGTTTGTCCTGCGCGGGGTCGCGCTGGCCCTGTTGGTGGGCGCGGGTTTGCTGCTGGTGCTGTCACTTGGCGTCACTGCCTTCTCCACCGCGATCTCGGCAAGTTCCTTCGCTCACGCAATTCCTTTTGAGGGCGCGATTTCAGCAGGCGCAGTAGAACTGGGCGCAGTGGTTGTCAGCGGCCTGATGTACGCGGTCATTTACAAGTTCCTGCCCTCCCCGTCCGCGAACATTTCCTGGAAGTCAGCGCTGATTGGCGGCGCGGCGGCGGCCATCGCCTTTGAGATCGCGAAAAAAGGGCTGTCTGTTCTGCTGCTCAAGCCCAAAGCCTCTCTTTACGGCGACTTGGGGAACCTCATTGCGTTTGTCCTCTGGATCTACTATTCTATGATGATTTTGCTGCTTGGCGCAGAAGTCTCCGCTGTCTATGCCAGCGAAATTGAGCAGAAGACCCATGCCCGCCTGAAACGCGCCGCTCTGTCTACCCCCTCAGTCGAGTCGTCTTCAAATTCCGGGTCGCCGCTGGCACGGTCCAAGCAGCGGGACCGGGCGCAGCGCATTCGCAAGACGGGCCAAAAGACAGGTCCAAAAGAGGGCCAACCCGCACATAAATACGACGCCCCAAAAACCGACGAAGAAGTCGGAACAAAAAGATAGGACGCCGTGGCTAACTCTTCGTCCGAAGGACGACTCCTTGCAGCAAGAGGAATTTATTCCCTCGCGCTCCTCCTCTGCCTCTTTCTCTGCCTTCCACTCGCCGCTCACGCCGACGTGCGCCCGCCGGTCGTCACGCCGCAGATGAAGCGATACTCCGAGATCGGCTACACGCTTTATTTTGTCGGAACCGCCTACGGCCTCTTTGCGTTGTGGCTCGTCCTGGCCTCCGGCCTGTCCGCGCGTCTGCGGCAACTCGTTCAGCCGCTCCGCTACTCAATCCTGCGCCTCCTCGGCTACTACACGCTTCTGACGGCTACGCTGCTGCTTTTGCATGCCCCGCTTACTTACTACAGCGGCTACTGGCTGCCCCATGCCTACCACCTCTCGTCGCAGAGCTTCGGCGGCTGGCTTCAAGACCTGCTCAAAGGCGTCGGCGTCAACCTCGTCACCACCGTCCCGGTACTGTGGCTGCTGTTCTGGCTCATTGGCCGTTTTCCGCGCCGCTGGGCTGTGTGGTTCTGGGCTTCCCTCATCCCGCTGATCGCGTTCGGCATCTTCGCCGCGCCTTTGATTGTAGACCCGCTGTTCAACCACTTCACGCCTCTGCCGCCTGGCCCGCTGCGGACGCAGATTGAAGCGCTTGCCGCCAAAGCGGGCATCCCGGACGCGCCGATCTACGTTGTGGACAAAAGCAAGCAGACACATGAAACCAACGCCTACGTCACCGGCATCGGCTCGTCCGCCCGGATCGTTTTGTGGGACACCATTCTGCCCCCGCGGATGCCCCAGGACCAAATTCTCGCGATTGTCGGCCACGAGATGGGCCACTACGTCCTGAAGCACCTCTACTGGGGCTTCCTGCTCACCGTAACCGGCCTGCTCTTTGCTTTACCCCTCGCCCAGAAGTTCGCCGAGCGGCTGCTGTGCCGCTTCGGCCTCCGCTGGCACATTGACGGCCTGACCGACTATGCCGCGACGCCCGCCCTGCTCCTGACCGTTTCCCTCTTCAGCTTCCTGCTCGCTCCGGTGACCAATGGCGTCTCCCGCGAAGTCGAGCACCAGGCTGACGCCTACGGCCTCAAAGTCACCGGCAACGGCCCCGCGATGGCCCGCGCCTTCGTCACGATCTCCGAGCAAAATCTCAGCGACCCCAACCCGCCCCCCTTCATCACGTCCTGGCTCTTCACCCATCCCCCCCTGCAAGAGCGAATAGATTTCGCGCTAGGCAGGAGATCGCAGGGCGAACGCGAATAAAGGAATTATAATGAATGCTATTGAGGAAGCCGCAAAATTATTGCCAAACTTGACACGCGGGGAAAAAGCACAGCTTTTGCAGTGGGTCGCTCGTGACCTCGGCGATGCGTTCCCCGGCGTGGAGAGCGTTCCTAACGTCTCAGGCGGCGAGGCGTGCATCGTCCGTACACGCATCCCCGTCTGGCTGCTGGAACAGGCCCGGCGCTTAGGCACAAGTGAAGCGGAGCTGCTGCAAGCCTACCCGACACTCCGCACCCAAGACCTCGCGAACGCCTGGAACTATGTGCGTTTTCACGCGCAGGAAATTGATCGGCAAATTCAAGAGAACGAATCGGATGAGACAATCTGAGGAAGATGAGATTATGAACAACATTACACTGCGGCAGGCGGAGCGGGCGGACTCAGAGGCGGTGATCGGCCTGATCGTGGCGCTGGCGGAGTTCGAAAACCTGCCGCCGCCGGATGCGGCGGCGCAGGCGCGGCTAATTGAACATGGCTTTGGAGACGCGCCGAAGTTTGAGGTCATGCTGGCGGAAGTGGAGGGCAAGCCCAGTCCCGTCGGCTATGCCCTGCTGCTGCAAACCTATTCGACGTTTCTGGCCCAGCCGTCGCTGTATCTGGAAGATGTATTTGTGCTGCCGGAGTACCGCAAGCAGGGGATCGGAACCGCCCTGCTGCGCCACTGCGTCCGCACGGCCTTCGAGCGCGGCTGCGGGCGCATGGAATGGACATGCCTGGACTGGAACACGAGCGCCCAGGCGATGTATGACCGCATGGGGGCGCGGCGCATGAAAGAGTGGTTCCTGTACCGCATGACCCGGCCCACGATGGAAAAAATGCTGGGCTAAGAACCTCACCCCGCCTCGTTCCTCGTCGACCCTCTCCTTAAGCAAGGAGAAGGTAGGAAAAGATAAGAACGCTGAACGGGCGCAAGCCTCTTTATCCTGACTCTCTTCACCCTCTCCTTGCTTAAGGAGAGGGTCGACGAGGAACGAGGCGGGGTGAGGTCTCCCTGCACTGACGCGTCTACTCGATTTTCCGCTGCTTTTCTTCAATGATATTGGTCAGCACTTCATTGCCGACGCGGCCTTCGGGGCGCACGGTTCCTTTGAGGCCCACTTTGTCACCTTTGAGCGGCGCACCGGCCCGGCTGATCACCCAGGTCTGGCCGGTGCCGTCGCTGAGGCGGTACGCGGCGACGTTCGCGATGCCGAGCGGCAGTTCGTAGACCTGCGTGACCTCGCCGGCGACGGTGACGTCTTTGTTGACATACGCCGATGGATTGTTGTCAATGTCACTGAGCTTGTCGGTATGCTCGTTGCAGCCGGCGAGCAGGCCGGCGGCGAGGGCGGCGAGAAGAAAGGCAGGCCACTTGGCGCTGCGTTTTTTGGGTGTCATTGTCGTTCCTTTCGGGGCGTGATCGGTCTTTTTCCTACGACGAAGGCTTGCTGAAACAGGTTCCGAAAAAATAAGCGCAAGAAAATAAAAATCCCGGAACTTTCGCGCCTGGTAAAAACGCTGTAAGAAGTGAAATCAACCCAAGGAGGCTTCATTCCATGAAGTTAATCAGCCAAGTCCTCGCCGTCGCCGCCGTTGCCACCCTCGTCGTTCCTGCCATCGCGCAGACTTCCACCATGAGCGGCAAGCCCATGATGAAGAAGCCCATGATGGCCAAGAAAATGACCAGCAAGCAGATGATGATGAAAAAGAAAATGATGATGAAGAAGCCCATGATGCACTCCACCATGAAGCCGATGGCGAAACCCATGTAGTTTCGCGTCATCACGCAAAACAGAAAAGCGCCCCTGCCGAATATCGGCAGGGGCGCTTTTTTGTATCGCTGCTTATTCTTGCCTATTTATGGTGATGCGCGATGACATTTTCGGTAGCGACCCGTGCAATCTGCGTGGCCCGCAGGCCATCGTAGCCGGTCGGCAGGTCGGACGCATCACCGGTTTCCAGCGCTCTGGCCCAGGCGGCATACAGGCCCTCGAAGTTCTTTTCGCTTGCACCCGGCAGCCGGTGCGTCCCGTGCTTGGTGCGGACCTCAAAGACCCAGCCGTCCCGGTCGTACCGGATGACTCCTTCCGTGCCTATGAGATGATAAGAAAAGTGTGCCCGTGGGTCCCGCGCCGTGTGGCCGTAAGTGAAGCTCATTTCCACCATCGTGTGCGCCCGGTTCTGGTGGTCCATGTGCAGCCATACATGGTCCGGCGCTTCGTAGTTCTCCACCCACGCGCCCGCCGCCTGGAACTCCGCCACTTCCGACCCCAGCCACCAGCGGGCCAGATCAATTTGATGCACCCCGCAATCCACCAGCGGCCCGCCCTCGATCATGCGCCCGTGGAAGTAGGGATTTGCGAGGATTTCTCCTGCCGAAGTCACCCGGTCGCGCCCGTGCAGGTTCCAGATGTAGACCAGCCGCAGGGCGCGTACTTCCCCGATGGCTCCTTCAGAAACCAGCCGCTTGATGTTCTGCGCGACCGCGCTATACCGGTAGCAAAAGCCCGTCGCCAGCATCAGCCCGGCGTCGTCCATAGTGCGGATCATGGAGGCGGCGTCGTCATCGGTCATCGCCAGCGGCTTTTCGCACAGCACCGGCAGACCGTAACGCGCGGCTTCCTCCACATTCTGCTTATGTGCGGGCGCGGCGGAGGCTACGACAACAGCGTCAATGCCGGACTCAAAGAACATCGAGCTGATCGTGTAGCCGTGCGGGATGCCGTACTTGCGCTGCAAGCCGTAAGCATGGTCCGGGTCCGGATCATACACTGCCCACGCCTGAAGCCCCTGCGTCGCCAAAATCGCCGGGATATGCCCAAAGTCCGCAATCATCCCGCAGCCCATCAGTCCAATTTTCTTCATAAACCATTCTTCTTCGCTAAACCGCACTTCAGAGTGTTTCCATTAAGTCAGCCGCGACAGCTCCCGTGCAATGTTTTCCCGCGCTGCCGCTTCCAGCCTATTTCTCAGCACCGGCAGGTGATAGATCTGCTTCCGCGCCAGAAACGCCGACAGCACACGCCCCCGCCCGATAGTCCAGTCCGCCTCCGTTACCCAGGCGTACTCCTGCCGGATGGCGCTGCGATAAGCCTCATACTCTGCGGGCGGAGCCGCCAAAATTGCTAAGTCTGCGTCCAGCACCAGGCCAATCTCTGCCAAGGCCGTCGGCCCGTGCTGCTGCGTCGCCAAAATTATCTCCGCCGCACGCCCAATCGTAGCAGACGGGATGCCCAGCGTCCGCCCCCAATGGACGGCAAAGTCGGCGCTGCGTGCCTCGTTGTCCTGACGCTTCGTGTCGTAAACAACATCATGCAGCAGCGCGGCCATCTGCACCACGCCTGTTTCCTCAACGCCTTCTGCCAAAGCGTACTTCTTCGCGTCTTGCCATACCTTCAGCGCATGGCTCAAATTATGGTAAGCGCGTCCCGGTTCCCCAGAGCGGCTTAGAACCTCAGCCTTCATAAGCGCTGCAGCTTCTTCGGAAATCCCAAGCGTTTGGAGCATTTCGCGCCAGGCATTGTCAAATGTGGTCAAAATATCCAAGCCACACTGCGTTTCATCTTTGTGATGTTACTGCCTGCTTGATAGTCAAGGCAGTTATACTCTATATGATGGCGATCCAACACTTTTACATTTACGTCAAGATTATAGCTCGGCTCAAGAATGGGCTTCACCCAAAGCAGCCCCGGCAGCAGCTTGACTTCTTGCTGAACAAAAACCTCACCATCATCTAATACCCCCGCGTTGCTGTAATAGGTCACGATCTGAGAGTATCCTACGCGAACACTTGACTGACGCAGGACTGTGGCTGGAAAAGCAGCCTCTCCTGCGGCGTCACCAACACCGCCAAGTACGCAGAACGCTGCCTGGGGAACGAGGACAACAAAACCCAAAAGCCTCGCTCTGCTTCGCGGCAGACGGGTCAGCAAAATTATGCAAACCAGGGGCAGCCAGCAGGCGGTAAAATCTACCGCTTCGTTGGCACTGCTGCTGACAAACCTCGGACCACCAAACATTGTGTCCAGTACAGTCAGCAGAGAGACGCCAAGCAGAACGCAAATCGTGACGACAATTCTTCGTGTCCGCTCCATAGACGCTCGCTCCTGCTGTTATCTAAGCCGCCTGCAATTCTCTAGTTTCGGCCCCTACAGCCCGCCGGACAATTCTTCCGCCTCGCATTGCCTCGTACAGCCCAGACTCATGCAGCCACGCCTGCGGCGCGGCTTCCTCTGCCGGACCGTCTAACAAAGACACCAGCCAGGCATGAATGGCGTCCACCTGCTGCTCATAATCGGAAGTTTTGCTTTCCTGCAAGAGCGGCATCTGCGCCTGCACGTCAATGGCAAAGCGGGGCGGCGCGTCCGGCGCGTCGTCCGGGAGCCATAGATAGAACGGTGCCGGGTAGACCGCCAGCAGAAAATAAACATAAATCGGGACGGCGGCGTGCCGAGCTAGGTTGCGGCGGATGCGCGTCGCCCACTGCTCTACAGCCCCTTCATGCTTGTACGAGTAATTTTTTACGTCTACCACCAGCCGAAGACGCTCGTCTTTGTCGTAGACCGCAATGTCAAACCGGCGCTTGAGGTGCGCGCCCGGATTTTCCCATTCGCCGAGGCGCACCATTTCACTCAAGCAAAAGCGGCAGACAGTGGCGGCCACCACTCGCCCTGGAGACACCCAAATCGCCATCACTGGCGCAGGCGTCAGCGCCAGACATCCGGGCAGCCGCAGATCACACTTGCCGATTTCCACCACGCCGGAAGGTTCGATCTTCATTCTTAGCTCCTAAATCACCGTTTGCTGTTGCCAAGCCGCAATTTGAGTCCGGGCGTCCTCAACTAAATCTTGACGCTCCTTTGCATTAAGTGCTTCCATGAAAGATGCATGAAGGCTGGCTTCTGCTTCATCCAGAAGAACATCGGGCTGATTAGTCGTCCGGTTAAAGCCCATACGGTATCGGTCGGCATGAGCCAATTCGTGAGCCAGGCAGGAAATCTCCGACATTCTGACCCTTGCCTCAGTTCCGATGCCCGGCTCGACATCCGCACCTAAATAAACTGCATTTGCGGCTTGGTTGAATCGGGTTCGCGAACCATGTGACGCAGCCTCGAAAACGATCAACAAACAAACTTGGTTCCCATCAAGATAATCCCAAATCGCCCGGCAGTTCTCAATTTTGCTTTCAGACAGGCCGCGCTGGTTTCTGCTGGAAGAAAGCATTTTGAGTGTCTACTCCACGGTGACGGATTTCGCCAGGTTGCGGGGCTGGTCTATCTCGCGGCCAAGCTCGGACGCGATGTAGTAGGCCAAGAGCTGCATTGGGATAATCGCGAGTACCGGCATGAACGTGTCGTGGGTCGCAGGAACGCGAAGTACCATGTCCACGAAGTTCTCATCTAAACCTGCGTCGCCGATCTTGACGATGCCGAGCGCTGCGCCGTCTCTCGCCTTGACTTCTTTGACGCTGGACTGGATTTTGTCGTACAGCGCGGACTGGGTTGCCAGGCAGACAACCGTAACTCCCGGTTCTACCAACGCCAGAGGGCCGTGTTTGAGTTCCCCGGCGGCATACGCTTCGGCATGGATGTACGAGACTTCTTTGAGCTTCAGCGCTCCTTCCTGGGCCACGGCGTAGTCAAAACCGCGTCCTAAGAAAAAGAACGAGGATGAAGACGCAAGCTGCTTTGCGGCAGTTTGAACCGCGCTTGTGTCAGCGAGTACCTCCGCGACTTGCTCCGGCAGGTTCTGAAGCTGCTCGACATAGGCGGCGACAACGCCCGGCCCGAGCTTGTTTTCTTCCTGAGCGATATAGAGGCCGAGTAAATACAGGCCGATAAGCTGGGTGACATAGGCTTTCGTGGACGCCACGCAGATTTCCGGGCCGGCGTAAGTATACAGCACTTCATCGGCCTCGCGGGCAATGGACGAACCGACGACGTTCACGACGGCAAGCGTTGTCGCGCCTTTAATTTTGGCTTCGCGTAATGCTGCCAGCGTGTCCGCCGTCTCGCCCGATTGGGAGATAATAATCGCCAGCGTCTGGGCGTCAACAATCGGGTCATTGTAGCGGAACTCGCTGGCGACCTGCACTTCCACGGGCCGGCGCAGTAGATGCTCGTAGAAGTTCTTGCCGACAAGCCCGGCATTGTAGGCCGTGCCGCAGGCGACAATCACGATTCGGTTGAAGTCCACCAGCTTGCTGGTCGGCAGCGTAAGCTCCGGGAACGCCACTTGATGCGTTTCCGTGATGCGCCCGCGCAGCGTGTCCCGGATCGCCTGGGGCTGGTCATAAATTTCTTTAATCATGAAGTGCGGGTAGCCGCCCTTCTGCGCTGTAGACACGTCCCAGGTGACATGGAACACTTCGCGGTTCAAGGGATGCCCGGACAGCGTGGTCAGCGTCACGCCTTCCGGGGTAATCTTCGCAAAGTCGCCGTCTTCCAGCACCAGGACGTTCCGGGTATAACCCATGACCGCAGGGATGTCCGACGCGAGAAAGTTCTCGCCTTCGCCGAGGCCGATAATCAGCGGCGATGCCGTCTTCGCGGCATAGATCGTATCCGGCTCTTCCGTAGACACCACGCAGATCGCATACGCGCCGGTGACTTCCGATAGCGCCGCCCGTACCGCGCCTTCCAGCGAACCCGCCGAGTTGAGGTGCGACTCAATCAGATGCACCAGCACTTCCGTATCCGTGTCGCTTTTGAAGATATGTCCGGCCTCGGTCAGCGTCTGCTTCAGCCCGATATAGTTTTCAATAATGCCGTTGTGGATCAGCGCGATCCGCCCGGAGCAGTCGGAATGGGGATGTGCGTTGACATCGTTTGGCCTGCCGTGGGTCGCCCAGCGCGTGTGCGCGATCACCGTCCCGCCCGAGTGGTCCAATCCATCCAGTGCCGCCTCTAAATTGCCGAGCTTGCCCTTCTTCTTCAGCACCGTGACCTGCGCCTCGCCCGGCTTCACCACTGCCACGCCCGCCGAGTCATAGCCCCGGTACTCCAGCCGCTTCAAGCTGTCCAGCGTCAGCCGCACACTGTTGGCTCGCCTGCCTACATATCCCGTAATTCCGCACATAAACGATTATTTCCCCGCAACTTCGCGCTGCTAATTCTTCTAGTATACCTCATCAATCCGCTGAGAGTAAAAGACGACGCCTTGACGCTCCGTGTTCCGAGTGCTACAATGACAGCGGAGCGTAATCCTATGCCACTTGTGTTAGACTCACTCGAAATCAAAAACTTCCGCGCCTTCAAGCACCTGCGAATTGAAAAGCTAGGCCGCGTCAATTTGATAGTCGGCAAAAACAACGTCGGCAAGTCCAGTCTATTGGAAGGGATCAACCTGTACGAGAGTCGAGGAAATCCGAACACTGTTTTGCAAATGCTCACTACTCGAAATGAAGTTGCTGATTATGAGGATGGACAGCTTGGCCCCAATGCCTCAGTAGCGCAAGAGCGTATACTGGCACTTCGTCACCTTTTTCACGGCAGAAAAGATGTACGAGACTTTGCTGTCCAACTTGAAATCGGTCCTCTTTATTCAGAAGACAACAAAATTACTTTTAGCGTGAACTTACCTACTCCCGATACAAACATCAATGCGGTTAAAATCGCCCCAGGTCATCAAGAGAAATCGCTTATCGTCGGAAAGGCTTTCGATCCTGGCATCATCGTTGATATAGGGCAAAAGTTCCGTGCTTATTATTCTCTAGATCAGGGGCGATACTCTACTTTGTATGCCATAAGTTCTCCTGGTCACTTCCGAGTAATTGAACCGATTTTAGTTGAAGCTGAGGGTCTTAATACAAGACGCATTGCGTCTTTGTGGGATAGCATTGCGCTTTCCAGTTCAGAAGAAGATGTGTTGTACGCTTTGCAGATTTTAGCATCAGATGTTGTCGGCATTAACTTCATCGGTGAAGGTGATAGAGGGGAGCGAGTTGCTAAAGTACGACAACTAAATGTAAATACTCCAGTGCCGCTTCGGAGCATGGGCGAGGGCATGAACCGGATGCTTGGGATTGCGCTTGCGCTTGTCAATGCTAAAGACGGAATGTTGCTGATTGATGAGGTGGATACGGGGCTGCATTACTCGGTGCTGCCGGATTTGTGGAAGCTAATTTTTGAGGTCGCCCATCGCCTCAATGTGCAGGTGTTCGCCACGTCCCATAGCTGGGACTGCATAGAGGCGTTTCAGCAGGCTGCCGCCAGCAATGAAAACGAAGAAGGCGTACTCGTTCGGCTGGAGGAACGGAAGGCTGGGGTGGGGGCCGTTGTCTTTGATGAGCGTGACCTTGCGATTGTCACCCGCGAACAAATTGAGGTGCGCTAGTCATGGCGGACAAGTATGTTGTGCTGGTGGAAGGACCCGACGATTACCATGTCTTGCAGCACCTGCTGACGGTGCATGGGATAGATCAAAAGATAAAATATCGGTTGCAAGGCTATCGCCCTGCCATAGCCTCAGAGAACGAGATTGTTTTCCATGCCCGCGAAGGCGTACAGAATGTCTTTGACAACTTGACACAACGGCTGAAGATTACTGGGGAATTGGCTTGTATTGGCGTCATCGTAGACGCTGACTTAGGCGTTGCAGGCCGCTGGCAGCGCCTCCACGACATCCTGACCAACTCCGGTTATGTTGATGTTCCAGATGCGCCGACGGCGGGCGGCACTTTAGTTGAACATGAAGAAAAGCCGCGTGTCGGCATCTGGATCATGCCAAACAACACTCTGCCAGGCAAAGTGGAAGATTTCATCGCTTTGCTCGTGCCTGCCGAAGACAGCCTTTGGAAGCAGGCAAAACGCAATGTGCAGGAGATACCGGAAGCAGAGCGCCGGTTTAACAGCGAGGCTTTCATTAAAGCGCACATTCACACCTGGCTGGCCTGGCAGGAAAATCCAGGGCAGCCGATGGGACAAGCAATCACTCGTCGCTACCTCAACTCCACTGCACCCGAAGCATTGCGGCTGATTGGTTGGCTAAGACGTCTGTTCAACTTGAACAATTAACGCACTGCCTGCTTCTCGTCGGGCGCTAAATCTGCCGCGTCGTCGCTGACGGGGTCTATCCATTCGGGACCTTTGGGCTTCATCCAAACCATAGCCCATTTTGCCATGTCCTCGAAGATGCCGTTCAGGGCTTGGCCTTTGGGGGTCAGCGCGTACTCGACATGCGGGGGCATGGCGCTCACGACGGTGCGGGTGACGACTTCTTCTTCTTCTAACGCCCGCAGGCGCTCGCGCAGCGTTGCCGGGTTCAGGCCAAGCGTGCGGGCGATTTCGTTGAACCGTTTCTTGCTGCCAAGCAGGGTGCGGACAATATGTAGGGTCCAGCGCTCTGAGAGAAGGTTAAGCGCAGCGCTAATCGGGCAAAATATCTCCGGGATGTGATCTTCGAATTTATCTGACATTGCAATCTCCCACTGTCTCTACAACACACTTTGAAGAACGTGCTGCCGATTGGAACTCTTCTTCTGCGTCGGCTATTATCCTTCTTGTGTTGTGCATCAAAAATCAAAGCACTTCACAAATTATACCTGAGAATGGGGAAGAAAAAGAATGCGGCGTTTATATGCACCTTTTGTGGAAGGGCGTGGGGCGGTTGGGATTTTACTTTTAAGGCTGGTTTTCGGACTGGCATTGATGTTTCATGGGTTCCCGAAAATCCAGCACGCGACAAGCTGGATGGGGCCGGGCGCACCCGTGCCGGGCTTTTTCCAGTTTCTCGCCGCTTTTTCGGAGTTCTTTGGGGGCCTTGCGTTTATCACTGGCCTCTTGACACCACTTGCGGCGCTGGGTGTTGCCGCGACGATGCTGACTGCGCTGATTACGGTTCATTTCAAGCATGGCGACCCCTTTGTGACCCTGCACGGCGAGTCCTATGAGTCGCCGCTGGAGTATCTGACGCTGGCCGTCATGCTGATCTTCACCGGGCCGGGTCGTCTGTCGTTAGATGCGCTTTTGTTCGGGCGCAATTCTAAAACTCCTGCCGCACCCAGCGCGGCCCGCGCCTCCTAACCTCTAAGAAAAAGATCGTGATAGAAAGAAATAATCCTATAGCCGATGTGAAGATTTTGATTGCGTTTTATTCCCGTGGCGGCTCGACCGAAGTGCTCGCTAATGCGATTGCCGAAGGCGCAAGAGCGGAAGGGGCGGAAGTGACGCTGCGGCGTGCCCGCGAAGTAGTCAGCCGGGAGATCATGGCCCATGCGGAAGGCTGGATCGAGAACGCCGACCGTATGAACGCCATATATGAAGCGCCGACGCCGGGGGACGCCGAAGCCGCCGACGGCATTATCTTCGGCTGCCCAACCCGGTTCGGCAGCATCGCGTCTGAGCTGAAAGCCTATATCGACTCGCTCGGCGGCCTCTGGTTCCAGGGCAAGCTGAACGGCAAGGCGGGCAGCGCGTTCACATCTACCCAGTCCGTGCATGGCGGCAATGAGTCCACTAGCCTTGCGCTGTATAACCCAATGGTGCATCTCGGCATGGTGATTGTTCCGCTCGGCTACGCTGACCCGGCGCTCTTCAAGGCCGGCACTCCTTACGGGGCGTCGGCGGTGACCGGACAGGATAATGCCCCGCCGACGGCTGACGACCTGGAAGTCGCCCGGTTCCAGGGCAAGCGTGTCGCGCAGGTTGCCAAAGCGCTGAAGGCCGCCGGCATGACGCAGACACAATAAGACGTAGGTCGGCCAAGACCCCCCCGCCCTCAATAACGGCGGGGCCAGAGTTAGAACCCGTAGGGGCAGGTCCCCGTGCCTGCCCTTCCCATCTATGCTTGCTTTGTCCTTTTTGATAACGGCGCACACGAGGCAAGAGGGCGCACACGAGCATTATTGGGGGCTGGGGGGTCCCAGCGAAAACCAATGAGGAAACGATGAATCCACAACTGACAGGACTGCATCATGTCACAGCGATTGCCAGTGACCCGCAGCAAAACGTAGACTTTTATGCCGGAGTGCTTGGCCTGCGCCTGGTCAAGCAGACCGTCAACTTTGATGATCCGCAGTCTTATCACCTCTACTACGGCGACGGCACTGGCAGCCCCGGCACGCTGCTGACGTTCTTTGCCTGGCCGAAAGGCCGGCGCGGCAAGGTGGGACTGGGACAAGTCACGGCGGCGTCGCTTGCGATTGGGCCGAACTCGCTGGACTTCTGGCGAGAGCGGCTGACGGCTCGCGGCGTCGCGCTGCCCGAGCCGGAGACACGCTTTGGCGAGACCGTGCTGGGGTTCCATGATTCTGACGGGATGCGTTTGGAGCTGGTGCCGACCGAAGGTGACACCCGCATCGGCTGGACCTCGGGACCCGTTCCCGCCGAACACGCCATTAAAGGTGTTCACGCCGTGACGCTGCCCGAGCGCAGTACAGAGCAAACCGCCGCACTGCTGACGGAAACGCTGGGCTTCCGTCTGGCTGCCACAGAGGCAGTAGGAAGCAGCGTCGCTATGCGCTATGCGCTCGGCGAGAACCCGGCGACTTTCGCCGACGTGTTCTTCACGCCGAATTTAGTGTCAGGCCAGATCTCTGTCGGCAGCATTCATCATGTCGCGTGGCGCACTCCCAATGACGCGCAGCAGGAAGCGTGGCTTGAGGAGATTAAGCGGCAGGGCTACGGGATTAGTCCAGTCATGGACCGCGACTACTTCCATTCGATTTACTTCCGCGAGCCGGGCGGCATCTTGTTTGAGATCGCCACCGACCCGCCCGGCTTCACTGTTGACGAGTTGCTGGAAACGCTGGGGGAACGGCTGCAACTGCCGTCCCAGTATGAGCCGATGCGGGCGCAGCTTATGGCCCAGTTGCCGCCGATTTATGTGCCGGAGTCGAAATGATGCCATCTCACAGACTGGATTTCGTTCATCAATTCGTTGCCGCTCCCAGTGTGACAGACACGGACACGCTGCTTCTGCTGCACGGCACCGGCGGCGACGAAAACGATCTGCTGCCGCTGGGGAAGATGCTGAACCCCAATGCGAACCTGCTCAGCCCGCGCGGCAGGATGCTGGAAAATGGGATGCCGCGCTTCTTCCGGCGTCTGGCGGAAGGCGTACTGGATATTCCCGACTTAATTGTTCAAGCGCAGGCGCTGGCGGAGTTTGTGTCTGAGGCGGCGGCAGTGTATGGGTTTGACCCGGCGCGTGTGGTCGCCGCCGGATTTTCCAATGGCGCGAACATTGCGGGGGCGCTGCTGCTCCTGCATCCGATGGTGCCGCTGGTGCCTGAGACGCTGCCCGATTTGGCCGGAACTCCTGTCTTTGTTGGCGCGGGCCGTCAGGACCCGCTGGTCGCGGCGGCGGAAACGGAGCGTTTGGCCGCTCTGCTGCGGTCAGCCGGGGCGGACGTGACACTCAACTGGCAGCCCGGCGGCCATGCGCTGACCCGCGAAGAAGTGGCGGCGGCGAAGTCCTGGCTGGAGGTGCAGCGATGACAATTGCCCGAATTCACCATGCTCAAATTACGGTTCCCGAAGGCACTGAGGAAGAGGGACGGGAGTTCTACTGCGGTGTGCTGGGCCTGCCGGAAGTGCCGAAGCCGACAGCGCTTGCCGGGCGCGGCGGCTTTTGGATTGGAGTGGGGGACCAGCAGGTGCATGTCGGCACCGAGCCGGGCGTGGACCGGGCGGCGACTAAAGCGCATCTGGCGTATGAAGTCAGCGGTTTAGATCAGTGGCGGCAGGCGCTTCAGCAGTTGGGAATTGCCGTGCTGGAAAGTGTTCCCCTTCCCGGCTTCGACCGCTTTGAGTTCCGCGACCCGTTCGGCAACCGGGTCGAGTTCATTGAGGCGCTGCTCTGATATGGCCGGACCGTCCTGGACATTTCTGACCAATCATGCCCGCGTCCTGCTATGTCTCGCCGAAGAGCCGGACCTGCGTCTGCGGGAAGCCGCGGAGCGCATCGGCATCACCGAACGCGCCGTGCAGCGGATCGTCACCGATTTAGAAGAAGCCGGCGTCATCACGCGCCTGCGCGAAGGTCGGCGCAACCACTACACCGTGAACGAAAACGCCCATCTGCGCCATCCCAGCGACGTGGGCATCACAGTCGGCGACTTCCTGCGCCTCCGGCTTTGAGCAAGTTTGGAGAAAGTCTTGCAGAACAGGCGGCTGAAGCCGCCCGCAGAGTTTCCTGCCCTGTCACTTAGATCTTGGGCGCAAACGAAATAGATGCGCCATGGGATGTCGGCACGATCTTGATCCAAAATTGCGGCGGGCGGCTGCCAATGTCACTGATGTCGGCGTACCCGAACGTCATCAGAAGCGATAGCACTAGGCAGCCTGCGGATAAGCTCAGATGCAGCCGGTCCCAGCGCAGCAGGCAGATCGGCCAGAACCAGGTGACGTACCACGGAAAGGGCGGCTTCAGGAACAAAAACATCACGCCCACCGAAAAGACCGCCCATGCCAGCAGCCAGCCGCCGACCCGCGGCGCACACCAGAGCCAGACGGTCAGCGCCGCGTACAGCACGACCAGCATCCAGTTTTGGATCAAAGACGTCAGCAGCGAGCCGAGTCCCGGTCCCAGACCATGCGCCGCAAACCAGGAGTGCAGCGTCGCCGCTCGCGTCAGGTACGCCCCCCCCTGCATGAAGCTCATCCGAAGCTGTGCGGACGCGAGGGTGGACGGTCCTGCCCACAAAGGCGCGAAAAGCAGCACGAGTGGAAGCAGGACCAGCAGCGGCGCGGCCACCAGCGCCCCGAGCATCTGCTGCCGGTTACGTCCCTGTTCCAGCCGCGCATACTCCAACAAAGCCCACGGCAACAGGGCCAGCGTCACCGGCTTGATGCTCACCGAGAGGCCCAGACAGAGGGCCGCAACCAAATAGTTCCTGCGGAAGAACAGCGCCGCGCCCCACAGCAAAAACGCAAAGCAGACCAAGTCATTGTGGCCGCTGCCAGGGCCTTCCAGCAGCAGCATCGGGTTCAGGCCGATCGCAAGCAGCGTGACGTTCTCTCGGCCCGGCGCAAGCCGCGCCGTGATGCTCCGCCCGGCCAGCGCTGTTGCGAGAAGCGCCCCAGCAGCCAGCAGCTTCATTGCCAGCACCTGCGTCCACACGCCGCTGTGCCGCAGCAGGGCTGCAACCCCAATTTCCATCCAAGTCCAGAGCGGCCCGTAAATCGTCGGCGCATCCCAGATTAGGAATCGCGAGACCGGGTCACCGCTATGCGCCAGCGCTTCCGGGCCGAACACATAGGGGTTCTGGCCGTACAGCACAAACAGCCGGCCATGCGAGACATTGGCATACGAGTCCGAAGACAGCAGCGGCGGCATGAAAAGGGCCACAGCGACCGCAGCGCCGGCAATCAGCAGCGTGAGAGGCCGCGCCGCAAGCTTCGCCCCCCGCAGGGCAGCCACGACAAGCAGCGCATAGATTGCCCAGATCAGAACGACCAGAGCACGGAACACCCGCGAAAACCAGCGAAAATTCCACGAGTGGATCCCATCCAGCCCGAAATGCCGCTGAAATTGATGCATCCCGGAAGCATTGAGGCCAAAGAAAAACGAGTCATAATGAAACGGCAGCGTATAAAAAAGCAGGGCCAAGGCGGCGAGAAACACGCCAAACGCCGCTGAGCTTAGCAAAAAAACGCGGCGCGGCACAGCCCCTGCTATGATAGTTTGCGGGAGAGGAGGTAGACTTAACGAAGATGCCATGAAACAACTTTCTTTTCGGACACGTAAGTTGAGAGTGAATAATGCAGAAATCGTGCCAACCCGGCAAACTTGCCTTGTTACATTCCCTATTGAGGCATGGTATAATCTCAAAACAATACGCTTCCTATGATACATTTTCTATCATTACATTTTCTAGCATACATTTTCTTGTGCGTTTGTACCAGGAACGAGAAGGAAGAGACGCTGCGGTCAGAGAAGGGAAGTCACCGGCTGAAAGCTTCCCCGCGCAGCGCTCCTCGAAGGACCATCCTGGGAGCATAAGCGTCTTATTCTCGTTACGAATAATTGAGTGTCCTTGCCGCCGTTAAACCAACGCGCGGCGGGGGAACCGAAGTGGAACCGCAGTTCATCAAGACCTGTCTTCGGCATACGCCTTTTGGCGTGTGCCAAAGGCAGGTCTTTTTTTGCAGGCGAAAATTAAGGAGAAAGACGATGAAAACACAGACAAACGACGGTATTCCAAGCGGCTACGACCCCGCGCTCTACCGGCTCCGGCATAGCTGCGCTCACCTGCTGGCGCAGGCGGTTCTGGAAGCATACCCGGACGCGAAACTTGGCATCGGGCCGCCTGTTGAGAATGGCTTTTACTACGACTTCGAGCTGCCGGCTGCGCTTGGCCCAGACGCGCTCGCGGAAATCGAGCAGACGATGAAGCGTCTGATCAAAGAAGACCACAGCTTCGTGAAACAAGAGCCAAGTCAAGCCGCGCTTCAGGAGAAGTTTTCAAAGCAGCCCTACAAGCTGGAGCTGATGCAGTCGCTCTCGGAAGCGCCGGCGGTTCTCAGTACCTATACCCAGGGCAGCTTTGAGGATCTGTGCCGGGGGCCGCATGTCGCGAGCACCAGGGGCATCAACCCGGACGCTGTGAGGCTAACTCAGACGGCAGGAGCCTACTGGCGCGGGGATGCGTCCCGGCCCATGCTGCAGCGCATTTATGGAACGGCTTGGGCCTCTGCCGCCGACTTAGAATCCTATTTGCAGGCGCTGGAAGACGCCAAAAAGCGCGACCACCGGACACTCAGCCGCAGCCTGGACTTCTTCAGCATCTCCGACGCCGTCGGGCCGGGCCTGATTTTGTGGCACCCGAAAGGCGCGATGGTGCGCTTTCTGGCCGAGCAGTTCAGCCAGCAGGCGCACCTCCTCAACGGCTACGACTGGGTATACACCCCGCACATCGGCCGGGCCGGCCTCTGGCAGACTTCAGGCCACCTGGACTTCTTCAAAGATGCCATGTACCGCCCGATTGACGTAGACGGCGACGAATACTACTTGAAGCCGATGAGCTGCCCGTTCCACGCCGAGATCTACAAAAGCCGTCCGCGCTCCTACAAAGACCTGCCCGTGCGCTACGCCGAGTATGCCCAGGTCTACCGGCACGAGCTGAGCGGGACGCTCAGCGGCATGACGCGGGTGCGCGGCTTCTGCCAGGACGACGCCCATACGTTCTGCCTGCCCGAACAGGTCGGCGTCGAAATCCAGCACGCCTTGAGGTTCTCGCTGTACGTTTTGCGGACCTTTGGCCTGACGCAGTTCAAGGCGTATTTGTCTACAAGGCCGGAAGAGAAGGCGATTGGAACAGAAGAAGAGTGGGAAAGCGCCATCGCCCAGCTCCAAAGCGCAGTGGAAGAAGAAGGACTGCCTTATGAGGTAGACGAAGGGGGCGGGGCGTTTTACGGGCCGAAAATAGACCTGAAAGTGCAGGACTCGCTGGGCCGGGAATGGCAGCTCAGCACCATCCAGTTTGACTTCAACCTGCCGGGCCGCTTTGGCCTGACCTACACGGGCAAAGACGGGCAGCCGCATCAGCCGTACATGGTGCATCGGGCGCTGTTCGGCAGCGCCGAGCGCTTCTTTGCCCTGCTGGTCGAGCATTACGCCGGGGCGTTCCCGCTCTGGCTTGCGCCGGTCCAGGTTTCGGTTATTCCTGTGACGGACGCGCATTTAGACTATGCGCGGGCTGCTGCCGCCAAGCTGAAACAACTTGGGATGCGCGTGGCCGTAGATGACAGCGACGCCCGGATGTCCGGCAAAATCCGCACGGCCCAGCTTGAAAAAGTTCCGTATGTGCTGGTGGTTGGGGGACGCGAGACGGAAAACGAAACAGTCTCCGTGCGAAGCCGCGAGGGCGGCGACATCGGCTCTATGACGCTTGACGAGTTTTTGACACTGACAAAAGAGGCGCGGGAGCTGGGAACAGCCTTTACACTTGCGTGAGGCCGACTACTTCCAGGAAGAGAACTCGGTGCCCTTCATCACGCAGCTTTCAATCCGGGTGAACAGGGGAGTGCCGCCCGGATACAGGCCGTCCTGACGCTTGGGCCAGTCCGGGTCGGTGTAGAAGCTGGCCCAGGCCCTTTCGCGGTGGGCCAAGTTCTCGAAGACGAGCATGATGGTCAGGCGAGGCAGGACGCCAATATAAGTGGTCCAAAAGCCCATCGTAAACATGCCGTGAGTCTCAAACGCCGGAGCGCCTTCCGTGCCGAACCACTCGACGGTTTGCCCCAGCCGGGCCATGTCGTCGAAACAGTAGACGCGCTGCTCAAAAACGCCGCCCGCCAGGCGGCTCGGCTGGTTGCCCAGGCGCGGCTGCCGGGAATAGTCCGTCGTCTTGAGAATAGAGCTTGTAAACGTGTGAATGGGGCTGCCGCCCCATTCGGCATTCGTGGCCTGCCGTACCCCCTGCCACTCCGGGTCGGCCTCAAACGCATCCCAGAGCGTCTGCCGCTGGCCCAAATCTTCCCAGGCCAGCATATAAGTGAGGCGCGGAATAGGAGTTCCGACAATAATCGACCAGAAGCCGACCGGCTCAATGCCGATGCGTTTCCAAATCCGCAGAATATGGTCTTCAAACCGCTGGGTGACTTGCTCCAGTCCCCGGCTGCTGCGAATGTCGTAATGGCGTAGTTCGTAAAGCATAAATGTTAGTCGCTGCGGGCTGACGCTTCCCCAGTGTCCTTCAAGTGAAAATACGCTTGCAGCATGGCCCGGCAGACTTTGCCGGCGGTGTCGCCGCCGTGGCCCCCGTGCTCGACAATCGCGGCAATCGCGATTGTCGGATGATTATACGGCGCAAAACAGATAAACAGGCCGTGGGTTTTCGCCGCCCCATACGTCTGCGCGGAGCCGGTTTTGGCGGCAACGGCGACGCCGGGAAATCTGACCACTTTGCCCGTGCCCTGCGTCACCGTCATTCGCATCGCCATCCGCACCCGCTCCATATTGGTTGCCGAGACCGGCACATGGCGCACAATCGTCGGCGTCGCTTGATAAACAGCGTGGCGCGACGCATCCATGACCTGTGAAACCACATACGGCTTCAAGACGTTCCCGCCGTTTGCCAGAGTCGCCGCCACCCGCGCCATTTGCAGCGGCGTCGTCAGCACGTCCCCCTGCCCGATGGACATGTGGAGCGTGTCCCCGCCGAACCACTGGTCAAACGCCGGCCCTAAACGATGAAAATGCTTCCTCTTCCAGGACGGGGAGGGGATCGAGCCGATGTCCTCGCCGCCTAAATCTATTCCCGTTTTTTCGGCCAAACCGAACTGCTTAGAGTAGTAAGATAAACGGTCCGGGCCGACTTTCTGGCCGTAGACATAAAAGAAAACGTCGCAGGACTCGGCAATCGCTTTCGTAAAATCCGTCTCGTGGTGCGTTTCCCAGCAGCCGAACCGGGCGCGGCCTAAGTGGTATGAGCCTGTGCAGTAGACGCCGCTGCTCGGGGTGATCACGCCGGTCTGCCAGCCGGCGGCGGCGACCACCGGCTTAAACGTCGAGCCGGGCGGATACATCGCGCCGATGGCCCGGTCAATCAGCGGATGCGCCGGGTTCTGGTGCAGCGGCTTCCAGCTCGCCGACGTGATGCCCGTCGCAAACTGGCCGGGGTCAAACGTCGGCGCGGACGCAAGCGCCAGCACCGCGCCGGTGCGCGGGTCCAGCGCGACCGCCGCGCCGGTAAAATGATGCGCGGCAAAAACGCGCTCGGCGGCGGCCTGCGTCGGTTCGTCAATCGTGAGCTTAATCGTGCCGCCCGGCGCGGCGTCCTCGGCCTCCATCGCGCGGACTGTCCGGCCATGCGCGTCAATCTGGACATCCGTGCCGCCGGGCCGGCCATGCAGGTAGCTTTCGTAGGCTGACTCAATGCCGGTCTTGCCCAGAAAGTCGTTCTTGGTGTAGATGGGGGTTCCGTCCGCGTACTTCTGGGCGCTGAGGCTGCCCCACTCGGTTTCGTTGACGCGGCCCATCGTGCCCAGCAGGTGCGCGGCCAGAGTGCCGTGCGGATACCAGCGCACCGGCTCCGGCTCGGTGCTGACGCCCGGCAGGTAGGGCTTGTTCTCCTCGATCTGGGTCACCGTCGTCATCGGCACATCCAGCGCAATCCGCAGTGGGTCATACGGGTTAATGCGTACCGCGTCTATCGTTTGCTGGATGGCTTCCGGCGTGGTATGAAGCAAAGCCGCCAGCCGGCTGAGGGTTGCCGGGTCTTTAGCCACGCCAGGCACGGCGTAAATCGCTAAACGGGGCCGGTTCGCGGCAAGCAGAACGCCGTGGCGGTCGGTGATCACGCCGCGCGGGGCCGGGGTGCGGATGCGCCGGGCCTGGTTTGCCGCCGCAGCGTCCCGGAAGTCATCACCCCGCGCGATTTGCAGGAACCAGAGCCGGGCGGCCAGCACCAGAAACAGCAGGAAAATCACAATGCCGAACACCCACGCCCGCTGCGCCGCCGCCCGCTGCGTTTGCTGGCGCGAGGGAGGGGTACTTCTTGGGTCAGGCGGTCTCAAAGATGGTTTCGGGGTCGTGATCATAAACGGCGTAATCTACATAACCGGCTCAACTTGGGGGCTTCCACGAGCAATGCTGAGGCCTGGCTGTCATTCTTCCTCATCATCGCCAGCCGTCAGGCCGTCAAGCAACTCGGTAAACGAGTCGCTGACCGGAACTGCCGTAAAGTGGTCATCTGCATCCATTCTTTCGTGAAGCAGGAAAACAATGCTAGGCTTGTCGGACGAAGTGCGATAATCAAACGCCAGATAGTTTCCGGCTGGATCGTAAGCAAAAGGATAGACTCTATCCGGCAACAATTCTTGCTCTGCCAGCATCGCGTAATAATCAACAATGCAGTCGTGGTTGGTGGCCTTCCACGGGTGGGGTGGCTTGAAGCTTAGAAGCGTCTGGAATACTTCTTCACCTGAGAAAAATAAGTTGGGCCAGGGCCTTCCACCATGATTGACCATCGCGCATTGCACATAATCCTCTGGAAATTTAATGCCCCAAGCATTTTCTATTTCGGCAATGACGCTCCGATCAACCGGCGGATCAGCATCTTCCCATGTAACCATTTCACTTGCCTCTTGCAGTTTCGTCTGCTTTAAAGACGGCAACGGCATCTGAATCTCGCTTGACGGTCTTTGATGCGATCTCACGCCCGGCAAAGCGGTTAGGCCGCGCCTGGCTGTAGTCTATGTCATACTCCGGCAGCAAATCGTCCGCCATTAGTTCAGCCACTAAATCGTCTGGCAGTCTTTTGGGTTCAAAGTTCATGGTGCTACCGTATCTTTGTGAGCCGCCTACTGCTCGCCCGGCGGCGGGGGATACATACGGCTGTAACGGTGCGGCTGCTCGCCGCGCGAGTAAGTCCGGGAAACCTGCTGCGGACACCACTTGGTCGCCAGCAGGCCGTCTTCGGGGTTGACCATGACAGTCACTGTGTCACCGCCGGACGCGCCCGCGTCGGCATGGCGATGGTGACGACGCGGCGGCGCAGGGGCACTGTTATCCGAGGCAGACGTGTCCGGCGCGGGCGTGCTGTCGCCTGTCGCGCCGCTGCTGGTGCCGTCAGAGGCAGCCTGGCTATCGGCGGAAGGCGCGGCGTACTGCGGGGACAACGTCGTGGGCTGACTTCCTGCCGTGAACGCTTCGGAATGCGAGCCGGGCGAGCCTGCCGGAGCCAGCAGGCCGGAAGCGTCGTCTACGCTGACCGTCACCGTGCCGTCGCCGTTGTCCTGGGCAGTGTCCGCCTGCGGCTGGCCGCGGTGCGTTCGGTGGCGGCGCGGATGCGCGTCGTTGGAAGAACTATCCACGCTGTCGGAAAAATTGGCGTCAGCGGGACCGGTTGTAATCGCTGTGGCAGTGTCCGCCGCCGTGATGGGCTTCGCGACCGGAGCCTGCTTGGACTTTTCCAGCGCCAGTTCTTTGACCCGCGCGGCGTGGAAGATCGGCAGGCTGCGGCTCATAAACCTGGCCCAGATCGGGGCGCAGACCGTGCCGCCGAAGGCGTTGCTTTCCATCGCCTGGCCATAGCTTGCGGCATGATTTGTGGTGGCGTCAACCGGGTGGCCGGCCCAGACCGCGCAGACAAGCTGGGGCGTGTAGCCGACAAACCAGACGTCTTTATGCTCCTGCGTGGTTCCCGTTTTGCCCCGTGCGTCCGGCACGAGCGGCGCGACCATTTTGCCGGTGCCGTCCGTGACGACTGCCCGCAGCATGTCGTCAAGCTGATTCACGGTGTCCTTTTGCAGAACGTGCGTTTCAATGTCCGGGGGAACATCTTCAATGATATTGTCCTGGGCGTCGTCCAGGCGTGTCCAGGCCGACGGCTCCGGATGGCTGCCGCCGCCGGCGAATGTGGAGTAGGCGGAGGCCATCTCAAGCGGGGAGACGGGGCTGGAGCCGAGCGCCAGCGACAGCACCGGGTCAAGCCGGGCATGAACGCCCATCATGCGGGCGTAGCGGATGGCGGCCTGCGGCCCGATCAGGTGCAGTACTTTGACGGCGACGACGTTGACCGACTGCGCCGTGGCTTCGCGCAGTGTCATCCGCCGGTCCGAGTAGCCCGTGTCATCGGTCGGCGTGTACGAACCGTGCCCGGTGCCGAACGTCGTCCGGGCATCCAGCACGGTCGTGCTTTCTTTGACCGATCCGTCGTTGATGGCGGCTGAGTAAACAACGGCCTTGAACGACGAGCCAGGCTGGCGGCCATGCACGGCATAGTTGATTTGAGACTTTTTGTAATCCGTCCCGCCGACCATCGCTTTGATCTCGCCGGTCTGCGGGTCCAGACACACCAGAGCGCCCTGGCTTGCGCCATACTCGTGGGCATTGGCGATGCCCTGCCTGACTTCCTGCTCGGCGATCTGCTGCATCGGCCAGTTCAGAGTCGTGTAGATTTTCAGGTTGCCTTCGTACAGCCGCTCCGCGCCGTACTTGTGGCGCAATTGGTCTACAACGTAGCTGACAAAGTAGGGGGCGTGGAAGACCTGGCTGCCTTGCGCCGGGGCTTTGGCTCCCGCCAGCTTAATCGGCTCGGTGACGGCCTTCTGGTACTGGGTCGGCGTGATATATTTCTGGCCCAGCATCTGGTCCAGCACCCGCTGCCGCTGGGCTTTGGCCGCGTCTTTGTTCTTGTAGGGGTTGAAGTCGGCGGGCCGGTTCGGCAGCCCAGCCAAGAGGGCGCACTGAGCCAGGTCAAGCTGCTTGGCGTGCTTGTTGAAGTAAACTTCCGCAGCCGCCTCTACTCCATAAGCGCCGCTGCCGTAGTTCACTTGATTGAGATACATTTCCAATATCTCTTGCTTGGTGTAGTTGTGGTTAATTTGCGTCGCGATAATCATCTCGTTGAACTTGCGCCCAAACGACTTCTGACGGCTGAGGCCCTCAACTCCCATGTTGCGGGCAAGCTGCTGGGTGATTGTGCTGCCGCCTTCGCCCTTCAGGTCGCTGTGGACAAAGTTGCTGTACAAGGAGCGCCCGATGCCGCGCGGGTCAATGCCGGCATTCTGGTAGAACCGCTTGTCTTCAAACGCAATGGTCGCATTTTGCAGGTCTTTGGGCATGTCGTCAATGGAAATGACTTTGCGCCGCTCGGTAAAGAACTCCGCCAGCGGAGTACCGTCCGACGAATAAATATAGGTAATGCCCAGTGGATTAAATGCCAGATCAATCGTTTTAGGAGTTTGGTAGAGACGCCAGATAATGACGCCGATCAGCACGACAATCACCAGCATGACAAAGAACGTCACCGCCGTAAAGAACGTCTTGATTCGCGCCCAGACCGGGTTGCGCTTGCGCTTCGGCGCGGGCCGCTTGCCGCTGCTAGGCGCGGGGCGCGGCGCGGTTGGTTTTGTGGTTGTAGCCATAATGCCTCAATTCTGTATTATAGGCCTCTGCGTCCTCTTTGTCAAGCAAGCACCCGCCGACACCAGTAGTTAGCGGGCAGTTCTGGTATAATAGCGCCATGCTTTCCGTTTTGATGCCGGTCTACAATGAAGAAGACACGGTGGAGAAAATCATAAACGCGGTGCTTGCCGTGCCCACTGACCTGGAGCTGATTGTCGTGGACGACGGCTCGACCGACTATACACGCGCCCGGCTGTACGCCCTGGAAGCGCTGCACAATGCACGCCTCAAAATCGTTTACGCCCCGCAGAACGCCGGCAAGGGAGCGGCGATCCGCGCTGCCCTATCCCATGCCGCCGGGGATGTGGTTGTCATCCAGGACGCCGACTGCGAGTACGACCCGCTGGACTTCCTGCCGATGCTGAAACTTATTGACCGGGGCGCGGCTGTGGTCTACGGCACGCGCCTCTCGCGCGAAGCCGCCCGGATGAACCACGAAGTCCGCGACAAGTTTTATTACGCCCGCCGCATTCTGCCCAAGCTGACCAATGCCTTGTTTGGAACCCAAGTCACCGACGAAGCGACCTGCTACAAGATGTTCCGCCGGCCTGTCTTAGACGCCATCCCCCTGCGCTGCGAGCGCTTTGACTTTTGCCCCGAAGTCACGGCGAAGATTATTAGGCGTGGGTACAAAATCTACGAGACGCCGATCCGTTACGCCGCCCGCACGGCGGCGCAGGGCAAGAAGATCGGCTGGCGCGATGCGATTGACGCCGCCTGGGCGCTGCTGAAGTTCCGGTTTGTGGAGTAAACCCCTCCCGCTCGTTCCTCGCTCCCTCCCCTGTTAGGGAAGGGGTTCGAAAGCACTCACTTTTATGACATATATACCAAACACTATCACTGTCACCCAAACGCCTGCCGAGCGGGAAGCGTGTTACGATATTCGCAAAGCTGTCTTTGTTCAGGAGCAGGCGGTTCCACTGGAACTGGAGATAGACAAATACGACGATGTCGCGACGCACTTTCTGCTGCGCGATGCCGAAGGAACGCCGCTCGCGACAGCGCGTCTCTTAGACAAACACGGCCTGGCGAAAATTGGGCGGGTTGCGGTGATGCAGGAAGCGCGGGGTAGAGGGCTAGGCTTGCGGCTGATGCAGTTTGTCGTGGACGAAGCGCAGAAGCGCGGCTTCACCGAAGCCGTGCTGGACTCGCAGGCCTACGCGATCCCGTTCTACGAGCGCCTCGGCTTTACTGCCGAAGGCGAAGAGTTTGACGACGCCGGAATTCCACACTTCCTGATGCGCCGGACATTGTAGATAGAACAGGGCAGGTCTAAATCTCTTCGATGCCGCCAGCGATTTGGGCGGATGTCAGCACCGGCCAGTCGCCGGGCGGCAGGGTGCAGGGCGTGTCCCGGACGATGACCACTTTGAGGCCCGCGCCGTAGTCGCGCAGCCGCTCGACAAACTCCTGGCGGGCGCTGTCCCAGTCCTGCAGAACGCAGACAATCAGCGTGACCTGCCCGAGATGCGTGGACAACTCCCGCTCAATTTCGTCCAAGCTGGGGCCGGCCTGCCCCGTGTCGGCTTCCACCGCCGCCAGCAAATCCATCACCTGGTCTCGCGCCGCTTCGCCCAGTCCGGCAGGGACCGAGTGAATAGTCGGCCCGTCGGCAAAAACGTCCAGCGCAAACTCGGAGCGGGCGAAATAGTCGCCAAAGGCCGCCGTCAGCGACACGGCGCTCTCAAACGACGGCGGCGGAGGCAGGCCCGGCGGCATCGGGACATGCGTGTCGAGAAGCAGCGCGACCCGCTGCAAAAACTCTTCCCGGTACTCCCGCACCACCGGGCGGCTGAGCCGGGCCGTGGCCCGCCAGTCAATGCTGCGGACCGGGTCACCTTCCCGGTACTCCCGGTTGCCGATAAACTCAAACGAGTCGCCAAGCTGGAACGCCGACGCTGTCCCGCCCGGCTGCGTCCGCCGCCCCCGCGGAATGTCCATCCGGGCCAGCGGCGTGAAACGCGGCGCGACCAGCAGTGTCCGCCGCTCTGGGAACACGCGCTGCGCGACCATCAGCCCGAGCGGCAGCGCCGTTTCCACCCGGAAGCCGCGCAGGGCAAACACCCCGCGCCGCCGGCAGAACAGCGCCAGCCGCACCCGCGCCGTTTCGCCTGGTGCCAGCGCCGGCAGTGCCGTGCCGTCTTCCGAAGCCGCGTCCACCTCCGGCGGCAGCCGGTCCGGCAGCACGGCCAGCCCCACGCCGCGCCGCCCCTGCGCCCGCACTTCCACCTCGACCTGCACGGTCTCCCCCGCCTGCGCCCGGTCTGCGTAGCTTGCCGTCAGCGTCACCGCTGGTCGTCCCAGCCAAATGCCGAGATACGCGACGGCCCACAGGCCGATCGCGTAAGTAAACGGCACATAAAACTGCTGGTCTAAAGAGATGGACCCGAACGCCATAAAAAACAGCGTTGCGATGACAAAGTAGTGCCCGGCCCGCGTAAAGCGCTGGGTCCAGACCCGCCAGACCCACGGAAACAGCAGCCCTTGAAACAGCGGATGGTAGCGGATGTCCTTCGTCGGCGTAAACGCCGACAGAGGCGGCAGATGCGTACTCAGCGTCAGCGCGATGAGCCTGCGCGGACTGCTTCCAGGAAATGGGTTCGGCGCGGGAACCGCATGGTCGGGTGGGGGCGTTGACATGGTATTGCAAGGAGTATACCTCCATTGAAACCGGGTACTTCAGTGCCCGGTTCCAGCGTTTTTAGGAGAAAGTTATGGTGCGTGTCTTGTTTGTCTGTCTCGGCAACATCTGCCGGTCGCCGATGGCGGAGGCGGTGCTTGCCCACAAAGTTCGGGAAGCGGGGCTGGAAAAGGAAATTGAAGCCGACTCGGCGGGAACGGGGGACTGGCATCTCGGGCAGCCGCCGCACCGGGGGACACGGGCGCTGCTGAAGCAGCGCAAAATTGACTACACGCACAAAGCGCGGCTGGTTACGCTCGTGGATTTGGAAGATTTTGATTATGTGCTGACAATGGACGCCCAGAACCTGGCAAACGTCCGGGCTATGGGAACGGGCCGGGCGGTGGTACGACCATTTCTGGAATACGCGCCGCATCTGTTGCTGTGTGAGGTGCCGGACCCGTACCTGACCGGCGGGTTCTCAGAAGTCTACGATTTGGTGGATGCGGCGGCGGATGGACTGCTGGCGGCAATTCGTGCCGAGCATGACGTATAGGACCAAAAGAGAAGCCCTCGTTCCAGTGCTGGAACGAGGGCTTTTTGGCGATTAGTTGTCTTCTGCATCGCCTGCTTTAGCAGAGGTTAGGGATGGGGACCGCCAAAGCTGCCGCCGGGGTGACTATTAGCGCGGGCCTGGATCATGGCTTTCATTTTCGCACGCTGAGCAGGCGTTAAAATCGCCATCATCTGCACTTGGCTGCTTTTTTGCAGCGCCTGCAGCTTCGCCATGCGGGCCGCCGGCGAAAGAGATGTATTAGCCTGAAGGGCCTGGTACTGCCGGCCGGCGTTCATGAATATCGGTCGCATCCGCGCTCTTTGGGCGTCGGTAAGTCCCAGCGGATTGGGCATTTGCCCGCCCTGGGGCCTGTGCATCATGGGCGGCGGAGCCTGCGCGGAAGCTGGGGCAAGCGGGGTGGCGAGCGTAAGGGAAAGAGCGGCCAGTGAAAGAGCAGCTAAAGGACGGAAGTTAAGCATAAGAGTCTCCTTAACTTTACGCTACGTTCTTTCGGAGGAAAACATCGCCTGCAAATACAAAAGAGACAGGGTTACTTAAAACTCTTTCAATACCAGGCCGCCGTGGGAGCGCAGGACTTGGGGAGTGCGAGGCTCGGCGGGCGGACGGAACGACAGGGTCGGTGGCTTGGCGGAGGGCGTCTCCGGCACCGGGACGCTGAGAGCCTCGCGCAGGGCCGCCACCAGCAGCGTGTCGTGAGATGTGCCGGCCCGGCCCCACGCGCCCTCGGACGCGCTGCTGTCCGGCGACGGGGCGACTTCGCGGACGCCGACCCCGGAGCCGGTAAGCTGACGGGTCCAGCCGGCAGAAAGCGCCGACAGCGCGTGGGCGGCGGCGGTGTAAACGGCTTCCGAGGCCACGAAATCGGCGGTCTCCTGCGGTGTCGGGTTGTAGATCACGATGCCGCCGCTGCCCAGCCGCCGCAGCACGGGCGCGACGGCCTGAACGCCGTACAGGGCGCTTTTGACGTTGACCTGCATGGTGAGATCAAACTCGCGGTCGTTTACGTCCAAAGCCGGCAGTTTTAACGCGCGGTTGACGGCATGGACGAAGCCGTCAATGCGTCCGAACTTGTCTTCAATCTGGCGCACCACGGCTTCCGCCTGCGCCCGGTCCGCCATGTCGGTGGTCAGGGGAAAAATGCGCTCTTCCCCGGCCTGCTCCTGGATCTGGGCCGCCAGCGCTTCAATCCGGAACACGCGGCGGCGGGCGACGGCCACGACTCTTGCGCCTTCGGTCTGCGCTAGTCGCCGGGCCGCGCCGTAGCCGATCCCGCTGGAAGCGCCGGTAACGATGATGAGCCGCCCCGCCAGCGACTCGTCCCTGCTGCTGAATATCTTCATAGGCTCCATTGTCGGCATATCGCCTGCCCGCCTACAGGGGCCGATATGCTATACTGCTAGATATGGAAACTCTTTCCCCGCCGCGTTACCCCGGACCTATCAGCCAGGCCATGATCGCCGAGATGCAGCGCTACGTTGTCTACCATCCGTGGCCCTTCGCGGTAGATCTCGCCCAGTGCCGCGGCATGAGTCTGGCGACGGTGGACGGGCAGACGATTTTTGACTGGGCCGGCTATTATGGCTCCAAGCTCATCGGCCACAACCATCCCCGGCTTCAAGAACCGGGCTATCTGAAGTCCCTGACGCTTGCAGCCAATAATAAAGTGGCGAACCCGGACTTTCTGACGCCTGAGTGTCTGGCCTACTACCGCCTGCTGCACCGGCTCTGCCCGGCGAGCATGGGGGCATGGGAGAATCGCGAAGTCTACGCGGTCAATTCCGGCGCGGAAGCCGTTGAAAACATGCTGAAGTACCTGCTGTCCTGGCACAACGCCAAACGGCAGCGCGGCGGGCATTCCCGGTCGCCTAACCGCCGGTTTTTGTACTTTGACCAGGCGTTTCATGGACGCACGGTGTACGCCCTGCAAGTGACGCAAACTCTGGACCCGGTCGCGACCCAGGACTTCCACGGGCTGGCGGCCTCGGGCAACATCAAAGTGCCGTTTCCGGCAATTGACACCGATGCGCCGCCCGCCGAGAATGACGCCCGGACCCGGCAAAGCTTGGAGCTGATTGAAGGCATCTTGTCCCAGAGGAGCGAGGAAATTGTCGGCATCATTGTCGAGCCGATCCAGGGCGCGGGCGGGCAGCGGACGGCCCAGCCGGCCTGGTTCCGGGGTCTGTCCGCGCTCTGCCACAAGTACGATGTCGGCTTCGGGGTGGACGAAGTCCAGACGTCAGCGGGGCCGACAGGAACTTTGTTTGCGATAGACCAGTTTGATTTGCCGTATCCCCCGCACGCGGTCGCGGTCGGCAAGAAGTTCGCCGTAGGCGCTCTGTTCATGCGGGAGCCGCTGGCGGACATCGGCGTTTTGGACAGCACCTGGGGCGGAAGCCTTGCCGACATGGTCCGCTTCTGCCAGGAGTGGAATGTGGTCGAGGACGAAAAGCTGGTGGAAGCCGCGGCATCGGGTGGCGAGCAGCTTGCGGCAGGCCTGCGCGAACTGCAAGCGCGGTTCCCAGACATCATTCGCAATGTGCGCGGGATGGGCCTTTATCAAGGCTTCACGCTGAGGCAGCCGGGCGCACGCGCCGTATTGGCCGAAACGGCCTTGCAGGAACACGATTTGCTGCTGCTCGGCGCAGGCGCGGACAGTATTCGCACCCGTCCTAATCTCAGCGTGACGCCTGCCGAGATTAACCGCTTTTTAGAACTTTTGGGAGTGTGTCTTGAGAAACTCTGACAACGCAGGGCAGGCCAATCTCACGGCCCAAGTCGCCATTTTAGACAGCAGCGGCGCAGTCACGGCGGGCAACGCGGCCTGGCGAGAATTCTTAGAAACCGGGCCGCTGGCGGACGCCGCCGCCGAAGGCGTCCGGGCAGTTCTCGCAGGCGAGACCCCGCTGTTTCTGCTGGAATATTCTCTGTTGGGACCGAGCGGCGAGTTGTGGTACAATCTGCGCGTGACCCGTTTTCCCGGCGACGGCCCGCCGCAAGCCGTCGCGCTGTCGGAGGACGTGACCGCGCAGAAGCAGGCGGAAGAGTCCCTGCGGCGGCGCATCGAAGAGCTGGACCAGTTTGCATATGTCACGTCGCACGACCTCAAAGCCCCGCTGCGCGGGATTGCCAATCTGTCGCGCTGGATTGAAGAAGATTTAGACGGCATGGTCCCGCCGGAAGTCGCCGGACAATTTGACCTCCTGCGCGGGCGCGTCAACCGCATGGAAGCGATGATCGAAGCGATCTTGCAGTATTCGCGCATTGACCAGACCGAAGTGCTGTCGCAGACAGTGGACGTCAAAGCGCTGCTGACTGAAGTGATTGATCTGCTGCCGCCGACGCGGATTGCTGTCAGCATGGACGACCGGATGCCGATACTCCACACGCAACGCTTACGGCTGTATCAGGTGTTCCAGAACTTGCTGAGCAATGCGATCAAGCACCACGACAAGCCGAGCGGCCAGATCCATATCGGGGCGAAAACCGAGGGCGACTGGGTAGAGTTCTCGGTGCGCGACGATGGGCCGGGGATTGCGCCGAAGTTTCAGGAGCGCATCTGGGTGATCTTTCAAACTTTAGAAGCGCGGGACAAAGTCGAGAACACCGGGGTCGGGCTGGCGCTGGTCAAAAAGATCGTAGAAGGGCAGGGCGGCACGGTCGCGGTCGAGTCTGAGGAAGGCCAGGGCGCGACATTCAAGTTCACCTGGCCTAATGTATAACAAAAAAATTCCAAGAATTAAGGAGATTAAATGCGGCAATGGCAGGAAAAGTGCTGAATATTCTGCTGGTGGAAGATGACGCGCTGGACGTGATGAATGTCCAGCGGGCGTTCAAGAAGAACAACGTCCTGAACCCGCTGTTCGTGGCCGGCAACGGCCTGGAAGCGCTGGACATGCTGCGCGGCATTGACGGCAAAGCCCCGGAAGTGCCGCTGGATCGCCGAATTATCCTGCTGGACCTGAACATGCCCCGGATGAACGGCATCGAGTTTCTGCGGGAACTGCGCGGCGACCCGCTGCTTAATCTTATTCCCGTGATTGTTCTTACGACCTCGGGTGAAGACCGAGACAAAGTGGAAGCGTTTCAGCTTAATGTCGCCGGCTACATTCTAAAGCCCGTCACGCTGGCGCATTTCATTGAAACCATGGCGACTTTGAACAAGTATTGGACACTCAGCGAGATCCCCTTGTGAACCGTAAGCGAGTGTGATAATGCGCGTATTAATTGTAGACGATGACGCTGTGGACCGGCAGGCCGCCCGCCGTGCACTGGCGGCGACAGGCCTGGCTGCCGGAATTGCGGAAGCCGGAAGCTGCGCCGAGGCGCTGAAGATGCTTGCCGGGACGCCGTTTGACGCGGTCCTGCTGGACTTTCAGCTTCCCGACGCCACCGGCCTGGAAGTTCTGCGCGAGCTTGCCTCGCGCAAGGCAAATATCCCGGTCATCGCGCTGACCGGCTACGGGGATGACTCGGTGGCCGCCGAGCTGATGAAAGCGGGCGCAGCGGATTATCTGACGAAATCTCGCCTCTCGCCGGAACTGCTGGCGCAAAGTTTGCGCCACATCCAGCGAGTCCGGGAAGTCCAGGCGGAGGCCACGCGGGCGGACGCGGAGCGCAGTCAGCTTTTGCTTCATCTGGCGGCCGAGCAGGGACAAACGGAAGCCATTTTGACCAGCATGACCGAGGGTCTGGTTGTCAGTGACCTTGCCGGTAACGTCCTGGCGATGAACCCGGCAGCCTTCGCGATGCACGGCTTCCAAAAGATCGAAGAAACACAGGTGTCGCTGCTTCAGTTCAGTGAAACCGTAGAATTGCTTTCTCTGGAGGGCCACGTTCTGCCCCTGAAAGATTGGCCCCTTTCTCGTGCTCTGCGCGGCGAAAAATTCTCTCATTATGAAGTAATGGTCCGGCGCCGCGACACGGGCCGGACCTGGATTGGCAGCTACAATGGTACGCCCGTCCGCAGCAAGACCGGCGAAGCCATTCTTGCCATTGCGACTATCCGCGACATCACGGAACTGAAACACGCGGCGCAGCACACCGCTCTTCTGGCGGAGGCCGGGACGAGGCTTTCCGGCTCGCTGGACCCGCAAACGACGCTGGAAACGATTGTGAACCTGATGGTCCCTGATTTGGCCGACTGGTGCGCCGTGTACGCGCTGGGAGGAGACGGCCTCGTGCGTCCTTTGATTGCCGCGCAGGCAGGCGTAAGCCAGGAAGCGGCAATGCAGGGCTTGTCTTCCGCCGTTCTGCTGAACCCGGAAGCGGTGGATGGGATCGGTTATGTTCTCCGAACCGGAAGGGGACAGCTTATTCCCGGCATCACGGAGGAATCTTCGGCGGCGGAAGTGCAGGACGAGGCGCTGCGGTCACGTCTGCAAGCGCTTGGGGCCACTTCTTACCTGTGCGTGCCGCTGATCGTCCGGGGCCAGAGCGTCGGGGCGCTTTCCCTGGCCTCGATAGGCGGCCGCCGTGTCTACGACGCGCAGGATCTGGCGCTGGCCGTAGAGCTAGGGCAGCGCGTCGCGGCAAGCCTGGAAAACGTGCGCTTGTTCAACGAGGTCCGGGCGAGAGCGGAGCGCGAAGCAATGATCAACAAGATCGGCAGCGCCCTGCGCGTCTCTCTAGACAGCGGCGAAATCCTGCAAATCGTGACCGAGCAGGTCGGGCTGGCTCTGAGCGCCAGCCGCTGCCGCTTCCTGCAGTTCAGCTCTGCCCGCGACACTTTGGAAGCCGCGCCGCAGCAATATGCCGCTTCCGGCGTTCCTTTGGAAACCGGCACGACGGCGCTGACCGACTGGCCTGTGGCCGCTACCGGCCAGTGGGCGGCAGGCGGCTCCGCAGTGATCTCCGCGCCAGGGATCGTCCGGATTTCCTGTCCTCTGTTCCAGCGCGGCCAGTTCAGCGGCGTTCTGCTGGCGGAGCAGACGGATTTCCCGCGCGTTTGGACTTCGGAGGAAACGCTGTTCCTGTGCGCCGTCACGGACATTCTCGCTCTGGAGCTCGAAAATGCCCGACTTTACGCGCGGGAGCATCGGGTGGCGGACATGCTGTCGTCGGCGTTTCTGACCGACATCCCGGATGAGCTGCCGGGGCTGGCCCTGGCCGCGAACTACCGGGCCGGTCTGGAAGAAGCGCAGGTTGGCGGCGATTACTACGATGCGTTTGCCCTGCCGGATGGCCGCGTTGCGCTGGTCATTGCCGACGTGTCCGGCAAGGGCCTCAGCGCGGCGGTGCAGACCGCGACCGTCAAGTATTCCCTGCGGGCATTCGCGACTGAGGCCGGTGCGCCGGGCCTGGTGATGACCCGCCTCAATAAAATGCTGTGCAGCGATTTGGCGGGCCTCGGCGACCATTTCGTGACCCTCTTTTACGCCGTGTTCGAGCCGGCGACCGGGCGGCTGTCCTGGGCGAGCGCTGGGCATGAGTCAATGCTGATTAAGCGCTTCGCCGGCGGCAGCACGCTTCTTGAGGCGAATGGCCCCATTCTCGGCCTGGCGGACCACGCTTACGGGCAGGAAACAGACACGCTTCTGCCGGGTGACTCGCTGGTGCTGTATACTGACGGCCTCACGGAAGCGCGGGACCCGGAGAAGCGCACCCTGCTGGACATTGACGGGGTGCAAGCTCTTGTCGAGTCCGCTCCCGCCGAAGCCTGGCCTGGCACGCTGGCCGCGCACTTGCAGCAGGCCGCAATGCAGTGGACCGGAGGACGGCCGCACGACGACATGGCCCTGCTGGTCATCCGCCGCGTCGCCGTTCCTGCGCCGCCGGTCCCTGCGGATGAATCGGCCGCCGCCCCCCCCAAGCTCTCCTGGGAAGAAGGCAGCGACGACTTGTTCCACCTCCATTTTCCGAGCCGCGCCGATTATGCGGTGGAAGTGCGGCAGGCGCTCGGTCACTGGATGGCGACACTCGGCTACGACCGTTCTGCCACCGAGGATTTCCAGACCGCCGTCACCGAAGCCGTCACCAACGCCGTCCGCCACGGCTCTCCATTGGGGGAATCAGGCGAGTTTCAGGTGCTGGGCCGGCGCACATCCGCCGGGTCTCTGCATGTGGAAGTCACCGACAGCGGCGTTGGTCTGCCGGCCCTGCAATCCGCCGCCGTCATGCCGGAGCCGGAAGCGCCCGGCGGGCGCGGCCTGCCGCTGATGCAGGAACTGGCCGACGCCGTTGAGTTCCGCCCCGCCCCCGGCGGCCTCTGCGTCGTGCTGGTCAAACGCCGCCCCGACTAAACGCCCACTTACCTAAACCACTATTACCGTCGAGTCCATTTCTAACATGGCGTCTTCGGCGGCAAGCTGCGCCAGCAACGCATCGAGCGCCGGCGGTGGACCCAGCAGCAAAGCAAGCGTCTGGCCGCTGATTTCCGACACGACATCGCACAAAATACCCGGCGTCAGCCGCGCCCTCAATGCCTCAGCGGAAAGCGTCACCCGTGCCAGCGTGGACTTCCGGGCGTGTCCTGCGTCATCATACCGAAACTGCGTCACCTCCTGCACCGAAGCCAGCCTCTCCAAAAGCCGCGCCAAATGACTTTTCCGCGCTTCCGACGCCGCAAACGTCAAAACCGCCGTTCCCTGCACCGCTCCCGCCGTGCCGCCCCCCTGCGCCGAAAGGCTTTCAATGGAAACCCCCCGATCCGCAAACAGTGCCGTCAGCGCCGCCAGCACCCCCGCGCTATTCCGCAGCTTCAGCGAAAATATCCATTTATCCATCGTTTTAGTCCGTTCCCGCGAGTTCCAGCATGGTATCCAGCAAACTTCTCAAGTTGGGGCATTTTGCATAGGCTGCACTCGGATCAAGTTTTGGGAACAGGTTCCTTGCCTCTGTGACCTTCTTGTAGCCTCGCCCAGACGTGCTTTTGTAAAGACGGTCCAGCAGCTTCGCCGGCGGCTCGTCGCCGTTCACCAGTTCCGGCTTGTCTGTTTTGCTCTTAAGGCTTCTGGAAACCTCCGAAGGGAACAGCCCCGGCTGACTGAGCAGCCAGGCTTCCGTCTCATGCACCGCGAAGAACTGCCGGAACCTGTTTTCGCCGACGTGCTGCTGCAAATGCTCCGTTCCCCACGCAATCCGCTCCGCCGCAGAATTGACTTCGCTCGGGTAAGGAAGCTGAAGCCCGTATAAATCCAGCAGCGCGATTACAGCAACCACATCGCCTTTCGGCGCGTTTAGGAACATCTTTGCCTTCTGCGGCGCGTCGCGCACCATTTCGGCCCACCCGTCAAAGCGCACGGTCTGCACCCCCACCGGCACCGGCAGGCGCGGGTCAAGCCAGCGTTTGAGAAAGGCTGCAATTGCCTGATGCTCGGTGTGGCCTTCCACAAAGAGAATGAACTTCACGACGCCAGGTTCTCCAGCTCGCCGGACCGGAAGAGCTTGCCCAAAGAGTAGTCTTTGAGCCAGTATTCCAGCTCACTGTCATTCAAAGTCGTCAGCGTCGTTTCGCCATTTTCCCATCTCGCAATGGTCACGGTTGGTCGCGTGTCCCGGAAGGCGCTTAAGAACTGGTCGGAGTGCGTCGTAAAGATCACTTGCGTCCGCGTCGCCGCTTCTACGGCAAACTCCGCGATAATCGGCAGCATGGATGGGTGCAGCCCCGTTTCCGGTTCATCAATCGCAATCAGCGGCGGCGGGTTGGGGGAGGCCAGCACCGTCATCAAAAACAAAAACCGCAGCGTCCCATCCGACAAATCCGCCGTAGACTGCTCCCGCTTGAGTGTCTTCCAGCGCACCCGCATTTGTATCCGCTGATCAGCGGCAGGCGGGAAAATCAGCTCGTCAAAGTCCGCGCCAAACGCCGCAAACATCGCATCGTTAATGTCCCGCTTGAAGTCTCTGTCAGTCGTGTAAAGCGTATGCAGGACATTGATAAGGTTTTGCCCGTCCGGCGAGACGCGCTGTTCCAAACGCGACACTGGGGCTTGGCGAACAGCGGCAGATTTGTCTGTGCGTATATCTTGATATACTGCCCATGCAATTAACCGTTTGCGAAATGACATTGTTCGCAATGCCACGAAAGGGGAAGATGCTACGGATAGAACAAGCTCGTCACGTATTAGACTCTCTCTATCAACTTCCGAACCCCCATGCCTGCCGGAAAGTGTTGCCTTCTCCTCTCCTCTGTCAATATATTCCTCCCCCTCACCAACACCAAATAATTGCTCTCGCTCAATGTAGTAGTGTCCGCCAAAATGTTGGCTTGGTATATCTACTTCATAAACAACATTTGATTGGGGAGGTATTATCGAAGGCGGCGAGGTCTCCATGCTGAACATTATGCGATTAGCACTGCCGTCCCATATTACTGCTTCTATTCCGCCTTCATCCTGGATGTACCTGCTTAACCGTCCCTGTGCTCCCGCAGAGATTAGTTCCAGCGTCCGAAGAAGATTGGACTTGCCGCTGCCGTTGGGGCCGATGACGACGTTTAAGTCGCCGGGACGCCAGGAGACGTTTTTGAGGGAGCGGAAGCCTTGAATGTCCAGTTGTACGATTTTCATAGATGCTGTCGCCCCCTTCGATATTCAGTAATTAGCCGGTGGTTTGGACGCCGTGCTGAGCTTTGTTCTTTTCTTCCTGCTTTTCGTCGGCCCACTGGGAATGGAACGGGCCGGGTTTGTCAATGCGCTCGTAGGTGTGAGCGCCGAACAGGTCGCGCTGGGCCTGGATGAGGTTCGCGGGCAGGCGCTCGCGGCGGTAGCCGTCGTAGTAGGCCAGGGACGACGAGAACGCCGGGATGGGAATGCCAAGCTCCGCCGCTTTGCCAATGGTGCGCCGCCAGCCGTCCTGGGCGTTTTTGACGGCGTCGGTGAAGTACGGCGCGAGCAGGAGGTTCGCAAGGTCGGGCTGGCTGTCGTAGGCGTCCTTGATGCGGTCTAGGAAACGGGCGCGGATGATGCAGCCGCCGCGCCAGATGGTCGCGATCTCGCCGGGGTGCAGGGTCCAGTTGTATTCTTTGGCGGCGGCCAGCATCTGCTCGAACCCTTGCGCGTAGGCAACGACTTTGGACGCATAGAGGGCGTCGCGGACATCGTTGATGAATGCCTGACGGTTGCCGTCAATCTTGCCGCTGGGGCCGGGGAGGACTTTGGACGCGGCGACGCGCTGGTCCTTGAACGCGGATAGGGCACGGGCATAAACGGCTTCGGTGATGGCGGTGACAGGAATGCCCATGTCTAAAGCGTTCTGGGCGGTCCACTTGCCGGTGCCTTTTTGGGCGGCTTTGTCCAGCACCATGTCTACCAGATCGGCGTCGCCGCCCTGGTCGTCCTTCTTCTCGAAAATCTGCGCCGTGATCTCAATCAGAAACGAATTGAGGTCGCCTTCGTTCCATTGGAGGAACACGTCATGCAGCTCGGCGTTGGTCAGGCCCGCGCCGTTTTTGAGTAAATCATAGGATTCGGCGATAAGCTGCATGTCGGCGTATTCAATGCCGTTGTGGACCATCTTGACATAGTGGCCCGCGCCGCCGTCGCCGATATAGGTGCAGCAGGGTGTACCGTCTACCTGCGCGGCGATTTTTGTAAAGATCGGCTCGACAATTTTGTAAGCGTCCTCACTGCCGCCCGGCATGATGCTAGGGCCGTTCAGCGCTCCTTCCTCGCCGCCGGAAACGCCGGTGCCGAGGAAGAGAAAACTATCGGCGGTCAGCTCTTTGACTCGCCGCTCGGTGTCAGTAAACAGTGAATTGCCGCCGTCTATCAAGAGATCGCCCTTGGACAGCAGCGGTTTTAGCTCAGCAATGACGTCGTCTACGGGCTGACCGGCCTTGACCATGATCATAATCGCGCGGGGCGTCTGAAGCGCATTGACAAAGTCCTCGACGCTTTTTGAGCCGACTAATGCGCCTTCGCTGCTATGTTCTTCCATGAACTTGTCTGTTTTCTCCGTCGTCCGGTTGTGCACGGCAATCGGAAAACCTTTGCGGGCGACGTTCCGCGCCAGGTTCTGCCCCATCACCGCAAGCCCTGTCAGTCCGAAATTCGGTTTATCTGCCATGTAAATTGTGTCTCCAATAGCGTATCTGTTAAGATTGGGTATCTATTCACTGTTACCCATTCTTTTCCCTGCGCTGGCGGGAAAACCGAGGGGAATAGGAGAAATCTATGCACGTAATTGAAGTCAAGCAGTTCGGCGGCCCGGAAACGCTGGAGCTTATCGAAGAAAACACGCCGATGCCGTCGGCGGGGCAGGTGGTGATTGAAGTCAAGGCGGCTGGGGTCAACTTCGCGGATATTCTGATCCGTGAGGGCCTGTATCCGCCGGGCGCAACTGCTCCGGCCCACCCTGGCTTTGAAGTCGCGGGCGTGGTCTCGCAGCGCGGCGACGGGGTGCAGGGCTTTCAGCGCGGCACGCGGGTTATGGCATTTGTTCCGAGCGGCGGCTATGCGTCTCATGCGGCTCTGGACACGGCGAATGTTTACCTCGTGCCGGACGAGCTGGATTTCGCGGCGGCCACTGCGCTGCTCGTGCAGGGCTTGACCGCGTACTTTCTGCTCGAAACAGGCCAGTTGTCGCCTGGGGAAACGGTGCTGGTCCCCAGTGCGGCAGGCGGGGTAGGGTCGCTTGCCGTCCAGATCGCCAAGCTCAAAGGAGCCGGCAAAGTGATCGGGCTGGCGTCGCCCTCCAAGCATGAGTTTGTCAGGTCGCTCGGCGCAGACGCCGTGTTCGACTACACGCAGCCAGGCTGGTCGAAAGACGTGCTGGCGGAGACGAATGGGACCGGCGTCCATGTTTTCCTGGACTCACAGGGCGAGCTGGAAACTGAAGCCTTTGACGCGCTTGCCGTCAAGGCGCACTGGCTGGTTTACGGAGCGCAGTCAGGCAGCAGTAGCGTACTGACTACCGAGCGCCTCCGGGCGATGCAGGGCAGGAACATCACCCTGCGCGGCTACAACGTCTACGCCAACGCCGCCGAATGGGGACGCGGTGTGGAAGAAATGCTGGGCTGGGCGACAAGCGGCACCTTAAAGATTGACGTCACCCGTTTCCCGCTGACCGAAGCAGCAAAAGCGCACGAAGCGATCTCAGCGCGTCAAACGACCGGCAAAGTCGTTTTGGAGCCGTAGCAGAAACTGTCCAAGCCACGCGAGTTGCACCGGCACTGAAGTGCTGGGTACAGATACTGTCAATGAAGGGGAAAATATCTGCGTCCGCCTCTGAAACAGAGGCTATTCCGGTTGACTTTCACTCTCATTCTGGGTACTATGTCGGTGCGGGTCGGTAGCTCAGCGGTAGAGCATCTTACTTTTAATGAGAGGGTCCTGGGTTCGAGACCCAGCCGGCCCACATCCCTCTCCCTTACAGTCTTCTCCCGAATCCTTTTTTGTTTTTTTGCTGTATTGGTGTGACACTTTTTGTGTATCTGGTGTATACTATTTGCGTCACTAAAATAGCCCGTTCTCATTGCGTAAACTGTCTGCTGCTGGCCTGTCCTCTCTGAGATACCACGAAACGAATGCAATCACAAGACAAGAAGTCCCTCCGCGAGCGTCAGTGGACGGCCCTGCGCTCGCTCAGCACCGCTTTTGTTCTCGGAGTAGTCGGCAGTGCCCTTGTTTATTTTACTCCGGCCCCGCATTTAGCTTCTGTTCCCGCTGCTGGTCAGCCCCTCCCTGCACCGGCTCTGCGTGAAGCAGAAGTTGGAACTGATCTTGCCAATCCCCAGGCACCGCTTCTTGTCATGCAGGCCCGCGAACAGGGGGTTCCCTTGATCCTTATTGAAGGCGGGGTGCCGCAAACGCGCCGGGCAGCGCTTCGGCGGGGCGTGGATGAGATGGTGCGGGAAGCGGGAGCGCAGGCGGGTATCAACGGGACGTTCTTCGTGAATGCTTCAGTCCAGGGAACCGACAACGCGCTGATTGGCCCCTCGCTGTGCGGCAACGAGTCAAAAGCCGTGTTTAACCCGGAGGACCGGGCTGCACTGCTGGTCGGACGTCCGCTGGTGCTTCTGTCTAAGACGCAGACGCGGCTGATCCCCTACGACCCGGCTACCATGCAAACGCAGGACGCTCTGGAGTCCTGGCTGCCCGGCCTGAGTGATGTATTTCTTGGCGGCGTCTGGCTGGTCCATAACGGCCAGGCGGCTGACCGGGCAAAGATTGACACGTTCCACGTCCACGACGCCGAAGATCCCCGCCGCCGCGCGTTCTTCTGCCTGCTGCCGGATGGCCGCCCGGCACTCGGCGCGACCACCTATGTGACGCCGTCCTCCAATTTAGCCGTGGCTTTGCAATCCGTTGGCGTCCGAGAAGCCGTCTTACTTGATTCCGGCTTCAGCACGTCTCTGGTCTACGGCAAGAAAATACTGGTGACCGGCCACACGTCCCCCGGCATCCCCAGCCGTCCCGTTCCTCATGCGCTTATTTTGTTCGGCAAGCCTGCCCCGGATGTCCCGCGCTCGGTGCTGGTGGCAAGCCGCTAAAACCCCTCCCGTCCAACAAGTTGTCCACCCTCCCCTGTTAGGGAGGGCCACGGAAAGAAGCCTACAAATATAGCCCCTGCCTCTCGACAAGAGGTAGAGGCCATAATTATCTCTGAAGCCCTCCCCTAACAGGGGAGGGTGGACAACTTGTTGGACGGGAGGGGTTTACAATCCCTGCACTCGTTTAACTTTTTCCAGCAGCGCCGTGATGTCCGGCTCTTTCGCGCTTGTCGGCGGCGGACCCAGCGGGTCGTCAACCTCCATGTCGCCCAGCCAGACGCGCAGGGTGCCGAGAACGCCGTAAGCCAGCGCTTCTAAATCGTAGCCACCTTCTAAGATGCCGACTAACCGGCCGGGGCAGTAAACATCACTAATCTCCAACAATCTTTGCGAGAGAGCCGTCAGCCCGCGCACGGTCAGCCGCTCCCGAATGCCCTGCACATACTGGGAATTGCGCCAGTGGGCATCGTATCCTGCCGAAACAATGACTAGCTCCGGCTGGAAACGCCGGGCGAGAGGCCGCAGGATCGTGTCAAATGCCTGCAAGAAGCCTGCTTCGCCAACGTCCGGTGGCAGGGGAATGTTGACGGTACAGCCGATGCCAGCGCCCTCACCCGTTTCTTCCACTGTGCCGGTGAACGGATACGCCGGAGATTGATGCGTGGAGAAGTACAGCACCTCGGGCGCATCATAGAAGCAGTCCTGCGTGCCGTTGCCGTGATGGACGTCAAAGTCTACTAAGAGAACGCGGGACAGGCCGTACTCGGTAACCGCATGGGCGGCGGCAATGGCGGCGTTGTTCAAGATGCAGAAGCCCATCGCCCGGCCCGGCGGCGCATGGTGTCCCGGCGGACGCACGACCGCAAAGCTCGCGTCCATGCCGCCTGCCATAACCGCGTCTACCGCGCCGATGCTCGCGCCTGCTGCCGCCGTTGCCGCCCCCCACGACCCCGCCGACGCCACGGTATCCCCGGCATCCAAGTAGCCGCCGCCTTCCGCGGCAACCTGCTCCACGAAGTCCAGATACTCCGGCGTGTGAACCCGCTCAATCTGCGCCCGCGTCGCGGGCGTCACGGGAAGCCGCGTCAGCCTATCCAGCATTTGCTCCCGTTCCAGCAAATCCATCACGGCCTGCACCCGCGCCGGACGCTCCGGGTGTCCTTCCGGCGGACAATGTTCCAGCACGGCAGAGTCATAGAGCAGCGCGACTTTTTTGTCTGACATCAGAACCCCCTGTCAAAAAAAGAACCCGACACGAAGAGTGCCGGGTTCTGCGGATTTTTGGGCTAATCTTCAGGCCGCTCGCCGGCAGGGATGCCACGGTCGCCGGCACGGTCGGGCGGGTCAATGGTCATATCGCCGGTGACGCGCACCTGACAGGACAGGCGGTACTGGCCGAGGAGGCCGTCTTCTTCCAGAGTTTCGCGCTCGGCGTCGCCTATCTCAAACGGCTCGCCGCTCAGAAAGTGAACCTTACAGGTGGTGCAGCGGGCGACGCCGCCGCAGCGGTGCAGGATGTCGTAGCCGGAGTCTTCAATGGCGAGAACCAGTTTTTTGCCGGCCTCGACTTCAAATGCGTCCCGGCCGTCAATAGCAACTGTGGGCATAATTTATTCTTTCTCTC
>JAABUO010000399.1_pt1 | contig 68092 bp, 56 predicted proteins | sample 5559291 | NCBI WGS metagenome assembly JAABUO01 (sample SAMN10711878, study PRJNA513372) | rock metagenome | isolation source: Antarctica rocks | place: Antarctica: Victoria Land, Finger Mt sud | reverse complement strand
CGTATTTAACCCAGCTCGTGTAGCTCTTTAATGGACGAACAGTCCAACCCTTCATGACTCCTACATTCATGTGGATGAGCTAAGCCGACATCGAGGTGCCAAACTGCGCACTCAATTTGAACTCTCTGGCGCAATTAGCCTGTTATCCCTAGCGTAACTTTTTCAATAATCCAAAACCTTTCCTTTCTGCATTTTGTGATCGTATGCCCCGCTTACGCGACTGAAAGACGTGTAAGTCAAACAGTAAAGCAGGATTAAGCCGTTAAACTTGATAAGCATCATAAATATCATTTAACTAAGTATCCATTCAGGCTGATTTAGATCAACTGAATTAATTTCCATTTTTTTTATATTTTGGAGTTGCTATACGAAGTATGGCTCCGCAGGCATAAATTATAGATACTAGTAAACAAGAAAAACCATTATTATAACCACCCTTAAATGAACCATTTTCAACATTCAGATGAAACACTCTCAATTTACAAATAAACCATTTACAGGTGAAAAATAACGATTTAATTGCATCTATACTTTAATATAGTTAAAATCCTACTTAAATAAAAAAAAAAAAAAGTTCCAACTTAAATGGATTTATAACTGAATTAGTATTAATATAATACCAATTTCAGACTAAAAATAATAAACATGTGTAGGCTAAACATGTAGTATAAACCTATACATGTTTAATTGCGATATGCAGTTTTACAAAAGTGAATTTGGATACTCCCAGGTACTTTTTATGGGATCTGTGCCCCGCATAAACTGCCACCTAGCAATTGTTTTTATCAATTATTACAACCAGTGCTTGTGTTATTATTAAACACAAACTTTTAAAAGAATGGCCATTGTTAGACCTATCTCCTGGCAGGGTTTATATAATATGATAAATGAAGTAAAGGTGTTTCAATTTTGTCTTATAAACTACCTTATACACTAAGACTCATTATATCATACTCAGTAACTAGCAACAGTAAAGCTGCATAGGGTCTGTTGAGATAGGTCGTTTTATTACTAAAATTTCCCCCTCTAAGAACCGTACAAGCGACTTTCATCGCATACGGCTCAAGCACTAACTTATATTTATACATTGCAAACCTAATGTTGTAAACATGAAATTACAAACTTAAAATCCTCACCTAGACACTTAATAAAACCCCTATCCTAGTTTATCAATAAATCAAATAACATATACCATGCTCACGTTGATGCTGATAATCTTCTATACTATGTATGAGCATAGACCCGTAATCAGCCCTTTAGGGTTTTAAGTGTAACCTCTGGATCATTGATTTGCCCTTTAAGAGCTTTTATCTCTAAGTGTGTAGCGTCTGGGTGTTTCTTTATAATAGCATCTGTAAAAAAAAAATTCAGTTTTCACCTTATGCCTAGTATTTTCACTTGTTAAACTTTAGATTATATCTAATAAATTGCTCACTTTATCATTGTTTGTATTAGTTAAGGTGTGAAATAAGTTTAAGTTAATAATAAAAAGACAAATTTATTTATACATTTATTGCATATTACTTGTATAAATTGTTAGCACCTGCTCTAAGTCGGCATCCTTTCAGATTGGTTATAAACCTATTTCTATGATTACAATAAAACATTCGCTTTTTAGAACATCCTCTACCCACTAATGTGTATTTTACCTTACGATTCAACTTCCACACATCAATAAGCCTAATTAAACGACTTTATGTAATGTGGACATTATTGGGCTTACCTAGTTTGTTTAATAACACCTATATGACTACCTTAGGATTACACTATACGCTAATTGAAACATGGACCCATTAAGGAAAAAGACGAAAAGCTTTTCCTACACTCAATTATAATTGTTACTTTCTTATCCTACGTTCCTATATCAGGATATGCCTTTACAATCACCCTACTCGGGCTTGGTTACCGTTTTAAAGTCTTCAGTTAACTAAGGTAATACACAGACATTTTTTTTTTATTTTTTTTTTTTCGAAGTAACAACCTAGTTGTGCGCTTAAATGTATTCATGTTCTTATCCAGTTGTAGTAGTCTAGCTCGCCAGCCTATTAGTTAACAGGTTGGCCAGATGTTAACGGGCTTCACACGTAAAAATTACTTTCTATGCACGCCGTATGAGCTCAAATAATGGGTTATTATGGAGGGTTCACACCTCATTGCTATTAAACACTTATCTAGTCGCACTCTCGTCTAACTAAAGGTAAACTGTATCTGCACAGTTATTCCAATTTCACCGAGCCAATCATTGAGACAGCTGTTGTATCGTTACATCATTCATGCAAGACCGCATTTAACGGCCAGGGTATTCCGCTACCTTAGGACCCTCAGGGTTAAGGCCGCCATTGAACGGGGGTTCCTTCAAATCCTAGCTTATATTAGTCAACTAAGCAAATCCGATAACCAGCCGCCATCGGGCAGAGATCACACTCAATACTTCGAATTCATTTCTTTGCAGCGTGCTTTGTTTTAATTAAACAGTCGTACAACACCATTCTATGCCTCCTATTCCTTTCCTGATATTAATCAGGAGGAATGGCCCACCTTATCCCGAAGTTACGCGAGTCAATTTGCCGAGTTCCTTAATGATTGTTCACTCGAACGCCTTCGTATACTCTACTTGCTTACTTGTGTTAGTATTTAGGTACGGTTACACATGGAATAAGTGTATCATCTATTTCAGTTTATTTCCACTTAAACCGTTCTTTATAGTTTTCCAGAACATTTCTCACTTATTTGTTTACACACATCTATACGCGAAGCGTTATAAAATATATAAACAAATTTTTGAAAAGTTATCTACTGTTAAAGCTAGCTTTGCTCATCGTTTATCCCTTTTGGGACCTTTTAATAGAGAATCAGCTTATTAATTACTTTTATTGTTTGCCTATGTAAAGGTAAAATAAACTTAGAGGCCGTGACTTTATCTAAATTCCATAAGCTTTAGGCGAGGGTATTCCCCTTTATCGTTACTCATGTCAGCATTCTCTCTTGGGTTGCTTTATAATACTATTCCTTACAAAGAAATAATCGCAACACTTACCCAATGTTCTGCTACCCCATATGTACAATATACACCCTACACATACATTGTAGGTATAGGTAGAGCTTATATATATTAATACATATGGACAAGGTTTCGGTATCTTGTTTAGATCCGTTAAATCTTCGGTGCTTTTACCCATATTATAATCAAAAAACAAAACCAGTGCTCTGTTACGAGATCTTCAGAAAGTGGCCGCTTCTAAGCCTATTCCCTGGCCGATTGGGGTAAATACTGCCTTAATTTCACTTAACAAAAATTTTGGAACCTTATTAACTCTTGTTCTGGGCTGTTTCCCTTTAGACATACAACCTTATCGTACTATGTCCGATTATTCAATATACATATCGAGTCCTTCCGAGAACAAATACTCACTGATAGAGTCTTCACGACCCCCCAATGTCCACAAAAAGCATTTTATTTACTTATATCATTATGAGCAACGGTTTTCATTAATTTTAATAATGAAAGCCGATAATAAATAAAATACTAGTTGTATGAGATCACAATTCTGTACCTTCTGATATTCTATTTAAATTACCTACTTATATAGGTTTCGCAGAAAACCAGCTATCCTAGTCAGTTTTGTCTTTCACTAACTTACCACAATTCTTCGGATATCTATACAACGATAACCCGTTCGGACTTTTATAATCCTGACCATGGTAAGATCACTAGGCTTCGGGTCTAACTTTTGATACTACATCATTATATCATAATTGTTTTATCTATGCATTACTGCTCGCATCAAAAATTAACTTGCTGACCCATTATGCGAAAGGTACGCTCTTGTTGTTTATTTAAACTTTTATCGAGCTGCTTATAAAATTGCTATTTCAATCATTTCCCTCACGGTACTTATCACTATCGCTTATATATCATATTTAGTCTTAGAGGAAGGTTCCCCTTATATTCAAACAGATATGCCCATTTTACTTTTAAGACTTTTCTTTTTTCATTCACATTACTTAAAGAATCTCTTTTGATTTGTTTTCCTGAAGTTATTAAGATATTTCAATTCACTCCGTTTATCTGTGAAACATGTAATTTCTTATTAGAGTTTATGTGTGCGTCCTACCACTCTTCCATGCCATTTTCCACTTACCCAATGGGCACACAACTTAGGCTGTCCTTCACGTTTCACGTATCACGCCCAGCCCTCTTTGATATATAGCTTTGATTCCGTAACAATTTCTTTATATACTTATTTGTCATTTAGTATAAATGACAAAATAATACTATCCATATCATCTACATCACTATTGTATATTATAGATTTGATCTCTTTTTTGTTTTATTATTACCATAACCATAACCATTAGGTAATAAAAAGTTTTCTAAAGCATATAATCGGGTTATTATGACTCGAACATAACAATTCCTCAACCCAAATGAGACGCCTAACCAGCCTGGCTCTAACCCGTAGATGTGTATAAATTATATAGCTATACTGATGTTTATGGCTTGCTGATGCTCATGCTGATGCTGATGCTGATGCTTATTTGTTTTTTTTATTGTATAGAAAATCTGACATCATCAATAAAGAGCGCATGCGCAACAGAGAATATCCGATTCGAACGGATGTGGTCATTTTAACCAAATAAGTTTCAAGCTTATCGCTTTAAGCCGCTCAGCCAATTCTCTTTTTATAGTTATGGATGCAAGCATCCCTAACTTATATACCATAGATGAATGCATATAAAGTTTTACAATAAAAACTAATTTTGGCATGTATTTTTTTTTTAATATATCCTAGGCATATTAGATTTATAATACCGTATAATATATATTATATTATATTTAATTATTAAAACAACAACAACAACACCAACACCTAATATTGAATAAGAATCAGTACAAATTAGCAAAGTAATACCCATAAAAGTTGCCTCACCTTGAATACAACGACCTAATGCAACTGGTATAAGGATTATTATAAATAGAAAACTTAAAAACTTTAGTTTTATTTATACAATAATCCTTATGTAATTCAGTTATGCATGGCATAAATCTTGTAAATATTTCCAAACTAAATGTTGTATTATCAGCCTTATATCTTTTTCTAATAACAGGATATCTAGAACAATAATGGCATAAAATATAAAATACAAAATATTTATAATATAAATGGCACAAGTAAACAGTTACAACTAAACTACCATTTTTACTTATAGCACTAAAAGCTATATAAACATGAGATAATAATCTTATCATAACGCTTTTTACATAATCAGGTCACACTATATTAGATAATTCAGTTTTAGTCACATTTCCCTTACTGTTGAGTGTAAATTAGTGCCTCAAAGTATTAATAATTTAGTAGTTGCGAAGCATGCGAAGCATGCGAAGCATGCGAAGCATAAATTATGTTTTAGATATAAATTTTTTAACTTATGCTTATGTTTATGCTTATTAAGTTAATAAATAAAAAGCGCAACACAAAAGATCTTATATTTTGGGCTATAAAAATAAATATAATGAGCTACATATAATAATATTTTGAGGTTAGCTATTGATTCCTCAGCGATTTGAACGCCAATCCTACTCTTATCAAAAGTATACTTTACCAATTAAGTTAAGGAACCTTTGTATTAACTATGTATAAATAAAAAACATTAACAAAACTTACGGAAAAAAGATGATTCGAACATCCAGGTGTTAATTACACAATATTTAGCAAATATCTTGCCTTACCAATAGCAATTTTTCCTGTGTATATATAATATATGCAATAATATAAACATAAGCGAGTCAGGCCGGCCACGATCCGGCATCTACTTTCTCGACAAGAAAGTCCTTTGCCTATTAAGTTACTAACTCTTGATAATATTTATTACGGCCAATCGAAATCGAATCGATATACTTCGTTTGGAAGACGAACGGTCTACCATTAACCTATGGCCGTCCTTAGCCTGGCTAAAAGGAAAAAACAAAAAAGGTCAAAAAACCCAATGCCAGAGTACCTAGAGTACCTAGAGTACCTAGAGTACCTTGAGTACCTTGAGTCCCTTGAGTCACTAACACTCTAGCAAAAATTTCATTTTTGGTTTCCTTGACACAGGACTTATTGTTAACTAAGATCCCCAGTAATAGATAGATATAAAAAGTATTAATCATACAATATCTACAAAGTGTCAGTAGAGAATAGATGCTTCAAAACCCAAATGATGATTATCAGTAAAATGGTATGATAGGTATCTTCAGAATCCTACACCTATAAAAGCAGTTCCTATTATCACATGTACAAATGTTTCAATAACTTACATTATTGTTGAGACTATGTATTCATATAAGTCTAATTAAACTTCTATATCGTCGAAGTTTAATTTTTTATATGTAGAGTTTAATGCCATTCTTTTACTTTAACTAAAAATTAAAATAACATAATATTTATTGGCTAGTCGTTGAACCTTTATATATTGCCTAACAATATATACTTGGCAGCAAGTTACCTTTATATTTAATAAGGCTTTCTTGCTATTGTCTCTATTTGCTATACTAAATATATATATATTAACTTAAAACAAACTTATAACCTTTATAGGATTCACCTGAAACTAAACATTGTTTAATTTTATTCCTTCCTATGTTAAGGTTTTTAGCACAATCGGTCATACTAGGGTAAATAGTTTTCTTACCATTACTATCTATAACAATAAGATTTGTAGCCTCACTAACTAATTTATCAGTATTTCTATAATACCTTATTCCCTGTTTAATCACATAGGGACTATCTATTAAGTAAAGTTTACATAATAAATTTTCTATTTCATAAATGGAAATATGTTTATTACAAAATAAATAAGTATTAGTTGTCATTCTATACATATTAATATGTAATTTTATTGCACCGAATAAATAATTACCTTGAGATATAGTGTGATAACCTTTATAGTAGATGTTAACTAAATTTAATCACATAGAGAAATCTTTACACTTTAAAGATTTTAAAATAATAGTATCATTATCATACATTAATGGTATCAATACTTCTATAAGTTCTTTTATTCTATTAACTTCTAATACTACAGTGGGGCTACTATTAACTCTATCTATTCTTTGAGAAGTTAATATTAAATTACCTAGACTAAGGAATTCTTTAATTTTATTATATAATTCTAACTCCTTAATATGATTTTCTAATTTAAATCTAGGTACAAACTTATTAGTTGAAAATGAGCCATCTCCATCAATAAACCCTGCTAATCAAAACTTAGTAATTTTAATCTTACTATTAATAGAACTTGGTATTCATTTACCAGACATATTATTCATTTCTTTTTTACATTTAATTATTTCTAATTTACCTATATCAGATAAATGACTTTTATCTTTAACTAATGTAACTGCTTTTTTAAATATTACAAAAGGATGATATTTTGAACTATTAAGATTGACAAAATCAAATATAGGTAGTATTACATGTAATAAAGAATTTTTATCATTTACAAAATAATTTATTCTATCTTTTGATTTAGATATATGTCCACATTTTAAAGTGTTCATAATATAATTTAACACAGCTTCATCATCCTTATGCAGACCTATTTGAAATGTAAACTGAGCATTCTTAAAAGTATTTTCACTTAATCCTGTTATCTTTATATTAAAATTACCTTCTGCATCTGTAAACCCTACAAATCATTCTAAGAAATTTTTTTGTAAATAATAAGAATTAGCTTGTTTATCTTTATAAGAAGGAATATGTATTAATAATTTGTTATTAATTTCAGCATTATCTTGAATGCTATAAATTTTTTTTGTTTTAAGTAAGATATATATAATTATGTAAGGGGCTACATTATTTAACCCGTGAAAACCAGTACCAAAATAAAAACAAGAACCATATGTGCTGTCAGATAAGGTAAAACAAGATACTGTATATTCTAGACCTTGTAAAACGGTGAAAATTAAAGCTAATCCTACTGTAAATACCATAGCGTACAAACCACCCTTTCTATATCCATGGATTAATGAATGGTGAGCATAAGTAACTGTAAATCCTGAAGATAACAATATAACAGTATTGAGTAAAGGTAGTTCAAAGGGATTAACTGAATCTATTCCACTAGGTGGTCACTGGGCTCCCATTTCTACAGCAGGTGATAGAGCACTATGGAAAAATGTTCAGAAAATAGCCAGAAAAAATAGTGCTTCGCTCACTATAAATAAAGCTATTCCCATATTTAAACCTCTTTGTACAGCTAAGGTATGGTTACCTAAGTATGTAGCTTCACCGATAACATCTGTAAACCAAAAGGACATGGAAGATATAAGTAATATTAATGCAACGTAGAATAAATCTTGTGAGGATGCAAAACCATGCATAGTTAAAACACCTGATGTAGTAAGGGCGAAAAGGGAGGCACACGTGAAGATAGGTCAAGGTGATGGAGAAACTAAATGAAAAGGATGAGCTTGAAAATTGCTTCTTATTATGTTTGTCATTTGTATTTATTTATTTGTGTATTTATGTGTTTATGAATTTATGTAATTGCGTATTATGTTCGCAAACTTATATATTAAACGCCGTAACGGATGCCTCACTGTGTCCTACATATCATTATTCAGTAGTTAACTTAGTAAGATCGTAGTCATGTTTAGCCCTAATATAACACCAAAAGCTGCTTTTAGTACCTAACGTAGCTTAATTTTTTTAAGGAGTCAAACCTTTCTACGATCCAAAGATGGCTGGATGCTGTTGAACAGTAGTTTTAAGAATAAGGAATAGGTGATTTGAACACCTAACCTACCGTGTGTAAAACGGGAGCTCTACCGTTGAGCTAATTCCTTTAAGACCTATAGGATTTGAACCCACATAATGATGATCAAAAGTCACATATTTTTCCAGTTAAACTAAAGTCTCTTTTTTATTTGATGTTGCGTATCTTTTGTATAAAGCTTTAAATAATCTAAGTATTATGCTATTTAATGATTATGTTTAATCTTTTTGTTTTATTGTTATAACTATAGCACCTACCATAGCTAATAGTAATATAATAGAGGTAATAATAAGTCAAATTGAATAACTAGTATACATAATATTACCTATACTTGCTATGTGCGTTGTTTCTGCCAGATTCCCGTCTCAAAGTTTAGAAGTTACAAACATAATTTCATCCCTATTACTGAAAAAACTAAAAAATCTACCTAATAAATAAAAATAATAAGTGTTAACATTAGAACTGTAAAAACTTAACAAATTAAGAGGTAATATTTGAGAAACAGCAAAGTTATACGAGACAGTTATAACTAGGGCTAACGGTATGTTGTTACTAGTATCACTTAATAGTTCGGATACTCTTACGTTAATTAACATTAATATAAATAAAAATAAGATTGAAACTGCTCCAACATAAACTAATAAGTAAGATAACCCTATAAAATTTATACCTAATACAAGCAAATAACATGCTATACTTAAAAATAAACCTATCAAAAATAATACTGATACTATAGGGTTTTTACTTATTATAACAAAAATTCCTGATAATACACAAATTAAAGAAATTATATCTAAAACTTTATCCCTATAACCATTACTAATTGTTTCACTTATAAGCAGTAAACTATTCATTATCTTAATATCATTCCTAATTCTGCCTCATTATACGATAGATAAAAAATAATATGTATGCTTTAACCTGAGGTCTATATGTTTAATTTTTAAATATCATTGCTATTAGCTTTTATTATAGTTATATATAATGTATCATATGAAAATTTATACCCTAGAAAGTGTTTACAAGCAAGCGAAGCAAGATAATGTATAAGACCTGACGCGAGGTGTTTTATTTTAGAAATTTTGTTTAAAGTCAATATATTAGTTAAAAATTATATTTATACTTACCCTACCCACCCTTGCACCCCAGTGGTATAAGCAAATTTGAGATATTATATGCAGCGTTAAAAATATTGTTTTGGATATATTTTTAATTGCTGAGACTTCGTCTATGCATCAGCATCAGCATCAGCATCAGCATCAGCATAATCATCAGCATAATCATCACAATTAAAAAGTGTGTACAAGACTTGAACTTGTAATCCTTGTGGCCGAAACACATCGCTTAGCCAATTAAGCTAACACACTTTAAACCTTTAGTTTTATTTGGCAGATATGTACGTTAAAAGCATTAACCACAAAGCCCTTAAAGTGAATTGAACACTTATCTAGATATTAACAGTATCTCGCTCTACCGTTGAGCTATAAAGGCTAGAATCAAATAGTAAACACAGAGAAATGTTATAAACAATGGACATTTATTTGTAATTAAACTTAGGGTGACTTCTAGTGACAGCAAAAAAAGTAAGTCGCTATTGTGTTTAAATGCCTTGCATGCTTTGCAAGCTTTGCAACACAAATAAAAGGATCAAAAAATAAAAGTCATAAAAAGTTCAGTGATATATTATACAACTAAAGCATAATAATAAGACATCAATAAGCCTGACGTATATAACATAATATTTTAATAAAATAAGATACCTATCAGGTCAAGAATACTCGGATTTGAACTGAGAATTTGAAGTTTGAAGCTTCCTATTTTACCATTAAACTATATTCTTTGAATGCAAATCAATGCAATATTATTAGTACTTATAGAGTTATAGTTTAATTTAGCCCTATGTAGAATTAAATCATTATGCCTTTAGGAAGAAAAGGACTCGAACCTTCGACAGCCGTAGCTATTGAGTTTACAGCTCAACCCGTCATACCAACAAACGGAACCTTCCTTGTGTTACAAAACAAGAATAATATTATATAATCTCAAGATTATATAATTTTACTCTTGTTTTGTAACAGGTGTATTATTAATATTCATTAATCCCGTGCAATTTCCACTACACGAACCATATTTCGACTTAACACCAATCAAAGTCACGCATACGAAGACCACATGCCTAAGTTTTTGGGCCTAATCGCCCATATTGAAAATAAACACTAGCCAAACTTATTGCACATACTTCTTTCAGCGCCTGACGAGTAGTTAGTACCTATCTGAGATTAAATTCACCGTGCCGTACTTATACACGATTACTAGTAATTCCTTTTTCACGCAGTCGAGTTACAGACTACAATCCATTGTTAGTGTATCTCCATTTTTGGGGGATTAGCTCAATTTCACAATTTCACATCCTTTTGTAAGGTTTATGTGGCACGTCTATAGCCCACAATATTTAGGCCATGATGACTTGTCTTAGTCCCTGTTATCTTATCCAATCTAGCGGGGAACAACTCTATATAAAAATAAAGTAAGGGTTTACGTTAATTAATGGAACTAACCAGAATCTCACGACATTAACTGTAGACAGCCGTGCAACGCTTGTAAATAGATTTTTCCTCCCTTCTTATTAAAAAAGGGAATAATAATCTAAATATTCAAATTGTGGTAAGGTTTTTTGCGGATTATCAAATTAAACAGTCGAGATAGGTAGGTCTTTTCAGACTTTCCCCCTCCAAGAACCGTGCATGCGAGTTTCCCCACACACGGCTCAAACAGAAATCTTAGTTATATCAACTTAGCAGCCATCGCCGCAAACATTCATAATCTTTTCTTAACATACAGTAAGATTAACACTTGTCAGATTCTGCCGATGATTAAGTCAGCCAATTTTCATTGAAGTTACATTGGAGATATTTATTAGGAATATTCTTTATTAATTATACTTTCTATTTCGTCCATACCTTCACTTTTTAAATGTTTATTTTCTTTTATAATGTCCGCTACTAAGCAAAAATTATGAAAACTTTTGGATTTGTAGCCAGTTAGTGTATGTTCATTAAAAAATGGAATAATACTATCTCTGATATCAGGAAAGCTAGTTACTTTAAAGTCTCCGGCTAAATTCCCCTTTCTTGTAGAAAAATTACCACAATTGAAAAAATTAACGAGACTTTTCAATAATTCCTTATCCCTAATATGCTGAGTGATGGTGAAGACCAACCTTACATATCCTTTGTGTACATTTTTTTTATAAATACCTTTATAAAAGTTACCTTCTGCTTCAGTAAAGCCCAAAACTCAATATGGGTTTAGACTCGTTTCCAAAGGGCTATATTTATATAATCTTTTACTAGGAACGATATTAGCAAAACTAGACTTGAGATTGTAAGATAAACCCTTATTTATAGAAGCTTTTATGGACACGACTTCCCGTAAACTGGCTTCAGTTAACGGTCCTTTTCCTAAAATATATATAACTTTTTTAAATAGTTCGAAATCATTTCTTTTGTCTGTTAACAAGTTATATTTATCAAAATGAGGTATTATATTTGTGATTATATCTTTAACGGAACTCACTTTGTACCTCATCATGTTCTTGCTATGTTTGTATATGTTTCCTACAGTAAAATATGCCAACATACCTTTCAGTATGTTTAAATCTTTGGTGTCTAAAGCAACCTCGAAGCTGACGCTAACTATGTATCCGATAGTACGATTAGTATTCTTACTAATTGAAATGGTTCAACAACCTTCTCCATCTATAATCCCTGATATGTACCAAGAATTTAAAACAGGGGAGAATTCTACATCTTTGTATTTTATTATGTTCATGTTTATTATCTTTTTAATTTTAATCTTTTATTATATATCTAATTTATTCTTACCCAATAGTAACTTTATCCTTACTAAAAACCTATTTCAATGAAGATTTATAGTAAGGCATTTGCTTTTTAATCTCTCCTATACCCTCTCATCGATACGATCATTTATTAAGTATAAATCGCCACCTTATTAATGCAAGTATTGCAAAATAAGGAGATAGTAGGGCTTACCGTGTTCAAATATTAATACATTATTTTAAAACTTAGGAGGAGAACTTTATTCCGATGGACTAACTGTTTCCCTAAAGACTAGCATGTCAGGTCTTTACAATCCATAATCGTAGCGTTACGAAACGTCATCATTCTCTTTGCTTTCGCTCTCCATATTTTACATCACACTAGCTCCTACACATACAATAACATATGTTATTATATATATATCGTTATTTAAAACAGGCTACATTGTCATTGTACCTTCACACTTTATATTACTAACCAGCGTGTACAAATAGTGTTGGCTTGAGAAAAAAGCCAGTGGAATCGCACCACATTATTAATATCCGCTTTTCACGTCGTGTCACATACTTCACTACTGGTTTCAGAAACGGTCTAATGATTTCAGTTCCAATGTTGCCAAATTACTCTTGAGGTGGAATGCTTACACTTTCATTTATAGAATAAACTATTATATGTCTAATCTATGACATTCATCATTTTCTGCTTTGACTATTGGGGTATCTAATCCTGTTCGCTACAAAAAGCCTTCGTCCTTCAACGTCAGTTATCACATAAGGAGATGCTTTCGCCTATACCTGTGCCATAGTATTTCTTCCAAAATAAGGTATGACAGAATTTCATCTCTACACCAGCAGTACTTTAAAACCCCCTCGTAAGTAACTCTAGTACATTAGTCCCATATTGCAGGCTTGATATACCGTCTAGGTACCCTTTAAACCTATTAAAGATGAATAACACTAGTCTTCTACGTATTACCGCGACTGCTGGCACGTAATTTGGTCAAGACACATAGGCAGACAATGTCATTATCATAATTCTACCTAGAATTTTATTCGACATAGTCGATATTGCATCAATTATTTAAACATTGATGCAATTAGCTATTGCTATACATTCCTCCAAGTTGCTGGTTCAGCCGTTAGGCTATTGACCAATATTCCTCACTGCTGTAATTCCCATCGTGGGCTTTGTTCAGGCCCACTGTGATCGATCAACCTCTCAGTTTCGACTGCGTGTATAAAGCTAGTTGGGCTTTTACCCTAACTACTACAACTACACGAGATACACACTTCTAAGAGCAAAACATAAGTTTCTTTATTATTATAAGGGATCTTTCTCCTTACTCCAAGGCGGTTGTGTTATCATATACTCACCTGTTCACCACTACTAGTTAATTGCTAAAACTAGTCGTTCGATTAGCATGTGTCAAGCATTTGGACAGCGTTCATTCAGAGCCATCATCAAACTCAACTAATATATTTATATGTTTCCTATGATGCTATACGAAGTATGGCTCCGCAGGCATTATCCTTTCATGTTAGTTAATAAAGTTATGTGTATGTAAAAATTATTAACTTTATAGTAATATACTATTGATATACTACTAATATAGTATTTTAACTATTAAATCAAATTACAAGACTCTACGCATTACTCCTGGTTTATAAAGTGAAACAGACACTATCTATAACTTAGCTACAAACAAAAACTGCTAATTTAACTGTTCTTCTTGGTAAACTACTACTTACGCCATAATACGCCTTTATTAGGTTAAAAATCCTTAACCCATCCACTCTGTTTAACGTTTAAGCTATTTCATATGCTTATTTACTAAGTAATGCTGAGGCTCAAGCTTAGCCATCGCAATGCTTATGTGCTCAGGTAGGTCTGGCGGAAATATATAAAACTATGCTTTGTTCTTTATGCTTTAAATTTATTGGATACGCATAAACTTGATATATGATGCCTGCGGAGCCATACTTCGTACTTCGTATAGCAACACATTATTTTCTTGTTTTGCTTACACATTTTAACACTAGCTATGATAACGATAAAAGTTTAATAAAGGTTTCAGCAAGTATGGGTAAAGGACTTGTTGATAAATATATAAGCGCTCTAAAGAAGGATGAAGAGGAGAAAAATAAAGTTAAGTATCTAGATAACAATTGAGTGAAATACTCCTTATGGTAAGCTACTTGAAAGGTTAACAATAAATTATACAGTGTTTTACTTAACGGTGTTTTTCTTCCAAATTAGGTTGTTGAAGCTTTAATCCCATAGATTTTATCTCTGTATGCTTTAAAGACATCTTTAGTTATACTAAAATTATAACCTTTAATAACCTCAGTCTTGTAACCGTTAGCTTGGGCAAGTTTTAATTGTTCACTAAAATATCAGCCCTCTCATTTACCTAAAAGTGTGTAAAACCATCTCTGTTTATAGTAGGTAGTAGACCTAGATAACCATCTAGGCGAGATTATACTCTACATAAAAAGAACCAAAAAAAAATTATCTCTTGACTTAAAGGTAACTTAAAGGTAACTTAAAGGTAACTTAAAGGTAACTTAAGGGTAACTTAAAGGTAACTTAAAGGTAGGGGGTATAGCCAATAAAAGAACAATCGAGTCCTGGTAAATCCTGTAGAGCCTCGTAAGGATACAATGAATTTACATCAGAGTAATACAAATTTCTACCAAGGGGTTTATATACCTCGGTTATACGTTATACGTTATACGTTATACGTTATACCACTGCAATAAGCTTTCTTGATGTTATGGTATAAACTGCGTGTGTTTATGTTAGATACGTTTTTATTGTAGTGAGACCTTAAAAATATATCAACAGCCGTACTAGATATAGTTAAACTATCAACCATGTTTACTATATAATCATTAAATATGTGTACATTAGCCTTATTTATTACTTGGTATAAAGATGGATCATGACCTGACAAATACTTTAAAGCTTCTGCTTTAAATGATGAATCATGGGCTTTAATCAATTAATAAATAAGGCTTTAGTCCTGTATATAATAAGTTTTCTTTACTACTAAATTTATGAGGAAAGAAACCTATAAGAGTCGTAACCTGATAGTGTATGGCTAAAGCACGTAAATTATTATTCAATAAAGCCAAACTATCACAGATAGTTACACTATATATAACTTTATTACCTCCAACCAATTTTACACCCTTACCTCTCTTGTTAGTAAGAAATATCTTACTTATCTTAAGTCTAACATTCTCATTTTATAAGACACTAATATTGTATTTAAAGCCTTTTTATTCGTGTGACACCTTTTCATTTTCTGCTAATATTTCATTATATTTATTTAAAATATTTAAGATATATACAATATAAAAGCAACCTAAGTTATCACAATATAAAAGCCACCTAAATTATCACAATAAAAAAAATTGTTTTATCATATTTCTGTCTAACAATTTAATTAATAAGTTTTAAAATTAACTGAATCAATGTAATAAGTAACAGGTTTATTTAGGTTTTCATTTGTTAGAAAACCTGCAACAAATACTTTAGACGAATCTTCTTTAGATATGTTTGTTTCTAAATCTATAACCCCTATATAGGGATTAGGTCTAAATTGATATTTATGACCAGGCTTAGTTATAGGATATAAGCTTATATCCTTTTTGTGTAGTATTGTTTTATTATCTTTAATAAATAATACAACGTTACCTGTCTTCCTGTGTATAACACCATTATCAACTAGATTGTTTCTAACACGTGTTATAACAACACCATGCAAAAGATATAATATTTTATCAATGGTAGATTCGTTTAACATCTTGTAAGCTAAAACATTAACAGTTGATTTTTTAGCTATATAATAGAATTTGTATGAGTTATCTAATGGTAAAATTTTATCGGGATCGTTAACAGATAGTAATACAGCTTTATCCTTAATACGATCCAATAAGTTAAGAGTAGTATTAGCTATATGTAAAGTAATTTCCTATATGTTATTATTATCTAAGGAAACTTTTAAAGGAGCAACTAAAGATCTTTCATCAATAAATATATACTGATTATGCTATTCGTTTTCTTGTATTCAGATATATTGTTATCTGAGACAAAATTAGACAAATCCACACTCAATACAAAGAATTATTGAATATCCTTTTGCCTAAAAGTAATTTCTATATAATTAACACCATGATAGGCTAAATTCTAGTCACCTAAGAGTTGTTGCACCCTAGTTATAACAATATTGTTTAGATCAATAATTACATTCTGGTTATTATAATAAAATGACCATTGGTTACTGCTGATGCTTGCTTGCTTGCTTGCTTGCTTGCTTGCTTGCTTGCTTGCTTGCTTGCTTGCTTGCTTGCTTGCTTGCTTGCTTGCTTGCGAAGCTAGCAAGCAACCGCAACACATACCATATTCGTTAAGCAGAGACCTAACTCTAACAGTTGCAATAAATCTAGTGTTCAAGGGTAAAATCATAATAACTTTTTGAGAAAATTCCTTAAAACTGTACATTACCCTAACATATATATTAACCGTAAAAGGTTTATTGAAACGGTGAGTATAATAAGAAGGTATAGGAGCTGTAAAAGGATCATAACAAGAGCTAGTTGAAGCATAAAATCTTTTGCTATAAGGGCAAGATAAACCCTTATAACTACTTAAAGCGAAACCGATACCCAAACCGGTACCGAGACCGATAGCGCATCCTTTCAGGAAAACAAGGGAGTGAGACATTGTTCCTGGTGTCTTAATATTAGTATTAGTTATCTTTAAGGTGTGATACTTTATAAATGTACGATGCAATGGTGCAAAGGTATGAGATAATTAATATAGTTACGCCTATAATGCTATATAACATAGCCTTAGGGTTAAGCCATCTAAATCTACCATGACTTAACCTAACTGGATACAAGTAAGCCGGTTCCTGTTATTGTTTATGAATCTAAATAAAGGCTAGGTTTAGGATTGCTGTTTCAGAGCTATACTATACTAGATTAAACTTTTATAAATTTAATGATATATAAGTAGTATACTGTTTATTTTCTGCTAAAGACCAACGTTCACACATTTACATATATTTACATAACATTTTAAAATTATCTGTAAACATATGCATAAACCAAATAAGCTTTGGACTTCCCTATGCTGTTTATTTAAAAACAGCACTAAACAATGTGTATCGCAGTAATATACTTTATACATGATGCATCATGTGGTTAATATTAAATAAAAACGTTATTTATATATGAGTAGAAACGCCTAAAGGCACGTAAACAGGCAATCAAATTTAAATAAAACTGCTTAAAATATTACATATGCATAACTAGATATAAGATTGTATAGATTATATCTGTAATCTTATAACTTATCTATAAAAACTCGTGTAGTAAATATACGAACAAATCTTGGTAAAATATATTTTGAAAATACATATATCATCATTATTAGCAATATAAAAGCAAAAGTTATTTGGTTTAAGAAATAAAAAGGTACTAATTGTGGCATGTAAATAAAAAACATTGTATGTTGGTGCTATCGTTTTTGATTTATGATTTATGCATCGCAACCTAATTATAGGTAAAAGGATAATGGAAGGTGAAAGCCTCAAACCACCAATCAATAGAAAACACATAATTAACGAAATTGTACCGTAAACAACCAAACATGAATACGGTTATGATTAAACACATTATTTACATTATATGACTATTGCCTAAATAGTATAAGTTTATTGTAACATATTATCAAAGCTAAGTGAACTTACCAATATTAAAAACGTAATAGCCAAAAGCAATATTTATATAGAAATAAGCATTAAACTTAGATTTTTTATGTTTAACACATAGCCTAAGATTTCTATTATAGATGTATTAGTAATAGATTAATTATTTATCGTTATTACTTATATCTGTATTTTTATTTTTCTTAGATTCCCTATAAGTTTTGTTATATAATCTTTTCTGAAGTCTGGCCTGGTATGTAGCTTCATACCTTTTACTATTAGCTCTCACTCTTTCTATGTTCAATTCACGGTATTCTTTTCTTTTTTCCTTAGGTACTGGTTTATTTTTTCGCCGTCCTTGCGGTCCTTGCGGTCCTTGTGGTCCTAGTGGTCCTTGGGGTCCTTGGGGTCCTTGGGGTCCTTGGGGTCCTTGGGGTCCTTGAGGTCCTTGGTTTTGTGGCCCCTTAGGATTCAGCACGTAATCTATCATCATTCTAGGGTCCATGAGCGTAAAATACGGTTTACCCATAAGTATAACATGCAAAACATTAAACAACAAAATAAACGACACAAAAAATAAAATACAACTCAGAGTAATACATATTAAGTACAAGTATTTATGTTCGAACTTTAAATCTTTGTTTATATGTTTTACGTGAAATCATAACGAAATAGAAAACAATAAACTATGTATGCCCAATAAAAATTGTAAAAGTAAAGTAAAAAACAAAGATTCAAAACAGATAATATTAAAACAAGAAATAGTAATAATGATAAGTAAGTTGAAAAGATAACTACGGCTTAGTTGGCTACAAATAGAATACGTATAAAAAGCTATAACATGTTTTAACTTGGTAAGATTGACTTTTTGTTTTACAATTATCAATTGTAAGTAATATATATACAGTGTTGACTGTATATATGTTAAGTTAGTAGCAAAAGCAGCAAAAATTATTCGGTGGATAAGCTCCATCGTGTTGTCTATTTTTCTGTTTCTGTTCATATTAATGTAAATCTAAGGCGTCTTTCACGTATGAAGACGATAACACCACTAACACTTGTGCTTGTATAAAAGCTATTCCTAGTTCTAAACCTGAAAACGCTATTATAAAAGCTAAAGGTATTAAACCTACAAAAAAAGAAACAAATCCTGAGGTCATAATATTATAAGCAAATCCGCTTAGAATATTAAGTAACATGTGTCCACTTAATATGTTTGCTGCTAACCTAAGTCCTAATGAAACATTTCTTGCTAGGTATGAAATAAACTCTATTAATACCAGTAAGGGTAATAAGCCTAAAGGACAACCTGAAGGTACAAATAAAGAAAAAAATCTTAAACTGTGTTTTTGAAATCCTAAGATAGTTGCTCCTAAAACCACAGTAAAACTTATAAAAAATGTTAAGATAAAGTGGGAGGTAGACGCAAAACTATAAGGTACCATACCTATAAGATTATTTATTAATATGAATGTAAATAGGGCGTAAATAAAAGGAAAATATGTTTGTCCTTTATTTGTATCTATTTGATTTATTACTATACTGTGTATAGTAGCATATATAGACTCTTGACTTATTGATCAGTTATTAGCTATTACTTTATTGTAATTAGTGGCTAAAAGATTTAAAGTTAAGACTAGAAATGCGGCAATTGTTAAGTAAAGTCCTATGTTAGTTAAAGAAATATGTAAATTAGCTAAGATGGGAGCATCTACACTTAACAGAATTCTTATTTCAAACTGATCTAAAGGGCTTGTTATTACAGAGTAAAGAAAATGTGACATAGTGAGTAAAACAAGATGGCATTAATTAAAAAACATAGTATATTCAGGATGCCATACTTCGTACTTCGTACTTCGTATAGCAACACATATGCGTATTCTCTTTGGTTGCTGAGACTTCGTCTATGCATCAAATATTTCATGGAAAAGGGAGCAGGCCTAATGGGTTGAATTACAAATAAGATAAAAGACAAAAAGAAAGATATCTAATACTAGATAAAGCAAAGGGCTCTGGATAGACCAAAAGCGATACACAAAGGGTCAAAAGGTGGAAAATAAAAAGTGTAATAAAAATAAGATTATTAGATAGATATATGCACTATCTATTGATGATAACCATATATTACACCTTCCTTAACACAACTAAAACAATTAAACTTTAAATCAGTTGTTATGTAAATGGACTATATCACCTTCATTTTATCTAACTAAAAGCTAACTCAGTACCTATTATTATGTGCTATTAGCTTGAGCGAACACTGCAGCAAACTTTGGCATATTATCCGATATGCTTGTACCTGTAGTGATAAAATTTATGTGGTTATACGCTTGGAGGACTTCGGTGGTAACATCATGCCTGCGGAGCCATACTTCGTACTCCGTATAGCAACACAAGATCCCGATATTAAAACTCCAAGTAACCCTAAAATAATACCTGAATTAACCACAGCAGATGTATGAGGGTTACTTAAATTTAAGCAAAGCTGAGGTAGGTTAGATGTAACACCATCCATATAAGTTGAACTCATAGACAAAATGGTTTTACATGGATAATACAAAAACTCAGCCTTTGTGTGTTTTAAATATTTACAAACATCTTTAATGTCTAAGACATCTAGAACCCCATTACTCATAACTCATATATATACCATTCAGTTACACTGAGTATCAGTTGGGGGCGAAGCAAGCAACAAAGGCTATACTAGCTTCATTTACTATATAAAAGCGAAACAATGGAGGACAATGTAATATATAAGACATTACAAAATAAATAAATATAATATAATAAATATGGGGTTGCTATACGAAGTATGGCATCACCCCCATAAAAAACAAGCGTATTCTGGTTTATAAGTAAAAAGCGTATAGGTAAAAGAGTATAAGTTACCCTGCAACATTTGCTCGTTTCGTATACATTAATAGTGATAGGGAAACCAAGGCAGACCAAGGAGACCAAGGGAGACCAAGGAGACCAAGGGAGACCAAGGGAGACCAAAGGGGGGAGAAACCCTAATTTTATTTTTATAACTGTAATCATAGCAAATATTATTAAAAAAAGTCTACTGTAATAGGTGCTTTGAAGGATACACCTAATGTACAATTGAGATTTATAATAAAAAGATATTACTCGATATGATTTCAAAGCTGTATAGTATACATGGTAGTAATATGATAAAAGCTATAACTAATGGTAGTAATATAGTTCAACAAAAAGACATAAGTTGATCATAACGTATTCTAGGAAATGAAGCTCTGGCCCATATGAAAACGAATATCATAACACAAGTTTTAAATCCTAATGTTAAACCATATATCATACCTTCTATTAACGGATCAGATAAAAAAGTTTCATAGCCAGAATTTATGATAGATATATATAAATAAAAGTCAATCTCTTTAATCAAATAAACAATGTATGCAAAATTAAACAAATAACCACCTAGAAATAATATACTTGTTAGTATACAAATAAGAACAATGCTAGCATATTCTGCTAGAAAAAAAAATACAAATATAACTGCAGCATGTTCTGTCATAAAACCGCTAACTAATTCGGATTCCATATGTAATGTGTATGAAAATTAAACTAATGGTTTAGTTTATTTATTGTTCACTTTAAACCTATATAGGTTTTTATAAACAAGGTCTGAACCTAAATATTTGATGCCTGCGGAGCCATACTTCGTATAGCAACTACTGTAACTTTAGATATATTTAAATGTTCGGCTAATTGAACGTTATTTTTAAAATTTTTAATTAAATTATCCTTTAAGTCATATATACCAACTCCGTACGGGTGTTTACTTAATCTATCACTTATTTTTTTCTTAGTTTCTTCATTATGTTGTTTATGCTTCGCAACAAACATAGGGTTCAACTCACCTGGTTTTACCGTACATAGGATGATTAGACTTATTGTGATACCTTTTTAACATTTTTAACTTAGCTTCGTCTGTATGTTTGTAACCTTCAAGACTTGTAGCTGTTCTCATAAAGTTATATAAATCATTAAAGGGATATTTTTTAATGTAACTTGTTTCTAAGTCTGTGAAAGCTTTGTTACTTATTATTTTACTATGATAAGTAAAGTATTCATATACACAAAAGTCAAACTTATCTAAACCATGCTTTGATATAGCACTTTGTAAAGCAGTATTAGATTTTTTATTTGCAAGATGTTCAATAAGTCTTAGATACAGATCTTTGGCACTACCTATGTACCGTTTATTATTTACAGTACTTATAAAACAGTATATACCTGCCTTTTTTCTTAACAATTCATTGTAAGAAAGAACTGTTTCATTGTGATTTAAATTATGAAAAACTTTTATGGGCATAGGAGTAGCTAAATTGTTTGTGGGTTGAGATAAACAAGCAGAAATAAGAGTAGAATAGCCTCTTCTATGTTCGATGTGAGGACTAAACCCCGTTTTACGTTTGTTATGTGTAGAGGCTATAGGTTTAAGACCAATACATTACTCTTACATTCACACGTAAGGTTGGACTATATCATATTAAACACATTGTAGTTATGTGTTTAATGATTGCGTGTAGTCTCTGAAGATCCTACTAGGATATGTTAATATCTTTTGGTTTCCTGCTGATTGCCCTATACGATATAAAGGTTTTCCAGCATACAGCAATCTTTTACGAGACCAAATCATATTGTTTATGTTAAATAGCCTCGGCTAAATCAAAAGGAGCTCTATTAGTTTCTGCTATAGACCCTATAAAAAATATTATAAATATAGGTAACAAGGGTACTATATATCAGATTGCTTTTTGTGCTTCTGTGATAACAGTTAAACTCAAGCTACCTGATAGCAATATTACAAGTAAGATAGCTGAGCTTAAAATTAGTTCATAACTAATTAATTGGGCTGTACTTCTTAACGATCCTAAAAATGCATACTTGGAATTAGCAGATCAACCTGCTAATAGTATACCGTAAGTGGATAAAGAAGAAACAGCCAAGATATAAAGTATTCCTAAATCAAAATCTGATATAGCTAGACCAGGACCATATGGTATAACAGAAAATCCTAATAAGGAAAAGATTAAAGTTATAATAGGTCCAATAAAAAAAAGAACTAGGTTTGCCTGTGTAGGAGAGACATATTCTTTTAACAAAAGTTTTAGGGCATCAGCAAAAGCTTGTAAAAGACCATAGTATCCAACTATATTAGGACCTAATCTTCTTTGCATACTAGCCATGGTTTTTCTTTCTGCAACTGTAACAAAGGCCACAGTTAGTAAGACTGGTATAGTTACTATTAAAACTTCTAGAATTGATATTAAGAGTGGGTAATATAACATGGTAATAGTAATAAAGCTTTTTATCCTTTCTTTAGAAATTATATATATACAGATATAAAAACTCTAAGAATAGATAAAATTAAAAATAAAATGAATATATGAGGCCTGCGGAGCCATACTTCGTCTATGCTAGACGAAGTCTCTGCATCAGCAACTCCATTTATATTTGGATACATTTACTACAATAGTAGTCTTAACAGAGATAAATGCACAAATTATTTATTATATGTATCTATGAGCTAATGTTACTTATGTATACAGTTATACATTAAGGTTTATTTTAGATGATTATAATAATTTTAAGATATATCTTTACCTGCTCCACTACTATTTTCCATATGTTTAAATAGTTCGTGTACATAATTTTCATGATTTTTATCTAATGCATTTCAAATATGAGGTTGTTCAATATTCGAAGTAGACTCAACACCTAAAGCCTTTAATATTTCTGGTTTATGCGGTATATCTACTTTACTTATGTGTTGTTGCAAAGCATGATAATCTATTAAACCATTATGTTTATTTATACTAAAGTATTCTTGGGCTGGTATATTTTGTCCTAAGGGGATGAAACCTCTGTAATTAGGAATACCATACTGGTCTAGAAGATTTGTGTAAGAATGGAATTCAAAAAACGCTATTTTGGCACCTTTCATTGCTATAACATATACAGCATAATCACCTTCTAGACCCATGCTATCCACAGTTTCAAGTATTGTATGATATAGTTGGTCTAGTATATTGTTGAAATTAGAATTTATTAGACTTTTTATCTCCACAAATAAATGAGGAGATAATTCTCCATTTTTATACTTTTCTACTGTAAAGTCAGGTTTTCTGTTTGATCCTTCCTGTATTTGCTCTGGCGTAACAATATACTTTTGTATAGGAAAATAATGATGTAACAATCCAGACGCAGCAGTGCCTGTTCTATGTTCATTTGTGTTTCCTTCGTATATTCTGTGAAGGGCTTTATTTATTGTATGTATGGATAAATATTTCATGTTATATGTTATATGGATGAGTTTTTACATCTAACTGTTTACGTAACAATTAACTGTTTACGTAACAATTAACTGTTTACGTAACAATTAAATGTAAAATTAAGAATAAAATGTATCTATTGCTACGTTTTCATCCATATTTTGTAAATATGAACTATTGTGTTAGCTTTAAAAATAGATGCACAAATTATTTATTATAAGTATTTATTTTTGTTAATAATATAATAAAAGTAAATGCTAAAAATATATAATAAAAGTAAATGCTAAAAATATATAATAAAAGTAAATGCTAAAAATTTATAATGAAAGTAAATGCTAAAAATTTATAATGAAAGTAAATGCTAAAAATTTATAAGCAATAACAACATAACACAATTAAAGTAAATGCTAAAAATTTATAAGCAATAACAACATAATACAATTAAACTAAAGGTTAAAGGTTATAAGCAATAAAAACGTAATAGCAAAAGATAAATTTAAGCTTTAAAGAAAAGTCTGGTAGAGTGACATTTAGAGATTAGAAAAATTTAAATTCTTATCTAAGACTTGAACTTAGATCCAAATATTAGGAATATTCTGCTCTACCATTGAGCTAATAAGAATATAATATTTTAAGATATATCGCTAACAATTAATTTGCTTTATAACCTAAAATATGTGTTGCGATTGCTTGCTGAGACGAAGTCTGACGAAGTCTGACGAAGTCTGACGAAGTCTGACGAAGTCTGACGAAGTCTGACGAAGTCTGTGCATCAAATATTAATTAATACTTATAAGGAATTAATAAAGGATAACGCTATACATAGTAGCTTTATTATTTTGGGCTATTTTAAAATGACATAGAAAAAGATATGTTAAATATAATTAAAATAGGTTTTATTCGTTTCTATTTACTTCTCTAATAGGATCATTAAAATATGAGGGATACGGAGGAATTGAACCCCTGAAATATGATCTGCAATCAAACTGTACTACCTTGTACCACATATCCCTATAATAATATACTTAATGTTTATTATTTAATTAAATGTAGACCTTGGTTTTGCAAAACTAAGTATGATTTATAAATTCTTTATGAACACAGTTATAGACCTATACATAAAATTTTATGTGTATATTTAAGGTGATGCACAGACTTCGTCAGACTTCGTCAGACTTCGTCTCAGCAATAGCAGTTTAAATTAAAAGAGCAACAGCTATTTATAGGTATATCTTGTAATGCTGGTATATATGTAGCGCATAAGCATAATCATAAGCATAATCATAAGCATAGTAATAAGCATAATCATAAGCATTACCCATAAAGCCTTCAGGGTGATCCGTACACCCATGCTGAAATTAGTTATTACTAATTTTAATTATACTTATATATTATTAAAACACGCACTACATGTAGTGTATAGGAAAAACTTAAGTACGTCTAACATATGGAAAACTTAAGTACGTTTAACATATAGGAAAACTTAGGTACATTTAGTATCTAGGAGTAATTAAAGTACTGTGGGTTATAACACTAACATAAGTTTGTATACAGCTTTACCATTAAGCTATATAGGCTGTACTACATAAAAACAACTATTATATACTTTATATTGAAACCATTGAAACCATTGAAACCATTGAAACCATTGAAACCATTGAAACCATTGAAACCATTGAAACTATTGAAACGTGAGGCTGTAATCTATAAAAATGATTACAAGCTAATAATCTAAATTCCTATCTAAGACTCGAACTTAGATCCAAATATTAGAAGTATTCTGCTCTACCATTGAGCTAATAAGAATGGCTTAACGTGTAAATATGTCTAATACATAAAATTTAACTATAAAAGCACAAAAGCTTTTTCTATATAAATAGTATTAATAACATAGAATACTCGCTAAATGACTCAGCGTTAATAAAAACTTGTTTTTTAGTTTTGATGGTTATATCTTATTTTATAACCGTAATATAAGGCTATACATTATTTTATAACTACATTTTATAACTATACTTTATTTTATAGCTCTACTTCATTTTATAGCTATATTTTTTAGCTAAACCTTATAGCAAATAGACATTTTTACAATTAAGCATAAAAAAGTTAATATCGTAATATCAGTAAATTACTGAATTTAATAATTACCCTAATAAAAAAAAACAAATGTATACTGTTTATTGTTCTTGTAATCAAGAAACAAATTTTTCTATGGAAACTGATTCTATTACAATAGGCATTGAACTGTGGAGGATACCGCAAATTTCCGAACACTGCATATATACCACTAATTAACCCATATTATGGTTTAAAAGGGTACTTTTCCCTAAGCATAAATAGTAATATTTATACCCATTTAACAAAGAACATTACATATATAAGCGCTTCTTCTGCATCTTTTCAGAAGGGGTCTGACTATATCTTAAGCTTGCGCCAACCCACATTTAGTCGATGAACTGCACACCTCTTTACGTATAATAAATTTAAAAGGTGCTTGGCTGCGGATTACCCATTTATTAATTTATTAATTACTTAATTACTTAATTAATTACTTAATTACTTAATTACTTAATTACTTAATTACTTAATTAAGTAATAATTAAGTAATCAATTTCGATATTACCATACCACGTGTCATTACCTGTGCCACCAAAATATTACTACTCTGGCTTGGTTGAAACTGCTTTAGGGGTTTCCCGTCAATTTGAGGATTTTAAGCCAAAGGTTCACTTTGACTACGGCCTGAGACCGTAAAAAGTTCCTTCTCTATTAACCATAACAGAAACTTGATTCAATCGACCTGGATACGCATCACACTTTATACCTAAAGCGGGACACGCTAGAGAATGTATAACATCGGCACCTGTAACAATAAATCTAACATGAGTTAGTTCTGGGATAATAAGTCTGTTATCTACTTCTAACATTCTTAAAGCACCATCTTCTAAATCAGATTCAGGTATTAAGTATGAGTCAAATTCGATAAACTCATCATCATTATTTAAAAAGTCAGGATATTGATAACTTCAGTATCATTGGTGTCCCTCGGCTAACACGGCCATAGCCGGGTCACTTACTTCGTCCATTAAATATAATAACTTAAAGGATGGAAAAGCTATTAAGATTAATATTAAAGCAGGTGTGATAGTTCAAATTAACTCAATCAATGTACCATGACTTAAATATTTATGTGAAATTGGTGCTTCTGTATTTGTATAGTTTTTAACTATCGATATTAGTAATCATCCCACTCCAAATAATATTATAACTAAATAAAACAAAATGTTATCATGTAGTTCTACTAAACCTTCCATTTGTGGTGTTGCACTATCCTGAAAATATATTCCTCAAGGTCTAGGTGCATCACAGGCTAAAGGTTTAAGAGTAAAAATGCTTAGATCTACACACGTAAATATTAAAGTTAAACCTGATACTATAATAAATATATTTATAAATATAAATATAAAATCAATAAATACAGGTGAAAAAGCAATACGTTGAGGTTGTTGTGGCTGAGGTTGTTCTGGTTGTGGCTGAGGTTGTTCTGGTTGTGGTTGTGGTTGTGGCTGTTCTGGTTGTGGTCCTGTATCACCTTGCTCTAGAGTAATTAATAATATAGCTGTTTTATCGGGTTGGACGCCATAGGTTTGTATAGAACCATCGGGCATGTTTACATGGATAATACCATCGGGGAAAAGATTTTCTATATGATCTTGTGTTTCACGATCATAGGGTGAGTCGTCAGGAGAGGCTAACTTGTCAAGAGAGAGTGAGTTGTCAGGAGAGGGTGAGCTTTCAGGAAAGGATAGTAGTGATGCTTGGACCAGATGGTATGGATAATTTGCTGCAGCTATTTTGTTTTCTGTACTAGCTATCTCTGTTAAACTATTTTCAAGTAAACTAATTAAAGGAACTATAACTAAAAAATGTGCAAAATAAATAACTGTACATATTTGTCCAAACTCTATAAAAGGAGACTCAACATGTTTAGCTCCTAATTCCATTAAAATTAAAAAGTTACCTACAAATATGAAAAATGCTGCTTTACTTAAGGGTTTGAACTGTGTACCCCTTGACCTAGAAAGATCAGTGAAAGGCATAACTAGTAAAATTAATATAGCAGAAAACATAGCAATAACACCTAATAATTTATTAGGTATAGATCTAAGTATAGCATAGAATGGTAAAAGATCAAAAAATTAACATGTATATAACCATTGTGAATTTGAGGTTTAACAATGGTTATAATACAATAGACAGGCTTATAAACCCAATTTATATAACATTTCTTTTATAAAATATGGAGCCACTAGTAACCTTAGATCCTCCGTGGATTATTTGAATATGTAAATACGGGGTTTATTGTCCCTATTGTAATGTATAGAACACTTGAGCTTAAATTTATCTTGTAACGTAAACATAAGTTTATCTACGTGTTCGTTAGTAAATGCATAAACACTAATATGTAAACCGTTCCCATGACGACTTCCATCGTCCATTATTCAGAAAGCTAGTCCTCTAGAGGTTAAAGCTTCATAAATAAATTCTGGTACTTTTTTTACCTTAAATAGATAAAACATTTCTCTATATACATTAAAACAAGGGAGTTGCATAGTTGTGAAAGATATAGCACTATATGTTTTTTTAGTCCTATTGTCCTTAACTGTTCTAGACTGGGGGATATAATCACTGATGCCTGCGGAGCCATACTTCGTATAGCAACACATAAAGGCTTAAAGAAATTATAAACATAATTAAAATATTCTTTATGTGTTACGGAAGTCTGAGCATACACCAACCTAGAATTACCAGAAAAAGATCTTTTTACTATGTGACCATCACCGAGCATAATACCCACTAATATATCTTTAATGTCCTCAGGTATAGTTATAGCAGCTCTATCAGTTCAAGATAAACGCGCAATACCTTTTCTAGACCGAGTTAGGTATAATAATATACCTGCTTCTAAAGCGATAATAGGTATACGATCGTGTTAAAAATATAAATATATTTGTATACGTTATATCACTACAACGATTGGACTATATCTTGATTATATAAATTATCATAAATAATCTCTATAAGTTTTGCGTTTAGTCTCTGAAGACCCCTAAAAAGTGTAAATTTAATAGGTTTCCTGCTGATTGTCTAGATATACTTAGGTATATGAGAGTTTCCAGCATTTGGCAAAATTAAGTGACATCTTTTTTATCACTCGGGTACTATAGCGGGAGGAGTTTGCATTGGATTAGCCATTACATAATTTTCACTATCACCTAAAAGGTTTGGCATAAAAAATACAAACAAAGATAACACTAAGATAAATATAAATATAGTAATTAAATCTTTAAATATAAAGTAAGGGGCAAATGGTAATCTATCATAATTACCTGAAACACCCAAAGGATTACCTGAACCTGCGCTGTCGTGCAGTGCTATTAAATGCATTAAAGCTAAAGCAGCTAATACAAAAGGTAAAACAAAATGTAATGCAAAAAATCTATTTAATGTGGCGTTATTAACTGAGCAAAATTGTTGATAGCCCCGTATTTCTTTTTTTTATACCTTATCACTTGTTGTTGCAATAATATATAGAATAAAGAATAAACTCTCGCTATACTCAATATATTTATATATTGTTCGGACTATATCATAATCTTATCTAATTTAGTATATTTTTGGTATATTTATTTTTTCAGCATATCTAAAATTAATACGAAGCTTCTTAATTCAAAGTAAATATTGGAGTTTTTTATTACCCAATAATTTTACAGGTGCTTTATCTATAAATTTAATGATATTTTCTATGGACCTAACACCTGTAACTTTCAACCTAGAGTTATTAGTTTTGTCTATATAAATGTTAGGTGTTAAAGATAAGTATTTGCGAATGGCTGATATTAGTATATTACCGTTAGTTTGACTAATCTCAAAACTGGCTACAAAATAATCATTATCCTTACTTAGTTTATAAACACTAAAACAACCTTCAGCTTCAATAAATCCAACTAATCATGCTGAAAAATAAGGTGCACTTAATATAGATTCAATAGAGTTTAAAGGTTCAGTAGGACGAGTATAGTTAGCTATATCATTATGCAACACTATATTAGATAAAAGTACAATTTTTAACCTAAGGTAGTGATATTGCTTATTGGAAAAAAGAGGGTATTTATCAAATATAGGCAATACAAAATTTATCAAATGGTCTTTTTTTCTTACTCTTAAATATACCATTTTTATTCCTTTTCTTTCCCTGAACCCTACAACACCTACACCCAGTAGATTTTTTATTTTATATATAAGTTGTACATCTTTCATGCTCAATTCTATACCCACTTCACATTGAAAATATTTTCCTTTTTTTGATACAGTGAAAAATCCATCACCTTCAAATAAACCAACAATATACGCATAACTAAGATTTTTTGCGTTTAGTCTCTGAGAAGCTTCGACAGTTGATATATGTCTAACCCCTGCTGGTTGTCCCCATGCTTTTGGCTTTTTCACGAAAATGTAAACACAGTCGTATCCAAAAACCGAGATAGGGGATATTCTAGCATTAAGCAAAATTTGCTGAGCAACATCACTGTTACTAGGCTCTTCAATTAATAATTGACTCAAGCCACCCCAGAGAAATTCAACTATATCTTGTCCAACTCAAGGTATGGCACTCATAAGGCTAGTTATAACTGTTGCGCCTCATAAAGACATTTGCCCGTATGGCAATACATACTAACTTATTTGTTATTATATTGATTACTAATAACAAACAAAATAACTTTATTTTTTTTCGTATATTTTGTTAATCAAGCTGTGACTAAAAAGTTTCGCCTGTGCATTAAGCGGCATTTCAGCCACCCATTAGTGATCCAGTCTGTCGCGATTATCTAGATAACCGACGATCTTTAATATAAATATACTATTTATAATTTTTGATCGTTTTCACTAACATCGCCAAAGAAATGATTAAACTTCTTCAATATTCCTATCGGATTATTCTACTTATTCTCTATTTTTTTCTAGAAATTGCATAGAGATTTTTAACTAGTAGGACTATGATCTAATTGAAAATTTAGATTACTATTTATTAATAAACTCAACAATATAACGTTTTTTTAAGATTTTTTTATCTGTAGCTAAAGCTCTTGTAACTGTTTTTTCATCACAATTAACAGCATTTGCCGTAGCCAAGATGCTGGGGTATTGCCCATACACTGTACGGTCTAAGTTATAAAGCCTAATGGGCTTAGATTTTTTTTTCATATTTAATATAGCTTGTTCAGAAATAAACGGCTTAGGTCTATCAAGTGTTTTGGCTTTAATGATTTCTATTGTTTCTGCTGACAGTTTTTTACCTCTGTTCAAGTTACCTATTTGCAGACGACGTTCCTGACTATAATTGATTTTCATTTTTAATCTGTCCATTTCAGTATGCTTATAACCAAAGGTAGATCCAGCTTCGGTCAATATATTATAGTTAGGCAATAGGTGTTTTAAATAAAAATCCTCTCTGTTTATTAGCTTTTTATTATTTTCTTTAGTAACTACTTCGGGAAAAAGTTCTAAAACTAGAAACGCAAAGCTAGGTAATTTATATTTTTTAACCGCATATTTTACTACTTTGCTACCTCTAAAATATAGCAAATGATTTGAAAATCTTGAATATAGCCTGTCTGTTGAAGCAGATCCAATATAGTAATCTAATGTTACTTTGTTTAAAATTAGATAAATACCACTAAGCCCTCTAGTTTCTGATAATATTGTTTTTCTTGTTATATCCAAGTCTATATCTTCGTACGAAAATACAGGGTCTAACATTTTTTCTTTCAAAAAATCATCTAATCTTTTGGAGTTGTGATTATTTCTGTTACTAGATAAAGAAGAGCTACATCTTTTTTGTATTAACACGAATTTATTTTTTTTAATAGTATTGTGTAACTTTTTTCAGTAAGATCATTTTGGGCTACGTTTATAACCCAGAAAGGCTGTCTAAGTTTCAACTAACTATATCTATATAACATCTGTATAGCGTTCCTGTACTTTATCAATATATTAGTCCCCAATATTAGCCTATATCTTTATAATATATATCAATTAAAGCCTTGTGTAATATTTATAAAATTAGAAACTTCCGACTGTACATTAGATATCGTTTCAGATACCCACTTGTGACCCAGTCTGTAGCGATTTTGTATTAAACCGACGGTCTTTACTTAGATGTAAAGTATTTAACCGTTTTCACAAGTGTTGCCAGATAATAAGATAATATACTATCCTATAGCCCTGTCAGGCTATACTACTCAAACCCTTGTATAATCTAGACATGGGCAGTGTATTTTTAAATACATATTACATACACTATGCTATAAAGCAGGACTTTGATTTTTAATTTCATGTTTAATTAAATCGCATAACCAATAAATTTATATTTCATTTCTTTAATAATATAAGGTTTAACTATTGTAACTAAGCTAGGCATAGATTGTTTTCAAATACTAATTTTTCACTGATTAATTGTTCCTGTTTTCACAACTGTACATTTAAGATTAAATTTTTTACTTAATATTTCACATAACATATCACACTCTTCATATGTAAAACTATTAGTTGCTAATGAAATCCCTTGTTTAATTTGTCTAGAACCATCTTGCATTATTCAATGAGCTAGACCTATAGGTGTCAGATATTGACCTATCCAGCTAGGAATTCTTTTCACAGTAACACCATTAGAATTACAATAAAAAGAGTCGTATATTGAAACAAAAGATGTAAAAGTAAATAAACTTAACCTGTAATTAAACCTTGTGGCAGTTTTATCGACTCTTTTGTCTGTAATTGCTTCTGATTTTTTCACTAAAATAGGTGTCACGTTTGAGCAATAACCTAATTCGTTAAATAATAACGTAACATGATGAATATATGCAGCATTACTAATTGCTTGTTCTATGTTAAACCTTATACTTGTAGAAATTTGACCTTTAATTTTATCAGCTCACCAGTCCCCTAAAAGGCCACATATCAATATAGATAAAACATCTTTATTATGGGGACCTACCCTATACAGGGCTTTAGTTCTAGCTTTGCTAAAATGAGATATATTAATACTATCTTGCTTAAGAAAAATATTATGCGTGTTTAATTTATTAGCATGATAAATTAACATTCAATTTGGCCACATATTTTTAATAGCCATCATTAAAATAAATATAACTGTACCTATTGTTCAAACTAATGTTCTAGGAGCTTTATACGACCCGTAGTATAGTCCTCTACCTATGTGTAGATAAACTATAAAAAAGAATGCAGATGCAGTATTTGAATGTAAATATCTTATGAATCATCCATTGTTAACGTCACGCATAATATGTTCTACTGAGTTAAATGCTTCTAAAACATTAGCATTATAATGCATTGCTAGAGTTACCCCTGTAACTATTTGTATAACTAAACAAAAAGCTAACAAAGAACCAAAATTTCACAAGAAACTTATATTGGATGGTTGTGGGGAGTCTATTATGTATGAATTAACCAATTTTAGCAAAGGATGACTTTTGAATACTCTCATTTTAATTATATATATGTGTTGTAACCTTATTTTTAGAAGTAAATTTAACCGGAAAGCAATCCTGGTTTTCTCTTGCGCTCTTTATTTTTTTCTATACAATAGAAAAAACAAAGAAGCATAATCATCAGCATAATCATCAGCATAATCATCAGCATAATCATCAGCATGAGCATGAGCATGAGCACCGGTATCTATCTATGTATAGAAATACAGATGCTTTTATAAGTAAAGCTAAAGTTCTAATGTTTGTGTTTTACACAAACTCTATAGGTATTTATTAATTTATAAATAACATGATTTAAATAAAATAACATGATCTAAGTAAAATAAATCACATATCGATTATAGATAGTAAATGTAAATCTTTTATTGTTGTTTTTTTCCTGAAGCCTGCGGAGCCTGCGGAGCCTGCGGAGCCTGCGGAGCCATACTTCGTACTTCGTACTTCGTACTTCGTACTTCGTACTTCGTACTTCGTACTTCGTACTTCGTATAGCAACACAAAAAACAAGTTTTTCTATAGAAATATATTATAGAAGTAAAGGCATCACTGAGTAAAACATTAATTTTAGAGTTTCTTGTTGCTATTATATATGCTTATCTATCTTTAAACAAACTTTATTTCAATTTATGTTATCATATGGGTTATTTATCCCTTATCTCTGCCTTTCACAAGACAGTTCAGACTATTTCATCATTTTTAATTGCTTTTTATACAGAGGGCGACGCGATATTTGTAATAAAAAGGTATAACACATTTGTGTTATATCAAAGTGATTTTTTACGCTTTTTAATGAATAAGGTTACTTATATAAGCTAAGGGATTTTAGATAAGTAAAATTAAGTGTAGATGCCTGCGGAGCCATACTTCGTATAGCAACACATAAACTTGTGTATGATTATTACATAATTATGTCATAAAATTATAAATACAACTATACATAATCGTAAACATAATGAATTATATAAAATAAATATCTAACTACTACTTACTCAACCTTTTAGACCAAAAGATCCGATACGTTTCTTAGATTTTAGCTTAGTGTGTTGTAGATTAGATTTTGCATAACCTCTTAAAAGAACTGTAGATAAGCCTTTATAAGAAGAGTCCATATTTTTTATATTACCTTTATACCTAAGTTTAAAAACAGATCTGGCAGCAGTATTACGTCTAGTTAACCTACCTGCTACTTCTAATCTTATACCGCTTACATATTTGTGTTTTATAAAACTTAATATAGTGTTTGTGAGATATAAAGGATAATGAAAAAACATTAAATTTTGAGGCATGCATGTTTTATAATCCTTTAATTTGGGTAAAGAATCATAACAATCTACTTTTAACAATAAAAGCTCTAAATCATCATTGTCTTGCAACTGTGCTTTATTGTTAAATTGTATGGCTAAAGAATCAGATGTAAGGTCCTGAACTTTAAAATTTTGTAATTTTCTTTTTCTATTGTAAATCTCGTCATATACAGCTATTCTATCCATAAGTGGCAGTTTAAACATTAATAAAGAAGTTGTTAATACTCTTAATAATCTATTATTCCTATTCCTTATTTTTGTAACTAAAGTTTCTGAAAAAATGTAACTATTAAGGTATAAATATTTTAAATCTACAAGATTAAATTCGATTTTCTTATTGTAAACTTTTTTTGCTAGCCTGGTTAAAGGTAACAAGTATCTATCATTAAATTTAGATTTGTTAAATAATAATATTTGTCTAAAATAAATTGAGAAGATTTCTCTACGTAAAGACTTAGTAACATAATCTTTTAAAAATCTTAGCTCATAACCCTTAAACATGTTACCACCTCTTTTGTGTTTTATGTTAAGCATTTTTAAAACCATGTTTTTATGTTTTCTCACCTTTGATCTTATATTTATGCTTTTTTTCCTTAATACCTTTATTTTCAAATTAGAGGGTCAAGGCCCATAAGTTTCAATCAATTCTTTCTTTGTCCTCTTAGGTAGAAGGTTATCTATTTGATCTATTGAAGCTATTCTATTTATTTTGTTGAGATAATATTTTTTTTGTCTATTATAAATATATATAGTAATAATCACTTTATCGTTTGTATGTTTTACTTCTGGTCTGCTAACTAGTATTCTATTAGTTGACAACCTTCTAACTCATAAACGTAAACGGCGTGATTTTACTTTTTTTTCTAACTTACGACTATACAGGTTGAAATAACTTTTTACAAGCTTAAGTATAACGTGATCAGCCGTAGGTAGTAACTTAGTTGTATTTTGGTTGTAACAATATATACTGTTGAATCATTCTTTGTTTGCAGGTGGATAATGTTTAGGTTTACTTACAAAATTTTTGTTATTTTCTGCCACCTTTGTTTTAGATATATCATATTTTTTTAGTTTTATGTTAAATACATTTAACATAAGGGCAGTATTGTTATGTTTTACGTTTTCTTGCTGAGACGAAGTCTGTGCTTGCATTTTGTGTATATTTAAGTAGGACTCCATTAGTTATGTTACATATGTCATTAGAAACTGTTCCAGGCTTAACTTTTAAGTTTTTTTCTGTTTCCGTTGTGTTTATGATTTTTTTTGCTTTATTTTTATAAAAGTAAACAAATTGTAAATCTAAGAAATAAGAGGTTAAGTCGTTTTCATTAATTTTTATTAAAATTAATCATTATACAGGCATATATTGTAATGTTATAATGAGCTCATGCTTGCACAGACTTCGTCTCAGCAAGCAATCGTAACACATAAAAAGTACTTACATTGATATATGCCCAATAGAATATAAAAAGCTTTTAAAAATGCCGAGCATAGATGGAAGGATATTGCTAGCAATGCTCACCCTCTAGTCGTTGAACGTTCTTATCAGGTATATTTTTTTACTATTATAAAGCTCTAATAAGGTTCGCTTCAAATACACTTATATTTATAATAAGTCTTTCTTGAAATTTGCTCAGGGTTTCCAGTGTTCACTAAACACTGGTGGACTAACATTAATCCCGATTATCCACCTTTGCAAGGTGGTTTGTGTAAAATATGCCGATACTTATGCCGATACTGTAGTACTAATACAGTGTATTAACTGTTAGTTTATTTTGTAAAACTTTTACAATAATCAACAAGATATAACACATACAATAAAAAATGAGATGCACGTGACCTTAATTAGTATTTTATAGCTAAACTTTTGGTATTTTATCTATAACATACTTTTCAAAGTGTAACATGTATAAGTTAATAACGCAAGATATGAGCAAATACTTAAGCAGTTATATAAATAAGTAAGTACGTATATATAATATATTATATATGCTTACTATGCAGTTTAAATAACGAGTCCGGATCCATATAACATAAAATAACATAACATTACATAACAAAACATGACATTACATTACATTACACGTAAGCATAAACAATGCGAATAATTACAATGTTCTATATAACAAGACACGAAAGTGCTATAATACCTTAAATACTATACAAATTGTCAACAGTTGTTATGTAATTACAAATTAACAAAACTGAAATTTTAGCCTATATAGCTAAAATTTAATTATATATATTTCTTTTACAATATAAGTTAAACCAGTTGTATTTATTATTCAAAATAGGATCACTTCTGCTTTCAAGTAATCATAGTAGTATATAGATACATACAGTAAACCTACTAAATATGTTGTTATTATTCTATATGAAAAAAATCAAAAAAAAAAGATTGTACAGTTTCAACAGGAACACCTGTATGAACGGAAGGATCCCAATCATAATTAGGCATACATAAAATAGGAGAATCCAAATAAAGATGTAAACAATTAAAAGCTATAAAATAAGAAAATAACTTAACAAATAAACAAAGGATAGGATAGCGAGAAGAGAAAATAGAAAGTCTAATAGAACAAAATAGATAGTTTAATAGAACAAAATAGATAGTATATTGTGATTTGCTAGTCACACTGTTTTAAGATATCCTATAACTAATTAAAATATTGTATAAGTTAGGCAAAGATATAGCTTATCTAATCTATAATTAAACAATACGTAGTTATACATGTCTAACAATTAGATTATCTTTACCTCTGGTATTTATTAAACCTTTGGTATCAAAATACCCCTGATTATATACACCTTGCGCATGGTCAAAATGTAAAAGATATTTTGGTACTTGTGCAGGTGTGTCAATACTTATTTGTGCGGTTTTTATGGCGTTAAGTACAGCGTTTCTTTCTGCAATTTTACACTCAAAGATCTTTGTTATTATCTGGTCCTTCATGCATCCAAGCCTATAGGTCTCAAGACCAAATTCGTTTAAACGATTTTCGCCCAATGTTAAGACCTCACTAAGTTTAACACGTGTACTTATAATTTTTTCTTTAAAAAGAGGACTCATAAGGCTTTCTAATATAGGTAAGAGACGGTGAAAAGCTGGATGAACGCTTAGCGGATCATCCCTACATTGTTTTGAATATTTTCGATAGCTTATATTTGCGTCTCAAGCGTACTTGTCTCCTTTTTGTATGCATATTTGTTTAACTTTAGCTAACATATCACATGCCGGTTTAATTATAAATTGAGGCTCACCATGAAAACTTGACTTGAAGTCCTCTACAATAGCTAAGGAATGTACACAGTGTTGGTACCTTGTGATCTCATTTAAGTCGTTTCCACCCACTTGCGCATATGGAAAGGCATTTAAAGTGTACATAAACCAGGTGACTGAGCTGGCAGTATGTTTATGCATCATGGGTTTATGATAATTCTCTGCATTGAGCCTTAAGTCGCCTTTTATGTGATTTAGACCATTTCACACAGCTTCAAAACCATGGTATGGGACAAAATCTCTAAAGTACCTGTTTAACTGGTCACCTCAATATAATACTACTCACCCATCAGTTCAGCTATTATTTGTACCTTTACCAAGTGCCTTCCTATAATGATCAGCCGCAGCCTCAGTAGATAAGCTTTCACAATCCTCCTGTACCTTTTTTACAGCAGGGTGCACGTTTTCATTAACAGAAATCTCTTGTTTTTTTTTCTCCAGCATATCATATTCTTGTTGTGTTACGTTTGCTTCTTCGCCCGTAGGACCTACAAGAACAACACCTGTGAGTGCAGGTCCTATATTATTAATGCTATGCACATTTGCACTCCTAGGTGTTGTGTATATTATACTAGATAAACCATATCTAGTTAAAATAGGGTAGTGTTTTATAATAGGAAGTATTATAAGCAATATTAATGAAAACGCTTCTATGTTATCAAACCCTGTACCTATGAAAATAAAATATTTGAGATATAAAGATTTAATTAAGAACCCTAGAGCTGACAATACAATAATTAGAAGTGCCCTGTTTCTATTAAAAGTAATGGCGCATCACTCATTGTTTAAACTAAAATCTAATAAGCCATATGATAACATATTATAGGGAGTACAAAATTTTGATAAAGTAACTATATTTAAGGTTAATCTAGTGATATATGCTATAGGAAATCAAGTTGAATAAACTAAATAAATGGTAAAACATAAAGATTTAATGCTTAAATTAGCACTCATGTGCATGTGTCACTCATTAAATATATAACCTCTTATAATACAAGATATTATTAGCATTATAAAAAATGTTCTAATAAAAGCTTTAAAATTAAACAACAAGGCCGAGATGAAACTTACAATAAAGCCATATCTTGTCTTGTTAATTACATCTTTACTTTTACATATTAAATACGTAGTAAAGATGTTAGAAACTAGAGTAAATATAGCGGTTAGTCACTGCGCTAAAGTTAAATTTGCTAAAACACAGTTTAATTTATACAAAAGCACATATATACATCAAAATGTATAGGATAAAAAATACTAGGTATAAATAATGCCAATAGTATATAAAGTACTATTAGGAAAAGCACATTAAATGAACAAAGTAAATAGGTATAAATAAACATAGAAAAAAATAATAATAAAACAATAAGGAAGCACAATACTAGAAAATTGTAAAACAAATGTAAACAATAAAAAGGCTCTAGATAAACCTAAGAAAAGACGTATCCGGCCTATAAAAGAAAGTAGTAATACAAGGGTAAATAGAGGTAATGCCACAAACGAACCGTTGCCCCTCTCTATATAGTGCTGAGATTATGGAATCCTATGAGGTTGGGAAATCCAAACCAATAAAAGCCTTCTTATTTGTAAATACTAGGTATACCTTTAAAAGTTATCAGAGAGATTTCTATGATTTAAGTCAACAAAAAAGGGCTACAATGCCTAACTTAATACACTCTTTAGATGCAACAACTATAGCAATATTATATAGTAATTTTAAGAACGTAGGTCCTTTGTATACTGTACATGATTGTTTTGGAGTAACAGCTAACAATGTACCAAGACTAATTTTAAAATTAAAATTGGTTTATATACAGCTATATTCTTCAACAGGTTATTTAAAAAAGTTCGATACTTTTGTTAAAACAACTATAAATGAAACTTGTGGCGATGACATATACAAAATAGGGGAGGGTTTCATTAATATCCCGTCAAAGAGTTACAAAATAGCCTCGTACATCGGTGAGGTACCATTACCATCGAAGAATTACAAAAAAGTTCCTATGCCCAACATAAATTCTATATTAGATAAAAGTATAGATGTGGATTGTGTAAAAAGATCAGCTAACATCATAGTATAAAACATCCTACTTTTATTTTTAGGGTAGTTTACGTTTACGTTTACGTTTACGTTTACACCGGTAGAATACCACCTTACATTACCTAAATTCATATGAATATTATTAAAACTAAATTTACTCCTATCCAACTTAATTAAATAATTGTGAGTTATGGAATTATAAGTATGAAACCTATTATGATTATCAAGGTTTTCACGCTAATCCCTATCTAAAAGAGAGAGAAAATTACTAGCTGAATTAGGTTCACCTCTATACTTTTGAGGTCCTGCATTTATATTACTAAATAGCTTGCTTTCCCTGATTCTATTTATAAATTTATCTTTATCTCTCACCATAAAAACACAACCATTAATCAAACTAGCAGAAAATGCTTCTTGAGAACTAAAGCTTTTAGACATTAAAGATGGGTATAAAGATAAATGACCTAATATCTGTTCGATAAAAGGTAAGTATCGCCTATATATAGAGTTTTCAAATATGCTATACATAGTGTCATAATTACATACATAAAATAGTCTAGATATTATATTTAAAATACCATACATAGCTTTATCATATGAAATTTGAGCATCTAAACTACTTAAAACATTGCCTATATTATCACTAATTATACTAAGATGCAAAGGATCATGAAAACCTACCCAATCTTTGGGGAATAAATCAGAATCAATAACACTTAAAAAATACCCAGGTTCTCTATTAATATCTAGACTATCATTTTTAGCAATTAAAAATAAGAAAAAAGTTCTTAAAAATGATAAATTATAACCAATATAGTTATAAACAACATCTTGTTTATTTGTATTAAGAACTCTAAATACAATTAAATAAAAATCTTGCATAAGTAAAACATCTTGCAATTCTCTACTTATACAATACTCTTTCTTAGGCAACAAATTATATCTGTCATACGTCTTAACCATCTTATAAAAAAATTAAATAAAAAGCGCAATACTAGATCAAACAATACTATCAGAAAACTCTAGATAAATCTTAACTGACAACTACTTTCTATGCCTCAAATTTCTAAACCAATCCAAAGTTCGTTTATGCACATGCATCTTGTGTTTAAAATTCAATGTATCTTGTTTTATATCACCTTTAACTTCTTTAAGTATAACTAATTTTCTTTCCAAAGATAATTGAAATCGTTTAAAAAAACCTACAGATCTACTGTTGTTTAAAAACGATAAATCAATATCCGGAGAAGTGTTACGCAAACTACTAATATGGTCACCAGCCCTATTCACTCGACTAGGTTGTGGAGTAATACCAGAATTATCAACAACCACCTTGCGTTGATCTTTAAGAAAATAATAATCCAAAGTTTCACTCTTACCCCTCAAATTACTAACTCTATTAGTATGTCTAAGCCGATGGTTTTTCACTTTAACATCAGAATCTAAAATTTCAGCGTGAACTTTAGTAATATCTTTATAGTTACCACTACCATTATTAAGAGCTTTACCTTTCCCTTTACCGTACCCATTGCCATTATGACTAGAACCACCATCACTAGCATCATTTCTTTGATAACAATAAGGAGAAAAAGCTTTACTATCTTTCTTAACATCACCAGACAAAATAGTTTCACCAGATAAACAAGCCCTAGATTCACAATTAACAAAAGAGAACATATTTTTAAACAAGTAAATAACATGAGTGATAGAAACTCTCCCTCTAACAATAGAAAGATTAGCAAAATATTTACAAATACTATCACGCATAAAAGATACATAATTAACTAAAAACCCACAAGATAAACTAAAGGAATTAATATATGAAGCAACAAGATCAACAACAACATGAAAGAAAACAACAAAACCAGAGAAAAATAAATAGTACACAAAAGATACATAATTTAGAAACTCAACAAAAACATTAACACCTAAGTAATGATTAACTAAAAACCTAGTAAGAAACCCAGGTATACCATATAAATATACTTTAAGCACTATACTCGCTAATGTTATGTTAACTATTATAGAAGATATCGTAACCATAGACAATAATAATAATAAAAATAAAGAGCCTAGCAATGTGTATAGAAACAAGTAGAAACTTGCTCTTGCTATTGCTCTTGCTATTGCTCTTGCTATTGCTCTTGCTATTGCTCTTGCTATTGCTTTATTGCTTCAAGCAAATGATCCCATGGACATAAAAAAGGAGGCATAATAAATAGCTGTTTATTTACCAATGATAAAGATAATGTTAATAAAAGAATTGTTATATTGTTTTAAGATGGAGTAAAGATTTAGCGCACAACTTTTTATTAACATAAAAAATATCAGGCTAAAATAAATTTGTAATTTTTATATGATGCTTCGCAACACAATGATTTCCGGTCTAGTGGTAGAGTTATACTGTTTTAACTATATTATAAAATTATAAGTGTTATATATTATACAAGCTTAGGAGCACAATAAATAAGAGTTGTAACCGAGTAATGCAAACCGTCTAAAACAGGTGCAGGATATATACCTAAAACTACGGTAAAAAAGACTAGTGTCAACAGAACATAGTATTCACGTTTATTAAGATCAGAAATATTTACCTTGAAAAATTTAGCATACGAACCAGCAAAAGCTATTCTGTTAAACATATAAATAGTATAGGCAGCTGAAAATATTATGGAACAACTAGCTAATATACCTAAAAATGGTAATCTTTCAAATGCACCATATAGTGATAAAAATTCACCTACAAAGTTTAAAGTAAGAGGTGCACCACAGTTACCTAAACAAAGTATAAATAAAATAATAGAAAACAAAGGCATAACTTGGGCTATACCTCTATAATAGGTTATTAATCTAGTACTTGATCTGTCATATAATACACCTCCAACACATATAAACAGCCCAGATGAAACAAAGCCGTGGGCTAGACCCAATACTATACCACCTTCTATACCTTGTATTGTGTTACTGAAAACACCCATAAGGTATACAGCGGCATGTGAAACTGATGAGTATGCAATAAGCTCTTTAACGTCTATAGTTCTTAACGTACTTAAGCTGGCGTAGATAATTGTAATAACACCAAATAAGTAAATTAAAAAAGTACAATTTATATAGGCTTGTGGTAAAAGAGGTAAAATTAACCGAAGTATACCATATAAACTTAGCTTCAGCACTATGCCTGCTAATATTATACTACCACTTAAAGGTGATTCAACGTGAGCTTTTAACAATCAAGTATTTAAAAAGATGAGGGGTGTTTTAACTGCAAATGCTATTGCTATACCAGAAAATAAAAAAACTTGTGTATAATAATTAAAATTTGTTTTGTATAGAGCACCAAAATCTGTAGTTCCTATCATTGAATACATTGTAACGATAGATAATAATAAAAATAAAGAGCCTAGCAATGTGTATAGAAACAAATAGAAACTTGCTCTTACTCTATTGTTTGAACCAAAGGATCCTATCAATAAAAAAAGGGGAGGTAAAATACTCTCAAAAAATATATAAAATAACAAGATATCAAGCACTAAAAACACTGATAACAATAGTGTTTCTAATAACAAAATAATTATTAAAAACATTCTTAAATTATGTGTAATTGATGTTCAGTTAGATAATAAGGAAATAGGCATTATTATAGTTGTTAATAACACAAAATATATAGACAAACCATCTATACCTAAATAAAAATTATAAGAACCTATCTCATGATACTCTTGCACAAACTGAAATTGATTGCTACTGAAATCAAAAAGGGCGAAAATAATCAATGAAACTAATAAGGTTAATATGGATGTTTTTAACGCAGCAGATTTAAGACGTTTATTGACTCAGTCTGGTAAGGATATATCAAGCGGACTAAAAGAGTTTTCTTGCATAGACGAAGTCTCAGCATTACCTTGAGAAAAAGTAGAGTTATCATAGTACATTCTAGTAGATATAAATAGTATACCTATTAATGGTATTGATAATAATAAAAGGATTAACATATTGTTTTAATATGAAGTAATGATTTACCATGGGACTCTTTATTAACATAAAAAATCTTTGGGTAAAATAAAAATGGATTAATCTAAGGTAGTGTTAATAAACGAATAGACAGCTCCTATACTACGAAGCATGATAAAAGCATGAAAAGACAAATCACTTACTACAGGTAGGTACACAAACACGTGAGCTTTAGGCAGACTGTTTAAACCTAATTTTAATGAGTTGAAAGCTCTAGTTATAATAAGTTAGGCTTTTATTGTAAAAGTAAATTTATAAAAATACAAGCCTTAAGCTAACTATAAACAGAAACAAATATAAGAAAAATTTAAGATAAATCATTATAATAATTACATATAAAATAAAAATAAAAAAAAAACCTCTAATGAGAAAACCAGTTATAAGTAAACAAAAAAGATTTTTTATTTAACTATACTATTTTTAGTGTTCTATAAAAAAGCTATCAGATTAGCTGTTATCTTTTTTATATCTTTTACCAGACGAAGTCTAGCAAGAGTAGATTTAGTGTATTTTTTTTTTATCGGTAAAGTAAAATCTGGGTAAGTAGTCACGTTTAGAAATATTGTAAAAAGCATTGTGTTTAGCAACTTGCGAAGGGTTCATATCGAAGATAGCAAGAAGATAGGCATTAAGTCTTATGTCAAGCTGGGATAACATATGTCTTTTTCTAGTACTAGCCCCTCTAATTGTAACATCTTGACCATGACCTTGGTCAATAAATAATCTTACAACACTATTTCATGGAATCGAAATAAAAATATAGAAACTATATATATTATCCGATTCAAAAAACTCAATGTTTGCTATACATTCAATAAATGTATATGGTGTTCTACATTTAATTACAAGGATTAAATTTCCGTAACGATAGTTTATATCTTCTATATTTTTATCCTTATAATCACTGCATACGTATCATAATATACATTTTTTTATTTTTAATGTGTTGCTATACGAAGTACGAAGTACGAAGTACGAAGTATGGCTCCGCAGGCTCCGCAGGCTCCGCAGGCTCCGCAGGCTCCGCAGGCATGAGGTTATATAGAAAATTATTATGTGGGATTGTTATGCTTTTGTTTGTAAAGTATGTAGAGGCTATAATATGTCCATCATCTTGAGGGCGTTTTTTATTTTTACCACTTGAAAATGTAACATATATAGCGTTTAAAGGAAACACTAAAGAAAAGTTTAAATCATTATTATTGTTGTTTTTATTGATATTATGTTTTTTATTATTAGAAATAAGGCAATATTGCATGCATAGACGAAGTCTCTGCATCAGCAAGAAAAAGTTAAAATATAAAATAAGTTTGTGTTGCTATACGAAGTACGAAGTACGAAGTATGGCTCCGCAGGCATCAATAAGATATAGTATATGTTCTCTAGAGCCCTTATTACTCTATACCCATACCAATACCAATACCCATACCAATACCAATACCAACATCAATACCAATACCAATACCAATAGATAAATTGTTTGCGGTATAAGCAGTTAGCTACTTGACCTGTTTATTATATGAAACAATAATAATGTTAATAAGCAAAATTTAATAGTTACAAATACTTTGTTTTTTAGTTATAAAAACAGTGTGTGTTTATTAAGTTATATGTTGGCGAAAAAAACATGTATATCAGGGTTTTTTTTACGTATTAGATATAGATCTTTTATCGCTTCTTTGTAAAGCATTTTCAATCTTATCCATACTATTACTACAATCTTCTGACATTTTTTTAAGTTAGTGATGTCATACTTCGTATAGATGTTAGAACAGAATCGCTTTCTACTGATGCGTCTTTAAGTAGTGTAAGTTCTATAAGTGTTTTACATTTTAGATTATATCAGCTAGTATATAAAACAACAGACTTTGCTACATTTTTAGGGTTTTTAAGAGGAAACCTCTGTTTAGCTGTTTCTAAACTTGAAGGTTGAGTATTATACTTACTTATAAGCGAATTCTCTTCAAGATTTTTAGAAATCTCTGAGTTTTTTTCTATAAGAGCTCTACCATGTAATACATTAGTTGAACTACCTGTATTAGGCTGTGAACTTGCGCCCCACCCCTGATGAAGATTCGCCACCACCTATTTTATAATTAGTTATCTAGCCATCTTGACCTATAGCTATTTTATTTACTCATAATAAATTTATATAATAACTGATGCCTGCGGAGCCTGCGGAGCCTGCGGAGCCATACTTCGTACTTCGTACTTCGTATAGCAACACCATAACAAAAGATGAAACAAACTCAGGGTAATTACTGGTAAATAATCAAACCAATAATGGCACAGTTAAGTCTAAGAAAATTGCAAAAACTAAGCGTATAGAGCTAAAAACTTGTTTTTTTTACTAGCTAGACCTACTATACAACATAATGTGAATACAGTATTAAATAAAGGAAGATAGGGCAATAAATTTAGTTTACAAAGCATATGCGTGTTAGGAGCTCTATAACCTAAGTTAAAGGTAACTACTAGTAAAATACTAAAACCTTGTTATTGCTACATCAATAAAAAAGGATAGTAAAAAATTTTTGTGTAAAAGAAATTAAAAATTTAAACATTGTTATCTGTATTTGTGTGTGTAAAAGAGGCTATGTCCTGAAACAAGAAAGAGGCTAGACTTTTAAAATAATCGGTAAAACCTTACGATAGCATAAACTAACAAAAATATCATAGGTAGCTTAGTGGGCTTTATGTCCTATATATTATGATACTGCCCCACCTGACTTCTATCTATTATATCTATTCTATTATTCAATCTTTTTATTTTTAATTAACAAAACACTTAAAACACAATAAGACATTTAGATAGATATACGCAGTATCTAGTGAGTGACCACCATGTATTACACCCTCCTTTAGAGGTAAACTAATTCGTCCTCAAGCCATCTAGCTAAAAGCTCTATTTAACTGTTCTATTGAGCCTAACTATAAATATGGCAGTGGATTCCCTATTTTATTTACCCTATTCCTTATGCAGCCTAGTAAATTGTGATTAAACATCATGTTAAAGTAAATATCTCATATTTAGGTTTATTGTTTAGTCACTAGACCAAATAAACGAAACAATTGTAACCATGCATTAGATAACTCTTAAGCTATCAAGATTTAGGTCCATAAATTTCATTTATTCTGTTTTTTTTTTCTTCTGATAATTTATTGTATGCAATATCCAAACCTTTGTTACATTGTAAAGCTATATGCTCACACTGTAGCTTTCTAAAAAATAAACTGGAAGGTTTGTAATTATCTAACCTAATGAGGTAATCTGCTACTTTGAATTGAGTCAAGGCCTCATTTTTAGTATTGAATCACTGTTTATATGATCTCAATGCTACATCTTGTTCTGATGACACAGGATATTCGGTCATAATCTCATGCAACATGGGTTTAGGTATTTCGCTTTGTCTTGGTGGTATGTCATGTAATTGTCTCAGGTAATTTTTCCTTTCTTTAGTTGAACCATTACTTACAGAGCCTACCAGAGACTCTAATTTAGCTTGTCCTTTAGTCAAAATTTCATCTTCCATACTTGTATTACCACCAGAACCAGCCCCACCACTAGAATCAGCCCCACCGCTAGAACCAGCCCCACCGCTAGAACCACCCGGGGTACTAGAGGAGGCATGAGTTTTATCTTCTGCATGATGAATAAGTGGTATGCTTTTTTTTAAATAATCTTCCAATGAATGATCTCCGCCCATTTTAATAAAAAGCTCAGACAAGATACTTTCTATAATTAATTTAATTATTCGAGCAGATCATGCCCATGTTATACACTCGGCTATATCTAATGGATTGGATACCAACCCCCCGAAATAAATATATCTTAAGATAGCCATACCTATAACAGTAATAGTAATTGAAATTACTTTACTGAGAGTAATTTTTTTTAAGATATTTGAAATATCTAGGGATGACTGCAAAGGTGGACCCGCAAAAGCGTGAGGCCTAGGTGGGGAGCTTAAAAATAATTCTTTGCTCACTATAAATAAAGCTATTCCCATATTTAAACCTCTTTGTACGGCTAAGGTATGGTTACCTAAGTATGTAGCTTCACCGAAAACATCTGTAAACCAAAAGGACATGGAAGATATAAGTAATATTAATGCAACGTAGAAGAAATATAGTGAAGACGCAAAACCGTGCATAGTTAAAACACCTGATGTAGTAAAGGCTAAAAGAGAGGCACACGTGAAGATAGGTCAAGGTGATGGAGAAACTAAATGAAAAGGATGAGCTTGAAAATTGCTTCTTATTATGTTTGTCATTTGTATTTATTTATTTGTGTATTTATGTGTTTATGAATTTATGTAATTGCGTATTATGTTCGCAAACTTATATATTAAACGCCGTAACGGATGCCTCACTGTGTCCTACATATCATTATTCAGTAGTTAACTTAGTAAGATCGTAGTCATGTTTAGCCTTAATATAATACCAAAAGCTGCTTTTAGGACCTAACGTAGGTTAATTTTTTTAAGGAGTCAAACCTTTCTACGATCCAAAGATGGCTGGATGCTGTTGAACAGTAGTAGTAAGCAAGTCGCGTATTTGATCCGGCCTCTTTTGACCAAATTAACCTCAACCTTTACCCTTTACGGGCAAGTGGTTAGGATACTTATTTTCTCAATCTCATATTGCTCTTGTTTTAAATAGCATAGAGTTATTTAATCTATACCGCTTCGCAGGAAGCGGTATAACCGGATCTTCGCTAGGAGAAACTAGATGAAAAGGATGAGCTTTAAAATTACTTGTTATTATGTATTTAGGTTATACGTACGCAAACCTGAGTTTTATACGTCATAACGGATACCATATGCCGTATGCCGTATGCCTAATGTATAAGTGGAAGGTATAACCTATGTATACGTACCAACTCTTGAGCTGAGTACATACTAGCATCACCACGATGAAAAGCAAGTATTCATTGATGATCTCTCGCAGCTCCTCAGCGAGGTTCCGCTAAACTATGTATCATACTATCTAATTTACTAACGCAATCCCTTATATGGTCAGTATCATTATGCTCTACGTATTTAACTAACAATTCTATGGCCTCTTCGTACCTTACTATCTCTTCGCCTAAGTTATTAGCAATAACATCTCTATATTGCCCCATTATCTCTCATACATACTCGTAATCATCTCACGTAACACGATCAGATCTATTTAATCCAGTTAACATAAAACTAATGTCATATAGATAATTAAAGATATCTCGTTTAGGTACGAATAGTGCTGGATCTACTTGAGTTGGCATATCAGATCCGCCTGCACCTGTAAAACCTATAACGTATAATGTGCCTAAAAAAAAGCTACCAAAAATAAATGTAATAAGTGGTGGTAATCCAGGCGTAACAGGGTTAAGAAGTCTTAACAAAGCTAGCAGAGGCAAGTTAGGGAAAGTATGCGATTTAGGAGGATTATCTTGTCCTCACTCTAATGAATTGTATGATCTAGTATTAGAAGTTTGTAACAAGTCAGAACTGAATTCAGGAACTAATCATGGATATCTTGATGTAGCTATACCTTCTACTAATTGAACATACAATATGTATAAAAACAATCATGTGGCTAATACACCAATTAGTGACCCAAAACTACTTACTAAATTTCAACCAGCAAAGGCATCTGGATAATCACTTATCCTTCTAGGCATTCCCTGGAGTCCCAAGAAATGTTGTGGGAAAAATGTAACATTTACCCCGACAAATAATATTCAGAAATGCGCTTTACCCCCTGACTTGTTATAGCCTGCACCTAATATTTTTGGTATTCAGAAGTATCATGCACTGTATAGGGCAAATACGGCACCCATTGATAATACATAGTGGAAATGCTATTGCTAATTCTTGTTTAGTTCATATGCTATATTACCATATAGTTTATTTAATTTGTTTAATTTTATTAATTTTCTTGCTCAGCTAAAGCATTTAAAATTTTACTTGTTATACTGAATTCTCCATAATTTTCTGAATTAGCTCCTAATCCCCTACTAGCTTTAAAAGCTTGAAGATATTGGGAGTTGAGATTTGCTTGTACAAGATCTCTTCCAGAATAAGCATAATCCAAGCTAGTATAGCTACAATTTTTCTTACCTGCTGCATGTAATTCATAAATAACTTTCGCAAGGTTCATATTAAAAGGTTGGTTACCATGATGATAGTTCCATCCATTCAATGTAGTGGGATATTGATCCACCATAATACCAATTATTTGAGTTACATGACCTTTAGGCAAAAAACCTACACTAACATAACATAACCACCTGTTACCCTATGTATACCGTGTGGAAGAGTTGCTATAGTTTGCCCATGTTGCAATAAAGGAGTTCTAAGTATAGCCCCATTATTCATATCACTAACAAATGAATCTAAATGTATAGGATTTGAAAAAAAAGAGGAAAAAATAACATTTGCTAAAAACATAATGATAACAAGAGTTATATATAATACTATCTTGCGCATTATTTTTTGTACTGAGATCAAAAATAAATTCTTAAATGGAATAAATAATAATATAATTATTATAGCAATTGCAAAAATTAGCGTATAAGATAAAAATATTATCTTATCTCGGACTGTATCATTACCAGTAATGGTAAACTATTTATTGTTGTAAATTAGATATGAAAGTAACTTTATATCATAAAGGATTTTCATATTTAATTCAATTAATTACAAAATCTGAGTATATTTTATGTTGTATACTATTTATAGGTGATGTTTTGTATTTTCTAATCTCTATAAAAGGTTTAATTTTTGTAACTCTATAAAACTTCATATCACAATATAATCTATTATGCATGAAATAATCATATATAAATAGCATACCATTAACATTTTGAAATTTAAAAGCGATAGATAAAAAATGTTTAGAACCTTGCATATTAGAAGATTTACTACGTTTTATTATGTAGGGTTTACAATTGGGTATAGTATTATTGAAATTTAACTTTGAGCTATACTCATTATATTTAAATTCTAAATTGCATTCTATTCTGTTACCAGAATAATTAAATACTACACTACCATCAGTATCTACTAAGCCTGAAAAATAAGGGTCATATAAAGCTATATTATAATCAGGCTCAATATAATCTATATTAGACAAAACACACGCTTGTTTAAACGAGGGGACTTTTAATCTAATAAGACCATTAACACCATTTAAAATATAATTCATAGATTCTTTAGTAGACACTATAAATATAGAATAAGGTTTGTTTTTGTCAGATCTAATTTTACCCATATGTAAATAATTTTGGATACGTGTTAATATTCTAACATCTCTGTTATGTAATTTAATTGTAATTTGTTTAACAACTTTTTTACCATTGCTAGGAGATTTTCTAATATCAAAATTACCGTCTCCATCTAATACCCCCGCAAATCAATTTCAAAATTTATAATCTTTAGTATCTGGCAATTGACGTACAGTCTCTGAGAATCCTTTACAGTTTTCTGCTGATTGTATGTTTATATCCTTATTTCTTGATAATCTTGTACTGTTATTTTCACTACTTAAAAGTATATTATACCTACTGTGGTCTAGTTTGTAAAGACAAAACGTATTAATAAATAGTAAACAATACACAAAAAACATAGTTTCCAGCATATAGTCAATTTCAAAATAATATTTAAAAAAAGATATATTAATTAGGCCCATTTGAGCTACCACGTAATACGTATCGTGGAATGCTATATCTAGTGATGCGTTAGCCAAAACTACTCCACTTACGAATAAAACTCATTAATCCTTTAATCTCTCATAGCTAAATATATATCCTTTGTAAATGCCACCTATATAAGCATATTTTTTTATAATACTATGGTTTATTTTAAATGCTCTTTCAACTTCTTTTAGTCCTTCATACTTACCAATTAGTTTTTTATCAGTATCATATACAAATACTGCTTTTCTTACATGACTTTTATTATTGATATATGATATTAATTCGTCACATTTCTTTGAGTATCTATCGAGTATTAAAGGTGTGTCAGTTAAATTATAGGGTATGTTGTTTAAATACCATTCACCTCTAAATATTGTTTGTTCTTTTATAATCTTAACTAATGTCGAATGATTCGATTTAATTAATTTTGCTAAAGTTAAAACTGAAGGATAAATAGCTAACAATTCTTTATATGAGTTATATATATAGACAGGATAAGCTGAATTAGCTTCAATCATTCTTATTTTACTTTCAATGCTATGATTTTTATTATAAAAAGGGTTATTTTCACCTGTCAGAGCTTTTGCTATTAAAGCTTTAGTTTTATCAGAATGTATTCTATTTTTAGCTAATTCTGATAATAAGTCCTTAGTATTCTCAGTGTGTCTATAACCTAAACAAGAATAACCTTGTTTTAAAACGTTATAATAAGGAATTAGGAATGTTATATAAAAAGTTTCTTTAACAGTTAAAGTTTCAGTTGCGGAGCGTCCGACATACTCTAAAATCAAAAGAGTAAAATTTGATTGGTCATATTTAAGTAAAGCTTTTACAATAGGCATGTTGAGGTTTTGTTTGCTTTTTAGAAAAGTATTGTTAAGATAACTTCTCATTCTAGATGCTAAATTTATAGAGCTTCCTACGTATGTATGACCGTTTGTGTTGTTTATTAAACAGTATACACCACACTTATCTTTCTGATCTTTTAGTATTTGAACTCTATCTTGTTTTAAACTATTATAAACTTTTTCAGGTTTCAGATTTTTTATACTATCATGCCTGCTAACGAAGTTATGCATCACAAGTAAATTAGAGTTGTTATTAAAGCTATAATAAGGCCGAGTTATAGCATAACTTAAGCTCTGCACATATAAATAAATTAATGAGTGTTTTATTACACGGACTATATCTTCTCATAATAAAATATGAGGACTACGCGCAGTCTCTGAGGTTCCTACTAGGATACTTTTACTAAAAAAAATAATCTGTTGGTTACCTGCTGATTGTTGAAAATTATACATTTTTACTGAAATTAATAAATAAAATTCTAGTAGCATAATTGTCAGAAGTTTTCAGCATATAGTAGTCTTTAAAGGGAGGACCAAGTGGATTATTAATCCTCCAACGGTGAACATAAAAACAAACCCTAATGCAAAAAGCATAAAAGGTGTTAGTCAAAATGATCCACCATAACATGTAGCTCAGGGTAAGGCCTTCGATCATTTCAGATTCTAGTTGGCTTTGTGTTTCACAAATACAGTGATAGAATCTATATATATTTTGCTTAAATGCTTGTTAAAGGCACTGTCTATTGCTAGTAACCCGGACCATTCCTTCGAATTTCATATGATATCTTTCTACTATGGCCAGTTTTAGCTACGAAGTTGGCCTTGCAAGATTTTAATAGAAGATCACTTAGAAATAAGCATGGCGTCTGGCCTCTACGCTTTTAGATAAAATAAATATATTTTACTCACTAGACCTTTAATCTATCGAATTACACTTTCGTGTAACCACTTAGTTCGACGATAATCCTTAATAATTTCTATTCTTATTTTAGGATGTCTCTCGAGTTTGCCATGTTAGCAACAGGTAATTAAATTTCCCTCTAAAGGTGCTTTGGCTCCCTCCTGCCTACTGCTTCCTTATTTCCGCCTATTAGAGGCGGACCCGGCTTTATTTCCTAATAATTTATATTTCCTAATAATTTATATTTCATGGAACTATGCAGATAAGGTAGAAGATAGTGTAAATTTATTTTTATAGATTTACTATTTATATAGACAATAGGATAACCTTTTTGTGTATGCAAATTACATTTAAGGTTAAACTTAATCATTAATATATTGATAATAAAAACTACCTCTTTAACTGTAAAAGATTCTGTTTGAATTCTTACCCCGCTATTATAGGTACCATCACACATAATCCAATGAGCTAGAGCTTCTCAAGTTAACAAATTAAATAAATCAGTGGCAACTCTCTTTTTATTGTTTACGTAAAATAAATCATATAGCTCTGTAATACAAGGTAAAGTTCTAGTTGTAAAAGCTAAACCTAAGTGGTGTTTCTTATGATGCTTCGCAACTAATGTGTTAGTAACATAAGGACCTTTACTACAATAATGACTTAATTTAAAAAATACAAAGTAAAAATACTCTATATGTTTAATTGTTTGTTTGAAAACTATTCTAGCATCACTTTTATTAGGTTTGCTAATATTAGCATCTGAAATGATAATACCTATAAAAATAGATAAAACACTATTAGGTATTTTAAGAGATTTTCTCTCTAAAGCCGTAAATCGAGGGTAGCCTACTGTAGAAGATAGGTTAGTACCATAAGGCACGATTTCTTTAGAGTAGGATATTGATTTAATTTTCCCATTGTTTTTGGTCACATAAGTCTTTCTAAAGGACTTCGACAACCAACTGAATATTTTAATACCGGTTGGTACAGCTATTATTAGAGTAGCAGCTGTAAAATATGCTCTCGTGTCGACATCTAAACCAACGCTATACATATGATGCATATTTTAATGGATTTATTCATTAAACTATTTGGACTATATCTTCATCTTTTAAGGTTTCATATTACCCGTTTTATTTGTGATGCTAGTTATAATATTTATTTCTTTGCTTATTTTTTTTATCTCGTGTAAACCAGACTCGGTTAAGTGGTTTTTATTATTGACCATTTTATAAACTGTAACTCATTTATTGAAAGATTCTTGCTTTTTAGTTTTAAGATTGTATCTGTTAAGGTAGTCTATTATAAATGCAGCCTTAACAAAAGAATTACTTTCTATTCTGTGCATAGTAATAATTCCGTCTACGTCTTTTTTAAGTTTTCTATGGCTTAAAAATAAATTTAGCTGGTCTTTTATATACAACATGTTTTTAAGACTGTCCTTTTGATCGATCATAAACCTTAGCTTGACTTGATAGCCTTGTGTCATAGCTTTTCTTTTAAAAAGTGTAACATTAAAACAACCTTCTGCGTCAATGAAGCCAGAAAATCAGGCATCTTTCAGTGAAGGTAAGGCTTCATTATACACTTCATCTATATTAAAAAGTTTTAACCAATTACTAAATTGAATTTTTCTTTTGTCTAATACAAGATTGCCATTAAATAAACTAATTAATATTTTAATACTATTATTATCATCCACCATATAACGACTAAATTTACCAAAGTGCCTAACTCTTCCTATTTGTAAAGTTTTTTCAATGTGGTTTAAGATTACACTTTCTTTTTGTGTTATTACAAATTTACCTTGTACATTCTTATTGATTAAAAAAGCCCCATCTCCTTCAGAAAACCCTATGAACCAGGTCAATCAGGAATCAGGTATTGTTTGTCTATTGTTACCACTTAACTTTCTATAAGCATAAAAATTAAAAGATGTTACGCGTGTAGTCTCTGAGGAGCTCTTGTCAGTAAAATATCTTGCTCCTTTACATTGAGGATGAAAAAAAAGTAATGGACAAGATAAGAAACTAAGATTACCTGCTGATTGAGCATATCATATAAGATTTTTACAGTAAAATGTACCTATATAAACTAAGCTGTTCCAGCATACAGCGAAATTTATTACCATTTCCTCACGAAGATGGAAAGCCACCATTTGACTTCACACTACAAAACCTAACACACCTATGGACATCATGGCATACACCATTCCAAGATACAACTTTAAAGTCAGGTTTAGACGACTATCTATAGTTGCGAAGCATCAAATACAAAGTAATCTAGACAAAATGAAACTAAACTACGGAAAAAAAGTTTTTGTAGTTGTCGCTTATTATCCCGGCTATAAAGTGTGGACCATCTCTTTTTCAATCTATTTGTAATTTTCTCAATCTTTTAAAAAGATATTTCAGTTTTTAGTTAATAAACTATTTGGAGAAGCTAAGTGAGCTTTTTGACTTCTAAGGCTGTAATACTTGTCTAAAAGCTTTAACCTTTTTTGTTTAGCAGACTTGGAAGGATTGAAATTGAAATATTCGATAAGCTTGCTTATATCATCTTTTCTGTAAACTGTTCATTTAAAGGCTCCTACTTTTACCATAGGATATATAGTACCTCCATATAAATTAACCAAGTCATCTAAAATAAATCTATTCTTTTGAGAAGCAGTGATAAATACTTGGCTAGATGGTATATTAATATAAATGCTTCCATCTGAGTCAAAAAAACCTGATAACCATGCGCTATCATACGTTAATGATTCACTAGGTTTGACTGGTATATTATATTTCTCACATATTTTTCCTAATTGCAAGATACGGACTGGATTTCTTAAAAAACCATTTACTTTATCAACAAGAAAGGTTAAACCTTTTTTGTGATGTAGTCTATACCTTAGTCAATTAACATTGGATTTTACCTTAATGGATCCCCCAAATTTCTGTTTAATCAAATATAGACAATGTTTATCGCGAGTTTCCATAACTATCTCTAAACAGGCGTAGCCTTTTTTTGACAGTTGAAAACAGCCATCTCCATCTATTACTCCTGCTAATCATTGAGAAAACTTTTTATCGGATAACTTAATTTCCTTTTCGGTTGAAAACAAACGTATGGCCTCTGAGATTCCTACTCACATGCTTAATCTTTTAGACAGTGAAATCTTAGATTTCATGTATCACATATATATGTTACATGGTGCTTTGGTTATCGGCGGGTTCTTAATAGGAAACAATGTTTCTTGTACAAACATTCTTACATTTTGTAGCTTTAAATTAATTATAAATAAAAGATAAACAAAAGTAGTTTGCACTTTAATTACTATTAAGTTCCTGCGTATAGTTTGTTGCATTAAATTTTTATTTAAAGGGCCATCTTGACCAAATACGCTCTTGCTTGAACTTGCTGAGATAGTGGTACTAATTACACCAAAACCTGGTATGATTAATATATAGCGATTATTTGGTTAACAATATAGTTAGCTTATATCATTATCTATTAATACTTAACACTCAAGAACTTAATATTCTTGTTAGGACTTGATCTTAAACCATATTTATTTTACGTGTATTCAACTTGTTCATAGTATTTTTTATTTTAGTAATTTTGCCTATACCATTTTTAGTTAAGTGATCTTTATTTTGAATGATTATATAGGCTTTTCTTCATTTTATATAGTTAATATACTTAGTTGACAATAAGTGATATTTATCAAAGTAATCAATAGTTTTTCTAGCTGATCCAAAACTAGTTGAACCATAGTAATAGGTATCTTGATTACTTGTATAGCCAATATTGCCACCTAGTAAGTTTTTTATTAGTAGCAGTAAATCCTTTTTCTTTTGATCAACTTGAAAATTTAGGCGTATTTCGGTACGATTGTTGCGTATAATTAACTTAATCTGAAAACTAGAGTCAGCATCAGAAAAGCCAGCTAACCATAAATTATATAAATCATCACTACTATTTAAACTTAGATTAGTTAGGTTACTAAAATTTTTAAACTTAATGTGACTTAATATGTTTTTCTTGATTTGATCTAGCTTTTTATCTGTTCTTAACTTACCATTAATCATATTAATTACTTTTTCAATACCTTTTACAGCCGCCACTACTAATATTACAGCATTTTTATTTTTAACTTTATGTACGCTGCCATAACCTATTTTCTTTTTCAAAAAATAAGCCAATGAACTATCTAAGGAATTAAATGCAATAACTAATTGTTGTTTACTAGTAAAATGACCATCACCATCTATCAAACCAGCTAAGTAATGCCCTAATTGAGTGTCATTATTTGGTTTAAGATGGCTAGGTACATGTACAGAAATACTTTTAACGGTTTCTGTTTTTAATATGGTTTCGTTGCGTAAAGTCTCTGAGGTTCCAACATTATGTGTTGAAAAGCATGTCAATAAATTATTGCTAATTCTATGAACAATGTTGTTACCTGCTGATTTACTTCGTTGTTTTAACTTTTTTACTATATCTATTAATATTTTATTATGTAAAACGTTAGAGGAGTATTTAAAACTATAATTAGAAGTGGTCCCAGCATACAGCAACGTTAAGAGGCCTGTATATTTAACCTCTGGATGCAATTAAAGTTATTTAATTGGACTATATCTTTATCCTCTATTGTTTCATTTATTATTAAAGTTAGTTCATGCTTTACCCAAATAATTACCGGATAAAGCAGAGTAAGCTTTTAGGGTTTTTAATTGATAATATTTATTTGTTAAGAATAATCTCTGTTTTTTATTAGAAAAAGAGGGATATGTTAAAAGATAACTTTTAAAAAGTTCTATGTCATCCCTTGATTGTATAGATCACTTATAGTAACCGTTTTGACCTTTATCGAAATATACATTACCACCAAAAACGTTTTTGAAGGCAATAACATCAACTAATAATTTGTTAGTTACGGATATGGTTAATTGAGGATGATTATTTTTAATAGAATAAGTAATAGTACCGTCTGCATCAAAAAAACCAGAAAATCATCCATTGTTTTTAGTAATCGTTATAGGGTATAAAATTCTGATGTTTAGATTAGAACATATAGATTCCAATTGCTTAACTCTCGATGTATGTCTAATCTTACCATTAATTCTATTAATTAACTCTATCATACCTTTTTTATTATGTAATCTATATCTAAGAGCCTTTGCTCCGGATCTTATTTTTATAGACCCACCTAATTTTTGTTTAATAATAGCCAACGCATGTTCATCTTGTAATGACATAGTTATTTCACAACTAGGGTATCCTGATTTACTCAAGAGAAGAGATCCATCTCCATCAATAAGCCCTGCCAACCACTCATTTCAAGACTCATCATTATTAGTGAAAACTTGTCTAGAGGATAATGGACGTGTAGTCTCTGAGGTTCCTACTAAGAAATTAAATCTTTTTGTTACCTGCTGATTGTCTTGTTTTGTGTCATATTTCTTGCGGTTGCTAACGAAGTTATGCATCAGCATTATAAATAATAAACACGCCATTAATAAAATTTTAACTTTATAGGGATATAGGTTTAGTACTAATAATATTACTATCATACCACTTATATATAAAGTATTTATTAATGAATGCTCAGAGTTCCAGCATATAGTCCATTTCATTAGACAAATTACTTTATCTACGGGCCATCCTTGACCGAAAAATCCGTTTATTCAAGTTTAACTTATTATCAGTAAAATGATACTCTTGTATTAAACCCAGGTACCGTTAGCATTAATAACTACGGGCTTGTGCATTAGATAAACTAAATTTATGTAATGGAATAAACCGACTGTACATTAAGCATCATTTCAGACACCCACCAGTGAACCAGTCTGTAGCGGTCACTCATATAACCGACGGTCTTTAAATAAAGAATTCGTTGACCGTTAACGCTAGTGTTGCTAATGTTTATACTAACTTTTTCTTATATATTGATAAAATATATGTAATATACTTATAAACTATTATATAAATATATATACTTGAGAGTTACAAGCAGTAATAACTAAACATTAACTAAGTCTAGGGTATAATTTTATATTCACTATTTTAGATCTTATATACTTTTACATCTGTCTTTATTGTTTCATAACTTAAATTTTTTATACGTTAAACCCTGACTTTTTTTCCCAAAACTTTTATTTATTTATTTTTTTTATCTATAGAACATTAGACTTATTTATCATTCGCGCTTTTTCTATCATAATTAATCGTTTATCAGCATATAGGTGTTGTTTATTATATAAATCCAGATAAATTTGTTTTCATAATATATAAGATATAGATTTTTTAGTTAACAATGTATATTTATCAAAATAGGGAAATATATTAGGACAAGATTTAACTCCTGAGATACGATATTCATACACATTTTTAATAAAATGGTTAGATACCTTACCTGCTTTAAACATTGAACAAATATGTTCTAGTATAGTAATATTGTTTTCTCCTTTTTGTGCTATACTATAATTAAAACTATATCCTTTTTTACCACCAACAGAACATGAAAAGCACCCTTCCCCGTCTGTAAAACCAGCTAATCAGCTATTATTTAAAGATGGTTTAATATAATTATAAATAAAAACTATTGGTTCTAATCTTATCTTTCCTTTACTAGCTCAAATATTAAACCCATTAATAAATTTGTCTAATTGAATTTTTCTAGTAGGTAATATAACATTGCCGTTAAAAAGACTAATAATAATTTCTATTTCTGTTTTACTTTGTGTAACATATCTACTAGTTTTCACTGATTGTGATATAACTTTACCAAAGCCCAGAGTTTCCTGTACACAGTGTAAAACTCTTATATCACTTGTACTTTGCACAACAACAAAAGCTAAATCACCTCTATTATTTACAATAAAAGATCCTTCACCTTCGGTAAATCCAACAAATCAACTTAAAAATTCAGATGAGGGCGAGGAATTATTAGGCAAATAGGCTTTATACTTATCATGAAAAGTAGAAAAATTAAAATTTGTTTCTACTATTTCTCGTGTTTTATTTTTATAAGTACTATATCTTGTAATAACTTTATATATGTTATTATATTTTTTCATATTCATTTTATTAATTTTCATATTCATTTTATTATTTCTTATTCTAGGGTTACTTCCTAAGTGAGTTATGTACAGCTATATAACTATCTAAATTATTATACAGCTCACTTGAAGCATAACCTGAAAAAGATAAACCTACTATTAATACAACTAGTATTAATCAAATATAAATAAAGCTCATTTTTCTGTTTAACTTTATGATTAGATTTAAGTAATATTCCAATTTATTATTAATATTAGTACCTAAAAGATTAGATAAATTTAAACATATACTATCCTTTAAATAAAATTTAAATAATATTTGTATTATTAATATAATAACTAAACTTAAACAAGTATAATTTAAGGCTCCTATATCAAATAATAAATTTTCTATAGGACTAGATGATGTAGTATTATCTATAAAATTATTTAAAACATCATTAGTACTGTTAGAACTAGTTGTACTCCTAATTGAGGTATTATAGTGTAAAACTTTATTTCTGTTAACATTACTAATAACTGAATGGCCTAGTCCTGTAATTAAACTAGAACCAACTATAATACCAGCCTTTTGTAGAGGAGGCATAGCTGATTTAGCTATACCTTTACCTACAGCAGTACCAATACCTACTATAGAAGCACCTAATCCTATTTGACTACCAACAGTTTGCATACCTTTTGCTAGTTCTGCAGCAGCATCTTTTCCTATAGATACAGTAGCGTTAAAATCAATATCTGGATTTGCATTATTACCCTTATCATTAACATAACATACTATATCTATCATACTAACTATATTATATAAACTATATATTAAATATAAAGGTATACTTATAAAAGAAATAATTTGTATATATTTTATTAAATTATTTTTAGATAATTTAAAATCATCTAAATAAAATAAAACAAAACTAAATGTAAATAAAGATGAAAGTATAAAGTATAAAAATGAATATACAAGTAACAGTAATGAAGCAAATATATTAGCTTGTAAGGGTGAATTATTGTAAATAATAGCTCTATTTGAGCTTTTAATTAATTTGAATGATAAATATTTAAAATGTACTTGAGTTAATATCATATATATTATATATGATATTATATATAAATAAACAAATAAAAAAATAAATAAATATAAAGTTCCTATAAAGAAAAGATGTTGATATAAAACAGGATCACCACCACCAGCAGCTTCAAAAAAGGATGTGTTGAAATTCCTATCAGTTAATATCATTGTAATTCCCATTTTTTTTGACCCACTGGATAAAATCCCATAACTTAAAGTATTACTACTTAGCTTAAAAAGTTATTAAAACTTAGTGTAGGTACACAAACACTATCATGTTTGGTCGGGCCATATCTTATATTTTTACGTTGTAGAAATTTTGTAAATGATCTCAAGTAAAAGTTGTTCTATTATTATTCATACCTGATTTGATCTTTACTATTTTTTCCTTCCCTTCAATTGTTTTATGCTCATTTCTATAAAAGATGTCTACTACTTCCATTCAGTTTAAGGAATCTAAATGTTTAGTTCCAAATAAAGGAAATTTTAAAATATAACTTTTAGCTTTAACATTACCTTTAAGATTGGTAGTTCTAATTCTATACTCAGGTTTTGGTTTATCCGATCTTATTTTTTTTATTTCCGTTTCTAATAACTCAGAAATAGGATTTAAAAAACATATATTATCGCATCCTTTGTGATCTACTCGTCTTTGAGATATTTCTAGTTTACATTCAAGTTTAGGATATTTACCTGAAAGAGTAGTTCTTACTTGGAATGAGGCGTCTGCTTCCATAAACCCTGACAATCATGGATTGGAATGTAAAGGCTCTATAGATACACAATAAATTTTTATACTGGTACCTTTAGTCTTATTAAAAAAATCTATTAATGCATTAACACTATATATTTTAGGTGTTCTCATTTTCCCATTTATTAATGAAATAACTAGTAATATACCTTGATAACTGTTAATAGTTAATATATAAGCATCAACCCCTTTTTTTCTTGTTAATGAACCTGCCCCTAATTCTTTTTGAATAATTAAAGCTAAAGGTAAATTTTTTAAATGAAAAACTATTTGTATAGAAGGATAATTTAACTTACCCTTAGGGGACCTTAAAGTTTTTGGTGTGATTATTGTACCATCACCCTCAATAAGCCCGGTTAAATAATAACTAAAAAGAGATTTATTTAAATGGTTACTATTGTTATTTGTATGAAGAGATCTAAAAGTTTTACATAAAGGGAAGGTTAAAATTTCTAAACTACAACCAAAATATTTTGGCGTATAGCCTCTGAGGTTCTCTAAAAAGTTCAAACTCAATAAATTACCTGCTGATTGCGATATATTGTTATATAACGGTTCCCAGAACACAGCCAAATTTAACGCCGGCAGAATTAGTTTACCGGCCAAAACAGGTAGAGATAACAATAATAGAACTGCTGTGATAACAACGGCTCACCCAAATAAAGCTAGTTTGTGTAGCCTGGTACCTGGGCTCCTCATGTTTAGTATAGTAGTTATGAAGTTCATAGCCCCCAATAAGCTACTTATACCTGAAAGGTGTAAGGCAAAAATGGCTAGATCTACGCTAGGTCCACTATGACTTTGTATTCCAGAAAGGGGAGGGTAGCAATTGTGTTGGTAATTTCATTTTTCTTGCTTGTTGCTATACTTTGTATGGCATTACAGGGAAAACTATCATTACACTCAATAAATCTCTTTATTGTTCGGACTATACCTTGATCTTAATAATATTGCGAATTGATTTAAAAATAAATATGTTTTTACATAATTTCTAGGAGGTTTTTTCTAAGTTTTCTTACCATGTCTCTTATTTTATGTAATTTATCAAAATCACCTTTGTTGTTATTATAAGACCTAGCTCATATTCTATATTCCAAAGATTTTACTCCTTTCATTGTATCTTTAAAATATACAATTATATTTTCAATAGCTCTAGAGTTAGTTGTATCTAATATGTAATAGTTATGCATTTCTTTATATCTAATGCCGTTAGGTATATGTAGTATCATACCTATTGCTTGTAAAACTATTTCATCTAACTTTTGAGTTAAACCAAAACCATGTACTATCCTTTTAGAGTCTTTATTAGTTAAATAAAAACTTCCTTCTGCCTCAATAAAACCTACTATTCAAGCTTTACTGATTATACCTTTAGTTGTATCTGAATCATTTAAAGGTAAAGATACATTGTTTCAGGCAGGCGATTTGTAGTTACATGGAAGTTCAGAATCTTTTAATTTTAAGAGTTTTAAATCTTTGTTTTCCTTAGTTAAACTAATATCATTTAATATATATAAAGCTTTTTTAAATCTTAAGTAATCAAAGTATTTAGAGGTTAAGAGAGGATATTTGTCAAATATAGGTAATATAATTGTTTCTATGGCTTTTCTGTCTCTTATAAAAAATTGCCCTTTGGTATTATCTTTAGTAATTGATCCTGCGCCTAATTGTTTTTTAATGTAATGCAAAACCCTAAGATTATACCTAGATTGAACCAGTTTATAAGACAGCCCCCATTTATCACCCTGGTGTGTGATAGAGAAATTACCGTCTCCATCAGTAAAGCCAACCAATCATTGTTTAAATCAAATTTCATTTTTATTATTAAGATGCTCTTCGTTTAGTCTCTGATGAGTAGAAAATAAACATTTATTTTCTACTCAGGCGTATTGTCTCCTTGAAATACACATTTTTACGTATGCATTAGTTAGTATTATATAAACTAGAACTAAACATGAGTAGTGTATGACATGTAACTCTAACATAGTAGAGAATACTGGAAGATGTTCACGCATCGAGAAGAGTTTAATACTTTTTATGTCACCATAAAAATACTCCCAATTATCCTTAAGAGTTCAACCTGTACCCGCACCGTTTTCGATACCACTAGCAAATAAAAATAACATTATACTTGGTACTAGTAATCAAAAACTAATGTTGTTCAATCTAGGGAATCATTAACCCATTTAATTTCTGTTGCGTGCGAAGCGCGAAGCGTTCTTTATTTTTCCTATTTCCCTATTTCCCTATTTCCCTGTTTCCCTATCTCCCTATTTCCCTGTTTCCCTGTTTCCCTATTTCCCTATTTCCCTATCAGGAAATAAGAGAAAATCACAGGAAATCACAGGTAAAAGGCAAGGGAAAAAATCATGAACTTAATAAAAGAAACATGCCATTTAAATTAAACTATCCCATTATTAGGATAAAGTAGTTTCCTACCCGGCTGGACTATGTATTCACCCAATGCTATACATTCACTTAAAAAACATAGCAATGGGGCTTCGCGTGTAGTCTCTGAGGATCCTACTCATAATAAAAATAAATTACTTTGGTTTCCTACATATTGTTCCCATGTATATATAACTGTTACTACTGATTCAGTCAAAGACATGACTTTATAGTTAATTGTACTTTTCTGTTTGAGGCGAAGCATGAGTATGAGCATGAGCATGAGCATGAGCATCAGCATCACCACTCGTTTTTTATTTTCTTACTTAAAAAGAAACATGAGCAAATAAAAAAAAATTAAATTAACTCAATCAGGTGTGTATATATCTGTTAACTGGAGAATAAAATCCATTATCGAGAGATTCTATGAATATAGCGAAGTAATAATTAAAATGTTTACACATTTAACGGCATTCCCTTATTTAGGGATAAAAATTATAATTATAAAAATTATAGTAATAAATTAACAACTGAGTTCATTTAAATGATCTCAGTTAAAACAAGTCCTTTGTGTATTCATCTCACTTCTAACAGATTCCGTTAATTTTATACTTTCTTTTGTATAATGTTTGTTATCAAGCATTAACAAAGCAATTTTTTTTCAATCTATATAATCTAAGTATTTACTTGAAAAAAGAGAAAAATTACTAAAATAATCTATCACGATACTTATAGATATTGTGCTTGATGCAGTTAAAGTGTAATATTCATTACCTGTAGATTTTTGTTTTCTGGTTAATATTTTGCAACTAAGGAAAAGAGCTATTTCGTTTAAAACACTAAAATAACTATCACTGGTTACAGGATCTAGCATTCTTTGTTCAATTCTTAATCTGCAAGAAATTTTTCTTTTTTTTGCTCCATTCTCTGTTTTAGTATGTTGTACAGAAAAACTACCATCAGCATCTACAAAGCCACTTAATCAGCTATCGTTAGCTAAAGAGCCTTTTTTCAAAGGCAATTTATCTATCTTTGTGTTATGATTAATATTTAACCAATCTATTAGGTTGTTAAGTTGGTGTATCTTTGGTGTTCTTAATTGTCCGTTGATTAAATAAACTATCTTTTTCAGCCCTATTACAGGTGATATTACCAATACGCAAGCTTTGTTTTTAGGCTTATACCTAATAAAACCTGATCCCACTATACCTAGGATTTTTTTAGCTAAAGGTTCGTTTTTTAAACCGAAAGTTATGCAAAATCTAGGGTTATGCTTTTTTTTTTCGTTTTGCTTTTGTATCCAGATATGACCATCACCTTCATATAAACCTGCTAAGTATGTATTTAAGTTGTTTACTTGCTTGTGCGCAGAGCATGACATTACATGGCATCTAGTTTGTGTTATATTATATAATTTTTTTTTGTTTAATTTTATCCCTCGGTAGTCCTTTTTTTTTGCCATATCGGGACCACCTGCTAACAATGGTAATAAAAAATTACCAAACCCACCTATCATTGCTGGCATGCGTGCCTCATCGTTTTTCAACAATGACTGGACTATATCTTCACCTTTAAATTTAACATTTAGTAAGGTATTTCACGTGTAGTCTCTGAGGAACCTCTTTAATAAAGTACTATTATGATATATAAGTGTTTATCTTTTAGGTTTCCTGCTGATTGCCTTTTTCGTAAATTAAGAGGTAAACATATGGTGTTTCTTTACCCTATTAAAAGATTACAAGTAATATGTATTACCAGCCTTAAAACCATGTAAGGTTTCCCAGCATATAGTGAAATAGAAGTAAAATATTTATATTCTACCTGGCCATGCTAACAAGTTTTATTTTTATACTAAATCTTGTAATTTATATAAGTCTATATATACACCATTTAAAATTGTTAAAGATGAGTTATTAACGTAGTTATGTATATTACTTAAGATTACATCGTTTTTGTGTTGCGATTGCTTGCTGAGACGAAGTCTGTGCTAACGAAGTTATGCATCAGCATCCTATATTATTAGTATTTTAAGGATGCTTTGATTTATTTTTAACATATTTGCATTTGTTTTGACCATAAAAAATATCATAACTATAGCATGAGCAGTTATAATACTGTTATATAACTGGTTATCTCCTAAATATTGAACACCTGGTCCAGATAGCTCTAGTCTGATTAATACAGAAAAGGCTGTTCCTACTAGACCAGCTAGTAAAGCAAAGATAAGATATAAGGTACCAATATCTTTAGCATTTGATGAGAAAAATCATCTTTCTAGTCATAGAGATATGTCATTCTTATTGGTGTTTAACGTATTATTTGTGTTTTCTTTTAATTCATAAAAACTATTAAGGCCTCTTAGTGATGTAGTCTGGAACTTATCAGGCAAGGCCATAGCAACAGAGAACATGACCGATAGATACTTGTAATGAGAGGTAAATAAACCCTCGTAAATCTAAGTGTTGTAGAGATGTGTTGTATAAACGCTTCTACAGTAGATTTAGGCTTATAGATTAACATATCTTAACAAATAACATTGTTAAGATATGTTAAGATATAACACATATAACATGTAGCATAGCCTAT
>JAABUO010000556.1_pt1 | contig 68180 bp, 65 predicted proteins | sample 5559291 | NCBI WGS metagenome assembly JAABUO01 (sample SAMN10711878, study PRJNA513372) | rock metagenome | isolation source: Antarctica rocks | place: Antarctica: Victoria Land, Finger Mt sud | reverse complement strand
CGCCGGTGTAGTTCCAGCCGATGCCGTGCGTGGTCCGGCCGTAGACCTCGATGTCGGAGGAGTCCAGGTCGATCCTCGGGTCGCGCAGCACCAGCGGCGCCCGGACGGTGGCTGGGACCAGCGCCAGCCAGCGGGTGTAGACGGCGGTCAGCCCGGCCTCGATCCCGGCCAGTTGATCGGGGCCGAAGGCACCGGCCAGCCGCCCGGCGGTGGTGCTCGGCGCGACCGGCGCCTGCTCGAGCAGCGCGCTGCCGGCATCCTCACGGACCCGGTCCAGCCCGGCCAGGTGGTCCAGCCCGACCCGCTGCCCACTGGCATCCCGACCAGCAGCTACCCGGCGCTCAGGCCGCGATCACGTTGCTTATCGGCCCGATGCCGGCATCGAAGGAGGCCACCATCCCGAGCCGCAGCGCGAGCTCATCCACCGCGGCCAACCCAGCCAGACCCGTCACCGTCTCGTCCGCGGCGCCGATCCGAACCCGCCGCCGACCGTGCTGGGACTCCGCGTTCCTCCGCCGCAGGCTGCTCACCCTGCAGGTGCCCTTCACTCAGGAACGAATCAGTGCCTCGACAACACCGATTCTCCCTGACTGACAGGGCATCTGCTCGTTTCGACACACCCTCACCACGCGCCCGTGACAGCCCTACCGACGGATCTGGGTCTGAGCGGGTCGCGCACCTGCCCGAAGGTGATTGCGGGTGCGGGGCGCCGCTGTCAGGTGCGACCGACCTGGGCGTGGTCAGGTCCCATCAGGTGCATGACGTGCCGCTGGTGACCGCAACGGTCACCCAGCACGACCTGCACCGGGTCCGCTGCCACTGCGGCGTGCCCCACCTCGCGCCCCGCCCGGTCGGGGTCGCGGCGTCGGCGACGTCCTACGGGCCGAACGTGCCCGCGCTGGTGGTCTACCTGCTGACGGTGCAGCACCGGCCCGTCGAACGCGCCGCCCAGCTCGTCGAGGACCTCACCGGGGCGCGGCCCTCGGCCGGGTAGGTCCACGGTCCACGGGATCCTCGCCCGCGCCGGTGGGCAGCTCGAGGAGGTGGACGGGCTGATCCGCGCGCAGATCGCCGCATCCCCGGTCGTCGGGTTCGATGAGGACCACGCTGCGGGTCGGGGCCGCCGGCACCGCCCAGCACGTGCTCAGCGCGAACACCGACACCCACAGCGCGTTCTGGCTCGGCGGCCGCGGCCTGGCGACGTTCCACGAGTTCGGGGTGCTGCATCGAACAGTTGGACTATGGAGCGATGAGCGCAGGAACTGTAGAGCACTGGGACACCGAGCTGGGCCTTGGGTCTCTCGCCAGTCCAGAGACACCCGGGGATTGCTGGGTCCACTGGAGCGTCATGTCCCGACAGCTCGCGCAGGTTCTGTCGGTGGGTGACCCGGTCATGTTCACCTGGGTCAGCGTGCAGGACCAAGGCGGCTTCCTGTTCCGAGCCGACTCGGTCTGGGAGCCCGGAGGTTCTCCCGGGGCCCAGGGGCATCAGAACGTAGCTGGGGCTTACCGGTCCGAGCTCGTCATCGACTGGGACGCACCCGCGTAGGACCCCAACCACCGCAAGGCCTACGCTTGTCGGAAGCGAACCCATAGGCCGACCGCAGCCGGAAGCGAGCGGCCGCCGGCCGCTCCTCCTGGCACTGCCAGACGGTTCGGGTCCGGCACCACCGCTGGGCGGGTGAGCTGGAGCAGGTGTCGCTGACTGCGAGTGAACCGCCGACGGTCAGGCTGGTGAGGTCCAAGAGGGGAGGCACGTAACCGAGGCTCCTGAGCACGGTTCAGTCCATTCCTGGCCTTGGGCCGGGTGCGCGGCGTCGCTAGCGCCGTTGCCCGTCGACGACGAGGAGCGAGGTCGTCCCGAGTCTCGGGAAGTTGGGTGTGGCTGTTCCCCGGCGGGACCACACGGCGCGCGGCGCTGTCGTCTCCTCCGACCCGCGTGTGGCATCCGGGCGACCGGTCCTGCTCCGACGGCCAGACCGCTCAGGTGCGGGTGGTCTACCGCCGAGAGACGGTAGGTGCCCGAGGCCCCACCGCTCACCCCGACGTCACCCGTCCAGGTGTCTGCGGCGCCCCTCGCGATGCCGACACTCGGCGCATGACAATCATGAGAGTGCACTGGGCTCTGCCCATCGTGGCGGCGGTGGTGGTGGCCGGCGCAGGAGTCGGGCTCGCCGACACCGGCGCTCCCCCCGCGCCACCGGGCCCCCTGGTGAGCGTCCTGGTCCGCGCCGACTCCGTCGCCGGAGCGACGGACTCGGTCGTCGCCGCCGGCGGCACCGTCGTCGCGTCGCTGCCGATCATCAACGGCGTCAGCGCCCGCGTGCCGGCCAACGCGGTTCGCCGCCTCGCCAAGGCCGCCAAGGTCCAGGCGGTGACCGCCGACGGCGCGCTCACCAGCACCGACCCTGCCGACGCCGCTGCGCAGGCAGCCCTCACCCCGGTCGACCCGGGCACCGTCACCCCGCTGCAGGCGGCGCAGGCCTCCACCGCCGACCCGGCCAGCACGGGCGGCCTCACCGGGCAGGGCGTCGATGTGGCTCTGATCGACACCGGCATCGCCGCGGTCCCCGGGCTGAGCGCCGCGGGGCAGGTCATCAAAGCGCCTGACTTCTCCGCGGACCCGACCGGCTCGGGCCTGGACGGGTACGGCCACGGCACCGCGATGGCGGGCATCATCGCCGGCCGTGACACCGGGGACGGCACCGGTTACGCCGGCGTCGCTCCGGGCGCGCGCCTGCTCAACGTCCGGGTCGGGGCCAACGACGGCACCGTCGACGTCAGCCAGGTCATCGCGGCCATCGGGTGGGTCGTGGACCACAAGCGCGACCACGGGCTCAACGTCAGGGTCATCAACCTGTCGTACGGGACCGACTCGGCCCAGCCGGTCGACCTCGACCCGCTGGCCTACGCCGCCGACGTGGCGTGGCGCAACGGGATCGTCGTGGTCGCCGCCACCGGCAACGCGGGCAACGCCGCGCCGGTCAGCGACCCCGCCTCCGACCCGAACATCATCGCGGTCGGCGCGAGCGACACGAACGGCACGGCGGACACCTCCGACGACACGCTCGCGACCTTCTCCAGCGCCGGCGGCACGCGTCAGCCCGACCTGCTGGCGCCCGGCTCGCGGGTGCTCGGCCTGCGGGCCCCCGGGTCCTTCATCGACACGGCCTTCCCGGAGTCCCGTCGCAGTGAGCTCTACGCCCGGGGCAGCGGCACGAGCCAGGCCGCTGCCGTCGTCAGCGGTGAGGTCGCGCTGCTGCTGCAGCAGCGACCGCACCTCACGCCCAACCAGGTGAAGGCGCTGCTCGTGCAGTCCGCCGACACGGTGCCGGCCACGACCACCCCGGTCCTGGACCTCGCGGGCGCGCTCACCTCGCGCGTACCGGCCCACGTCCAGACGCAGAAGCTGAGCGGCAGAGGTTCGCTGGAGGCCTCTCGTGGCAGTGCCCACGTGATCGACGGCGGTCACCTAGTCAAGGGTGAGCTCGACGCCTTCGGGTCCGCCTGGTCGGGTTCGGCCTGGTCGGGTTCGGCCTGGTCGGGTTCCGCCTGGTCCGGCAGCGCCTGGTCGGGTTCGGCCTGGTCGGGTTCGGCCTGGTCGGGGTCTGCCTGGTCGGGTTCCGCCTGGTCCGGTTCCGCTTGGTCGGGTTCTGCCTGGTCCGGGTCTGCCTGGTCGGGTTCCGCTTGGTCGGGTTCCGCCTGGTCGGGTTCTGCCTGGTCGGGTTCCGCCTGGTCCGGCAGCGTCTGGTCCGGGGTCGTGTGGGAGTGAGCTGGGACCGGCAGAGGATCACGGCAGGCTGATGACCGACCCTCGCCGGCGGGTCCTGCTCCTGGCCGCGGCGCTGCTCTGCAGCGCCGCGGTCGGGGGTGGGTTCCTGCCGCACCAGAGCGCGGGACCGACCTTCGGGTGGGCCCTGCTCCTGCTCCCCGGCTTCGTGCTCGCCGACCTGCTCGTCGTGCACTTCGAGATCGGTGACCAGGCGCACACCGCCACGCTGACCGAGATCCCGCTGGTCCTCGGCCTGCTCAGCACCGACCTGCGCTGGGTGGTGCTGGCGCGGATCGTCGCCGGGGGCAGTGTCTTCGCCGCCCGCCGCCAGCCGGTGCTCAAGTGGGTGTTCAACGTGTCGCAGTTCGCTTTCAGCACGACGGCGGCAGCGCTGCTGTTCTCGGTGCTGCGGCCCCGAGCCCACGTGGGCGTCCTCGACCAGTGGGGTACGGCGACCGCAGCTGCCGTGCTCGCCTCCGTGTGCGGCGCGGTGGCCGTCCTGCTCGCGATCCGGCTGACCCAGGGCCCGGTCGCACACCTGGCGACCGGGTTGCTGCGCGCCTCCTCGATGACGGCGATCGCGGCGAGCACCCTCGGGGTCCTCGTCGAGAGCACCCTGCGCGCGGACGGCTCTTCCTTCGTCCTGATGGTCCTGATCGGCAGCGCCGGCATGCTGACATACCGCGGTCACACCCGGTTGAGGACCCGCCACGAGCGGCTGCGCTCGCTCTACGACTTCCTCAGCGACATGGGCCCCGCGGCCGGCGGCCGTGAGGTCACGCAGACCCTGCTGGAGCGCTCGCAGCGGTTGCTCAAGGCCGAGCACGCCAGCCTCATCCTCTACGGCGACGCGGCCATGCTCGACACGCAGCCGGCCAGCGGCACCGTGGACGGGACCGTCGCCTCGCTCACCGACGGGCAGGCGCTGCTGCTGGAGCCGCTGGTGCTGGGCCCCGAGCAGTGGCCGGTCTCCCACGCCGTGCTCGACGGTGCCCCACTGCTCGTGCGGCGCGGCACCCGCGACCCCGGCCTCGCCGCCTGGGTGGAGCGCCTGGGCGTCCGCGACGCCGTCCTCGTGCCGCTACCCGCCGACGCCGGGGTCCGCGGCGCGCTGCTGGTGGCCGGGCGTCGTACCGACGTGCACGGGTTCGGTCAGGACGATGTCGACGTGCTGCAGGGGCTGGCCAACCACGCCGCCGTCGCCCTGCGCAGCGGCTCGCTGGTCGACCAGCTCCTCTTCGACTCCCGCCACGACCCGCTCACCGGTCTGGCCAACCGGGTGGAGTTCTCCCTGCGCGTCGAGCTGGCCGCCAAGCGCGCCCTCGAGACCACCCGCCCCCAAGCGGTCCTGCTCATGGACCTCGACCGCTTCAAGGACGTCAACGACAGCCTGGGTCACCACGCCGGCGACCACCTCCTGCAGCAGGTCGCCGGCCGGCTGCGCGGATGCCTGCGCGCCGGTGACACGGTCGCGCGCCTCGGCGGCGACGAGTTCGCGGTCCTGCTGGTCGACACCGGCGAGGAGCAGGCCCGGCAGGTGGCCGAGCAGCTGTGCCTGGCCGTCCGGCAGGGCGTGGACGTGGACGGCGTGGTCCTGGAGGTCGAGGCCAGCGTCGGCATCGCGGTCACCCCCGGGCACGGCGACGATGCCGTCACCCTGCTCCGCCACGCCGACATCGCCATGTACACCGCCAAGGGCGGCCCCGGCATCCAGCTCTTCGACCCGGCCAGCGACGACCTCGGCGCCCAACGGCTGGCGCTCATCTCCGACCTGCGCCGTGCGCTCACCGAGCCCGCGCGGGCCGGCGAGATCTACGTCGTCTACCAGCCGCAGTGCGACGGGGCCACGGGGCTCGCGCTGGGCGTCGAGGCGCTGACCCGTTGGCAGCACCCCGAGCTGGGGCTCGTCCCCCCCGACACCTTCGTCCCGCTCGCCGAGAGCGCCAACCTCGTGCCGATGCTCACGGACCTCGTGCTCAACGCCAGCCTGCGCCAGATCGCGGAGTGGGACCGCCTCGGCCACCCCCTCGCGCTGAGCGTGAACCTGTCCGCCCGCGACCTGCTCACCCCTGACCTCGTGATGGGCGTGCGGAGCGCGCTGAGCCGCTGCGGGGTCCTCGCCGAGCAGCTCACGCTGGAGATCACCGAGAGCACCCTGATGAGCGACCGACGCCGCAGCGTGGACATGCTCGCGGACCTGCGCGGCACCGGGGTGCGCCTGAGCGTCGACGACTTCGGCACCGGTTACTCCTCGCTGGCCTACCTCAAGGAGCTGCCGGTCCAGGAGGTCAAGATCGACCGGAGCTTCGTCCGCTCCATCGCGAGCGACGCGGCGGACGAGGCCATCGTCACCGCGGTGATCCGGCTCGCGCACAGCCTCGGGCTCAGCGTCGTCGCGGAGGGCGTGGAGGACGAGGCCTGCTGGCGGGTCCTGACCTCGCTCGGCTGCGACATCGTGCAGGGCTACCACTTCGCCAAGCCGCTCCCCTCGGCCGCCCTCGAGGGGTGGCTGCACGCCCAGTCCGGCCGGGAGTCGAAGGGACGCGCCGCGCACCTGCGCTCCGTGAGCGGCTGACCCGCCGCCCGGTGGCCGCGTCGCGTGCGGTCGGCGTGGGGGGGTGGGCGTCGTACCGTCCGAGGCGTGCGGGTCCTGGTGATCGCGGACTCGCTGGCCTTCCACGGCCCCACGCAGCCGGAGCTGCTGACCCACCAGGGGCTGTGGCCCAACGTCCTCGCCGCCGTGCTCACCGAGCGCCGCGGCGCGCCGGTCGAGGTCGACCTGGTGGCGCGGTACGGGATGACCGCCCGGGAGGCGTGGTGGGCGCTCACCAAGGACCCACGGACCTACTCGCTGCTGCTCCCCGGTGCCGACGCCGTCGTGCTGGCCGTCGGCAACATGGACTACCTGCCGGCGGTGCTGCCCGCCTGGGTGCGCGGCGGCATCGACTACCTGCGCCCCGACGCGCTGCGGCACCGGGTGGCGCTGAGCTTCCACACCTGGCACCCCCGCGTCGTGCGGGTGACCGGCCGGTGGATGCGGACCCTGCCGCAGGCAGCGACGGACGCCTACCTGTCCCTGTGCGTGCGGGGGGTGCGGCACTACCGGGCCGGGGTGCCCGTGGTGGGCAACGTGCCCCCGCTGCACGACGCGCGCTACTTCGCCCACCTGGTGCACGGGCACGACCGTGCGGTGGCGGCCATGCAGGCCTGGGGGGACCGGGAGGGTGTGCCGCTGCTCGACCTGAACCCGCTGGTCAACCCCGCGGTCGCCGCCGGGACGATCAACACCGACGGCATCCACTGGTCGTGGGCGGTCCACCGGGCGGTGGGGGAGGCCTACGCGGAGCTGCTCGACCCGTTGCTCGGCTGAGCCGGCCGTACGCCGTGACGGCGGCCGAGGCTCACTAGGCTGACGCGGGTGACGCTCCGGCCCGGGCTCGCCGTCGCGAGGACCGAGGGAGCAGCCGCAGTGACCAGCACCGAGACCGCTGACCACGCGGCCGAGGCCTACGACCCGCACGCCGCCGAGGCACGGTGGCGGCCGGTGTGGGAGGCGCTCGACCTCTACCGCGCCGACACCTCTGCCGCGGCGGCGGACAAGAGCTACGTGCTCGACATGTTCCCGTACCCCTCGGGTGACCTGCACATCGGCCACGCCGAGGCCTTCAGCATCGGGGATGCAGTGGCGCGCTTCCAGCGGATGCAGGGCGCTGACGTGCTCCACCCGATCGGCTGGGACAGCTTCGGCTTGCCGGCGGAGAACGCCGCGATCGCCCGTGGGCTCGACCCGGCTGACTGGACCTACGCCAACATCGAGACGCAGGCTGAGGGCTTCCGCCGGCTGGCGACGAGCTTCGACTGGTCGCGGCGACTGGCCACCAGCGACCCGTCGTACTACCGCTGGACCCAGTGGCTCTTCCTGCGGCTGTGGGAGCGCGACCTCGCCTACCGCAAGGCCTCGCCGGTCAACTGGTGCCCGCGCGACCAGACCGTGCTCGCCAACGAGCAGGTCGTCGCGGGGCTGTGCGAGCGGTGCGGCGCGGAGGTCACCAAGCGCGAGCTGACCCAGTGGTCCTTCGCCATCACCCGGTACGCCGACCGGCTGCTTGCGGACATGGACCAGCTCGAGGCAGGCTGGCCGGAGCGGGTGCTCACCATGCAGCGCAACTGGATCGGGCGCTCGGTCGGCGCGCACGTGCGCTTCGTCATCAGCGGCGAGCACCTGGCGCTGCCGCGCGAGGCGACCGTCTTCACCACCCGCCCCGACACGCTGCACGGGGCGACCTTCTTCGTCGTCGCGGCCGACAGCCCGCTGGCCGAGGAGATCTGTGCGCCGGCGCTGCGGCCCGGCTACGAGGCCTACCGCGAGCGGGTGCGCGGGATGACGGAGCGGGACCGGCTCGCGAGCGACCGAGACAAGACCGGCGTACCGCTCGGCGTCACGGCGGCCAACCCGCTGACCGGTGAGGCGATGCCCGTCTGGGCCGCCGACTACGTCTTGGCGGACTACGGCACCGGCGCGATCATGGCCGTGCCCGCGCACGACCAGCGGGACCTCGACTTCGCCCGCGCCTTCGACCTGCCGGTGCGCGTGGTCGTCGACACCGGCGCGCCCGACCCGGCCGAGACGGGCGTAGCGACCACCGGCGACGGGGTGCTGGTCAACAGCGGCCGCTTCGACGGGCTGGCCAAGGCCGAGGCGGTCGAAGCCGTCACCGCGCACCTGGCCGAGGCCGGGCTGGGGGAGACGACCGTGACCTACCGGTTGCGTGACTGGCTGGTCAGCCGGCAGCGCTACTGGGGCTGCCCCATCCCGGTGGTCCACTGCCCGAGCTGCGGAATCGTACCGGTACGAGATGCCGACCTCCCCGTCACGTTGCCGCCGATGTCGGGCGCCGCGCTGCTGCCCGAGGGTCAGTCGCCGCTGGCCTCCAATCGCGCCTGGGTCGAGACGACCTGCCCGTCCTGCGCCGGGCCGGCCGAGCGCGACACCGACACGATGGACACCTTCGTCGACTCGAGCTGGTACTACCTGCGCTTCCTCTCACCCGGGTACGAGGACGGCCCGGTGGACCCCGTGCAGGCGGCCCGGTGGCTGCCGGTGGCGCAGTACGTCGGTGGCGTCGAGCACGCGATCCTGCACCTGCTCTACGCCCGCTTCATCTTCAAGGTCTGCCACGACCTCGGGTTGGTGGAGCCCACCGAGCCCTTCACCGCGCTGCTCAACCAGGGCATGGTCGTCAACGGCGGCAAGGCGATGAGCAAGTCGGGCGACAACGGCGTCGACCTGCAGGAGCAGCTGGCCCTGCACGGGGTCGACACGATGCGGCTGCTGGTGCTCTTCGCCGGGCCGCCCGAGGAGGACGTCGACTGGGCCGACATGAGCCCGACCGGCGTCTCGCGCCAGCTGGCCCGGATGGTGCGGGCGTGCACCGACGCCGCGGCATCGGAGTGCTCCGGCAACGGCGACCCCGCAGGGCACGTCGACGGCATGTGGCTGCTGCGTTCCGCTGCGCACATCATCGACGACATCACGGGGCTCATGCAGCGGGCCCGGTTCAACGTCGCCATCGCGCGTCTGATGGAGCTCACCAACGCGCTGCGCAAGGCGCTGGGCTCCTTCGTCGACGGGGACGCCTGCCGCGAGGTGGCGCGTGACCTCGCGCTGATGCTGGCCGCCTTCGCCCCGTACACGGCCGAGGAGTGCTGGTCGCGCCTGGGCCACGACGTCGAGGGCGGTGACTCGGTGCACCGGGCGCGATGGCCGGTCGCGCACCCGGCGCTGCTGGTCGAGGAGACGGTGACCTGCGTCGTGCAGGTGGCGGGCAAGGTCCGCGACCGGCTCGAGGTGGCGCCGGACGTCTCGGCCGAGGCGCTGGAGGCGCTGGCGCTGGCGTCGGGGGCGGTGCAGCGCGCGCTCGACGGTCGGGCCGTGCGCGCGGTCATCGTCCGCGCGCCGAAGCTCGTCAACATCGTCCCGGCGTAGGGTCGCGCGCGTGGCACCCGTTGTGCGTGGCCGCGTGGCACCCGTTGTGCGTGATCCTCCGCTGACCTGCGCCTCCGCGGCGATCACGCACAACGATCACTGAGGCGGGGACGTGCTCGCCGCGGTCCCGCCGCAGCCGGTGCCGGTGGCGGCGCACAGCTGGTACCTCGGCGACCTCGACCCCGGGCGGTTGCGGGCGGTGGGCGCCGCCGACGCGACCGCGGCGGCCGGGCTGCCGCGCGCGGTCGTCGTGCTGGACGCGGGCGACCCGGACACCGCGCCGGGCTCCACGCAGCTGCCCGCCGGGCTCGGCCTCGGCTCGGCCCGGCAGCTGCAGGCGGCCTTCATGGCCTACGCCGCCGGCTTCCGCGCCGCACCGGGCGCACCCCCGCTCGTGCTGGTGCTCGCCACCTCGACCTTCGGCGGCCACGTGGACGCCGCCCACGGCACCGGCTGGGCCGCGGTCGTCTCCGCGGTGGCGGCGGCGTCACCGGGCGCCGACGTGCGCGGGGGTGTCGACGCTGAGCCGGCGTACGGACCAGCGTCGGCAGCGCTGTCCTTCGTCCGTGCCTACGTCGCCGCCGGCGGTCCGGCGATCGTCGACCTCGGTGACTGCCCGTGCGCGCCGGGCCAGGCGCTGCCGCAGGGGTGGTCGCTCACCGACCGCGCCGACCTCGCCACCGCGGGCAGCGTGCTGCCGGAGCAGTACCGCTCGTCGGGCATCGACGCGATGCGCTGGGGCTACCTCGACGCGCGGGTCCGCGTGGTGCGCCACCGGCCGCTCGACGTGCTGGGCGTGCTCACGCAGACCCGCGCCTGCGCCAGCACGGCGGCGCGGGTCGAGGAGTGCCGCGCGGCCCGGACGGCGCAGCAGCCCGCGGTCGCGTTGGCCGGGCTCTCCGCCGCCCTCGGCCGCCCGGTGACCGCGGCGACCGACGTGGGCTACCTCGTGCCGCCGGCCCCGCACCCGCGCCGCGGGCACGGTCTCGCCCTCGGCCTCGGCGTGGGGCTGCCGGCCGCCCTGCTGCTCGCCGCCGCCGGGCTCGTCCTGCGCCGCCGTCGCCGCGTCAGGGCAGCCAGCTGACGTGGCCGTGCAGCTCGGCGTACCCGACGAAGGCGACGATGTCGATCAGCGAGTGGGCGACGACGAATGGCGCTACGCGCTTCCAGCGGCGCAGCAGCAGGCCGAAGACGACGCCCATGATGGCGTTGCCGACGAAGCCGCCGAAGCCCTGGTAAAGGTGGTAGCTGCCGCGCAGCAGCGCGCTGGCGGCCAACGCGCGACCGGGTCGCCAGCCGAGCTGGTCCAGCCGGCGCAGGGTGTAACCGAGGACCACCACCTCCTCGACCAGCGCGTCCTGCGTGGCGTGCAGCGCCAGCAGTGGGTCGCGCCACCACGACGGCGGCAGGGTGGTGACCGCAACCGTGGTGTTGATGCCCAGCGCATGGGCGCCCAGGTAGAGGGCTAGCCCGCAGCCCCCGATCACCGCGGCGATCGCCGTACCTCGACCGAGGTCGCGGCGCGGCTCGGACCCGTCGACCCCCAGCGTGCCGAGCGACTCGCCGGAGCGGCGCAGCAGGTGGGCGACGAGCAGCACGGGTACGACACCCAGGCACACCTCCGCCACCTGGAAGCCGAGGTCGACGTAGCTGTTGCTGGCCCGTGAGCCGACCACGGTCGAGGTCTGGTCGGCGAGCGCGACGCGGGTGGTGAGGTCGCGCAGCAGGTCGAGGACGGCATAGACGCCGCTGGCGCCGAGCGACAGCGCGAGGACCAACAGCAGCTCGCTACGCAGGGTGGCGCGGTCGGGGGCGTCGGTCGTCGCTCGCCCGGTAGCGACGTCGAGGCTCACCCGCGCATCGTGCCCCACCCACCTGGCCGTCCACCGGCTCCGCCCGACCCCGGCGACCACCGGTCCACACCACACGGGTACGACGACCCGCCGACCCACGCCACTCCTAGCGTCTGCCCGGTGTCCTCCGAGGAGATCCGCTCCAGCGCAGCCGATGTGATCGACCGGGCGGCGGGTCCGCCACCGCCACCGCCACCGCCACCGCGACTGCCACCGCCGTCGCCACCGACCCCGCGACTCGGTCCGGCTGATCATGTTCCGCCAGGCCAGGCATCGCCGGCGCCCTGGCGGGCGGCGCTCCTCGCGCGACTGCCGGTGGCGGTGCGGGGCGGCCGGGTCTCCCCGTCGCGTGCGGCTGTCGCCGGGCTGGCGCTGGTCGCCCTTGTGGCGGTGGTGCTGGCGGGGGTCATCGTGTGGCGCGGGCGTGCCGTGCCGGTGACGGTCGACGCCGCCGCGCCCCTGCCGACCCTGGCGGTCGTCGGCGTCGGGGGCGCCTCGGCGCGAGCCGGCGCCGTCGGTGGGCCGCGTCCGGCGGGTGCCTCGGCCCTCGGTCCCCCCGGTGCGTCGGCCGGCCTGCTGGTGGACGTCGCCGGCAAGGTCAGACACCCGGGTGTCGTCCGCCTGCCGGCCGGCTCCCGGGTGGTGGATGCGCTCGCGGCTGCGGGTGGTCCGCTGCCCGGCACGGACCTGACGACCATCGACCGGGCGCGCCGGCTCACGGACGGCGAGCAGGTCCGCGTGGGCCTGCCCGGCGCGCCGCCGCCGGCGCCCGCTGTCGACCCGGCCGCTGCCGGGGCGGCACCGGGTGCCCCGTCGGCTGCGGAGCCGGTCGACCTCAACAGCGCCACCGCCGCCCAGCTGGACACGCTCCCGGGCGTCGGGCCGGTGATGGCCCAGCGCATCATCGACTTCAGGACCGCGCACGGCGGCTTCAAGGCCGCCGGTGACCTCCGACAGATCTCCGGGCTCGGCGGCAAGAAGGGTGACGCGCTCGTCGCGCTGGTGACCGTCGGGCCACCGCCGTGAGCGGTGCGCTGCGCGGGCCGGAGGAGCGGCACGACCTGCGCCTGCTCGCGCCGGCCGCGGGCGCCTGGGCGGCGGCGGCGGTGGTCCCCACCGACGCGCGTCGCTGGCCCCTGGCCGCCGGGCTGGGGCTGGTCTGCGCGCTGGTCTGCGCGAGCCGCCCGGTCGGGCGGTTGGCCGCCGCCTCGACGCTGATCGCCATCGCCGCGGCCGCCGCCGGCACCGGTCTCCGGGTCGACAGCCGCGGCGCCGGTCCGCTCGCCGCGCTCGCGGCGCAGCGGGTCCCCGTCGACATCCGACTGGTGGTGACGACCGACCCGCACGTCGTCGCGGTGGCTCGTGGACCGGCGCTGACGGTGCTCACGGTGCGGGTCGAGCAGGTGGGAGCGGGCGGCCGGGCGTGGTCGGTGCGCCAACCTGTGCTGGTCCTCGCCCACGGGTCCGCCTGGCGTGACCTGCTGCCCAGCCAGCGGGTGCAGGTCAGCGGCAGGCTGCAACCGCCCCGGCCGGCGGACGATGTCGCCGCGGTCCTCACGCCCGCCGGCGCACCGGCGCGGTTGGGCCGCCCATCCCTCGTGCAGCGCTCCGCAGCAACGCTGCGAGCCGGGTTGCGCACCGCTGCCGGCGGCCTGCCGGGGGGCGCCGACGGGCTCCTCCCTGGTCTCGTCGACGGCGACACGGGCGGGTTGCCCGCGACGACGGCGCAGAGCTTCCGCGCCACCGGCCTGACCCACCTGGTCGCCGTCTCGGGTACGAACGTCGCGGCGGTGCTTGCGGCGGCCTTGGCGCTCGCGCGCGGCGTGCGCCTGCCCCGCCGGGCCGGTCTGGTTCTTGCGGCGGTCCTGCTGGTGGGCTTCGTCGTGCTAGCCCGGCCGTCGCCGAGCGTGCTCCGCGCCATGGTCATGGGCCTGCTCGGCGTGCTCGCTGCTCTGACCGGCCGGGAGCGGCCGGTGCTGCCGGCGCTGTCGGCCACCGTGCTGGTCCTCGTCCTGGTCTCGCCCGACCTGGCGCGCAGCCCTGGCTTCGCGCTGTCCGTGCTCGCGAGCGGCGCCCTCGTCCTGCTCGCGCCGACGTGGCGCGACAGCCTCGTCGCTCGAGGCTGGTCACGGCGCACGGCCGAGGTGCTGTGCGTGCCGCTGGCCGCGCAGCTGGTCTGCGCGCCGGTCATCGTGCTGCTGACCCCGACGGTCAGCCTGGTCGCCGTGCCGGCCAACCTGCTCGCGGCCCCCGCCGTGGCGCCGGCGACGCTGCTCGGCGTGGTGGCTGCGGTCCTCGCCCCGGTTCTGCCGGCCGCGGCGCACCTGGCGGCCTGGGCGGCGGCCCTGCCGTGTGCGTGGATGGTCGAGGTGGCGCACGTGGGCGCCGGCCTCCCGGGCGCACAGGTGAGGTGGCCGGGGGGCACCGCTGGCGCACTGCTGCTCGTGGGGGTGACGGTGGCGCTGCTCGCCCTGCTGCGGCGGGTGGTGCCGCCGCGGGCGGGGGCGGCCGTGTGAGGATCGACGGGTGGCAGAGGGCTCGGGCGGGCTGACGCTGGTGCTCGGGCCGGAGGAGCTGCTGACCGCGCGTGCGGTGGCCGAGGTCCTCGCCGCCACGCGCGCCCGCGACCCGGCCGTCGACGTCCGCGACCTCAGTGCCGCCACGGTGGACGAGGGGCTGCTCGTCGACCTCGCCAGCCCGAGCATGTTCGGTGAGCTGCGGCTGATCGTGCTGCGGGGGGCGCAGGACCTCGCCGAGGGTGTGCGCGACGCGCTCGTCGACGCCCTGGCGACCCTGCCGGAGGACGTCGTGCTCGTGGTCACGCACAGCGGCGTCAGCAAGGGCAAGCGGCTCGTCGACGCGCTGCAGGCCGCTGGTGCGCAGGTCGTCCGGTGCGCTGCGGTCACCAAGCCGGGGGAGCGGCAGACCTTCGTGATCGCCGAGGCACGGACGGCCGGGCGGAGCATGCCCGCACTGGCGGCTCGGACCCTCGTCGATGCGGTGGGCAGCGACCTGCGCGAGCTGGCCGCGGCCGTCGCCCAGCTCGCCGCGGACACGCCCGGCACCGGTCCGCTGGACGAGGGTGTCGTGGCGCAGGCCCACCGCGGGCGCGCGGAGACGAGCGGCTTCCAGATCGCCGACGCGGCGATGGCGGGGGACGGCGGTGCGGCGCTGAGCCTGCTGCGCCAGGCGCTGGCGACCGGCACCGCGGAGGTCCTGGTCGTCAGCGCCGTCGCCGGGGCGATCCGGGAGGTCGCCCTCGTCGAGGGGACGCCCGGCGGCGTGGCTGCGCTGGCCAAGACGCTCGGCATGCCGCCGTGGAAGGTCGAGAAGGCCCAGCGTCAGGCCCGGGGCTGGGGCCAGGGTGCGCTCGCCCAGGCGCTGCAGGCAGCGGCCGCCGCCGACGAGCAGGTCAAAGGCGCGGCAGCCGACCCGGCGTACGCACTGGAGCGGCTGGTCCTGGAGGTGGCCGGCCTGCAGGCGGCCGGTCGGGGTCGGGCGGTCCGCCGTGCCGGGTGACGACCACCCGGCGCAGCCGCGCCAGTCGGTGACCCGGCTCTCGACGTACTCCCGGGTGCTGCGCCTGCGCCACCTGCGGCTGACCGCGTGGCAGGGCGAGCTGCTCTTCTGGGTGCCGGTCGTGCTCGGCGCCCTGCTCGCGCTCGCCGACGTGGCGACGGCGTGGAGCCCGCTCGTGCTCCCCGCCGCCGTCGCGCTGGTCGTCGTCTTCCTCGACCAGGTCGAGCGCGGCCTGGCCCGGCAGCGCGTGGACCTCGGCTAGCTGTCGCCCCGGCACACGCGGGTCACCGCCTGCCGTCGCTCAGAGCGCGGCGGCCTGCTTGGCCAGCGAGGACTTGCGGTTGGCGGCCTGGTTGGTGTGGATGACCCCGCGGCTGGCCGCCTTGTCGAGCTCCCGGCTGACCGCGGCGAGCGCCGTCAGGGCGGCGGCCCGGTCACCGGTCGCGGCGGCCGTGTGGAACTTGCGGACACCGGTCTTGAGGGCCGAGCGGACCGACTTGTTGCGCAGCCGGGCAGCCTCGTTGGTGCGGATGCGCTTGATCTGGCTCTTGATGTTGGCCACTGCAGGTCCCTCTCGAGGAGTCGTCAGGCGGGCGGTCACGCCGGACACGGAGAGCGCGGCGATCGTCAGCCGTCGACGGTACAGGGTGCCCGGCGGCCTGGGCTCGCAGTCCGCGGGGCTCTGGGGCCACCCGTACGGGACACTGATGGGGTGACCGTCACCGCGAGCGCCCCGGTCGCCGGGCGCACCGACCCGGCGATCATCCGCAACTTCTGCATCATCGCCCACATCGACCACGGCAAGTCGACGCTAGCCGACCGCATGCTCGAGGTGACCGGGGTCGTCGACGCCCGGAACATGCGCGCGCAGTACCTCGACAAGATGGACCTCGAGCGCGAGCGCGGCATCACGATCAAGGCGCAGAACGTACGGCTGCCGTGGACCAGCCGCGACACCGGCGTGCAGCACGTGCTGAACCTCATCGACACCCCCGGCCACGTCGACTTCACCTACGAGGTGAGCCGCTCGCTCGCCGCCTGCGAGGGCGCGGTGCTCCTGGTCGACGCGGCGCAGGGCATCGAGGCGCAGACGCTGGCCAACCTCTACCTCGCGCTCGAGAACGACCTGCACGTCATCCCGGTGCTCAACAAGATCGACCTGCCGGCGGCGCAGCCGGAGAAGTACGCCGCCGAGATCGCCGGCATCATCGGTTGCGCGGCCGACGACGTGCTGCGCATCAGCGCCAAGACCGGCCAGGGCGTCACCGACCTGCTCGACCTGATCTGCCGGGAGGTGCCCGCTCCCATCGGGGACCCGGCCGCCCCGGCCCGCGCGATGATCTTCGACAGCGTGTACGACGCCTACCGCGGCGTCATCACCTACGTCCGGGTCATCGACGGCCAGCTCTCCACCCGAGAGAAAGCGCTGATGATGAGCACCGGCGCCAGCCACGAGGTGCTCGAGGTGGGGGTGATCAGCCCCGACCCGACCAAGACCGTCTCCCTGGGCGTCGGGGAGGTCGGCTACCTCATCCCGGGGGTGAAGAACGTCCGCGAGGCCAGGGTCGGCGACACCATCACGACCGCGGTGCGCGGCGCGACCGAGGCGCTGGGGGGCTACCGCGACCCGCGTCCGATGGTCTGGAGCGGCCTCTACCCGGTCGACGGCAGCGAGTACCCCGACCTGCGCGAGGCGCTCGACAAGCTGCGCCTCAACGACGCAGCCCTGGTCTACGAGCCGGAGTCCTCCGCCGCCCTGGGCTTCGGCTTCCGCTGCGGCTTCCTGGGTTTGCTGCACCTCGAGATCGTCCGCGAGCGGCTCGAGCGCGAGCACGACCTCACGCTGATCTCCACGGCGCCCAACGTGTCGTACCGCGTGGTCATGGAGTCGGGCCAGGAGCTCGTCGTCAACAACCCGAGCGACTGGCCGGAGGGCAAGCTCTCCGCCGTCTACGAGCCCATCGTCGATGCGATGCTGCTGCTGCCCAGCGACTTCGTCGGTACGGTGATGGAGCTGTGCCAGCAGCGGCGGGGACAGCTGGTCGCGATGGACTACCTCTCCGAGGAGCGGGTCCAGCTGCGCTACACCCTGCCGCTCGGCGAGATCATCTTCGACTTCTTCGACCAGCTCAAGTCCCGTACCCGCGGTTACGCGTCGCTCGACTACGACCCGGCCGGCGAGCAGGCCTCGGAGCTGGTCAAGGTCGACATCCTGCTGCAGGGCGAGCCGGTCGACGCCTTCAGCGCGATCGTGCACAAGGACAAGGCCTACGCCTACGGCACGTCGATGGCCACCCGGCTGCGCGAGCTGATCCCGCGCCAGCAGTTCGAGGTGCCCATCCAGGCGGCGGTCGGCGCGCGGGTCATCGCCAGGGAGAACATCCGCGCCATCCGCAAGGACGTGCTCGCCAAGTGCTACGGCGGTGACATCAGCCGCAAGCGCAAGCTGCTGGAGAAGCAGAAGGAGGGCAAGAAGCGGATGAAGATGGTGGGCCGCGTCGAGGTGCCGCAGGAGGCCTTCATCGCCGCGCTGTCCACCAACCAGACCTGACCCGCGTCGTGGTCGAGGCAGCATCGGACGAGGCAGCACCGGACGAGGCAGCACCGGACGAGGCAGCACCGGACGAGGCAGCACCGGACGAGGCGACGCTGGTCGAGGCGGCCAGGGCGCTGGCGGTCGAGCGCTACCGACCGGGCTGGCACTCGGTGGCCTGCGCGCTGCTCACCCGCAGCGGCCAGGTCTTCACCGCGATCCACCTCGACGCCACCGTCGGACGGATCGCCGTGTGCGCCGAGCCCATCGCGGTCGGTATGGCGGTGGCCGCTGGCGACATGGACCTCGAGCTCATCGTCGCCGTCCGGCACCCCCGCCCGCAGGACGCCGACCGGTCGATCCCCGTCGTCAGCCCGTGCGGCATGTGCCGCGAGACGCTGCTCGACTACGCCCCCGGCATGGACGTGCTGATGCCGCAGTCCGACGGGCTGTCCTGGGTCCGTACCCCGGTGGAGGCCTTGCTGCCCAGCCGCTACACCCGCCGCATCGAGCCGGTCGGGGAGCACGGGCGGCCGCCGACGGCGCTCTGAGGCGCCCCTGTGGACAGCCGCTGGCGCGGGCGGGAGGCTGGCGCGAGGGTCGCCGGGTGGCAGGAGGTGGACGGGATGAGCGCTCCGCAGCAGGTCTGGACGCGGTCGATGGTCGAGTCGCTGCCGGCCGACGACCGGCTCAAGCGGGCCGAGGTGCTCGAGGGTGAGCTCGTCGTGAGCCCCGGCGCCGACTTCGCGCACGAGGACCTGGTCATGCGCATCGCCACCCAGCTGCGGCGGGCCGCACCCCCCGAGGTCGCGGTCCTCGCCTCCGGCTTCGCCTTCCACTACGACAGCGGCGCCGACAACTACGCCCTCGCCGACATCACCGTCGCCCGCCGGGTCGACTGCGACCGGCGTGGGCTCTGGGCGCCGCCGCTGCTGCTCGTCGAGGTGCTGTCGACCTACAGCCGGCGGCGCGACCTGCTGCAGAAGCGCCGGCTCTACGCCCGCGGTCGCGTCCCGGCCTACTGGGTGGTCGACGCCGACGCGCCCTCGTTCACCGTCCTGCACCTCGCGGACGACGGGTACGACGAGCAGACCACCGGCGTGACCGAGCTGGTCACCGAGCGGCCCTTCCCCGTGCGGGTGGACCTGCTGCACGACTGACCCGGCGCGGCTCTCGGGCCCGCACCAGCGGCCCGTCACGGCGCGGCGCGGGTCGTCCCGGCCGCCAGCCCCGCGGTCGGCCACCATCCGACAAGCGCGCTGCCTCGAAACCGGGGGCCTCCGCTAGTTACCGTCCGATCGTGACCCCCCCCGTCCGCTCTGCGTCGCAGTCACTGCGGGCGGCGTTGGCCGGGCGGCGCGTGCTGGTCACGGGCGCGACGGGGTTCGTCGGTGAGTGCCTGCTGGAGCGGCTGCTGGCCGACCTGCCGGAGACCTCGATCGTGCTCGTCGTCCGGCCGCAGGGGCGGCGTACCGGCCGGGACCGGGTGGCGCAGACGCTGCGCAAGCCGGCCTTCGGGCCGCTGCGCGCGCGCGACGGCGACGAAGCCGTGGATGCGCTGCTGGACAGACGGATCCAGGTCATCGAAGGCGACCTCTCCGCGGCGCTGCCTGCGCTGCCGGGCGACCTGGACACCGTCATCCACTGCGCCGGTGAGGTCAGCTTCGACATGCCCGTCGACGAGGCCTTCACCAACAACCTGCTCGGCGCGCAGCGGCTGCTGGCCGCGGTGCGGGCCAGTGGGTCGCGCCCGCACTGGCTGCAGGTGTCCACCGCCTACGTCGCCGGCCTCCGGCAGGGGTGGGTGGCAGAGGAGAGCCACCGGCACCGCGTCGACTGGGCCACGGAGATGGCGGCGGGGCTGGCGCAGCGGGGGATCGCGGAGGTGGAGAGCCGGTCGCCCGCCGTGCTGCAGGAGCTCGTCGCCGAGGCCCGCGGCACCTTCGCCAGCGCAGGCTCGCAGGAGGTCGCCGTCGAGACCGAGCGGCTGCGGGTGCGCTGGGTGCGGATGCGGCTCATCGACGCCGGCCGCGAGCGCGCCCAGAGCCTGGGCTGGACCGACGCCTACACCTTCACCAAGGCGCTCACCGAGCGGATGGTCGAGCAGGAGTGCGCGGCGTGGGGCGTACCGCTGACGATCGTCCGCCCGTCCATCGTCGAGAGCGCGCTGCGCTCGCCCTACCCGGGCTGGATCGAGGGCTTCAAGGTCGCCGAGCCCATCATCATCGCTTACGGCCGAGGGCAGCTGCCCGACTTCCCGGCCGCGCCCGACGCCGCCATCGACATCGTCCCCGTCGATGTGCTGGTCAACGGGATGCTCTGCGCTGCAGCATATGCCCCGCCGGTCGAGAGCCCTCGATACCTCCACCTGGGTACGAGCGCCCGCAACCCGCTGCCCTTCCGCCGCCTGTACGAGCTGGTGCGCGACTACTTCATCGCCCACCCCTTCCCGGCGCGCGAGGGCGGCCACACGCTGGTGCCGACGTGGGCCTTCTCCACCGAGGCCTCGATCGAGCGCCGGTTGCGCCTCGCCGAGCGCGCGCACAAGGTCTCCGACCGGGCGGTGGGCTGGCTGCCGCCTGGCCAGCGCTCAAGGGACCTCGCGCGCACCGTGGACCGCAACGCCACGCAGCTGCGCCAGGTGCGCAAGCTCGCCGACCTGTACCGGCCCTACACGCAGGCCGAGCTCGTCTACGGCGACGACGAGGTGCTCGCCCTGCACCGCTCGATGTCACCGCAGGACCAGCACGACTTCGGCTTCGACGTGGCCGACCCCGAGCGCGGCGTCGAGTGGCGCCACTACCTCGTCGACCTGCACTGCCCGTCGGTCACCGCGGGCCTGCGCTGGCTCGCCACGCTCCCGCCGCAGCCGGCGCCGGTGCACCCTGAGCCGGCGGCCAAGGTCGCCAGGACCGACGCGGGACAGGTCGTCGCGGCCTTCGACCTCGACGGGACCCTGGTCAGGAGCACGGTCGTCGAGGCCTACGTCTGGAGCCGTCTCGCCGAGCTCTCCGGCACGGCACGGGCCCGTGAGCTCGCTGGCGTGGTCCGCGATGTTCCTCGCTTCATGCTGCAGGACAGGCACTCCCGCAGCACTCTGCTGCGCACGCTCTACACGCGGTACGCCGGCGCCGACCCCGAGGCCCTGCTCCGGCTGGTCGACGACGACGTCGCGTCGATGGTGCTCGCGCGCACGAGCGCCCCGGCCCTGCGCCGCGTGCGCGAGCACCGCGCCGCCGGGCACCGCACCGTGCTGGTCACCGGCGCGCTCGACCTGCTGACCCGACCGCTCGCGCCGCTCTTCGACGAGGTGCGCGCGGTGACGCTGGTCGTCGGCGCGGACGGTCGCTTCACCGGCCGCCTCGTGGAGCCTCCTCTCATCGCCGAGGCACGGGCGGCGTGGCTGCGCCGGCGGGCGGCGACCGAGGGCTGGGACCTGGCCGCCTCCTACGCCTACGCCGACTCGGCGAGCGACCTCCCGATGCTGCGGGCGGTGGGGCACCCGGTCGCGGTCAACCCGGACAACGATCTCCTGCGGGTGGCGACGCGCGCGGGGTGGCCCACCGAGCGCTGGCCGTCGACGCCGGGCGCGGGTGGCCTCGCGCTCCCCCCGGTCGCCGTCGGGACGTGGGGATGAGAGCGGTGCGGCACTGATGCGGGCCGTGCAGGTCTACCGGAACGTCCCGCGCTACCTCGCCGCGCGTGCGCTGTCCGCGCGCCTGCCGGCGGTGCCGATCGCACCGTTGCGTCTGGTGGAGACGGCACCGCCGGTGCTACCGGGGCGCGGCTGGGTGCGGGTGCGCCCGCTGCTGTCCGGCATCTGCGGCAGCGACCTGGCGACCGTCACGGGGCACTCGTCGTTCTACTTCTCCCCGCTCGTCTCCATGCCCTTCACGCCGGGCCACGAGGTGCTAGGCGAGACCCTCGACGCGACCGACGCGCTGCCCGCCGGCAGCCGCGTCGTCCTCGCCCCGGTGCTCGGCTGCGTGGCGCGCGGGCTCCCGCCCTGCCCTGCCTGCGCCGCGGAGGACACCTCACGCTGCGACCGGGTGACCCTCGGCCATGTCAGCCCCGGTCTGCAGACCGGCTTCTGCGCCGACACCGGGGGTGGCTGGTCGGGCGAGCTGGTGGCCCACACGTCGCAGCTGCACGCCGTACCGCCCGGTGTGTCGGACGAGCGTGCCGTGCTGACCGAGCCCCTCGCCTGCGCCGTGCACGTCGCGCGCCGTGCCGAGGTCGCAGCGGGGGAGCGGGTGCTCCTGGTCGGGGCGGGTGCGGTCGGCCTCCTCACCCTCCTGGCCCTGCGCACGCTCACCCCGGCCGGCGACATCACCGTGGTCGCCAAGCACCCGCGGCAGGCCGAGCTCGCCCGGCGGCTCGGGGCCTCCGACGTCGTCGCCCCCCGTGAGGCGACGCGCGCGGTCCGACGCGCCGCCGGCTCGGTGATGCTCTCGCCGGAGCGGGGTGCGCCCTACCTCCTCGGCGGCGTCGACCTGGCCCTCGACTGCGCCGGCAGCGCAGCCTCTCTCGACACCTGCCTGCGCACGACACGTGCCGGCGGGCGGGTCGTCCTCGCCGGCATCCCCGCCCCGGTCGACCTGACGCCGGTGTGGTTCCGTGAGCTCTCCCTGATAGGTGCCTACGCCACCAACGGCGCCGACTTCACGACAGCGCTCGAGCTGCTCGCGGACGAGCGGCTGGCCGGTCTGCGCATGTCGCTGCACCCCCTGCTCCGGTGGCGTGACGCCATCGACGAGGCGCTGTCCGCCGGTCGCCTCGGTGTCCTCAAGGTCGCCTTCGACCTGCGCTACGACCCCGCACCGACCCTGCGGTCCACCTCATGATCAGGAGATCGCGATGACCCGCCCCGGTTTCGTCCTCGAGGTCGACGAGCGCACGCCGCCGCTGCTCGTGCACTCCGGCGAGGGTTTCCGGCTCGAGCGCTTCCCGCTCGGCAGCCGGGTCGTCTACCCACCCGAGTCGCTGCCGGCCCTGCCCGACGTCGACGCCGCGATCGCCCAGGCGCTCGACCACCCGCTCGGTGACCAGAAGCCACTGCGTGACAAGCTCTTCGCGGGGATGAAGCTCACCATCGCCTTTGACGACATCTCGCTCCCGCTGCCCCAGATGCGCACCCCTGACGTCCGTGGCCGGGTGATCGAGCACGTCCTCGAGCTGGCCGCGCGGGCCGGTGTCGATGACGTGGAGCTCATCGTCGCCACCGCCCTGCACCGCCGGATGACCGGTGCCGAGATCAAGCGCGCGGTGGGCGAGCGCGTCTTCCGGAGCTTCTGGCCCGACGCGCTCTACAACTTCGACGCCGAGGACCCCTCGGCGCTGGCCCACCTCGGCCTCACCGACCAGGGCGAGGACGTGGAGATCAGCAAGCGGGCTGCGGAGAGCGACCTGCTCGTCTACGTCAACATCAACCTGGTCGCGATGGACGGTGGCTGGAAGTCGACGGCGATCGGGCTGGCGTCCTACCAGAGCCTGCGCCACCACCACAACGCCAAGACGATGATGGCATCGCGGAGCTTCATGGACCACAAGGCCTCCGCGATGCACTCCAGCGCCTGGCGGATGGGCCACGTGCTGCGCGAGGCAGTGGACGTCTTCCAGATCGAGACGACGCTCGACAACCAGAGCTTCCCCGACCAGTACGGCTTCCTCACGAAGCGCGAGTGGGAGTGGTCGGCCCGCGACCAGGTGACCTACCTCAGCGCCAAGAAGGGCATCGACGCGCTGCCGAAGGGGCTGCGCCGCAAGCTCTTCCACAGCATCGAGGCGGGCTACCAGGTGACCGGGGTCTTCGCCGGCGAGGTCGAGGCCGTGCACGAGGCCACGCTGGCCCAGGTCCATCGCCAGCAGCTGGTGGAGGTGCAGGGGCAGAGCGACGTGATGGTCGTGGGGCTGCCCTACGTCGGGCCGTACAACCCTGGCAGTGTGATGAACCCGATCCTCGTCGCCTGCCTGGGGCTCGGTTACTTCTTCAACATGTACCGCGGCATGCCGGTGGTCCGGGAGGGGGGCGCCATGATCATGTACCACCCCACGACGTGGGAGTTCAGCCAGCTGCACCACCCCAGCTACGTCGACTTCTTCGAGGAGGTGCTGGCCCACTCGACCGACCCCGTGGTCATCGAGGAGCGCTTCGAGAAGCAGTACGCCGAGGACCCGTGGTATCGCCACCTCTACCGCACCTCGCACGCCTACCACGGCGTGCACCCCTTCTACATGTGGTACTGGCTGGCGCACGGACGCGACCACGTCGGCGATGTCGTCGTCGTGGGCGGTGACCGGCGGGCGTGCCAGCGGATGGGCTTCCGGTCGGCCTCGACGCTGCGTGACGCCCTGGAGATGGTGAGCGGCACCGTCGGCACCGACCCGAGCATCACCTACGTGCACACACCCCCGATGCAGATCGCCGACGTCCGCTGATGGGAGAGCTGCAGACCCTGCGCGACGGCTGGCGGTGGGGTCACCGCCCGCTCGTCCCGCGCTCCGCGGAGCCCGCGCGTCCGGCCCGCAGCGCGCGGGAGTTCCCGACCGCCTGGTCTCGTACCCCGCTCGGCAAGGGGGCCCGGGCGGTTGTGCAGTCGGTCGGGCTCGCCGGTCTGGTGCACGCCGAGACGCGGCTGCGGGTGACCGGCCTCGACGCCCTGGAGCGGGTCGGCGACGGCGGCTGCGTGATGGTGGCCAACCACAACAGCCACCTCGACACCGCCGCGTTGATCGTCGCGCTGCCGCGTGCGTGGCGCCGCCGGACTGCCGTGGCCGCGGCCGCCGACTACTTCTTCGACGCTTGGTGGCGGGCGGTCGGTACGGCGGTCGCCTTCGGGACGGTGCCCATCGAGCGGCGCGGCGGAGAGCCCTCCCGTACCCCCGCGGCCCTGGTCGCCGACGGGTGGAACGTCGTCGTCTTCCCCGAGGGGACGCGCTCCCGCGACGGCCAGCTGCAGCGCTTCCGCCTGGGGGCCGCGACGCTCGCTCTCGAGACCGGCGTGCCCATCGTGCCGGTGGCCCTGCGCGGCACCTACGCCGCCATGCCCCGCGGCCGCGGCTGGGTCGCGCCGGGCCGCCCGCCGGTGCATGTGCGCTTCGGCCTGCCGATGCGTGCGGCGCCCGAGGAGACACCGGTGGCCTTGGCCAACCGCCTCTCCGACGCCGTCGCGCGGCTCACCGACGAGGACGCCTCCGGGTGGTACCTCTCCGCGCGCCGCGCTGCCGCCGGAGCGACCCCGCGGGGTCCGGGTCCCGGCGCCGCGCGTTGGCGGCGCACCTGGGACGCCAGCGCCCCCCCGGAAAGGCCCGACGTGGCGCGCGCCTGGCAGTGACCGCCGGCCCGCGGCTCAGGTCGGGTAGACGAGCAGCGTGTCGCCGCTGATCCCGGGCGGGGGCCGGTCCCACACCAGCGCGACCTCCTCGGCCGGCCCCAGGTGTGGCTCGAGCGCCGCGCGGAGGTCGGCCACGAGTGGGGTCACGACCGCACCGTCGACCACGTCGGCCACGTTGACGGCGATGCAGCCGCCGGGACGGAGCAGCGCGCGCACCGCGACGAAGACCGCCGTCAGCTCGCCGAGGTAGGTCGCGTAGTGGCCGTCGCGGGTGGCGTACCCGGTCAGCGGGTTGTCCAGGTGGTCGACCAGGCTCATGTAGGGCGGTGAGGTGAGGCAGAGGTCGACCGCCGGCAGATCGAGGTCGGCGAGGTGACGTGCGTCGCCCTGGCGCACCGCGGCACCGTCGTGCAGCCGCGCCCGGATGAGCGCGACCCGCTCACCCAGCAGCTCGATGCCCACGGCGCGCCGGCCCAGACGCTCGCTGACGGCCAGCGTGGTGCCGTACCCGGCGAAGGGGTCGAGGACAGTGGCACCCACGTGGGTGAGCCCGGTGATGACCGCCTCGGCGAGCGCCTCGGGGAAGTGGACGTCCTCGTCGGCGGCCGGCAACCGCTCCTGCGCGAGCCGGGCGGCGGACAGGCGGGGGATGGCGGGGAGCACGCCGCGAGCATGCGCCCCGCCAAGCCGCCGACCTGGCGGGTGCAGGCGCTCAGCGCAGCCCGAGGCTCCGGGAGCAGGCCGGCCACGGGCTCCAGCCGGAGCGCGCGTGCAACCGCACCGCAGCCAGGTCCTGGTCGCGCGCCGAGGCGTGGTCCGGCGTGCCAGGCAAGCCGAGCCCCTGCCACGTCGAGCCGGAGAACTGGTAGGCGCCGTAGTAGCCGTTGCCCGTGCTGATGTCGTACCGGCCGCCGCTCTCGCAGCCGCGCAGCCGGGCCAGCGGGGAGACGAGCGCGGGGGGTACGGCGTCTGCCGCCGCGAGCCGGGCCGCCTTCGCCCTCGCCACCCGGGCTCTGGCTGCCTTCGCCTTGGCTGCTCGGGCCTTCGCCGCCCGGGCCCGCTGCGCGGCCGAGCGGGCGTGGTGCAGCCGCGCGTGCGCCGCGGCGCTCGTCGGCGTGTCGGCGGCCGGCTGGTCACCGGCCGCCTGCTGGGTGGTGACGGCGAGGCGCGGTGCGCTCGGCGCTGCTGAGGCGACGGCCGGCGTGGCGAGCACGCCGAGGGCGGTGATGGCTGCCGTGACGATGGCAGCGGTCAGGGGGGCCTGCGGACGCGTGCGGGCACGCGTGGGCAGGCCGGAGACGAGATCCGGCACGAGACTCCTCCGCACACCTGCGAGGTGAGCTGTCGGGCTCGGGCGACGGAGTGCCCGGCCGCAGCGCACCGACCTGCCAGGCAGGCGGCGCACGTGCGGCTCAGCCCCGAGGGCCCCTCGGGAAGAGGGGCCCGGTTGAGTGGGTCCCCCGCTCCTGCCCCGTCGTGCTCGGGAGCCCGGCACCCGGGGCAGGACTCGGCGTGGGTGCGGGCGGGCGGCTGCTGCCGTCCGCCGCGAAACCTAACCGTCACACAACCGGAGTGCCGACCGGAGCGACCACGGTCACAGTCCTCGTCCGAGGATCCCCCGTGCCGGCCGCGCAGACCGTGCCCGCCGCGCAGGACCGTGCCCGCCGCGCAGACCGTGCCCGCCGAGCAGACCGTGCCCGCCGCGCAGACTGGGGGCGTGGCGCGGCTCCCGGACGGCGACCCAGCGCCCGCGGACGGCGCACTGCCCGGGGCAGCGCTGGCCCGCCTGCCGCAGCAGCCCTTCGGCGTCTACCTGCACGTCCCCTTCTGTGCGACGCGCTGCGGCTACTGCGACTTCAACACCTACACCGCGGGAGAGCTGACCGGGTCGGCGGCCTCGCCGGGCTCCTACCTCGACGCGGTGCGGACCGAGCTGGCCCTAGCCGCCGAGGTGCTCGGCCCTGGGCGGCCGCCGGTCTCGACCGTCTTCGTCGGCGGCGGGACGCCCACGCTGCTCGGTGCCGACGCGCTCGCCGGGCTGCTCGGCGAGGTCGACGCGGTGCTCGGCCTGGCGCCGGGGGCGGAGGTGACCACCGAGGCCAACCCGGAGTCGGTCGACCCGGGCGCCTTCGACCGGCTGCGTACGGCCGGCTTCACCCGGGTCTCCCTCGGGATGCAGTCGGTGGTGCCGCACGTGCTCGCCACCCTGGACCGTCGGCATACCCCCGGCCGCGCGGTCGCCGCCGCCGCAGAGGCGCGGGCGGCCGGCTTCGAGCACGTGAGCCTCGACCTCATCTACGGCACGCCGGGGGAGAGCGCGGCCGACTGGCGCGCCACGCTCGACGCGGTTGCCGCCGCGGAGGTCGACCACGTCTCGGCGTACTCCCTCACGGTCGAGCCGGGCACCGCGCTGCACCGCCGGGTCAGCCGGGGCGAGCTGCCGGGTGTCGACGACGACACCATGGCCGACCGGTACGAGACGGCCGACGAGGCCCTCTCCGCGGCCGGCCTGTCCTGGTACGAGGTGAGCAGCTGGGCGCGCACACCGGCGGACGAGTGCCGGCACAACCGCCTGTACTGGAGCGAGGCCAGCTGGTGGGGCGCCGGGCCGGGGGCGCACAGCCACGTCGGGGGGGTGCGCTGGTGGAACGTCAAGCACCCGGCCGCGTACGCCGCCCGGCTGGCCGACGGGCGCTCCCCGGCCGCCGCCCGTGAGGTGCTCGACGACGAGGCCCGCGCCCTGGAGCGGGTGCTGCTGGGGGTGCGCACGCGCGACGGGCTGCCGGTCGAGGGGACCGACCCGGCCGTGGTCGCGCAGCTCGTCGCGGACGGGCTGGTGGAGTCGCAGCCGGCCCGCATCGTGCTGACCCGGCGCGGGCGGCTGCTCGCCGACGCGGTGGTGCGCGCGCTGACCTGAGCGCTCAGCGCACCGACGCGGGCGAGCGCTCCCGCTCTGCGGCAGCCTCTTCGGGGTCCGCGTCAGCGTGACGGCGCTGGCTGATGCTGGTGAGCACCGCTGCGCCGATGAAGGCCACGCCGACGAGGCCGGTGACGTACTCGTTCACCGCGGTGCCGGTCGCCGCGACCAGCGAGATGACTGCGAGCACGCCGATGGCCCAGTGCGCGCCGTGGTCGAGGTGGGGGTAGGCCTCCAGCACCCCGCGCTGGACCATGACGATGGTCAACCGCCGGACGTAGATCGCGCCCACGCCGAGGCCCACCGCGATGGCGATCGGGTTGTCCGTGACCGCGAAGGCACCGATCACGCCGTCGAAGGAGAAGGAGGCGTCGACCATCTCGAGGTAGAGGAAGAGCCCGATCCCCGCCGACGCCACCCGACGCGCAGCGCCGCCGGCGAGCTGCTCGTCGGGCACGTTGTCATCGTCCGGCTCCTCGAAGGCGTCGCTGGTCGCGCTCACGGCGAGGTAGGCGATCAGCCCGGCCAGCCCGGAGAACAGGATCGAGGTCTGGCTGTGGGTGGGGCCCCCGATGCTGGTGACGAGCAGGACCGCCGACAGGATGACGATGGCCACCCGGCTGAGGTGGCCGACCCGCTCCGCGGCGCGCTCCAGCGGGACCAGCCAGTTGATGTCCTTGTCTCCCAGCACCCAGTCCAGGAAGATCATCAGCAGGAAGACGCCGCCGAAGGTCTGGATCGCCGCGCGCTTGGACTCGATGATGCGCTGGTACTCGTCGGCGTGGTTGAGGGCGAGGTCGACGGCGTGCACGGGGGTGAGGTGGCCACCGATGGAGACGATCGCGAGCGGGAAGACCAGGCGCATCCCGAAGACGGCGATCAGCACCCCGACGGTGAGGAACATCCGCTGCCAGAAGGGCGACATCCGCACCAGCACCTTGGCGTTGATGACGGCGTTGTCGAAGGAGAAGGACACCTCGAGGACGGCGAGGACCAGCACCACGACCACGAGCCCCGGCCGCCACGCGCCCACGGCGGCCAGCGCCGCGATCGTGATGCCGAGCGGGACACGGAAGGCCTTGAGCATGCGCCCATCCTGCCCCGCCACCGTCCACCCGCACTCCAGGCGCAGGATGACGGTGTGACGCTCGAGCACCAGGTCGTCGGCAACGCCATGCAGATGGTCATCGTGACCCTGAAGCCGGGGCAGGTCGTCTACTGCGAGGCTGGCAAGTTTCTCTTCAGCAGCGGTGACGTGACGATGGAGACGACGCTGCGCCAGCCCTCGGGCGCGGCGGCGCAGCAGGGCGGTGGTGGCGGCCTGGGCCGGTTCGTGTCCGGGGCGTTGGATGCCGGCAAGCGGATGGCGGCGGGGGAGTCCTTCGCCTTCCAGCAGTTCACCGCCCCGGGCGGCGGGGATGGCCTCGTCGCCTTCGCCGGCACCATCCCGGGTGAGGTCCGCACGATCGAGGTCCGCCCCGGTGACACCTGGCTGGCCGAGAAGGACGCCTTCGTCGCGGCGGAGGGCACGGTGCGCTTCGACGTGGCTTTCGCCGGGTGGCGTACGGGGATGTCGGGGGGGGAGGGGCTGGTGCTGGAGAAGTTCACCGGCGAGGGCACGCTCGTCATCGCCGGCGCGGGCAACTTCATCGACATCAACCCGGCGGACTACGGCGGCAAGCTGCGCGTCGACACCGGTTGCATCGTCGCCTTCGACCAGGGCATCCGGTACGGCGTGGAGCGCGTCGGCGGGCTGAGCCGCCAGGGGCTCATGACCGGCGTCTTCGGTGGCGAGGGCTTCTCGCTCGCGACGCTCGAGGGCGACGGCCGGGTGATCCTGCAGTCGATGACCGTGGGCGCGCTCGCCACCGCGCTCAAGAAGCACATGGGCGGCAGTACGCGGAACGGGGCGGGTCCCGGCGGCCTCGGCTCTCTCTTCGGCGGCTCGGCGGGCTGAGGGCCCTGGCGGCTCGGCGGGTTGAGGGCCCTGGCGCGCCCCCTGGTCAGTTCCTGTGGCCGGCCCCCCTGGCCGGGCCGGCCGGCCCCCCTGGCCGGGCTGGCCGGCTGGTCGCAGCGGCTGGGCTACTTCCGGCCGGGCGTCCAGTCGAGGCCCCAGCCGTAGGCCTCGTCGAGCTGGCGCTGTGACCCCTCGACGTAGCGGACCTCGCGGCGGACGGTGAGCTGCGAGCCGCCCTCGAGCAGCGCCAGGGCGACCATCCGCGCGCCGCTGTGCTCGTCCAGGCGCACCTCGATCGGCGCCGCTCCGACCGGGTGCAGCGTGACCACGGCATTGGCGCGGTCCCAGGCCGGGGTGCCCGCGTAGATGTAGGCGAAGACGAGCACCCGACGCAGCTCACCGAGGTGGTCGAGGTTGACGGTGATGGTCTCGCCGGCTCCCGTACCCGACCGGTCGTCGCCATCGAGCTCGACGTAGGGCGGCGAGGTGAGCGACCCGAAGGCGTTGCCCAAGGCCTGCACGACGCCCTTGCGGCCGTCGGTCAGCTCCCAGAGGCAGGCCAGGTCGAGGTCGATCGGCTTGACCTTGCGGAAGAGGCCGCCGCCACCGCCGCCCGCCTCCCAGGTCAGCGTGACGCGCATCCGCCCCGCGGCGCCGGCGCCCTTGGTCAGGCTCACCGACGGCCGGTCCTTGGTCAGGCTGAGCTTGGTCAGGCTCACCGCCCCCCCGCCGGCCGCGGGTGGCGGCGCGGCGGGGCGCTTGGTGTAATCGATCGGCACGTGGTCGCCGGTCCGCGCCGGCTAGACGTTGACGCCGTAGTCGCTCGCGATGCCGCGCAGCCCGGAGGCGTAGCCCTGGCCCACCGCGCGGAACTTCCACTCGCTGCCGGCGCGGTAGAGCTCGCCGAAGACCATGGCGGTCTCCGTGCTGGCGTCCTCGGTGAGGTCGTACCGCGCGATCTCGGCCCCGCCGGTCTGGTTGACGACCCTGATGAAGGCGCCGCGGACCTGCCCGAAGCTCTGCCCGCGGCTGTCGGCGTCGTAGATGCTCACCGGGAAGACGACCTTGTCGACCTCGGCGGGCACGGTGGCGAGGTTGACCTTGATCGCCTCGTCGTCGCCCTCGCCCTCACCGGTGAGGTTGTCACCGGTGTGCTCGATGGAGCCGTCGGGGCTCTTCAGGTTGTTGAAGAAGATGAAGCCCTGGTCGGACGTGACCTTGCCCGAGGCCCCGACCATGATCGCAGAGGCGTCGAGGTCGAAGTCCGTGCCGGTCGTCGTGCGGACATCCCAGCCGAGACCCACCAGCACGGCGGTCAGCCCGGGCGCCTCCTTGGTCAGCGAGACGTTGCCGCCCTTGGTCAGCGAGACACCCACCGCTAGCTCCCCTCGTCCGGCCCCGGCGACGCCGCCGGGGCTCGTGGCTCGATCCTGCACCTGTGTGCGGACCTCGGTGAGGTCCTTCCCACGCCTGACAGGCTCCACCTGTGACCTCGCAGCCGCTCTCGAAGGGCGCCAACGCGGCCCTGCCCCCCGGGCCGGCCGAGGTGGTGCTGCACTGGCAGGCGCGGGCCGGCCTCGATGCCGACCTCTCCGCGCTGCTCGTCGGGACCGACGGCAGGGTCGGCGCCGCCGCCGATCTCGTCTTCTACAACAACCCCGTCGGCGGGGGCGGGTCGGTGCGCCACCTCGGCAAGACCGCCGCCGGGCCTGGCGTCACCGACCGGGTCTCTGTCGACCTGGCCGCCGTGCCCGCGGTGGTGGACCGGGTCGTGGTCGCGGCGAGCATCGACGGGCCGGGGGGCTTCGGCCAGCTCGGCGGTCTGGGTGTCGAGGTGGTGCCGGCGGGGGGCCCGTCGGGGCAGGGGGTGTCGTACCCGATCACGGACGCGAGCTCGGAGACCGCGCTGGTCTTCGTCGAGCTCTACCGCCGGGGCGGTGGGTGGAAGGTCAGGGCGGTCGGTCAGGGGTACGACACCGGCCTCGCCGGGCTGGCGACCGACTTCGGGGTGAGCGTCGACGATGCGCCGGTTCCGTCTGCTGCGCAGCAGATCCCGGCACCGCCGATCTCCCTCGAGAAGAAGCGCCTGGTCGACCTCGAGAAGCGGCTGGAGAGCAGGCCCGCGCTGCTGTCGCTGGTCAAGACGGCCGGCGTGAGCCTCACCAAGCGGGGGCTCGGTGAGCACACCGCCCGCGTGGCGCTGTGCCTCGACATCAGCGCCTCGATGTACGGCCTGTACTCGACGGGGGCGGTGGAGGCCCTGACCCAGCGGGTGCTCGCGCTCGCCCTGCGCTTCGACGACGACGGCGAGGTCGACGTCTTTCTCTTCGGCGGGCAGGGACACGTCGCGCCGCCGCTGAGCCTGGCCGACGCGGGCACCTACATCTCCGACCTGATGCGGACGGTCCGCTTCGAGGGCTCGACGAGGTACGCCGAGGCGCTGAAGCTGGTGCGCGAGCACTACTTCGGCAGCAGCGGCAAACGCCTGTCGCCACGGCAGGACCCGCTCCCTGTCTACCTGATGTTCGTCACCGACGGCGCCACCTCGGACCGCGGGGCGGTCGAGGAGCAGCTGCGCTGGGGCTCGCACGAGCCGATGTACGTGCAGTTCATGGGCATCGGCAAGGACCGCGGGCCGCGCGGGGAGTTCGCCTTCCTGCACCAGCTCGACGACCTCAGCGGCCGCCTCATCGACAACGCCGGCTTCTTCGCGCTCACCCCCGACCAGCTCATGGGGCGTACGCCGATCGGTGACGACGAGCTCTTCGACCTGCTCATGACCGAGTACCCGGGGTGGCTGCCCGCCGCCCGCGCGGCCGGGTTGCTCCCCGGGTGAGGCACTTCGGTTTCCTCACCGAAGGTGAGCGCGCGCGCATCTTCGCCGTAGCGCCAGGCGAGGTGGGCCCGAGTGCGCCCGACGCCGTGCGCGCGGTGGCCCTGGGCGCGACCGTCTACTCCCCTGGTACGCGACCCGCCCTCGAGATGGACGCTCGGCGGCTCGCCGGCATCGGGGCCACCAGCCACGTGTGGTGCCTGGAGGACGCGATCGGGCCCGCCGACGTACCCCACGCGGAGGCGGGAGTGGTGGCGGCGCTGCGGCGGCTGGACGCCGACGAGCAGCCCGTGCCGGCGCTCTTCGTCCGGGTCAGAGAGGCGGGTCAGCTCAGCCGTGTCGTCGAGGCCGCCGGCGGCGCGGCACGGGCGCTGAGCGGCGTGGTGCTGCCGAAGTTCGGCGCGGAGTCCGAGCGCGAGCTCGACGAGCTGGCCGCCTGCAGCGAGCGGCTGGGGGTCGGACTGCTGGCGATGCCGGTGCTGGAGACGCCCGAGCTCGCCTGGATGGAGACCCGGCGCCCGCTCCTGGAGAAGCTGCGGCGGCTGGTGGATGCGCACCGCGAGCAGGTGTTGGCGATGCGGGTGGGGGGGAGCGACCTGTCCGGTCTCTTCGGGCTGCGCCGCGCGGCCGCGACGACGATCTGGGAGGTCGCTGTCGTCCGTGACGCGCTGGCCGACATCCTCAACGTCTTCGCGCGGTGCGGGGAGCACGTCGTCAGCGGGCCGGTGTGGGAGCACCTGCCGACGCCCGGCGGGCTCTTCCGACCGCGCTTGCGCATCACGCCCTTCCGCGGACGGCGCGCGCTCGAGCTGCGCGACGAGCTGCTGGCCGAGTCCGACGACGAGCTGCTCCGCGAGGTCGCGCAGGACATGGCCAACGGGATGACCGGCAAGACCGTCATCCACCCGGCGCACGTCGGGCTGGTCAACGCGATGCTCTGCGTCCGTGCCGACGAGCACGCCGACGCCGTCGCGGTCACCGCCGCCGGCCGCGACGCTGGGGCAGCGCGCCGGGGTGGCGGTACGACGATGACGGAGGCGGGGCCGCACGCCCTGTGGGCCGAGCTCGTCCTGCGCCGGGCCGCGGTCTACGGCGTGCTCGCGGCCGACGACAGCGTCATCGAGCTGATCGCGGCCGGCCGGGCGGCGGTGGCGCGGGCCTTCCCGGCTGGCTCACCCGCCGTCGCGCCGTGACCCCCGCTCCGCCCCTGGTGCCGGCCGCGACCATGGTGCCATTGAGCGTGGTGCCACTGACCGTGGTGCCTACGTGATCGTGGTGCGCGCGTGACCGTGGAGCGCTCATCGGTCCCGCTGGCTGACCCGCCCCTCGGCACCGTCGCGGGCGCGCTGCTGGGCGCGAGCTGGCGAGGAGCCCCCGGCACCGACCTCGCCCCGCTCGTCGGCCTCGCCGTGCGGGACAACCCCAGGCGTGCGCAGCTGGTGGTGTCGCTGGTACTTGCCAAGCACGTGCCGGTACCGCCGGCCGAGGTCATGGCAGCCGGGGAGCGGCTGGGCCGGCTGGTCAGGGACGCGCTCGGTGATGGCGAGCCGCCGCTGGTCATCGGCTTCTGCGAGACGGCGACCGGCCTCGGTCATGCTGTGGCAGAGGAGCTCCCCGGCTCCGACGTCGTGCACTCGACCAGGCGCGCGGTGCCCGGTCGTCGGCCGACGCTCGTCTTCGCCGAGGAGCACAGCCATGCCGTCGGCCACCTCCTCGCGCCGGACGACCCCACGCTGCTGCGGTGCGGCCGCCCGGTCGTGCTCGTCGACGACGAGCTCACCTCGGGGCATACCACCGCCAACATCGTGGTGGCGCTCGGGCAGCGTGGGCCCCTCGGACGGGTCGTCATCGCGACCCTCGCGGACCTCAGGCCGGCCGCCGCCCGGAGCGGGCCGCCGGCGGTGTCGTTGCTCGACGCGGAGCTGGACCTCCCCGCCGACGTCGCCGATCGCGCCGCGGGCGTACGGGCACTGCCGCGGGCGTCGGTCGTACCGCCCCGGGGTCGGGGTGGCGTCTCCGTCCTGGACGCTGCCTGGCCGACCGACCTGCCGCCGAGCGGTCGCGGCGGGGTCAGGGCGGCCGAGCGAGCCGCGGTGCTCGCCGCGGTCGAAGGGCTGGCGGACCAGGTGCAGGGAGAGCTCCCCGGCGGGCGCGTGCTCGTGGTGGGCACCGAGGAGCTGGTGCACGTGCCCACCCGGCTGGCCGCTGCGCTCGCCGCCCGTCGCGGCGGCGGTGTCCTGGTCCAGTCGACGACGCGCAGCCCGGTCCTCGCCCTCGACCGTCCCGGGTACGCCGTCCGGCGCTCCGTGGCCTTCCCGGCACCGGATGACCCGGCCCGGCTGTCGTTGCTGCACAACGTGATCGACCCGCGGGAGGAGATGGACCGCGAGCCGCCGTACTCTGCCGTCGTCGTGGTCACCGACACCCCGTCCTGGTCGGCGGTCGGCCTGGCCGAGGCGCTCCGACCCTGGGCCTCACTGCGGGTGCTCGCCGTGGGCATCAGCGGCCGGCCGTGACGGGGCGAGCCCTCGCGCCGGCGGCGCCGGGCTTCGGCAGCTACGACGCGGCGGAGGTGACCTGGCTCCTCACCGACCTGTCCGCTGTGTCGCTGGAGCAGGAGCTGGCGGTCCGCGAGCGGGCGGCCCAGCTCGGCGGGCAATACGCGGAGTCCCTGCCGATCGAGTACCAACCCGAGCCGGCCTACCTCGACCTCTTCCACGCCGCGCTGCGCGCCTCGGCCGCGCGGGTGGCGCTCGCGGTCGGGGTCGTCGCCGAGCTGGTCGCCGCCCGCGCCGGAGGCCGACCGGTGCTCGTCAGCCTGGCCAGGGCAGGGACGCCGATCGCGATCCTGCTGCGGCGCTGGTTGATCGCCACCCGCGGCCCGCAGCCGCCGCACTACGCCGTGAGCATCGTGCGGGGGCGCGGGCTCGACCTGGTCGCGCTCGACCACGTGCTCGCGCGGCACCCGGCGGCAGCGGTGCGCTTCGTTGACGGCTGGACCGGCAAAGGCGCGATCGCCCGGGAGCTCGCTGCGGCGCTGGCCGCCGCCGGCAGCGTCGTGGACCCTGAGCTGGCGGTGCTCGCCGACCCGGGCGGGTGCACGACAACCTTCGGCACCCGGGAGGACTTCCTCGTGCCCTCGGCGTGCCTCAACAGCACCGTCTCGGGGCTGGTGAGCCGCACCGTGCTGCGCGCCGACCTCATCGGCCCTGGCATGTTCCACGGCGCGAAGTCCTACCCCCACCTCGCACCGGCCGACGTCTCCGCCCTCTTCCTCGACACGATCACCGCCCGCTTCGAGGAGGTACGGGGAGCCGCGGTCGCCGCCGCCGCCGCCCACCTCGCTACGCCTCCTCCGCTGACCTGGGCCGGAGAGGCGGCGGTGCAGCAGATCTCGGATCGCCTGGGGATCGCTGACCGCCACCTGGTGAAGCCGGGTGTCGGTGAGACGACGCGCGTGCTGCTGCGCCGGGTGCCCGAGCTGGTGCTCGTGCACCCTGACCGGGTGGGCGAGCTGGGACACGTGCTGCTGCTCGCCCGGCAGCGTGGTGTCCCGGTCGTCGAGGACGCGTCGCTGCCCTACGCCTGCGTCGGCGTGATCCGCACGGTGCACGGGTGAGCCGGGCGCTGGTGCTGCTCGACCTCGACCAGACGGTCATCTTCGGTGGCGGCAGCGTCGGTCAGGACGGCGCGCGGGTGGTCGAGCACATCGACGGCGCGGCCGCGGCCGTCATGTCGGTGGCCGCCTGGGAGCCGCTCACGGCGCTGGCTGAGGAGCACGAGGTGGTGCCCGTGACGACGCGGACGCTGGCCCAGCTGGCGCGGGTGCGGCTGCCCGCCGCGGTGCGACGGGCGGTCTGTGCCAACGGCGGCCGGCTGGTGGTCGACGGTGTGCCGGACCGGAGATGGGCGGCCTGGGTCGCCTGGAGGGCGGGCGGAGCGGTTCCGCTGCCCGAGGCGCAAGCGGTCCTGGCGCGGGCGCAGGGAGCGTGGGTGCGGACCGTGCGCACCGCCGACGACCTCTTCGGCTACGTGGTCGCGACCGATCCCAACGCCATCGACGCCACCTGGCTGACCACCGCGCAGGAGTGGGCGGAGCACGCTGGGTGGGTGCTCAGCCGGCAGGGGCGCAAGGCCTACCTCGTACCGGGCTGGCTGTCGAAGGAGGCTGCGCTGCAGCGACTCCGGCGACCCGGGCAGCGCGTGCTCGCCGCGGGCGACAGCCTGCTGGACGCCGGGATGCTGTGCGCCGCCGACCTGGGGGTGCGGCCGGCGCACGGCGAGCTCGGGCGGCAGCCGTGGCTCGTCCCCGACGTCGAGGTCGCCGACGGTGCCACCGCACTCGACCGCGGGGAGCAGGTGCTCCGACGGCTAGCGCAGGCCCTGGCGTAGCGCCTGGCGCACCGCGGTGACGACCTCCTGCACACCGGCGTGCACCGCGTCCAGGGTGGTGCTCACGTCGTAGAGGTCCGGGTGTGGGTGCGCGAGCACGCTCCTGGCGTGCTGCAGCCGGTCGACCAGCGCGTCGAGGCGCCGCACCGTCGCCGGGTCAGGGTGGCCAGGTTGCTGCACCAGGAGACGCTGGACGTCGCGGAGTGCGAAGCCCGCCGTCTCGACCGCGCGCAGCGGGTCGTCCGCGGCCACCCGGTGGAGCAACGCCAACCGTTCCACCGGTGCGTCGACAAGGGGTGCCGCCTCCGCCAGCCGGCGGCGCGCCGCGTCGACCTGGGCGCCTGCCTCGCGCAGCGGCCGCCCGGCGCTGGCGTCGAGGTCGACGGTGGCCGCGGCGAGCAGCGTGCGGGCGCGGGCCGGAGCGCCCTCCACATCGGCGAAGGCGCTGGCCGGGTGCTCGCGCCGGAGCGCGTGCAGCGCATCGTCCGCGGCGGGCAGCCGCCCGAGCAACACCTCCACCCGCGTCCGCGCCGCGGCCGTCCGCGGGGCCAGCTCCCGCTGCAGCAGCCGCAGGCCGGTGAGGGTGTTCCCCGCCGAGCTGAGCGCCGCCGTGGCGGTCGCCGCCGCCCGCTCGACCCGGTGGGCGTGCACCAGCGAGCTGGCGTCGGCCTGCGCCGCGGTCAGCGCGTCACCGGCGCGCACGAGCAGCACATCGACGTCCGGGTCGCTCAACCCGTCGGCCGCCGCAGCGTCACGGTCGGCGAGCACCCGGGTGAGGTGCTCGCGGGCGCGGACGAGGGGCTCCCTGACCCGGGCGAGCTGGGCGTCGACGCGAGCCCGCGGACCGGCGCAGCGGGCGGCCAGCCGCTGCACGTCCGCCTGCGCGGCGACCAGCCGGCCGGCAGTGGCGGTGAGGTCGTGGGCGGCGTCGAGGAGCTCGGCCGTGCTGCGGTCCGGGCCCACCGGTCGCGTCGCCGCCACCCGGAGCTGCTCCTCGCGCAGCGCGTCGGCGGAGGTCTGCAGCTCGGCCAGCCGGCGGGGGAGGCCCCGCGCCTCCGGGGTGTCGTCCAGCCCGGCGTAGGCGATGTCGATGGCCAGGATGTCCAGCGCGCTCTGCAGCTCCAGCACGCCCGTGGACGCTGCCGCAGCCGCATCGAGGGCCGCGGACAGCGCGGCCGCCTTGCGCTCCCGGCGCGACAGGTGCACCACACCCGGCTCACCTGCCACCGGTCCATCCTGCCCGGTGCGCCGCCGCCGCGGTCAGACCGGCAGGCCCAGCTCCCTGGCGATGACGAGGCGCTGCACCTCCGAGGTGCCCTCCCCGATCTCGAGGATCTTCGCGTCGCGGTAGAAGCGCCCCACCGGCGTCTCCGACAGGAAGCCGCTCCCGCCGTGCACCTGGGTGGCGTACCGCGCGTTGTCCATGGCGGCCTCGCTCGCGGCGAGCTTGGCGATGGCTGCCTGGCGCCGGAAGGGGCCGCCCGCGAGCAGCCGGTCAGCCGCGTCGTAGGTCAGCAGCCGCGCGCTGTGCGCACGGACCTCCATGTCGGCGATCATGAAGGCCACCGCCTGGTGCCCACCGATCGTGCGGCCGAAGGCCTCCCGGTTGCCGGCGTGACGCAGTGACTCGTCGACGCACCCCTGCGCCAGGCCGGTCGCCAGCGCGGCGATGGCGATGCGGCCCTCGTCGAGGATCTGCAGGAACTGGGCGTAACCGCGGCCGCGCTCGCCCACCAGGTTGGTCACGGGTACGCGGACGCCGGTCAGGGACACCTCGTGGGTGTCGGAGGCCCGCCAGCCGACCTTGTCGTACTCCGGGCCGATGACGAGCCCAGGGGTGCCCGCGGGCACCAGGATCGCGCTGGTCTCCGGTCGGCCGCCCTCGCGCACGCCGGTGACCGCAGTGACGGTGACGAAGCCGGTGATGGCCGTACCCGAGTTCGTGATGAAGGCCTTGGTGCCGTCGATCACCCACTCGGCGCCGTCGAGGACGGCGCGGGTCCGCGTCGCTCCGGCGTCGGAGCCGCCGCCCGGCTCGGTCAGCCCGAAGGCGCCGATGAGCTCGCCGGCGCACAGCCGTGGCAGCCACTCCTGTTGCAGCGCAGGCGACCCGAAGCGCCACAGCGGCATAGCGCCGAGGGAGACCGCCGCCTCCAGCGTGATGGCGATGCTGGAGTCGACGCGCGCGAGCTCCTCGATGGCGATGCACAGTGACACCAGGTCACCGCCACCGCCGCCGACCTCCTCGGGGAAGGGCAGGCCGAAGAGCCCCACCGTGCCCATGGTCCGCACCAGCTCGTACGGGAAGGTGCCGGCCGCGTAGTGCGCGCCGATCCTCGCGGCGATCTCCCCCTGCGCCAGGTCGGCCACCGTGCGCCGTAGCTCGGTGCGCTCCTCGTCCTCGCCGTGCACCCGTCCCGCCAGCGTGTCGGTCATCCCGTGCCTCCCGCGTCATCGGTCGTCCCGCCGGTGAGCACCACCAGCGGCTGCTCCAGCACGACCTGTGCACCCGCGACGACGGGCACCGCGGTGACCACGCCGTCCGCTGGTGCAGCCACGACGTGCTCCATCTTCATCGCCTCGACCACCACGAGCGGCTGACCCGCGGTGACCGTGTCGCCGACCGCCACGTGCACGGCGGTGACCGACCCTGGCATCGGTGCGACGAGCGGCCCGAGCACCGCGGGCCCGCGGTGGCGCAGCACCTGGGCGACCGGGCGCAGCGCGAGGTCGCGGCCGTCCACCACCACGTGCAGCACCTCCCCGACGCGTGCCGCGTGCGCGGCCCAGGTGAGCCCGGCCGCCGTGACCAGCACGTGCCCGCCACCGAGGTCGCGCACGGCGGCGTCGACCGGCTCGGCCCCGGGCAGCTCGACGGTGCACCCGGTCGCCGCGCCGGTCACCGACAGGGCCACCTCGCGCCGGCCCGGCAGCGACCACCGCGCCGTCCGAAGGGCGGCCCCGCCGGAGCGCCACCCGGTGCCCGCCGCCCCGCCCAGGGAGGGCACCAGGGGGACGAGCGCGGCGGCCAGCAGCAGACGCGGGTCGGCGGCCTCCGCCCGCGGCGTCAGCGCCACCCCGCGGGCCTCGACCAGCTCGGTGCCCAGCCGCCCCGCCTGCACGTCGGGGTCGGCGAGCAGGTCCTGCAGGAAGCCGGTGTTGACCGTCACGCCGAGGATGCGGACCCCGCGGAGCGCCGCCTGCAACCGGTGCAGCGCCTCGGCTCGGTCGCGCCCGTGGGCGATGACCTTGGCCAGCATCGGGTCGTAGGCACTGGTCACGACGGCGCCGGTCTCGATGCCGCTGTCGACCCGGATGCCCTGCGCTGCAGGCTCTGCGTAGTCCATGACGGTGCCGCCGCTGGGAAGGAAGCCGGCCGCCGGGTCCTCCGCGTAGACCCGCGCCTCGATCGCATGGCCGCGCAGGACCAGCGCGGGCAGGTCGAGGCGGTGGCCGGCCGCGACGAGCAGCTGCTGCTCCACGAGGTCGATCCCGGTGACCGCCTCGGTGACCGGGTGCTCCACCTGCAGCCGGGTGTTCATCTCGATGAAGTACGGCGCGGCCGGCTCGAGCGCGCTCACCACGAGCTCCACGGTGCCGGCGCCCTCGTACCCGCAGGCGTGCGCGGTGGCGACGGCCATCGCACCGATCTGCTCCCGGGTCGCCGCGTCGACCAGCGGGCTGGGGCACTCCTCGACGAGCTTCTGGTGGCGCCGCTGCAGGCTGCACTCCCGCTCGCCCAGGTGCACCACGGTGCCGTGGCTGTCGGCGAGCACCTGCACCTCGATGTGGCGGGGCTCGCGCACCCACCGCTCGACGAGCAGAGCGTCGTCGCCGAAGGCGCCCCTGGCCTCGCGCCGCGCCGCGGCCAGCGCCGCCGGCAGGTCGGCAGGGTCGTCCACGCGGTGCATCCCCTTGCCGCCCCCGCCGGCGCTCGGCTTGATCAGCAGAGGGAAGCCCACAGCGGCCGCGCCGGCGGTGATGTCGGCGTCGCTGAGACCAGGCCCGGCGAGCCCGGGGACGGTCCGCACTCCGGCGGCGGCGACCGCCTCCTTGGCCCGCGTCTTGTCACCCATCAGCTCGATCGCCGAGGGGGGCGGTCCGATGAAGACCAGGCCCGCTGCAGCGCAGGCCATGGCGAGCGCGGCGCTCTCGGCGAGGAAGCCGTACCCCGGGTGGACGGCCTGCGCGCGGGTGCGCAGAGCGGCCGTGACGATGTCGTCGACGTCGAGGTACCCGCCCGGGAGCAGCACGCCGAGGTCGGCCTCCCTGACCGCGCGGCTGGCCGCGTCGACGGCGCTGTGCGCGACGACGGCGCGGACACCGAGGCGGCGCAGCGTGCGGGTGACGCGGACGGCGATCTCGCCGCGGTTGGCGATGAGCACGCTGGTGAACATGTTCACATCCGGTACCGCGCGGGCAGCGGTTCCTCGAGCGGCGCCTGCGCGCAGGCGTCGAGAGCGAGAGCGAGCACCGTACGGGTGTCCCGTGGGTCGATGATGCCGTCGTCCCACAGCCGGGCAGTGCCGTAGTAGGGGTCGCCCTGGCGCTCGTACTGCTCACGGACGGGCGCCTCGAGCGCCTCGCGGTCGGCGTCGCCCAGCTCCTCGCCGCGGGCTTCGAGCTGCTCGCGGCGCACGGTCGAGAGCACGGCCGCGGCCTGGTCGCCGCCCATGACCGAGGTGCGCGAGCCGGGCCAGGTGAAGAGGAAGCGCGGGGAGTAGGCCCGGCCGCACATCGAGTAGTTGCCGGCGCCGAAGCTGCCGCCGATGACCACGGTGATCTTCGGCACGCGGGTGGTCGCGACCGCGGTGACCATCTTCGCGCCGTGCTTGGCGATGCCCGCCGCCTCGTAGTCGCGGCCGACCATGAAGCCGGTGATGTTCTGCAGGAAGAGCAGGGGGATGCCGCGCTGGTCGCACAGCTCGATGAAGTGCGCGCCCTTCAGCGCCGACTCGCCGAAGAGCACGCCGTCGTTGGCGACGATGCCGACGGGGTGCCCGGCGAGCCTGGCGAAACCGGTGACCAGCGTGGCGCCGTAGAGCGGCTTGAACTCCAGCAGCCGGCTGCCGTCGACCAGCCGAGCGATGACCTCCCTGACGTCGTACGGGGTACGCAGGTCACCCGGCACGACACCGAGCAGCTGCCCAGGGTCGACCACCGGCTCCTCGGCCGCCAGCACCTCCCACGGCGCCGGCCGTGCGGGCTGGAGGGTGGCCACGATGTCGCGGAGGGTCCGCAGCGCGTCGGCGTCGCCCTCGGCGAGGTGGTCGGTGACGCCGGAGCGCCGCGAGTGCAGGTCACCGCCGCCCAGCTCCTCAGCCGTCACGACCTCGCCGGTGGCCGCCCGCACGAGCGGCGGCCCGCCGAGGAAGATCGTCCCCTGGCCGCGGACGATGACGTTCTCGTCGCTCATCGCCGGCACGTAGGCGCCGCCGGCTGTGCACGAGCCGAGCACGGCGGACAGCTGCGGCACCCCGCGCGCGGACAGCTGCGCCTGATTGTAGAAGATGCGGCCGAAGTGGTCCCGGTCGGGGAAGACCTCGTCCTGCATCGGCAGGAAGGCGCCGCCGGAGTCGACGAGGTAGACGCAGGGCAGCCGGTTGTGCAGCGCCACCTCCTGCGCCCGCAGGTGCTTCTTCACCGTCTGCGGGTAGTAGGTGCCGCCCTTGACCGTCGCATCGTTGGCGACCACGACGACGGGGCGGCCGCGCACGCAGCCGACGCCGGTGATGATGCCAGCGCCCGGGGCGGCACCGTCGTACATGCCGTCGGCGGCGAGCGGTGAGAGCTCCAGGAAGCCGGCGCCGGGGTCGAGCAGGGCCTCCACCCGCTCGCGGGGCAGCAGCTTGCCGCGCGCGGCGTGGCGCTCGCGCGAGCGCTCCGGCCCCCCGAGCGCCGCGGCGTCGCACCGCCGGCGCAGCTCGGCGACCTCGGCCAGGTGCACGCGCTGGTTGTCCTCGTACGCCGGTGCTGCCGGCTGCACCGCCGTCCCCAGCACGCCCACGCCACCGACGTTAGCGCTTGCTAACTCGACGCGTCGTCCGGCGTGTCCCCGTCGAGATGTCACGTCTCGACGGGGACACGCCGCCGCTCATGTCGACATCCACCGCGCGCTCACCCCACGGCGGCGATCACAGCACGGCCCAGCTCCTGTAGCAGCGCCACCGCCTTCTCGGGGGTGATCCGCGCGGCGCTGTAGGGCGTGCTGTTGAGCAAGCCGATGAGGGCGAGCACCGCGGCCCGCGCCTCCTCTTCCGCCGCGGTGGGCCGGACGGCCCGCAGCTGCTCGACCCACACTTCGACGTAGGCCCGCTGCAGCGCGCGCACCTGCCGCCGGTCGGCGTCGGCCGTGCTCGCCAGGTCGCGGTCCTGCACCCGGATGAGGTCAGGCTCCGAGGTGGCGAAGCCGGTGTGGAAGGCGAGCAGGCCCTCCAGCGCGTCCGCAGGCCCGTCCGCGGCTGCCACGACCGCACGGCCCCCCTCCAGCAGGCGTTGGCTGACGTCGAGCAGCATCGCGCCGAGCACCGCCTGCTTGCTGGCGAAGTGGCGGTAGAGCGCGGGCCCCGTGCGCCCCGTCGCGGCCCCGAGCTCGCTGATGGTCACGCCGTGGAAGCCGCGCTCCGCCATCAGCCGGGCCGCGGTGGCGAGCAGCTGCTCGCGCGGGGCGCTGACCACCCGGGGAGGGTACGGAGACCCGCCGGGGTGCGCCGGGGGCGGACATCGCCCACGGCCTTCGCGGATGGTGCTCGACTGCCGGGCATGGATGTCCTGGTCCTCGGCGGCACGGCGTGGCTCGGCCGGGAGGTGTCCGGGCAGGCGGTCGCCAGCGGGCACCGGGTGACCTGCCTGGCCCGCGGGGAGAGCGGGTCGGTGGCGGCCGGCGCCACTCTGGTCGCGGCTGACCGCGCTGCCCCGGCGGCGTACGACGACCTGCCCGTCCGAGAGTGGGACGCGGTCATCGATGTCTCGCGACAGCCCGGGCAGGTGCGCTCGGCGCTCGCCGCGCTGGCGGGTCGAGCCCGGCACTGGACCTTCGTCTCCAGCTGCAGCGTGTACGCCACGCACGCCACCCTCGGTGCCGACGAGTCGTCCCCGCTGCTGCCGCCCCTGGTGGGAGACGACTCCACCGACGAGACCTACGGTGAGGCGAAGGTCGCCGGCGAGGAGGTTGCGCGCCAGGCGGTGGGCGACCGGCTGCTCGTCGCGCGTGCCGGTCTCATCGGCGGCCCGGGGGATCACACCGGTCGCACCGGGTGGTGGGTGGCCCGCGCGGCCCGCGGGCCCGCTGGGCCCCTGCTCGTCCCCGACAGCCTGGAGCAGCCGACGCAGGTGGTCGACGTGCGCGACCTGGCCGGTTGGCTGCTCGGCGCCGCCGCCGCCGGCACCACGGGCGGCTACGACGCCGTCGGTCCGGTCAGGTCGCTCGGCGGCTGGATCGAGCTCTCCGACCGTCGCCGCGCACACGGCAGACGTGGTGCCCGTCGCTCCGGGATGGCTGCTGGAGCAGGGCGTGACCTGGTGGTCCGGCCCTGCCTCCCTACCGATGTGGCTGGGCGAGAGAGGGTACGAAGGCTTCATGACCCGGACCGGTGCCGGAGCGGTTGCCGCCGGGCTACGGCACCGGCCGACGGAGGAGGTGCTCGTCGACACGCTGGCCTGGGAGCGGGAGCAAGGTCTCGGCCGCGCCCGACCGGCCGGGCTGAGCGGGAGGCGCGAGCAGGAGCTGCTCAGCGCGTGGGCCGCGCGGCGCTGACCCGTGGGGTGTCCCGCGAGCGTCAGCGCTCAGGCCCGCGCGCTGACCCGGCGCCGTCGCCGGAGCAGCGCCGCGCCGGCCAGCGCGAGCCCGCCGCCGAGCGGCAGCAGCAGCGCGACGGGGGCTTCCGGCAGGTCGGCGCCCGGCTGCGCGGCGGCGGTGAAGACGTCGGGCCCGAAGCCGACGAAGGGCGCGGTGGAGGCGGTGCTCGGGGTGGAGTCCTGCCGTGCACCGGTGGCCATGGCGGCGTACCCGATGTGTCCGTGCCCGTCCGTGCCGCCCGTCGTGATGCCCAGCAGGTCCTCGATGCTGCGCAGCAGCGAGTAGTGGTTGTAGGCGACGTTGCTGACCGTGCCGGGCGCGACGAAGGGGCTGAGCACGACGGCGCCGATCCGCCCGCCACCGGCACCGGTGATGCCAGGGGCGGCCGTGTTGGGCCCGGTGGGCTCGCCGCAGCACGCCGTGGCGTCCGGGGCGGACGAGCCTGCGGCCTCCGCCTCGTCGAACGTCACGACGAGCATGCCGTCCTGCTCGAAGGCGGGAGAGCTGGTGATCATGGGTACGTACTTCGCCAGCCACAGGTCGACCGCCGTGGAGCCGCCGGTCTTGCCCCCCGCGACGTTGGTGCCGGCGCAGGTCGCGTCGTGGCCGTCGTTGCACAGGTTGGGGCTGATGAGCGAGTAGCTAGGGGTCGTGGCCACGCTGGCGAGGTCGTTCTCCAGCGGGGCCAGCGACCCGACATGGGCGTTGCACGCCCCGCCATCGGTGAGCGAGTGGAAGTAGACGAAGGGGTTGTGCCTGGCGGCGTAGCTGTCTGCGGCCGTCGCGGACTGCGTGTCGTCCTGGCTCGGCGTGGCGGCCGACGGGTCGGCGGGCTGCCCGGCGCTCGTGAGCGGCCGCCCGCAGGTGGCTTCCTCGCGCGTTGACGTGCCGCCCAGGTCCTCCATGTACCCGCGCCAGGTCATGTCGGCGCCGGCGACCTGCCCGGCCAGCGTCTGGACCGACGCGGGGTAGACGCAGCCCTGGCCGACCACCTGGCCGTCACCGAACCCGGTCGGCGTCCCCGTGCGCACGTCGGTGTAGTCCTGGCAGTCGCTCTGCGAGAGCGTCGTCGGCGCCTGGCCGGACTGCTGCGAGATGTAGTTGTCGGCGGACAGGTGACCGGTGCCGTAGTACTCGGTCAGCAACGCCCCCTCGGCCGGCATGGTGCGGGCGAGGTAGCCCGTACCCGTCCCGAAGGTCTCCGCATAGTTCTTGTTCTCCAAGTTGATCACCCACACGTGGTGCACCGGCGGCAGCGCGGTGGTGCTCGTTGCTGCCCCGGCCGCCGCCGTGGTGCTGGCGAGCGCGGGCCCGGCCGCGGTAAGCACAACGGCCGCGGCGACCACCACAGCCAGTCGGGTACGCGGGCGGCGCAGGACGGGACGCAGGGGGCGCATGGGCCCATGGTGCCGCCCCTCGAGCGCCGCTGCCGCCCGCAGACCGTGCCGTTCGCACGTTGGCCACCCGTTGTTCAACCGCCAGGCCCGCGACCGGCTCAGACCGGCTGCAGCGCGGCTACGGCGGCGCCGGCAGCGTGGTGCGCGCGGTGTCGCCCGCCCGTACGGTCCGTCCGCTGAGCACGATGGCCATCCCTCACGCTGAGGCGTGTGTCGACACTCGCGCCGGCGTGTCGCTGTCGAGATGTGACCTCTCGACGGTGGGGCTCAGTTGCTACCCGGTGCGTCGGGCAGCGTGGAGGCGTAGGCCAGCGGGACGGGCGCCCGGCGGAGCACGCTGCGCCACAGCACATCCGGGTGAGAGCCGAAGAGGTCGTCCTGCCGCGCGTCGAGGAGCCACCACGCCCCCTGGTCGACCTCATGCTCGAGCTGCCCCGGTGCCCACCCGGCGTAACCGGTGAAGACGCGGACCGGCGGCGGGAGGTCGGGGGGAGCGGCGAGGTCGACGGCCGTCCAGGCGCACAGGCCCGAGCCGACCGGACGGGACAGCGCGACCACCACCTCGGGGGCCACCGGCCCACCGGAGAAGACGACGCGCGGCGCGGCGGCCTCGCCGACCAGGAGCGGGGCGAGGTCACCGAGCGGGCGGGGGAGCGGGCGGTTCAGCACGACCCCCAGCGCGCCGTCGTCGTCGTGGTCGACGAGCAGCACCACCGTCCGGCGGAAGGCGCCGTCGGCGAGCACCGGCGAGGCGACGAGCAGCTGCCCGGTCCAGCTCGGCACCGGCGTCAGCGCCCCGCCGCGTAACCATGGGCGCCGCGCGGGTTGGCCGCAGCGCGCAGCCAGCCGTCCGGCCCGGCATCGATGCCGACGGCCGAGAGCCGGCCGAGCGACCACCCGTCGACGACCTCGACGTCATGACCGCGGGCTGAGAGCTCCTGCACGGCAACGGGTCCTATGCGTTCCTCGACCACCAACCGGCGTGGCTTGGCGGTCCTCGGCCAGAAGGAGCTGGGCATGTGCTCGGAGTGGTGGGCAGGGGCGTCGATGGCCGTCTGCAGGCCGAGGCCGCCGACCGTGTGACGCAGTAGGAACAGCAGCGACCACTGGTCCTGCTGGTCACCGCCGGGCGTGCCCCACGCGAGCCAGCGGCCGTCCTCGTGCCGGGCGAGGCTGGGTGTGAGCGTCGTCCGAGGGCGTACGCCGGGCCGCAGCCGCCCGGGTACGCGGGGGTCGAGCCAGAACATCTGCGCCCTGCTGCCCAGGCAGAAGCCGGCCCCCGGCACCGTCGGGTTGCTCTGCAGCCAGCCGCCGCTCGGTGTGGCCGAGATGATGGTGCCGGCTCGGTCGGCCACGTCGAGGTGGCAGGTGTCGCCGCGGGTCGGTTCGCCGCTGCCGGGTGCGCGCACGGTCAGCCCGGTGTCGTAGCGCGGCAGCACCGGCTGGCGCCCGTCGGGCGCACCGGGCCGCAGCTCGCCGGAGGCCGCGTCGGTGAGCAGCCGACGCCGCTCGTCGTTGTACCGGGACGACAGCAGCGTCTGCACCGGCACATCGGTGTCGACGGGGTCGGCGTACCAGGCCTCGCGGTCGGCGAAGGCGAGCTTGGCGACCTCGGTGACCAGGTGGACGGCCTCCGCGCCGAGCGTGTCGGCCAGGTCGAGCCCCTGGAGCAGGGCCAGCTGCTGGAGCAGGACGGGGCCCTGACCCCAGGGGCCGGTCTTGGCGATCTCCCAGCCCTGCCAGGTCAGTGTCACCGGCTCCTCGACGGTCGCCCGCCACCGGGCGAGGTCGTCGAGGGTGAGCAGCCCGGTGTGCGCGACGCCGGAGGTGTCCATGACCGGCGTCGCCGAGAAGTCGGCGATGGCCTGCGCGACGGGGCCTTCGTAGAAGTAGGCGCGGGCCGCCTCGATCTCCTGCTCGCGGGTCCGGCCGCCGTCGCCCACCGCGGCGGCGAGCAGCGCCCGCCACATGTCGGCGAGCTCCGGCCACCGCCAGCGCTCGCCGGCCCTGGGCGCCCGCTCGGGGAGCAGCCAGGTCGCCGCCGAGGTCGGCCAATGCTCGCGCAGATGACCCTCGATGGCCTGCAGCGTGCCGGCCACCCGGGGCTGGACCGGCCACCCGCGCTCGGCCATCGACAGCGCCGGCTCGAGCACCTCGCGCAGGCGGAGCCGGCCCCAGCGCTCGAGCACCAGCAGCCACGCCCCCATCGCGCCGGGGACGACGGCGGCGAGCTGCCCAGTACCCGGGACCACGCCGAGGCCCAGCCCGCGGTAGTGGTCGATCGTCGCCGCGGCCGGGCTGACCCCCTGGCCGCAGACGACGACCGGCCGGTCGGCGCCGGCGGGCCGCACCAGCAGCGGCACGTCGCCGCCCGGCCCGTTGAGGTGCGGCTCGACCACCTGGAGCGCGAAACCGGTGGCGACCGCGGCATCCGCGGCCAGGCCGCCGGTCTCGAGCACCGCCATCCCCGCGGCGGTCGCCAGGAAGTGCGTGGAGGCGACGACGCCGCGGTCGGCCAGCAGCTCGGGCCGGGTCTGGAGGGGCACCAGGCAGTGCTCCCCATCGGGGGCCGCCGCTAGACTTGGCAGTCGCGTGAGCTGAGTGCCAGCGCGCCGTGGTGCGGCTGGCGCACCCTGACCACGAGGAGGTGGCCGTGCTCGAGGAGCGCCGCTTCGAGGTCCTGCGCGCCATCGTCGAGGACTTCGTGACCAGCAACGAGCCGGTCGGCTCCCGAGCCCTGGCCGAGCGGCGCTCCCTCGGGGTCAGCCCCGCCACGGTGCGCAACGACATGGCGGTGCTCGAGGACGAGGGCTACATCACCCAGCCGCACACCAGCGCGGGACGGGTGCCGACCGACAAGGGGTACCGCCTGTTCGTCGACAAGCTCGCCCAGGTCAAGCCGCTCTCGGCGGCCGAGCGCCGCGCCATCGGCAGCTTCCTCGACGGGGCCTGCGAGCTGGACGACGTCGTGCACCGCTCCGTACGCCTGCTCGCGGCGCTCACCCGCCAGGTCGCCGTCGTGCAGTACCCCCGGATGTCGCGCACCTCGGTGCGCCACGTCGAGCTGGTCGGCCTGGGCCCCTCGCGCCTGCTGCTCGTGCTCATCACCGACGCCGGGCGGGTCGAGCAGCGCACGCTGGAGATGCCGCAGCCGCTCACCGACATCGAGGTGGCCGACCTGCGCGCGATGGTCAACGCCTCGGCGGCGGGGCGCCGCCTGGCCGACGTGACGGCGGCGGTGGTGGGGCTGCAGGAGACGTCTCCGCGCGGCCTGCAGCCGGCGCTCGACACCGTGCTCGCCACGCTGCTGGAGATGCTCGTCGAGCGGCCCGAGGAGCGCATCGCGGTGGCGGGTACGGCCAACCTCACGCGCCACCCCGGCGACTTCCCCGCCTCCCTGCACGAGGTGCTCGAGGCGCTCGAGGAGCAGGTGGTGCTGCTGCGGCTGCTCTCGGTCTCCAGTGGTGGGGAGCTGCAGGTGACCATCGGCGCCGAGAACGACCTCGAGCGGCTGCGCGCCACGAGCATCATCACCACGTCGTACGGGGCCGGGGTCCCCCTCGCCTCCATGGCCGTCGTCGGCCCCACGCGCATGGACTACCCGTCCTCCATCTCGCTGGCCCGGGCGGTCGCCCGCTACGTCGGCGGGATCCTGTCCACCGGAGCGCAGCCATGAGGTCCAGCGCAGCCATGAGGTCCAGCGCAGCCAGGTGGTCCAGCGCAGCCAGGAGATCGAGCGCCGCCATGACCGAGGACCGCTGATGGCCGTCACCGACTACTACGGGGTGCTCGGCGTGGGCTCGGGGGCGAGCGACAACGACATCAAGCGCGCTTACCGTCGCCTCGCGCGTGACCTGCACCCCGACGTCAACCCCGACCCGGCTGCGCAAGAGCGCTTCAAGCAGGTCACGACGGCGTACGAGGTGCTGAGCGACACCGAGAAGCGCCGCATCGTCGACCTCGGCGGTGACCCGCTCGACGCGGGCGGGGGCGCAGGCGCGGGTGGCCCGATGGGCTTCGACCTCGGTGACATCGTGGAGACGTTCTTCGGGGGCGGAGGCGGCTCGCGGGGCCCGCGCTCGCGGGTCCGCGCCGGCGCCGACGCGCTCATCGCGCTGGACCTCGACCTCGAGGAGACGGCCTTCGGCGTCAGCCGCGAGGTGACCGTGGACACCGCGGTGCTCTGCCAGACCTGCTCCGGCGCAGGCACATCACCAGGGACGGGTACGGCCACCTGCCCGCAGTGCCAGGGCCGCGGCGAGGTGCAGGCGGTGAGCCGCACCTTCCTCGGGCAGGTGATGTCGACCCGCACCTGCCCGCGCTGCGGCGGCACCGGCGAGATCATCCCGCAGCCCTGCCCGACCTGCTCCGGTGACGGCCGGGTCCGCACGCGTCGCACGCTCACCGTGAAGGTGCCCGCCGGCGTCGAGGACGGCATGCGCATCCGGCTCTCCGGCCAGGGCGAGGTCGGCCCCGGCGGCGGCCCCGCCGGCGACCTGTACGTCGAGATCCGCGAGCGACCCCACCAGACCTTCCACCGCCAGGGCGACGACCTGCACCTCGAGGTCAGCGTGCCGATGACCGCCGCCGCGCTCGGCGCCTCCCTCACGGTGGCGACCCTCGATGGCGAGGAGCCCCTGGAGGTCCAGCCGGGCACGCAGAGCGGCGCGGTCACGACGCTGCGCGCGCGGGGCATCCCGCACCTGCGCGGCACGGGCCGCGGCGACCTGCACGTGCACCTCGTCGTCGAGACGCCCGGCCGGCTCACCGATGAGCAGGAGGCGCTGCTGCGCCAGCTCGCGACGCTGCGCGGCGAGGAGCAGCCGGAGCTGTCGCCGGGCACCGCGGGCGGTCTGCTCGGCCGGTTGCGCGGGGCCTTCTCCGGCCGGTGACCCTGCCGGTCTTCATCGTCGACGACCTCACCGCGCAGCTGGCGACCGGCGGCCCCGTCACGCTCGACGGCGCCGAAGGTCACCACGCCGCGCGGGTCAGGCGGGTCCGCCCCGGTGAGCGCGTCGTCCTGGTGGACGGCGCCGGCACCTGGGCCGAAGCTGTCGTGCGCGAGCTGTCCGGCGAGCGGGTCGTGCTGGCCGCCGGTGCGCCCACCACCGAGCCGGAGCGGGCCCCGCGCCTCGTGCTCGTGCAGGCGCTGCCCAAGGGGGAGCGCGCCGAGCTCGCGGTCGAGCTGGCCACCGAGGGCGGCGCCGACGAGGTGGTCCCCTGGTCGGCGGCACGCTGCGTGACGCGCTGGTCCGGTGAGCGGGGGGAGCGTGCGCGGCGGCGCTGGACGGCGGTCGCTCGGGAGGCCGGCAAGCAGGCGCGGCGTCCCCGCCTGCCGCTGGTGGCGCCGCTCGCGAGCACCGACGACCTCGTCGTGCGGCTGCGGGGGGCGGCGTTGGCCGTGGTGCTGCACGAGTCGGCGGAGCGATCGCTGGCCGGGGTCGTCGTACCCGTGGAGGGGGAGGTGGTCGTCGTGGTGGGACCCGAGGGGGGCATCACCGCCGACGAGCTGGCGGCGCTGCGGTCGGCGGGTGCGCTGGTCTGCCGGCTCGGTCCGAGCGTGCTGCGCACCAGCAGCGCGGGCCTCGCCGCTCTCGCGGTGCTCGCGGTCGCATCGGGGCGGTGGTCGTGAACCCCCGCGGGGAGACGCCCCGAGCACAGCGCTCCCGGTTACCGTGAGCGGGTGATCGGGCGCCGCGTGGCCGCGCTGGCGTCGGCCGGCGCCGTCGCTGCCGGCGGTGTGGTCGTCATCGGCGCGCTCGCGGCAGGGGCAGCCCCCACACCCACACCGGCCCCCGGTCCCACCTTCGCCCCTGTCACGCTCACGCCGACGAGCGCTCCGCCTAGCCAGGCGCCGGTGACGCAGCAGCCCACCGCCGGTGCCACGACGGCCGCCGCGCCGACCGCCACGCACCGGCGGACGGCGACCCCCACCGCGCGGGCGACCACGACCGCGCTGGTGACCTCGACCGCGCTGGTGACCGCCACCGCGTACCCCCTGCCGACCCGGAGCCGGGCGGTCACGCTCGCCCCCACCTACGTCTACGCGCCCCGCAGCACCTCCGCGTACGCCGGGACGACGACCGGCACGGCGGGGGGCACGGGGACCTTGTCGGGCGCGGCCCTGGACCAGAGCGACCTGCCGACCGGGATCGCCGCGACGCCGCACGTGCTCGAGACCGCCACCGCTGCGCCGCAGGTCAGCGGTCGGCTCGTGACGACCACCCGCACCGTCGCTGCCCCCAAGCGCGATCTTGGCGGCGTGTCGGTCACGACCCTGCTCGGCACGGTCGCCGCGGCGGGCGGTGGCGGGGTCGCCGTCGCCGGCGTCGGCCTGTGGTTGACCCGGCACCGTCCGCGCGCCTGAGGCCTGCTGGTGCCCAGCCTCTTCAGTCGTGTCCTCGCCGGCGAGCTGCCCAGCGAGATCGTCTACGCCGACGATGTGTGCGGTGTCTTCCTGTCCATCGCGCCGGTCGCTCCAGGGCACGCGCTCGTGGTGCCGCGCCGGGAGGTCGACGCGTGGCTCGAGGCGGAGGACGGGCTGCTCACGCACCTGACGCTGGTCGCCCGGACCGTGGGTCGCGGGCAGCAGGCGGCCTTCGGCTGCCCGCGGGTCGGTCTGCTCATCGCCGGCTTCGAGGTCCCGCACCTGCACCTGCACGTGCTCCCGGCCACCGACATGGCGGCGCTGGACATCACCCGGGCCGTGCCGGTCGACCCCGCCGAGCTCGTCGCTCCGGGCCGAGCGCTGCGGTCCGCCCTGCGTGCGGCTGGGACGGCAGGGGTGCCCGGCGACTAGCCTGGGAGGCGACCCACCGTCGCTGAGGAAGGCCAGCCCTGAGCACACCTCGGTCCACCAGCCTCTCCCCGCGCAGCGCGCCGACCTCGCGCACCACGGCCACGGTCGTCGTCCCTGGCTCCTTCGACATGGTCGGTCTGCTGGGTCAGCGCGACGAGCTGCTCCGCGTGGTGGAGGGCGCCTTCGCCGACACCGACGTGCACGTGCGCGGCAACGAGATCACGGTCACCGGTGCGCCTGGCGAGGTCGCGCTGCTGACCCGGCTCGTGGACGAGCTGGTCGAGATCCTCGGTCGCGGCGAGCCGCTCACCCGCGACGACGTCACCAGGTCCCTGGCGATGCTGCGCGGCGTGCCCGACGGTGCTGACCGCCCGGCCGACGTGCTCAGCCTCAACATCATCTCCAACCGTGGGCGCACGATCCGGCCCAAGACCGTCAACCAGAAGCGCTACGTCGACGCCATCGACAGCCACACCATCGTCTTCGGCATCGGGCCGGCCGGCACCGGTAAGACCTACCTCGCGGTGGCCAAGGCGGTGCAGGCGCTGCAGGCCAAGCGGGTCAACCGCATCATCCTCACCCGGCCGGCGGTCGAGGCCGGCGAGCGGCTGGGCTTCCTGCCGGGCACGCTCTTCGACAAGATCGACCCGTACCTGCGTCCGCTCTACGACGCGCTGCACGACATGATCGACCCCGAGTCGATCCCGCGGCTGATGGCGGCCGGCACCATCGAGGTCGCGCCGCTGGCCTACATGCGCGGCCGCACGCTCAACGACGCCTTCATCATCCTCGACGAGGCACAGAACACCACCCCCGAGCAGATGAAGATGTTCTTGACCCGGCTCGGCTTCGGCAGCCAGGTGGTGGTCACCGGCGACGTCACCCAGGTCGACCTGCCGGGTGGGCAGCAGTCGGGGCTGCGGGTCGTGCAGGGCATCCTCGAGGGTGTTGACGACGTGCACTTCGCACTGCTCGGCACCGGCGACGTCGTCCGGCACCGCCTCGTCGGCGAGATCGTCGACGCCTACGCGCGGTACGACGCCGAGGCCGCACCTGGCCCCCGCTCGGCGGGCGACCCTCGAGGCACCCGCCGCTGACCGCGGCGGTCGACCATGAGCGTCTTCATCGCCAACGAGAGCGGCCTGCCGGCCGACGAGCTGCACCTGGCGGAGCTGGCCCGACACGCGCTCGACGAGTCCGGCGTACCGCCGAGAGTGGAGCTGTCTGTCCTCCTCGTCGACCTGGAGGCGATGACCCGGCTGCACGAGCAGTACATGGACGAGCCCGGGCCGACCGACGTGCTCGCCTTCCCGCAGGACGACGTGGTCGCCTCGATGCCCGACCCGGACGAGGACGTCCCGGAGGCGCTGCTCGGCGACATCGTCCTGTGCCCCGACTACGCCCGCGCCGGCGCGACGGAGCACGGGCACACCCTCGCCGCCGAGCTCGACGTGCTCCTCGTGCACGGTGTGCTGCACCTGCTCGGCCACGACCACGCGGAGCCCGACGAGGAGCGGGAGATGTTCGCTCGGCAGGCGGAGCTGTTGGCCTCCTGGCACACCGCCCGTGGGTGAGGTGGTGCTCGGCCTCCTCGCCGTGCTGCTCATCGTGGTCGCGGCCCTGCTCTCCGGCTGCGACGCAGCGATCTCCCGCATGTCGCGTGTGATCAGCGACGAGCTGCTCCGGGAGGGGCGCCGGGGGGCAGCCAGCCTGCACCGCGTCATCGCCGACCCCGCGCGCTTCCTCGGGCCGTCGCTGCTGGTGCGCGTCGCCGCGGAGGTCGGCGCCGCCGCGACGCTCACGGTCCTGCTGGCCCACCACCTCGGCACCGGCTTCGCCACCGTCGGGGTGGCGATGGCGATCCTCGGGCTCGCCGGCTTCGTGGTGGTCGACGTCGGCCCGCGCACCCTCGGCCGACAGCAGGCGGTGCCCTTCGCGCTGGCCAGCGCGGGGGTCGTCGTCGGGATCGCCCGGTTGCTCGGCCCGCTCCCGCGGCTGCTCGTGCTGGTCGGCAACGCGCTGACACCCGGGCGCGGTTACCGCGACGGCCCCTTCGCGAGCGAGGCCGAGCTGCGCGACCTGGTCGACCAGGCCGAGGCGAGCGGCCTGGTGCCATCACGCGAAGCGAGCATGATCAGCGGGGTCTTCGAGCTGGGCGACACGCTCGCCCGCGAGGTGATGGTGCCGCGGCCCGACATCGTGAGCATCGAGGCGACGAAGACGGTGCAGCAGGCGGTGTCGCTCGCCCTGCGCAGCGGCTTCAGCCGCATCCCGGTGACGGGGACGAGCACCGACGACGTGCTCGGCATCTGCTACCTCAAAGACCTGGCGCGGCGTTCGCTCACGACCGGGAGGGGGGCGGCGGCGGCGCGGGCCACCCCGGTGGGTGACGTGGTGCGGCCGGCTGTCTTCGTACCCGACAGCAAGGCCGTCGACGAGCTGCTCCGCGAGATGCAGGCCCAGCGCTCGCACATGGTCGTCGTGGTCGACGAGTACGGCGGCACGGCCGGCCTGGTCACCATCGAGGACATCCTCGAGGAGATCGTCGGCGAGATCACCGACGAGTACGACGTGGAGAGCGCCCCGGTGACCGAGCTGCCCGGCGGCGCGCTGCGGGTGAGCGCGCGGGTCATCGTGGAGGAGCTCGCGGGGCGACTGGGCGTCGACCTGCCGCACGACGAGAGCGTCGAGACGGTCGGCGGCCTGCTCGCCGCGCAGCTCGGTCGGGTGCCGATCCCGGGAGCGAGCGCCGAGGTCGCGGGGCTCCGGCTCACCGCTGAGTCGACGGCCGGCCGGCGCAACCGCATCGGCACCGTGCTGGTCGAGCGGATCGAGGAGGCGGCGTGAGCCCGGGAGCTCCCGAGGCGGAGGATGCCCAGCTCGCCGTGCTCGCCCGGTCGGCCCGGCTGCGCGCCCTTGCGCCCTACGGTCACGGCCCGGTCGAGGGGGCCGCGGTGCGCGACGCGGACGGCCGGACCTACACCGGCGCCACGGTGGAGCTGCGCCGTCCGGAGCTCGGCACCACCGCGCTGCGGGCTGCGCTGCTCATCGCTGCGGCGAGCGGCGCGCGCGGCTTCGAGGCGGCCGTCGTGGCGACCACCGCGGGCGGGCTGGCGGAGGACGACGCCGCGGTCCTCGCCGAGCTGGCACCGGGCGCGCGGCTGCACCTCGTACCCGTCGTCGCTGTCGAGACGTGACCTCTCGACGGCGCCGCGCCGGTGCGCGTGTCGAGATCGGCCACACTGACCCGTGACCGAGACGCCCTCGACCGTGCACCGCAGCGGGTTCGCCTGTTTGGTCGGGCGCCCCAACACCGGCAAGTCGACGCTCACCAACGCCCTCGTCGGCACCAAGGTCGCCATCACGAGCGCCCGGCCACAGACCACCAGACGCGCCGTACGCGGCATCGTCACGCGACCGGACGCCCAGCTCGTGCTGGTCGACACCCCCGGGCTGCACCGGCCGCGCACCCTGCTCGGGCAGCGGCTCAACGATGTGGTGAGGGAGACGCTCGCCGAGGTGGACGTCGTGGTGCTGTGCATCCCCGTCGACGAGAAGGTCGGCCCTGGCGACCGTTACCTCGCCGCGGAGCTGACCGAGCTGCGCACCCCGGTCATCGTCGCGGTGACCAAGCTCGACCTGAGGCCCAAGCGCGACCAGGTCGCGGCCCAGCTGCTCGCGGTGAGCGCACTCGGGGAGTGGGCCGACGTGCTGCCGCTGTCTGCCGTCTCGGGCGAGCAGGTCGCGCTGCTCACCGACCTGCTCGTCGCCCGGCTGCCCGATGGGCCCGTGCTCTACCCCGACGGTGAGCTCACCGACGCGCCGGAGGAGGTGCTCATCGCCGAGCTGGTGCGTGAGGCGGCGCTCGAGGGCGTCCGCGAGGAGCTGCCCCACTCGCTCGCCGTGGTGGTCGACGAGATGGTGCCGCGCGAGGGCAAGGGCATCCTCGACATCCATGTGAGCGTGTACGTCGAGCGCCCCAGCCAGAAGGGCATCATCGTCGGGCACGGTGGCGAGCGCATCAAGGCCGTGGGCACCGCAGCCCGGCAGCAGATCGAGGCGCTGCTCGGTCAGCGGGTCCACCTGGACCTGCACGTGACCGTGGCGAAGGACTGGCAGCGCGACCCCAAGCAGCTGCAGAAGCTCGGGTTCTGACCGGGGCGCAGTGCTGACCGGTACGAGGTGGGCACGCCGCGTCGCAGGAGCTGTCACACCCGCCGCCAAGCGTGTTGAGAACGGGCAAGGGGGCGGAGGCGGCGCGGCGGTGGTCGGTGCCGCAGGCCGCCGTCCTCGCCGAGGTCCGCGCCGGCGCCCCGCTGACCGAGCCGGTGGCAGGCGATGCCGACGAGGTCGCTGAGCTGCTCGCGCTCGAGCTCGTCATCAGCCCGGCCGCCGCCATGGGACGGTTGCACGTCGCGGCAGAGCTGCTCGAGCGCTTCCCTGTGGTGCACGCGACCTGGCTCGGCGCCGCCGGCACGCTGCGCCACGTCCGCGCCCTGGTCGAAGGGTCCGCCAACCGATGACGACCGTACGGTCGACCAGCGCCGCTTCGACGCGCTCGCCGGTCTGGTCGAGTGGCCCACCGTCGGCAGCGGGCCAGCGACGGTCGCGCCGCGGAGCGGCTGCGCCGGCTCCCGCTCCTGCTGCCAGACGCCGGGCCGCCGCCCTTCTGACATCCGCCCGGCTGGTGAGCTTGCCGCCCTGCTGACCCGCGGAGCGGCTCGGCTGCATGCTGACCTCGGGTGACAGGATCGTGCGGTGGTCGTACGCAGGGACGAGGCGGTGGTGCTGCGCACGCACGACCTCGGTGAGGCCGATCGCATCATCACGCTGCTGACGCGGCGCGGGGGCCGGGTGCGCGCGGTCGCGAAGGGGGTGCGTCGCACCAGGAGCCGCTTCGGCGGCCGCCTCGAGCCGGGCGCCCACGTCGACCTGCAGCTGTGGACCGGCCGCTCGCTCGACATCGTCCGTGAGGCCGTCGGCATCGCGGAGTACGGCGACCGGGTGCTGCGCGACTACGCCGCCCACACCTGCGCGCAGGCCGTGCTCGAGACCGCCGAGCGGCTGACCGCGGAGGAGGGGGAGCCGGCCCCGCGGCTCTTCGCCCTGGTCCTCGGCGCGCTCAACGCGCTCAGCAACGGTGAGCACCCGAGCGGCCTGGTGCTCGACGCCTTCCTGCTGCGTGCCATGGCCGGGGCCGGGTACGGCTTCGCCCTGCTCTCCTGCGCCCGCTGCGAGGCGCCAGGGCCGCACCGCGCCTTCTCCGTAGCGCTCGGCGGCGGGGTCTGCCCCGAGCACCGCCCGCCCGGCTGCGCCTCGCCCGACGCCGCGGCGCTGGTCCTCATGGCCGCGCTGCTCGAGGGGGACTGGGCCGCGACCCGGACGGGTGCCGTCACCGAGGACCGCATCCGTCAGCAGGCGAGCACGCTGGTCGCCTCCCTCGTGCAGTGGCACCTCGACGCGCGGCTGCGCGCCCTGCCGCTGGTCGAGCGCGGCGCATGAGACGCCGTCGCGACCCCACACCTGTTGCACCGCAGCGGGATCCACGGCCCCACCCGTCGGGGGCGCTCCCGCCCGACCTGAGCGCCGCGGTCGTGCCGAGGCACGTGGCGGTCGTCATGGATGGCAACGGCCGGTGGGCCAAGAGCCGGGGCCTGCCGCGTACGGACGGGCACCGCGCCGGCGAGGCCGCTCTCTTCGACGTCGTCGAAGGTGCTGTGCAGCTGGGGGTCTCGTGGCTGTCGGCGTACGCCTTCTCCACCGAGAACTGGGCCAGATCCCCCGAGGAGGTGCGCTTCCTCATGGGGTTCAACCGCGAGGTGCTGCGCCGCCGCCGCGACGACATGCTCGAGCTGGGCGTGCGGGTGCGCTGGGCCGGCCGCCGACCTCGCCTGTGGCGCAGCGTCATCGCCGAGCTGGAGGAAGCCGAGGAGCTGACCCGCGACTGCACCCGGATGACCCTGTGCATGTGCGTCAACTACGGCGGCCGGGCCGAGATCGCCGACGCGGCGGCGGCCATCGGCCGTGAGGTGGCCGCCGGGCGCCTCGACCCCGCCAAGATCACCGAGCGCACCGTGGCGCGCCACCTCGACGAGCCGGACATGCCCGACGTCGACCTCTTCCTGCGCTCCTCCGGGGAGCACCGCACCAGCGGCTTCCTGCCCTGGCAGGCGACCTACGCCGAGCTCGTCTTCTTCGCCGAGCTCTGGCCCGACGTCGACCGGCGCACGCTGTGGCGCGCCTGCGAGGAGTACGCCCGGCGTGAGCGCCGCTACGGCTCCGCCTGAGCAGTCCGCGCGGGCGTAGGTCCGGCCGGGGCGCGAGGTCCGCGTGCGACGCTTGGGCCATGGGGCGTCCGCTCCCGCGCGGTGCGCGGCTGGTGACACCCGCCCTGGCGCTCGTGCTTGCCGGTGGCGTGACGACCGCGCTGGCCCGTCCCGGCGAGCCAGCCGGCGGGCGAGCCGGGCCCGCCCCGGTGACCCCGGGCGCGACGAGCGCACCCACCCGGGCCGCGGCACCGGCGCCGCCGGCGACGGGTGCACCGGTCGCCGCCCCGCCCACGCGCACGACCGGGCCTGCCTCGGCCCTCGCGGTCGGCTTCACCCCGCAACCGCTGCACTGGAAGCCGTGTGCGGACGGGTTCCAGTGCTCGACGCTGACCGTGCCGGTCGACTACGCGAAGCCGCGAGGGGCGACCGTCGGCATCGCCGTCACCCGCCTGCCGGCCGGCGGCAGTCGCACCGGCTCCCTGCTCGTCAACCCCGGCGGCCCAGGTGGCTCCGGGGTGCAGTGGCTGCAGACGGGAGGCGCGCAGGTCTTCACGGACGTCGTGCGCCGGCACTTCGACCTGGTGTCCTTCGACCCCCGCGGCGTCGGCGGGAGCCACCCGGTGCGCTGCGAGTCGGGCACGCAGCTCGACGCCTACTTCCACGACGACCCGGCGCCGACCAGCGTCGCCGGCCGGGACCGCTATGCCGCTGACACGCGTGCCTTCGACGCTGGGTGCACGCGGCGGACGGGGAGCTTCCTCGCGCACGTGGGCACGGTGGAGGTGGCGACCGACATGGACTCGCTGCGCCGCGCGCTCGGCGAGGCCACCATCAGCTACTTCGGCTACTCGTACGGCACCTACCTCGGGACGACCTGGCTGAGCATGTTCCCCCGTACCGTCCGCGCCGCGGTGCTCGACGGCGCGGTGGACCCGACGCTGGACCTGCCGGCCTTCGCGCAGGGCCAGGCGGTCGCCTTCGACGCCGAGCTCGAGCGCTTCTTCACCTGGTGCGACGCGCACGGCTCGCTGTGCACCTTCCACGTGCGCGGGCAGAGCGCGGCGCAGCGTTACGACGCCCTCGCCGCGCGGGTCGCCACCACGCCGCTGCCGGCCGCCGGGGCCCGAACGGTCGGTCCCGGTGAGCTGTCCTACGGCGTCGGGTACGCGATGTACTCCACCGCGCTCTGGCCCGGTCTCGGCCGTGCGCTGACCACCGCCGAGGGTGGGGACGGCGGCGGTCTGCTCGCCTACTCCGACGCCTACCTCGACCGCGGCGCCGACGGCTCGTACGCCAACAGCGACGAGGCCAACGCCGCGGTGAGCTGCCTCGACCATGAGGGGCCGCGCACGGAGGCGGCATGGTTCGCTGCGGGGCAGGCGGTCACCGCCCAGGCGCCGCGGCTCGGTCGCGCGATCGTCTACGACTCGCTGCCGTGCGCCTTCTGGCCGGAGCCCGCCCGGGCGCCCGTCGCCGTCGGCGGTCGCGGCGCGCCGGCGGTCATCGTCATCGGCGGCACCCATGACCCGGCGACGCCCTACGCCTGGGCGCAGCACCTGGCGGCGCTGCTGCCCACCGGGCGGCTCCTCACCCGGGACGGCGACGGGCACACCTCCTACGGGGCGGGTGAGCCGTGCGTGCAGCAGGCGGTCGACGCCTACCTCCTCTCGCTCGACGCGCCAGCGCGGGGCGCCAGATGCTGAGCGTGGTGAGCCGCATCCGCTCCACTGACGTGGGCTTCCTCGACGCGGCGACTGCGGCGCTCGAGGTGCTCGCGGTTCGCCCCGGCTGGCTCGGTGGCCGGGTGGGCCGCGCTGCCGACGACGACAGCGCCTGGGTGCTCGTCACCGACTGGGCAGACGTGGGGTCGTGGCGGCGGGCCAGCTCGGCGGCCGCGGTCCGCCCGGTCCTCATGCCCGTGCTGGTCGGCGCCACGGACGAGCCCAGCGCTTTCGAGGTGCTCGCCGCCGTCGCGGCTGGCGGCGCGGCACCGACGCAGGGCACCTCGGACCTCGCCCGGTGAGAGCGCTGCTCACCGCCGCCGGCCTCCTGGCCCTCACCGCCTGCAGCACCGAGGCTCCCGCTGCGCCCCAAGCGGTCTGCGGCTCGCCACCGTGGGACACGGCCACCGTCTTCCCTTTCGGCTTCCCGGTCTTGGAGGAGACCTACTGGTACGCCCACAGCCGGGCCGGGGTGGCCGCGACGGAGCTGGGACACCACGCGGGAGGCCCGGCCGATGTCGTCGCCAACCGTGACCGGGTGGTGACCCAGCTGCAGGCGGCCGGGTACGCGCTGCGCGGCGAGCAGACCACCCCGGGGGTCAGCGCCACCGCGCACCTGCGGGTCACCGACCTGCGGGGCACCGACGTGCGGCTCGTCGACATCACGGTCGAGCCGGCGCCGGACTGCCTGGGCGGCAGCGGCTTGCGCATCGTTGTCGGTCTGCGCAGCTGACCGCGCCCGGACGCTAGGCAGCGTCGAGCGTCCGCAGCACCGCCGCGATGGTGGGGGTGTCCTTGTAGGTCAGGCCGATCGCGCTGCTGTGCTGCCACGCCACCTGGCCCGCGGCGTCGATGACGAAGACCGAGCGCTTCGTGCCGAGCGGACCGGACACCCCGTAGGCCTTGATGACCTGCTTGGCGGGGTCGGCCAGCAGCGGCACGGTGATGTCGCGCTTCTGGGCGAAGCGCGCGTGGCTGTCGACGTCCTGGCTGCTGATGCCCCAGACGATCGCGTCGAGGCCGGCGAAGTCGGCGGCGTTGGCCGTGTAGCTGCACAGCTGCCGGGTGCACACCGGTGTGTCGTCGCCGGGGTAGAACGCCAGCACCACAGGGTGTCCGTGCTCAGCGCTCAGCGTGAAGGCGCGGTGCTGCGGCACGCCGTCGACGAGCACGATCCCGGGCAGCGTGAAGTCCGGCGCGTCGCTGCCGTTGGCAGGGGTCGAGGCCATGCGCACATCCTGCCCCGCAGCCGGCTCAGCCGGTGCGCAGGCTGCTGAGCAGAGCCCGCACGTCGCCCGCGTCGCTGCGCCCGGTGGCCGCCCGCCCGGCCGCCGACAGCTCGTAGGCAGCCCGCCCCCTGGTGACGGTGAGCAGCAGGTGCTGCGTGCCGCCCGTGACCCAGGTCGAGGTCGTGACGTCGGTGCCGGGGTCGTGCACGACCTGGAGGCCCGGAGCGCCGGCGGGCGCGGTGCTGGTCGACCCCGACCCGGCGGGGCGTGAGCGCAGGGTGGCGTGCAGGCCGTCGGCGGGGTCGGCGAGCACGAGGTCGGTGTGCCGCCCACCGGCCGTGGTCGGCGTCCACTGCCCCGTCCACCCCAGCGGCAGCGTGATCGTGTACGACGACCCCGCCGTCGCGGCCGCGGGGACGGTGACGGGAGTGGGTGCCGCGCCGGCGGCGACGAGCACGGCGTGCGAGGCTCCTGTCCCGGTGTCGCCCGGCGAGGTGAGCAGGTGTGCCGCGCCGGCGAGCACGACGGCCGCGGCCAGGAGCAGCAGGGCGGGGTGGCGGCGGGAGCGGGCTGCGCAACGCCTCGCCGGCTTGATGTCGCGGCCGACGCCGTGGTCCTCGCGGCCCGCCAGCTGACCGGGGCGGTGCGCGGGCAGCGCGAAGAACCCGTCCTCCTCGAGGCCGGTCCCGGCGACACCCTGACGGTGCTGCCGGAAGGCGGTCTCGGCGGAGGTCGGCAGCGCGACCGGGTGGGTCGACAGGTCGGCCGGGTCCGGCGGTCGCGCAGCTGGCCCGGCTGGCCCGGCTGGCCCGGCCACGACCGCGACCGTGTCCGCGCGGCCCCTGCGGCCGCGGCCGACCCGCGGCGCTCGCGCCGCCTTCTGCCTGTCCCGCCGGCCCGCCCACCGGCTCTGCTCCGCCGCTGGGACCGCCTGTGCCGCAGCGGGAGCGCCGACGCGGTCGGGGGTGGTCAGCCCGGGTGAGGCGGGCAGGCCCGCCCCGCGTGGGGGGCTGGCTGCCTCCGGCCCTGTCCCTGCGTCGGCGCCGCCGTGGACCCCCAGCGCGGCGCGTCGGGCGGTCGCTTCCTGCTGGGCCGCGGCGTGCAGGGCGAGCTCGTGCTGCACGGCCTGGCGTCGGGCGGCCTCCTGCCGGGCCAGCGACTCCTGCCGGGAGATCGCCTCGTGCTGCGCGAGGGCCGCCTGCTGGGCGGCCACCGCAGCCTCGTGGACGGCGAGCTGGGTCTCGTACTCGGCCAGGTCGCGTTCGTACTGCGCCTGCGCGGCCAGGTGGGCTTCCTGTTGGCTCTGGGCCAGGGGGTGCCGCTCGAGCTCGGCATGGCGCGAGGCCGCCCACGCCTCGGCGGGGGGCTCGGCGGCCGGCCACGCCTGCACTGGCACGGTGAAGGCGCTGCTGGTGCTGAAGGCGGGAGTGAGCGCCGGCGCCTGGGCGGGCACCGCCGCGTGGGCCGTCTCCGGCGTGGACGTCACCTGTGGTGCACCTCCCGAGGGCGCCAGGGGCGCACCCGGCGGTAGGGGTGGTGTCGGCCCACGACGGCCCGCGCTTGAGCCCGGCACGCGGCGTCGGAGCGCGCCACCGCCGGTCAGCCCGTCGGCACCACCTCGGTAACCTGGTGGCCGACCGCCGACCGCCAGCCGGATGGAGAGACCCCGATGTGTGCCGACCGCAGACCCGCCGACGCGATGGACACCATCGTCAGCCTCTCGAAGCGGCGCGGGTTCGTCTTCCCGAGCAGCGAGATCTACGGCGGCCTGCGCGCCGCGTGGGACTACGGGCCGCTCGGCGTGGAGCTCAAGAACAACGTGAAGCGGCAGTGGTGGCGCTCGGTCGTGCAAGGCCGCGACGACGTCGTCGGGTTGGACTCCTCCGTCATCCTCGCGCCGCAGGTGTGGGTCACCTCCGGCCACGTCGGCACCTTCAGCGACCCGCTGACCGAGTGCCAGAGCTGCCACACCCGGCACCGCGCCGACCACCTCATCGAGGCCTACGAGGCCAAGCACGACGGTGCCGCTCCGCCCAACGGCCTCGCCGACCTCGCCTGCCCCAGCTGCGGGACGCGGGGGGCCTTCAGCGAGCCGAAGGACTTCAACCTCATGCTCACGACGCACCTCGGCCCGGTCGCCGACGACGCGTCGCTGGCCTACCTGCGCCCCGAGACCGCGCAGGGCATCTTCATCAACTACGCCAACGTGCAGGCGAGTGCGCGCAAGAAGCCGCCCTTCGGCATCGGCCAGATCGGCAAGAGCTTCCGCAACGAGATCACCCCCGGCAACTTCATCTTCCGGACCCGCGAGTTCGAGCAGATGGAGATGGAGTTCTTCGTACCGCCCGGCGAGGACGAGACCTGGCACGACTACTGGATCGACCAGCGCATGGCGTGGTACGTCGACCTCGGCGTCGACCCCGCGGACCTACGCCTCTTCGACCACCCGAAGGAGAAGCTCTCCCACTACTCCAAGCGCACCGTGGACATCGAGTACCGCTTCGGTTTCGCGCGCAACGAGTGGGGTGAGCTCGAGGGCATCGCCAACCGCACCGACTTCGACCTCTCCTCGCACACCAAGGCGAGCGGGATCGAGCTCAGCCACTTCGATCAGACGACCGGCGAGCGCTACACGCCCTACGTCATCGAGCCCGCCGCCGGTGTCGACCGCGCGACCCTGGTCTTCATGCTCAATGCCTATGCCGAGGACGAGGCGCCGACCGGCAAGGGCGGTGTCGACAAGCGCGTCGTCATGCGCTTCGACCCCCGCATCGCCCCGGTCAAGGCTGCAGTGCTGCCGTTGTCGCGCAACGCCGACCTCTCGCCGGTGGCGCGCGACCTCGCCGCGACGCTGCGCAAGAGCTGGAACGTGGAGTTCGACGACGCGCAGGCTATCGGCCGGCGCTACCGCCGCCAGGACGAGATCGGCACGCCCTTCTGCGTGACGGTCGACTTCGAGACCCTCACCGACCAGGCCGTCACCGTGCGCGAGCGCGACTCGATGGCCCAGGAGCGGGTCAGCTTGGACACGATCGAGGCCTACCTCGCCGAGCGCCTCGTCGGCTGCTGAGCCAGCCGGCGCGATGACCGACCAGCTCCGGCCGATGGCCTTCGCGCTGCAGACGCGCCGCGGCTGTCGCTGCGGCTGCGCGACACGGGCGACACCGAGTGGAACCTCGAGCTGCTGGGCGAGCGCGAGGGCGGTACGACGCGCACCCTCGCGCAGGTCCGCGAGCGCCTCGCCGAGCAGCACGCCCAGGCGCAGGCGACCGGCATCGGGCTCCTCGCGATCGAGCGACGGGCCGAGGGTGACGTGATCGGCTACTGCGGGCTCATCGTCGGTCGTGCCACGCTCGAGGAGCCGGAGCTCGCCTACGAGCTCTTCCGCCGTGCGCACGGTCGCGGGTACGCCACGGAGGCCGCCCGGGCGGTGCTCGACGCGGCCTTCGCGACCGGCCGGGAGCGGGTGCGCTCGACCGTACGGGCCTGGAACGCCCCCTCCTTCCGGGTGCTGGCGAAGCTCGGCTTCCGCCGGGAGCGCAGCGTCACCGACGAGCGCGGCGAGCTGGTGCACCTGGTCTGCGACGCCTGACGATCGGCCCGTCCGCGGCCCCGGAGCTCCGAGCCATGCGAACCCTCCGCCGGTATGATCGCGGTATCACCGTCGTGAAGATCGCTATCAGCCTGCCGGTCGAGCAGGTCGGGCAGGTGCGGCGGGCGGTCGCGGAGGGCCGGGCCGCGAGCGTCTCCGCTTGCATCTCCGACACCCTCGACCGGCACCACCGCGCAGAGTCGATGGCCGCGTTGCTCGCAGACATGACCGCGCGGGGCGGCGAGCCCAGCGGCGACGGCCAGCAGTGGGCCCGCGACGCCCTCGGTCGTGCATGACACCCGTCGTCCTCGATGCCGGTGCGCTGATCGCGCTCGAGCGAGGTGCACGGCGCACGGGGGCGCTGCTGGCAGCGGTGGAGGGTGAGGAGGGTGCGCTGTTGGTCCCGGCCCCGGTGCTCGCCCAGGTGTGGTGTGGCGGCGGCCCACGCCAGCGGCTGCTCAGCCGGGCCCTGGTGCGTCCGGAGGTCGAGATCGTCGGCCTCGACGAGCTCCTGGCGATGGCGGCCGGGCTGCTGCTCGCCCGGAGCGGCACCCAAGACATCACCGACGCGGCGGTCTGCGCGGTCGCGCACACGCGGGGCGCCAGGGTCGTCATCAGCAGCAACCCCGACGACATCGGGCGCCTCGCCCCACGCCTGCGGGTGCTCGTGCCCTGACCGTGCCCGTGCCTTGACCGGAACAGGCCGCCACAGCGACGATCCGCCGACCCGTCGCCCCCAGGGCAGCGAGCGCCGGGCCCGCCGACCCGGAGCTGCCCGCGGAGGCAACCGGCTCTAGAGCCCGGGCAGGCCGTCGATGCTCACCGCGTTGTGCTCCGCGCGGTAGGTCGCCATCCCCTCCGGGCCGCGCCTGTCCGCGCCGAGGCGCAGCAGGTCGCGCTCGTGCGGCTCCCCGAGCGCGGGCAGCGCCGCCATGACCGGTACGCCGTACCCGCAGGAGTCGCTGACCCGGCTCACCTCGACGGTGACGACCGCGCGGGTGCCGGGGTGCGGCGGGTGCAGGGCCACGACCTCGTCGTACGCCCCGTCGCCAGGGAGGTGGACCGTCCCCGCACCGTGCAGCCGCACGATCCGTGGCCGGCGGTCGACCGCCGCGAACATCACGCAGATGCGCCCGTTCTCGCGCAGGTGCGCGATGGTCTCCACTCCGCTGCCGGTGTAATCGACCCAGCCGACCCGGTGCGGCCCCAGCACCGACAGCGTGTCGTGGCCGCGGGGCGACACGTTGACGTGGCCGTCCGCGGCGAGCGGTGCGGTGGCCACGAAGGACATCGGCTGCGCCTCGATCCACGTGGCGAGCGCGTCGTCGATCCCGTCGAAGACCTTGCCCATGCCCCCACGGTAACGCCGGCCGGTGCGGCGACGTCGCGCTCCTGGTAGAGGCTGACTCGCGACGACAGGGGCGCCGGGGCGCGGGCGGGGTAGGGGAGCGGGCGTGAGCGTGGCGGCGGGGCGGTTGGTCGGGCGGCGGTACCGCCTGCTCGCCGTCATCGGCCGGGGAGGTACCGGCACGGTCTGGCGCGCGCACGACGAGCGGCTCGGGCGCCAGGTCGCCGTCAAGGAGGTGCACTTCCCGGGCTCTGGCTCCGACCAGGAGCTGGCGCTGCTGCGCGAGCGCACGCTGCGGGAGGCCAGGGCAGCGTCCCGGCTCAACCACATCGGCGTGATCACCGTCTACGACGTCGTCGAGGACGACGGCCGGCCGTGGATCGTCATGGAGCTGGTGCGCGCGCGCACCCTTGCCGAGCGCGTCAACGAGGAGGGCCCGCTGTCCGTCGACGCGACGGCGCAGGTGGGGCTCGCGGTGCTGGACGCCTTGACGGCCGCCCACCGCGCCGGCGTGGTGCACCGCGACGTCAAGCCTAGCAACATCATGCTGGCGGCCGACGGCCGGGTGACGCTCACCGACTTCGGCATCGCGCAGGCGCAGGGTGACCCCTCGTTGACCAGTACGGGCCTGCTCGTCGGGTCGCCGGCCTACGTCTCCCCGGAGCGGGTGGCCGGCCGCGCCGCCGGGCCCGCGGCCGACCTCTGGGGGCTCGGCGCCACCTTGTTCTTCGCCGTAGAAGGACACGCGGCTTTCGCCGGCCCGGACACCATCAGCACGCTGCTCGCCGTCAGCCGTGGCGAGCGGACCCCGTACCTCCGAGCCGGGGCGCTGGCCCCCCTGCTGGACCGGCTGCTCGAGCCCGACCCGCTGGAGCGGGTCGGGGCGGCGGCCGCGGCCCAGGCGCTGCGCGGCCTGGCGGGGCCGCCGGTC
>JAABUO010000555.1_pt1 | contig 68223 bp, 72 predicted proteins | sample 5559291 | NCBI WGS metagenome assembly JAABUO01 (sample SAMN10711878, study PRJNA513372) | rock metagenome | isolation source: Antarctica rocks | place: Antarctica: Victoria Land, Finger Mt sud | reverse complement strand
TCAGGGTCATCGAGGTGGCGCTGCAGCGGCCCGAAGCCGGCCACCGCGTCCCACACCGCGCCCGCCGTACCGCGCCGGTCCAGCAGCGGCGGCAACCCCGACGTCAGCGAGCGGTCCTCGTACTCCGCCACTGCCGCAGCCACCAGCGAGCGCACCGCCTCCGGCTCCACCGCCGGGTCGACCGCCCCGCGGCGCACCAGCTCGCGGACCTCCTCGGTCAGCAGCGCCGTCGCATCCACAGACACCACCGGGACCGTAGGCAAGCCGGGCGTACGCGGCAACCCGCACCCGGGTGAGCTGTGGACCGGGACGGGTCCGGGTCAGAGCTCGCAGTCGGTGGTCGCGGGCTCAATGCAGAAGGGGATCCCACCGTCGGCCGGGAGGTAGGGCGAGACGTACACATGATCGCCGGTGCGGTCGTAGGGCGCGAGACAGACGTCGTCGCGGTAGGGCGTCGTGAGCGTGGCCCCGACGCCACCGACCACCACCGACAGTGACGACGTGCTGGTCGCGGTCTCGTCGCACCGGTAGGTCTCTCGGTGCCGTCACTCGTCGCCGACAGACACGCGATGATCACCGGAGCATAGTCAAAGGAGATTCAGGACAGCGGTGAAGCGGCGGTCGGGTCGAGGCGAAGTTCCTCGACGTTGATGATGTTGCTGACGTCGAACCCGTCCATGTCTGCGGCGAACGCCGGGCTGGCCATGTACGCGGTGGTGACCTCGGTGGGGTCTGCTCCTTCGGGGTAGGAGATCAGGGCGATCAGTCGGTGTGCGTCGGCGTCGTGGTCGGTCCAGATGCCGTGCGTGGTGACGTCGAAGGTCCGCAGGCTGGGGATGTGGCGGGGCCAGTGCGCGGTCGCGTACTCCTCGAGTGCTTCGGCGGTGCGCAGGGTGTAGATCCGGAGCTGGTACATGATCCTGGCAACCTTTCGGGATGCGGTTGCGCGGGTGAGACGGCGACGACGGAGCCCGGTCAGCTGATGAGGCTCACGCCCAGCGCGGCGACGGCCAGGCCTTGCAGGACGGCGCGGGGGACGATGATGCGATCCCAGTCGCGTTGCAGGGCGCGGGCGTTCGCCGGTGTCTCGTGCGCGTCGGCAGCCGCGGTGAGTGTGCGGTTGATCGGCGCGCTGATGCGCAGGTAGAGCACCACCCAGCCCACCAGCAAGAGGAACGCGACTCCCGCGGTCACGGACTCGGCAGGATGGCCGGCCACCCCCGCGATCACTGATGCGGCGGCGGCGGCGATACTGCCGAGGATCCCGGGGCCGGCAGCCGCCGGTCGCCGTAGCGGTGCACGTTGCCCATGATCGCGGTGAGGGTGGCGTCATCGACGCGGGCCAGGGCGGGTCGTTGGACGAGGGCGCAGAACGCGTCCGTGCCGTAGACCACCCCGGTGCTCACGATCGCGACCAGCGCGGCGAGCTGAGCGAGCAGGGTCACGATCAGGCCCCCGGGCTGGCGCCCAGCGGCGGCAACGCGCCCATCTGCTGGAACATCTGCATGAGGTTCAGCTCGTCCCAGTGCTCGACGAACATGCCGTCCTGGACGCGCCAGATGTCGATCGAGCGCATCTCCACCGCGTTGCCGCTGGCGGGGATGCCCATGAGCTCTCCTGTGTGGGTGCCGCGGTAGACGAAGCGGCCCACGACACGGTCACCGGAGATCACCAGATCCTCCATCGTGGCGCTCAGGTCGGGCAGGCCGGCGAAGAACCCGGTCCAGAACTGGCGGTTCGCGCCTCGCGTCCGTCGGCGACGAACGCATTGTGGTTCACGTAGCTCTCGGCCACGAACCGGTCGACCAGGTCGGGCTCGTGCGTGTTGAGCATCTCGACGTAGATCTCGGCCAGGTGCTGCTCGTGTGTCGTCATGTCGTGTCTCCCCGTAGTGGTGGTTAGCACTGCTAGCGCTGGCCACGGTAACCGCCCGGAGACGGTGTGTCAATAGCAGTGCTCGTGCTCATAGCAGTGCTACCATAGGTTATAGCCATCGAAGATCGTCGACTCCGTGACCGCGCGGCCCGTCGCCGGCTCATCATCGCCACAGCCCGTGTCCTGGCTGAGCGGGAGGGGTGGGATGCGGTGACGACCCGCCGGTTGTCGACCGAGATCGAGTACAGCCAGCCGGTGATCTACAAACACTTCGCGTCGATGGAGGACCTGGTCGAGGCCATCGCGCTGGAGGGCTTCGGTGAGCTCGCCGAAGCCCTCGGCGAGGCGCGACGCCAGGCAGCACCGGACGAGGCGGTCGGCGCGGTGGCCCGCGCATACAGCAGCTACGCCACGGAGAACCCGGCGTTGTACGACGCGATGTTCACCCGCGCCACGCGACTCCGCTTCGGCAAGGACACGGCGGCGCCGCTGTCAACCGCGTACGCCGAACTGCGCGCGGCCGCGGCCACGATCGCCGGCGAGCGAGACGTCGACACCCTCACCGAGGTGCTGTGGGCCGCGCTGCACGGACTGACCACGCTCAGCCGAAACGACCGGCTACGCCCGAGCCACGGCATCGATCGCATGGATCTCCTCATCGCCCAGCTGCGCGGATAGAGCCAGATCGCACACCGGCACAAGCCGTCCCGTCCGAGCCGCGGCCCTCGCGGTCGGCCCGCCCGCGGGGCTGCTCCTCCCACTTGCCGGGCCGGCCTACGCGGCGCCCGGCGACGTGACGATCCCTTCAACTACCCGGCTGTCAGTCGCCCGTTGATCCGGATCTCCTCCACCTCAGCGTCGGGGTGGCGCTGCAGCGGCCCGAAGCCGGCCACCGCGTCCCACACCGGGCCCGCCGTACCCCGGCGGTCCAGCAGCGAGCGCACCGCCTCCGGCTCCACCGCCGGGTCGACCGCCCCCCGACGCACCAGCTCGCGGACCCCCTCGGTCAGCAGCGCCGTCGCATCCACAGCCACCCCCAGGACCGTAGGGATGCAGGACGTACGCGGCGACCCGCACCGGGTGAGGTGTGGACGCAGCACTCACCAGATGGGCAGCTGACGCAGGGCGACGGGCCACCGCTGCCAGTCACGGACCCACATGCCCTCGACCGCGTACGCCAGGCCCGAGTCCATCGTCTCCAGCCACACCCCGACCGCCTCTGCCAGCGAGCCCACCGGCAGCGCGCCGTCGAAGCCGTCCTCGTTGGAGACAGACACCTCCGACCGCTCCCGCACCTCGCCGTAGGTGCGCAGCAGCAGCGAAGCGCCGCCAACCTCGTCCATGATCGGGAACCAGTGGCGCGGGAAGATCTGCTCCGCCGTGAACCACTCCTCCGCAGCCCGCTCCGCCACATCTCGGCTGAGGCGGTAGCGCGCGACCGCCTCTTCGAGGTCGAGCAGACGCCAGATCCCCGGTCCGGCGCGCTCTGCGCGAGGCCCCGCCGCACGGGCCGACGCCAGCCTCCCGTTGTGCCACCCGAACCAGGTCAACAGCTCCCCGGTCGGTACGAGACCCAACGGCTCCAACGCCGCGACCACCACCTCCCTCGTCACCCCCGGCGCCAGGTGCGGCACGATCGGCGACCCCGCGAGCCGCCACCGCTGCTCCAGCTCGAGCAGCCGCTCACTAAGAGGTGGATAGGAAGGCACAGCCGCCTCGCTCTGAGAAGTGTCTAGCCGCAGACGAAGAAGGTAGGGGGAGCAGCAGCCACTGCGCCGGCGTCCGAACTGTCGGCAACGAGTGGGACAACCAGGAAGGGATCGCCGTTGACCATGCCCGAGCCGCTGGAGCCGCAGCGTGGATTGATCGTCATCAGGCGGTACTTGGTGCCTTCGTACTGGTTCTGAGAGGCATCGATCAACTTCAAGGACGCCGTCGGCGGCCCAGACTCCTGCGTCGCGTAGAACGGGTACTCATCACAGTCACGTCCGTCGTTTCTTGGGGCTGCTCCGCAAGGCCAGTAGTCCGATGGGGTCTCCGCCTCGCCGTACCACCTTCGTTCGAGGCCGGGACCTCCACGTCCGTCGCTGACTTGTCGACTGGCTGCCGACAAATAATGCAGCTGAACGAGCTCTGGGTGCGCTTTGCCGTCCAAGGTCTTGCCGGATGGTTGGTTTGCGGCCAGTGCTGGATTGTCCTGGGTCATCGCCTCGTAATCGTGGGCCGACGCCTCTGCGACGTCGGCTCCCGGCAGGAAGATGTCCTCCGTCTTGCAGGCGTCTTCGTTAAGGCCGGCTTCTGCGGCGAGGTCTTCGCACTCCTTCGCAGTGTCGACGATCTTGTCGAAGGAGGCGGCCGGGCTGGCCTCGAGCAGGCGCATAGCGACCTCGCATGTTCGCTGGTCGCAGGGGGCGCTGCCGTTGAGCACGCAGTCGAGCTGGTTGACCGTGTACGGACCCCACTTGCAGGGGTTGCTGTCGCTGACCGACTGGTTCGGGTGCAGCGGCGCGACGGTGCACGGCGTGCCACCGGAGGCGATCTTGCACGGCGCCTGCGGGTCGGTCGGATCGTCGGCGCCAGGGCCGGGCGTCAGGGTGCTGATCGCGATGCCGGCGGGTTCGAGCTCGGCGTCCATGGTGAACCGGTGCGAGCCGGCCGGGCAGCCGTCGATCGTGACGGCCGGCGGGTTCGAGCCCTCCACCGAGGCGCTGAACGGCGCGCTCTGGCTGATGAACGTCGTCTTGCCGCCGCTAGCGTCGAGACACGTCTGGGTCACGTCGACCCAGTGCACCCAGAAGTCCGCCCCCGCCTTGAAGATGAGCTTTCCGCCTAGGTAGGCGCGGGTGTCGGTGACCCACTCGCCCGCCGCCGGGCAGTAGGCGACGGTCGACAAGCCGAGATGCTCACCGGCGTTGTACTGATACGTCTTGTGCACCACGGCCAACGTCGCCGGTGACGTCGAAGGGTTGACGCAGTCTCAGTACCAATCCAACTGGGCAGCCTGGTTGGTGGCCCCGTTGGAGACGTACCACTGATCCGCGTCACTGCCCTGGTCTCCCTGCGAACGTGGGAAGCCCGACAGGTTCCGGGTGATGTCGCCCTCGCCCAGGTTGTAGGGGTCGACCGGTCGCGGGCCGTCCTCGATGAGCCAGCTGGTCAGCTGATAGGTCTGGTAGATCAGGTTGGCGCCCCCGGCTGCGAGCCCGCCGGCGGCGATGCAGAGCGGCGCGGCCGCCGCGCAGGCGGCCGCCTCCTCCGGCACCGAGGAGAGGGCAACGCCCGTGTCCACCACCGGGTCGGCCGTCAGCGCCGGAGCCGCGTCCGCCGGGTTGGTGACCGCATCAGCGATAGCGGTGCTCCCGGCCGACAAGGTGCCGCTGCCAGCCAGAGCACGAGATTGGCTCGGCGAGCTGATGAGCAGCGATGCTGCGGCGAGCACCATGACCAGAAGGACGCAGAGACGGCGTGGCATCGTTCCCCCGAACGGTTGACGGCGTCGGCACACTGGCCGCGCCCTCAGCGCATGTCAAGGACCGCCTCGGCCGGGCGCGGTGAGCAAGTGGTGACGCGGCGCTGCCTGCACACCGCCCGCGTCACTGGAGAGGCCGCAGGCGCGAGCTCAACCAACCTCATCGACCGGTAGGCGAGTCGCTCGTTGATGCAGATCTCTTCCACCTCAGGGTCATCGAGGTGACGCTGCAGCGGCCCGAAGCCGGCCACCGCGTCCCACACCGGGCACCCGATCGTCGCGGCGGTAGTAATGAGGCCATGGCCGTCCGTACCGTCGTCGAGCGCGGGCCCAAGGGAAAGAAGGCGGTCGCCTTCAGCCTCGACTGGCCGGGGTGGAGCCGGGGCGCGAAGAGCGCCGACGTGGCCCTGGAGACGCTCGACCTCTACCGGGAGCGCTACCGCCCCGTCGCGGGTCTCGCCGGCATGATCGCCGACTTCGAGGCGGCCGGACCGCTGGAGGTCGTGGAGGACAGGGAGGGCACCGGGTCGACCGACTTCTGGGGCATCTCCTTCTCCCCGTCGGCGGGCGAGCGAGGGCCGTTGGGCGAGCCGGAGCTCGAGCGCGGGATCACGGTGCTCCGAGCGTGCTGGGCCTACTTCGACGCCGTCGCGGCGCGGGTCTCGCCGGAGATGCGCAAGGGCCCGCGCGGGGGCGGACGCGACCGGGACCGCATCATCCGCCACACCATCCGCACCGAGAGCGAGGACTTCGCCAAGCAGGTCGGGTTGCGGGTGCCGGAGGAAGGCGCGCTCAAGCCGGGTGCGCTGCAGCGGTACCGCGAGGACTACGTGGCGGCGATGCGCGCCTACAACGCTGGCGAGGTCACCCGGCGGATGCGGTCCTGGACGCTGCCCTTCCTCATCCGCCACTCCGCCTTCCACGTGCTCGACCACGCGTGGGAGATGGAGGACAAGGACCTGTCGGGCGAGGTCTGAGCCGCCCGACGGCGCAAGGCCTCCCCACCCGCCGTGATGTGCCCCGGGCGGGGACCGACGCTCGACCGCGGGGACACCCGTCGATGACCGGCACACCGGTACGGCGAGTACGGCCTCCCCCCTCCGTCGCGCTGCCTGGCGCGCCGGCGCATCGGTCACGGTCTCGGCGCGGCGGCGACCTGGCGCCGGAGGAGCCGGGAGGGCCGCGCTCCCCGGGCGGTGCCGGCGGTGACGGCGCGCAGGTCGGCGAGCGACGCACGGACGAGCTCGGCGAAGTCGCGCTCGTCGGGGGCGTCGACCCAGCGCTGGAAGGCGCTGGTGAAGACGGCGATCCCGACGTCCGCGGCCAGGCCCGCAGCAGGGTCGCCCACACCGCGGCGGCGCAGCGCGTCGGCGAGCGCCGTCGACAGCATGGCGAGCTTGATGAGCTCACGCTCCTGGAGCTCCTGGCTGGCCGCGATGACGACGTGGCGCTGCCGCGACAGGGCACGCCGAGGGAAGGCAGCGCCCGCCGCCTCGAGGGCCGCGGCCACCGCGTCGAGGGGCCCAGCGAGGCCGGCGCCTCGGCGACCTCCCGCACCATGAGCTCCTGCAGCCGGCCCGCACCGCCGAAGAGGACCTCTCGCTTGTCGGCGAAGTGCCGGAAGAAGGTGCGCTCCGCGAGCCCGGCCCGCCCGGCGATCTCCGCGGCCGTGGCCTGCTCGAAGCCGCGCTCGACGAAGAGCTCGAGCGCTGCCTGCTCGAGCCGCCCCCGCGCGTCCGGCTCCCATCGACCCACCGCTAGACCGTAGTCGGGAGGGCAGCCGTCAGCCGCACCGGTGCCCGGGCACCCTGGCGGCGATGGCCGCGGCGTCCCAGGGAGCGACGATCGCGTCGACGACAGCGGCCCGCGGTGCCGCAGGTCGTCGATGTCTTCGGCTGCCATCGGCTTCAACACGCCATGTCAGTCTCAGACATCGACCTGCGGGTCCCTCTTCGGGCCGCAGGTGCAGCCTGACCGCGACTGCGCCCGCGTCGCGGCTCGGACACGCTGGGGGAGCCGTCCGAGCCGCGAGGTGCTGTCAGGCGGCCTCGGCCAGCCGCTCGGCGAGGCGGGTGCCGTGCGCGGTGGCCTCGGCGTGCGCCGTGGCGAGGGACTGCTCCGCGATCCCGATGAAGTCGGCCATCGCCGGGTTGACGCCCGCGAGCGTCAGCTCCGCCGCGGTGGTGGTCAGGTCCATCCCGAAGTTGTCGCGGAAGATGCGCTCGAGGTAGGGCGTGGCGTGGTCCCAGCCGTGGCGGGGCGTGCCCTCGCCGTAGCCGCCGCCCCGCGCGATGAGGAGCAGCCCGGCCTTCCCCTCCAGCGGGCTGGTGACCCGCGGGCCGAGCCGCGGGTCGTTGATGAGCAGGTCGATCCACACCTTGAGGTACTGAGGGACGCCGAAGTTGTAGAGCGGCGCGCCGATGATGACGGTGTCGGCGCCGAGGATCTCGTCGGCCAGCGTCGCGCTGAGCGCGACCGCCGCGACCTGCTCGGGCGTGCGCTGGTCCTCGGGCGTGAAGCCGGCGCCGACGGCGAGCGCCCACACCTCCGCGGGCAGCGGGCTCGCGCCCAGGTCACGGTGGACGACGGTGCCGTCGGGGTGCGTGGCCTGCCACGCAGCAGTGGCGGAGTCGCCGAGGGCGCGGCTGACCGAGCCATCGGTGCGAAAGCTCGAGTCGACGCGGAGGAGGGTGGACATGGGTGGCTCCAGGAGCTCGGGTACGACAGGTGCTCTGCCGTACAGATCGTCTATACAGCAGACCGTAGCACGGACAGCACGTCCTAGACTGCACCGGTGACGACGAGCGGGGCGGCGCGGCAGGCCGTGTCCGCCTGCGCCGCCGAAGGGGAGCCGACCGTCTCCCCCGGCGTCCACGAGGACCTCGGCTGGGCGCTGGCCACGGTGCTGCGGGCCTACGTCCGCGCCGCCGACCACGCGCTGGCGGGGCTGCCCGGGGGGGCGCGCGGTTACCGCCTGCTCGCCTCCGCCGCCCGGGAGTGCCCGCGCAGCCAGCTCCTGCTCGCCCAGCAGGTCGGCCTGGACCGCACTGTGGTCACCTACCTCCTCGACGACCTCGCTGCCGACGGCCTCGTGGAGCGCGCCGCCGACCCGACGGACCGGCGCACCCGGCGCATCGTCGTGACCACGGCTGGCCGCGCCAGGCTGACCGAGCTGGAGCGCAGGCTCCGGCTCGCCGAGAGCCACGTGCTCCGCGGCCTGGCCGACGGCGACGCCGACCTGCTGCGCGGGCTGCTGCGCCAGGTCGCCGAGCGCGCCGCCGACGACGCAGACCCGCTGACCTGCACCGGGATCGAGGATCTCGCCGCGTCCGGCTGACCGGGCGGTGCTCCGCCGTCACCCTCAGCCGGTCGTGGCGCCCTGGAGCTGCCGGAGCGCCGCGCCCACCGCATCGGCCAGCGGGGTCACCGATCGGCCGATGAGGTCACGCAGGTCGTCGCGGTGGGTGCCCTCGACGAGGAGCTCGCCGGCCCGCATCCCCCGGTCGGCGTCGGCGAGCAGCGCCGCGTAGGGCTCGGGCAGACCGGCGGCCAGCAGCACCCCGCGGTAGTCGGCCTCGCTCAGGTCCGTGTAGCCCACCGGCTGCCCGACCGCGGCGGAGATGACCGCGGCCAGCTCGGTCAGCGTGAAGGGGTCGCCCCCCAGCTCGTAGGTCGCGCCGGCGGAGGCCGCCGCGGTCAGCACCGCGGCCGCTGCCTCGGCGTAATCCTGTCGCGTCGCCGCGCTCACCAGCCCGTCACCGGCCGCACCCGCGATGCCGTGCGCCAGGAGGGTCGGCAGCTGGTCGGTGTAGTTCTCGACGTACCAGCCGTTGCGCAGCAGCACGTGCGGCAGGCCCGACTCGGCCAGCACCAGCTCGGTCGCGCGGTGGTCACGGGCGAGGGTCGTCGTCGCCGTACCGGCGTGCAGCATGCTCGTGTAGGCCAGCAGCCCCACCCCAGCGTCGCCCGCCGCGGTGATCGCGTTGCGGTGCTGCTCCAGCCGGCTGCCCACCTCGCTGCTGGAGACGAGCAGCAGGCGCTGCGCCCCGGTGAAGGCCTCCCGCAGCGAGGCGGGGTCGGTGTAGTCGGCGCGACGCACCTGCACGCCACGATCGGCCAGGTCGGCCAGCCGGGAGGTGTCCCGGCCCGTGGCGACGACCTCGCCGCCGGGCACCCCTCGACGGAGCAGCTCCTCGACGACCAGTCGGCCCAGGTGACCGGTGGCTGCGGTGATGACGATGGACATGGGATCTCCTCGCGCCCGGCGGCCGCCCCGTGACGGCCGCGCACCCGGCACAAGACCGCTGGCGCACCGCCACTTCTGGTGGAGAGTGAGCACTCTGAAGTGCCGTACTCACCTCTAGGAGAGCGACATGACGACCGCGATCCCGAGGTACGACCTCTACGCGCGGGACTGCCCGTCGCGGCAGGTGCTCGACCGGATCGGTGACCGGTGGTCGGTCCTGCTGCTCGGCGCGCTCGCCGGGGGGCCACGCCGGCACACCCAGCTGGCGCGCCACGTGCAGGGCATCAGCCCCAAGATGCTCACCCAGACGCCGCGCGGCCTGGAGCGGGACGGCTTGATCTCGCGCACGGTCCACGCCGTCGTCCCGCCGCGGGTCGACTACGCGCTCACCGACCTGGGCGACACCCTCGGCCCACCGCTGCGCGCGCTCGAGGCCTGGGCGACCGAGCACATGGACGACGTCCTGGCCGCCCGCGTGGGGTACGACGACGCCCGCGGCCGACCGGGCGATCGCTGACCCGTGAGGTCATGGACGCGGCTCGTCCGTGCCCGCACGGTGAGCGGGTCGCACCGTCGACCGACGGCGCCCGAGCTCAGGAGACCCGATGACCACTGCACGCACGACCGACCTCGCCGCCACGGCGGACCGGTACCTCACGGCGCTCAACGAGGCCGACCCCGCCACCCGGCGCCGGCTGATCGGCGAGGCCTGGACGCCGGAGGGCTCGCTGCTCGACCCGCCGCTCGCCGGCCAGGGGTACGACGGGCTGGCGGAGGTCGGTGACCAGCTGCACGCCGGTTACCCCGGGCACCGCTTCACCCGCACGAGCGAGGTGGACGGCCACCACGACCGGATCCGGTTCTCGTGGGCGCTGCTCGACCCGGCCGGGGAGCCGGTCCTGACCGGCATCGACGTCGCGGTCGTCGCCCCCGACGGCCGGGTGGCGGCGGTCACCGGCTTCTTCGGCGACCGCGCCGCGGGTCCCTGGCGTCGAGGGGTGACCGAGCGAGCGAGGCCGCCGGGTCGGCTGCAGCCCCCGCCGGCGGGGGCGCTGCTGCGGGAGTGGCGCGCGCGGCGGCGGTTGAGCCAGCTCGACCTGGCGACGTTGGCGGGCACCTCCTCGCGGCACCTGTCCTACGTGGAGACCGGCCGCTCCACACCGAGCCGCGAGATGGTGCTGCGCCTGGCCGACACGCTCGCGCTGCCGCTGGCCGCCTGCAACCAGGTGCTCCTCGGCGCGGGCCACGCGCCGGCGTACCAGGACGCTCGGGCCGACCCGGCGGCGACCCGCCGTCTGCTCGAGACGCTCGACCTCGCCTTGGCGGCGTACGAGCCGTGGCCCGCGCTCGTGCTCGACGCCGCCTTCGACGTGGTCGTGGCCAACGCCGCCGTCGACCGCTTGCTGGCGCTCGTCGACCCCGACCTCCTCGACCCGCCCGTCAACGTCATCCGGTTGACGCTGCACCCCCGCGGGCTGAGCCGGCACATCACCAACCTCGGCGCCTGGCGCGCCCACCTGCTCCGCCAGCTGCGCCAGCACGCGGCCGCGGCCCCCTCCCCCGACCTGAGCGCCCTGCTCGCCGAGGCGGAGCGGTGGCCCGCGCCGGCCGAGGAGGCGCCCTCGGCGGGGCCCTCCTTCGCCCTGCCGCTCGAGCTCTCGGTCGGCGGGCAGGCGCTGCGGCTCTACAGCACGGTCGCGACCTTCGGGACCCCGCTCGACGTCGCGGCGAGCGAGCTGGCGATCGAGACCTTCCTGCCCGCCGACGACACCACACGCCTGTGGTTGAGCGCTGCGGCCCAGGGGGTCTGAGCGCGCCTCCCGTGGGCGTCGTGCCATCGGTGGATGCCACATCGAGCAATGCGCCTTTTGCTCGATGGCCATTTACCGGGAGTGCATTACCGCTCGGTCGATCGGCTGCCTTATCGCGTAATAGGTTCATCCCGTGACCACAGCCCCGAGCACCGCCCGCCCCCGGGCCACCCAGCGTTACGCCGACGTCGTGGTGAGCGGCCTCGCGCACGTCGACGCTCCGCACATCGTGACCTCCGCCGAGCTGGAGGCCCCCATGGCCGCCACCTTCGAGCGGCTGGCCGTCACGCCTGGCCTGCTCGAGAACCTCTCCGGCATCGTCGAGCGCCGCGTCTGGGACGACGGGACGCAACCCAGCGAGGTCGCCGCGCAGGCGGGGGAGCTCGCGCTGCAGGCGGCCGGTCTGGACGCCGGTGACATGGGTGTGCTCGTCAACACCTCGGTCTGCCGCGACTTCATCGAGCCCTCGACCGCGAGCCTCGTGCACGGGCGGCTGGGGCTGCCGACCGAGGCGGTCAGCTTCGACATCGGCAACGCCTGCCTCGGCTTCCTCAACGGCATGAACGTCGTCGCCGCCATGATCGAGCGCGGCGAGGTCGACCACGGCCTGGTCGTCGACGGTGAGGGCAGCCGCTTCGCGGTCGAGTCCACCGTGGCCCGCCTGGCGGCCGACTCGTGCGACTCCGCGACCTTCCGGGAGCAGTTCGCCACCCTCACGCTGGGCTCCGGCGCCGTCGCCATGGTGCTCTCGCGGGCCGACGTCGCCGGCGACGGCCACCGCTTCCTCGGCGGCCTCAGCCGCGCCGCGACCCAGCACGCCGGCCTGTGCACCGGGCACGCCCACGAGATGCGCACCGACACCAAGGGCCTGCTCCTGGCCGGCCTCGAGCTGGCCGCGCAGACCTGGAAGGAGGCGCTGTCCACCTTCGACTGGGACGGCGACGACGTCGACACCTTCGTCGTCCACCAGGTGAGCAAGGTGCACACCCGCGCCGTGTGCGACACCCTCGGCGTCGACATCGACAAGTTCCCGCTCATCTACCCGCACTTCGGCAACATCGGCCCCGCCGGCGTGCCCACGGTGCTCTCCAAGGCCGCGCAGGACGGCACGCTGCAGCCCGGCAGCCGCGTCATGCTGATGGGCGTCGGCAGCGGCATCAACACCGCGTGCAGCGAGCTGGTGTGGTGACCCGCACGCTCGACATCGACGGCCTCGCGATGTCCTACGAAGACGTCGGCAGCGGCCGCCCGGTGCTGCTGGTGCACGGCAACCCGACGTGGTCCTTCTACTGGCGTACCCTCCTGGAAGCACTGCCGCGCAGCGGGTTCCGCGCGATCGCACCGGATCACATCGGGATGGGCCGCTCCGCCAGGCCGACGCCGCAGGAGTACGACCACACGTTGCGCACCCGGGTCAGCGACCTGGGCCGGCTGATCGACTCCCTCGGGCTCACCGAGCCGCTCGACCTCGTCGCGCACGACTGGGGCGGCGCCATCGCGATGAGCTGGGCGGTCGACCACCCCGAGCGGGTGCGGCGCATCGTGCTGCTCAACACCGCGGCCTTCCCGCTCCCCGCCGACAAGGCGATCCCCCTGGCGCTCAAGGCCGCGCGCTGGCCGGTCATCGGTGACCTGGCGGTGCGCCGGCTCAACGCCTTCAGCCTGGGCGCCCTCGTGCTCGGCACCGGGCAGCGGGTCCTGCCACGCGCCGCGCGCGCCGGGCTGCTGCAGCCCTACCGCACCGTGGCCTCACGCACCGCGGTGCATGCCTTCGTCAAGGACATCCCGACCCGCGAGAGCGACCCCGCCTACCCGGTGCTGCGCCGCACCTACGAGCTGCTGCCGACGCTGGCGGACAAGCCGGCGCAGATCTTCTGGGGGCTCAAGGACTTCGTCTTCGACGAGGGCATCCTGCGCATCTGGGAGCGGACCTGGCCGCACGCCGAGGTGCACCGTTACCCCGCCGCCGGGCACTACGTCCTCGAGGACGCCGCGGACCGGATCGTCCCCGAGGTGCTCCGCTTCCTCAGCGCCGAGACCCCCGTCCCCGCACCGACGGCGTGACGGCCGCACAGGCGCCGCAGGTCACCGAGTCGCTCGACGGGAGGCTCTGCGCCGCAGCCAGAGCGCACCCTGATCGAGCTGCTCTGGTCCTCTCGCGACCGCTCGCCGGCACGACCGTCACCACCTACGCCGAGCTCGACCGCCGCGTCGATGCCGTCGCCGCCGGGCTGCACGCCGCCGGGCTGCAGCCCGGCGACCGCGCCGCGCTCCTCGTACCGCCGACGGCCGACTTCTTCGTCGTCGCCTTCGCGTTGCTGCGCCTGGGCGCTGTCCCCGTCCTCGTCGACCCCGGCATCGGGCGCACGCACCTGCTCACCTGCCTCGGCGAGACCGAGCCGGTCGCCTTCCTCGGCGTCGCCAAGGCGCAGCTCGCGCGCCGGGTGCTGCGCTGGTGCCCGGCTGCGCGCATAGTCGTGACCGTCGGCGCCGGCCCCCGTACCGGGCTGAGGCTGTCCGCGGTCGAGCAGGCGGGTGCGGCCCTGCTGCCCTGGCGAGCGCCCCCGCGCGCCGCCCACGGCACCGCGGCCATCGTCTTCACCAGCGGCAGCACCGGGATGCCCAAGGGCGTCGAGCAGACCCAGGAGACGCTGCTCGCGCAGACCCGGCTCGTCGCCGACCTCTACGACCTCGGCCCGCACCAGGTGAGCCTGGCGACCTTCCCGCCCTTCGCGCTCTTCGGGCCACCGCTCGGCATGACCACCGTGGTGCCGCGGATGGACGCGACGAAGCCGGCCTCCGTACGTCCCCGGCGGGTGGTCCGCGTGGCCAACCGGCACCGGGCGACCGTGCTCTTCGGCTCGCCTGCCCTGCTCGACACCGTCACCCGAGGTGCTCCCGACGCGCGCATGCCCACCGTGCGACTGGTCATCAGCGCCGGCGCACCCGTCCCCCGCGCGGTCCAGCGCAAGGTCCTGCACATGGTCGGTGACGGGGCGCAGGTGCACACGCCCTACGGCGCGACCGAGGCGCTGCCCGTGGCCAGCATCGGCAGCGACGAGCTGCTCGGGCTCCCGGAGGGGATCTGCGTCGGGCGCCCCGTGACCGGGGTCGACGTGGCCCTCATCCGGGTCGACGACGGACCGCTCACGGTGCTGACCGATGACCTGCTGGTCGCCCCCGGCGAGGTCGGCGAGGTCGTCGTACGGGGCGCCAACGTCACCACCTCCTACGCCGGGCGGCCGGCGGCGATGGCGCTGGCGAAGCTCGACTGGGGCGGCCGCACCGCCCACCGGATGGGGGACCTCGCCAGCCTCGACACCGAGGGCCGACTGTGGTTCGCCGGTCGCAAGTCCCACCGGGTGGAGACCCGCCGCGGCCCGCTCTACAGCGTCCCGTGCGAGGAGGTCTTCAACGTGCACCCGAGTGCCCGGCGCACGGCGCTGGTGGGCCTCGGCGCGCTCGGCGAGCAGGAGGCCGTGCTGTGCGTCGAGCTCGAGCCGGGTGTCGAAAGGACCTCGGGGCTGACCGCCGAGCTACTCGCGCTCGGCTCACAAGACCTGCGCACCAGTGAGATCGCTCGCGTGCTCTACCACCCCGGCTTCCCGGTCGACATCCGGCACAACAGCAAGATCGACCGGCCGGCGCTCGCGGTCTGGGCGGCCAGCCGGTGAGAGCGCTGGTGACCGGCGGCGGGGGCTTCCTCGGTGGGGCGGTCGTCGAGGCCCTGCTCGACCGCGGCGACGAGGTCGTGAGCATCGCCCGCGGCGACTACCCCGCGCTCGCCGCGCGCGGGGTGTCCGTGCGGCGAGGTGACCTCGCTGACCCCTCGGCTGCCGGGGTGCTCGACGACGCGGTGGCCGGCTGCGACATCGTCTTCCACGTCGCCGCCAAGGCCGGCATCTGGGGGCCGGCTGCGGAGTACGAGCGGAGCAACGTCGACGCCACCCGCGCCGTGCTCGCCGCGTGCCGCCGGGCCGGCGTGGGTCGGCTGGTCTTCACCAGCACGCCGAGCGTCGTGCACGCGGGCGGCGACATCGAGGGCGCGGACGAGTCCCTGCCGTACGCCGAGCACACCACGCCCTACCCCCGTACCAAAGCCGTGGCCGAGCGGATGGTGCTGGCCGCCGACGGCGCCGACCTGGCCACCGTCGCGCTGCGCCCGCACCTCGTGTGGGGTCCGGGTGACACGCAGCTGGTCCCGCGGATCGTCGCGCGCGCCAGGGCGGGCCGGCTGCGCTTCCCGGGGGACGGCCGCGCGCTCATCGACTCGACCTACGTCGCCGACGCGGCGGGCGCCCACCTGGCCGCCGCCGACGTGCTCCGCCCCGGCGCGGCCTGCGCGGGTCGCGCCTACTTCATCACCCAGGGCGAGCCCCGGTCGGTGATGGACCTGGTCAACGGCATCCTCGGTGCGGCCGGGCTCCCACCCGAGACCCGGACGGTGCCGCTCGAGGTGGCGGAGGCTGCCGGCCTCGCCGCCGAAGGATTATGGAAGCTGCTGCGCCGCAGGGACGACCCGCCGATGACCCGATTCCTCGCGCGTCAGCTCGCGACGGCGCACTGGTTCGAAACGGGCGCCGCGCGCCGCGACCTCGGCTGGGCGCCGGCGCGCACCCTCGACGAGGGCCTGGCGCTGCTCGCGGCCGACCTCCGCCCCCACGCCGCCTGAGCCGTCGCCGCAGGAGTGGGCGGGAGGAGGAGGAACGCGCTGGCACCATGACGGGTTGCCACCTCACAGGAGCGTGCGCCAGCACGGTCGAGCGGAGGGTGGGCGATGACGGCCAGCCTGACGACCGACCGGAGCCGGTCGCCCGGACGGATGCTCTGGCGGGCCGTCGGGCTCGACACCGGGCTCGGCGACCAGCGCCAGACCCGGCTGGCCCGCTCGGTCGTCTCGGTGCTCAGTGTCATCGTCGTCATGGACTACGCCGACCGCAACGCCCTGGGCGCGGTGGCGCCGTCGCTGCGCACCGACCTGCACCTCGACCTCGTGCAGCTGGGCTACCTGGGCGCGGCCTTCGGCCTGGTCGGCGGCATCGCGACGCTCGGCGCCGGTGTGCTCATCGATCGGCTACCCCGACTGCGCCTGCTCGCGGGGAGCGCTCTGCTGTGGGCGGTCGCGATGCTCGCGACCGGCGCCGCGCAGAGCCTGCTCTGGCTGCTGCTGGCACGCAGCGCGCTCTCGGTCGTGCTGGCGACGGTCGGCCCGGCCTACCCCTCCCTGGTCGGTGACACCGTCCCGCCCGCCGCACGTGGTCGAGCGCTCGGCGTGATCGACAGCGGTCAGCTCGTCGGCGTCGGCGTCGGCGTCGGTGTCGGCGCCGTGGCCGTCGCCCTCGGCTCGTGGCGCTACGCCTTCTGGTCGCTGGCCATCCCCGCGCTCGTGCTCGCCTACGTCCTGGCCCGGCTGCCCGAGCCTCGGCGCCGCGGGTCGGGGGACGCTCGGAACGCCTCGCTGCGCGAGGTGGCGGCCCAGCTGTGGCGCATCCCGACCGCGGTGCGCGTGGTGGTGGCGACCGCGGTGGGCAGCTACTACCTCGCCGGTGCGTCGTCGTTCTCGGTGCTCTTCGCGGTCGCGCGCTACCACGTCAGCACGCCGGTGGCCGACCTGGCGCTGCTGGCCCTGGGCGTCGGGGCGCTGGCCGGGGTGATCGCCGGGAGCCGGATCAGCGACCGGCTCAGCGCCGAGCACCACGCCAGCCGGCGCCTGGACCGCGCCGCCCAGGGGTACGTGCTGACCGCGGTCTTCTGGCTGCCGGCGCTGATCGTGCACTCCCTGCTGCTCGCCCTGCCCTTCCTCATCATCGGCTCCGCAGCGCTCGCCGCGACGATCCCCACGCTCGACGCGGTGCGCCTCGACGTCGTGCCGCCGGCCATCCGCGGGCGCGCCGAGGCGGTCCGCACGCTGGCCAGGGCGCTGGCTGAGGGGGGCGCCCCGTTGGTCTTCGGCGCGGTCGCCGCGCTGGCCGGCGGCGGTGACGACCACGGCCTGCAGGTCGCCTTCCTCGTCACCCTGCCCGGCCTGGTCGCGACCGGGGCCTTGTTGCTGCTCGCCGGCCGCTCCTTCGACGGCGACCGGCAGCGGGTGCTCGACGCCAACGCCGACGATGCCGGCTGATCAGACCAGCCCGAGCGCCCGCAGCAGCGCGTCCGGCGCCCGGTCCGGCGACGGCGACACCCACGAGTACGACAACCCGGCCGCGACTGCGCCACCGTCGGCGAGCCGGTTGTCCCCGACCATGACCACGTCGGCCGAGGGGTCGACACCGAGCGCGGCGCACGCCTGCCGGAAGATCTCTCGGTCGGGTTTGACGATGCCGCGCTCGTCGGAGAGCACGAGCACCGGCAGGTGCTCGCTGACCCCGTGCTCCGCCAGCACCGGGCGGAGGTCCCAGCCGATGTTGCTGACCAGCGCGACCGGCACTGCTGCTTCGTGCAGCCGGCGCAGCACCTCGCCCGTGTCGAGGTAAGGCTGCCAGGACCGCGGGTCGACGGTCACCCGCTCGTAGAGCCGGTCGGCGGCCGCCTCGTCGAGGCCGGCGTGCAGCGCCAAGCCGCGGTAGGCCGCGCGGTGCGCCTGCGCGGACAGGTCCCGCTGCTCCCACGCCGGCGCCAGGTGCGCCGGCACGTCGGCGGGCTCCGCGCTGCCCGGCACCGCACCGGTGAGCTCCAGCGCGGGCACCGCCCCGAGGTAGTCAGGGCCGAGCGCGGCGCGCACCGCCTCCGCCGTCGTCTCGACGTGGAAGAGCGTCCCCGAGAAGTCGAGGAGGACGGCGGTCGGCAGCGCCACCCTGGTCAGCGTACGGAGACCTCCTCCCTATGCTCGCCGGGTGACCGACCTCCCCGCGCCCGGCGACAGCCCCGGCTTCGACCGCGCGCTGGGCCTCACCCTCACCGCCGCGGACGGCGACGAGGTGCGCGCGACCATCACCGTCACCCCGGCTCAGCACCAGCCCTACGGGATCGTGCACGGCGGCGTCTACTGCGCCGTCGTCGAGAGCACGGCGAGCATCGGCGGCGCGCTGTGGTTCGCTGGGCGGGGGCAGGTCGTCGGCGTCAGCAACACGACGAGCTTCATCCGGGCCGTACGGGAGGGCACCCTCGACGTGGTAGCCACGCCGCTGCACCGCGGGCGCACCGCGCAGCTGTGGCAGGTCTTCATCACCGACGACCGGGAGCGGCTGATCGCGAAGGGCGAGGTGCGGCTGGCCAACATCGCCGATGCGGAGCAGCTGGGGCAGTAGCGAGTCTGGCGCGCGGGGTCAGCTCGCCTCCGTACCCGCCTCCAGCGCAGGTGCGCCGCCGTCGACGTCGTGCGCCAGGCCCTGGCGCACCGAGTCGAGCAGCGCCATGCCCTGGCCGGCGAGCGAGGCGACCACCCCGGTCAGGCCCTCGGCGCCGTTCAGCACGGTGAGGTTGGCGCCCTGCAGGCCCTCGGCCGCGGCACGCACCAGGTCGGGGAGCTGCTGCACGACGAGCTGGTCGAGGGCAATGCGCCCTTCGCTGGCGGCGGCCTCGGCGGACAGCCGCGTCGCCTCCGCTTGCGCCCTGGCCACCGTGATGATGCGCTGCGCCTCCGCCTCAGCCGGTTTGGCGACCTCGGCGAGCAGCTGAGCCTCGCGCAGCTCGGCGTTCTTCGTCGCGACGAGCGCCTGCTCGGCCAGCACCGCCTGCTGGGCCTGTGCGGCCGCGAGCGGACCCGCCTGCTGCGCCTTCTGCTGGGCGGCGTCGATCTCGGCCTGGTAGGTCGCGCGGGCCACCGCGGTCTGCCGGGCGTACTCCGCCTGGTTGCGCTCCGACTCCTGCCGCGCCATCTCCGAGGCCTGCGTCGCCCGCGCCTGCGCGATGTCGGCAGCCTGGTTGACGGCGGCCTGGTGCGGGGCCGCCAGCGCCTTGATGTAACCGACGCCCTTGTCGTCGATGCTGCTGATCTGCAGCGAGTCGACGGCCAACCCGATCCGGGCCATCTCACCCTTGCTCGCGTCGAGGATCGCCTCGGCCAGCGTCTGCTGCTCCCGGATGATCGCCTCCACCGTCATGCTGCCGATGATGCTGCGCAGGTGACCGCTGAAGATGCGCCCGACCAGTGTCGCCATGCGCGTCTGATCACCTTGGAAGCGCCGCGCCGCCGACGAGATCGACTCGTGGTCGTCGCCGACCTTGAAGGCGATGACCGCCTCGACGGCGAGGATGAGGCCCTGCTGGGTGATGCAGTCCTCGACCACCTCGGCCTCCTGCATGGCCAGGGTCAGCGTCGACGCCCGCCGGAGGACCGGGAAGACGAAGACACCGTTCCCGGTGACGATCTTGTACGGGACCGACCCGTCGCCCTTCTGCCTCCGCCCGCTGATCAGCAGCGCCTCGTTGGGGGCGGGTACGCGGTAGCCGAGCATCTACTGCCTCTCGTCATCATCGGCGAGGGCGTCCGCGACGCCCTCCGCCGGGTCGAGCCACGGCTCCACGTCGAGGTGACGCGAGCCTCTGTTGTGGATCACCAGCACCGGACGGCCGATCTCGACCGGCTCGTGCGCGTAGGCCAGGAAGTGCTGCGGGAGGCCGTCGACGACGAGCCTGACCTCACCGGCGAGCGCGCCGCCCCTGACCCGCGTGGTGACGGTCCCCACCCGTCCCACCAGCTGCTGCGGCGCCATCACCGGTGCGCGCAGGCGGCCATGCCACCAATGTAAGGACCGGCGCCCGCTCGGCGGTGGGAGTCGCTCAGCCAGGTGTGACCGCGGACGAGAACGGGCATCCGACGAACATGAGTTCGAGCAGCGAGACCGGCGACGCCGGCGACAAGACCACCGCCCGACCCGCGGAGAAGGACCCCGCCGACTGGGTGACCGGCGGGGAGCCGATGACCGGGCCGCAGGAGAGCTACCTGTCCACCCTCGCGCGGGAGGCCGGCGAGCAGGCGCCGCACGACATCACCAAGGCTGCGGCCAGCGAGCAGATCGAGCGTCTGCAGCAGGAGGCGCACCGGGGCGGCTGAGCTCCTGGCTGGCGCTCAGGCCTGGTGGGGCAGCCGCCACTCCGTCGGGGGCAGCAGCGCCTCCTTCACCGCCCGCGGGCTCGTCCAGCGGAGCAGGTTGAGCGCGCTGCCGGCCTTGTCGTTCGTACCGCTGCCCCGTGCGCCGCCGAAGGGCTGCTGGCCCACGACCGCACCGGTCGGCTTGTCGTTGATGTAGGCGTTGCCCGCGGCGAAGCGCAGCGCACCCAACGCCTGGGTGATGGCGGTCCGGTCCCGGGCGAAGACCGCGCCGGTCAGGCCGTACGGCGTGCTCGTGTCGACGAGCTGGAGCACCTCCGCCCACCCCTCGGGCCGGCGGTCGTCCCACACGTGCACGGCGAGCACCGGCCCGAAGAGCTCGGTGGTGAAGAGCTCGTCCAGCGGGTCGTCGCCCACGGCGACCGTGGCGTCGATGAAGAAGCCCTCGTCGTCGCGCGCACTGCCGCCGGCGAGCAGCGACAGGCCTGCCGCGCTGGAGACCCGCTGCAGCGCAGCGGAGAGCCGGTCGTAGGCCCGCCGGTCGATGACCGCGCCGCCGTAGGTCGACAGGTCGCCGACGTCGCCGTACCGCACCGCGGTGGTCTCGGCGGCGAGCGCGTCCCGCACCCCTGCCGTCCACAGCGAGCGGGGGACGTAGGCGCGCGAGGCGGCGCTGCACTTCTGCCCCTGGTACTCGAAGGCACCGCGCACCAACGCCGTGACGAGCGCGACCGGGTCGGCGCTCGGGTGCGCGACCACGAAGTCCTTGCCGCCGGTCTCCCCGACCAGCCGCGGGTAGGTGCGGTAGCCGGGCAGGCCGCGCGCCACCGCCTGCCACAGGTGCTGGAAGGTCGCGGTGCTGCCGGTGAAGTGCACCCCAGCGAGGTCGCGGGAGGTCAGCGCCACCTCGCTGACCGCCGTGCCGTCGCCGGTCACCATGTTGATGACCCCCGGGGGGAGCCCGGCCTCGGTCAGCAGCTGCAGCGTCAGGTGCGCGGCGACCTGCTGGGTCGGTGACGGCTTCCAGACCACCGGCGTGCCCATGAGTGCTGGCGCGGTCGGCAGGTTGCCGGCGATGGCGGTGAAGTTGAAGGGGGTGATCGCGAGCACGAAGCCCTCGAGCGGTCGGTGGTCCAGCCGGTTCCACGTCGTCGGTGGGCTCACCGGCGGCTGCTCGGCGAGGATGCCGCGCGCGAAGTGCACGTTGAAGCGCCAGAAGTCGGCGAGCTCGCAGGCGGCGTCGATCTCCGCCTGGTAGCAGCTCTTGCTCTGCCCCAGCACGGTCGCCGCGTTGAGACGGTCCCGCCACGGCCCGCTGAGCAGGTCCGCCGCGCGCAGCAGCACGGCGGCGCGCTCGTCGAAGGGCAGCGCCTGCCAGCCTGGTGCGGCGGTGCGGCAGGCGTCGACCGCGTCCCCCACGTCCTCGCGGGTCGCCTGGTGCAGCCGGCCGAGCACGTGCGCGTGCCGGTGCGGCGCCACGACGTCGAAGGCCTCCCCGCCACCGTGCCGCTCGACGCCGCCGATCGTGCAGGTCAGCTCCAGCGGGTCACCGTCGGTCAGCGCGTCGACCGCGGCCTGCAGCGAGACCCGCTCGGCCGTCCCAGGGGCATAGGTGCGCACCACCTCGTTGACCGGTACGGGGACAGCGGTCACCGCATCGAAGCCGCTCACCCGCCGGCCTCCGCCAGCAGCTGCTCCAGCTCCTGCACGCCCCACCAGAGCAGCTCGTGGTCCTCGACCGCGTCCACGACGAGCAGGGCCTCGAGGTCACCGGCGTCGGCGGACGGCAGCGCGGCGGCGGCGGCGGCCAGCGCGGGGGCTGCAGCAGCCTCGTCGGCGAGCACGGCCGCCCACACCTCCCGCGGCACCGGGGCGGTCAAAGCCAGCAGGCCCGGCTCCTCGACGCCCGGCTCGACCCGCAGCGCCTCGGTGTCAGCGGCGACGACCACCCGGCGGCTCGCCGACCCGGCGGCGGCCAGGCGCAGCGATGCCTGCACCGCTCGGTCGCGCGCGGCCTCCTCGAGCTCGTCGGCCTCGCCCTCGGCGTACCACTCCCGCAGCCCGGCCGTCACGGCGTACGCCGGGCCGGGCGGCAACGCACCGCCGGCCACGGCCTCGGCCAGCCGGTCCATGGTGAGGGGGACGTACACCCGCACCGCTCAGCCGGCCGCGGTCAGCTCGCCGTGCGCCTGGTGCACGACCGGGATGGCACCGTGGCCGAGCCCCTGCGCCGCCAGCGAGGCGGCGCTCGTGCGCAGGCTGGTCCGGAAGACCGCGTCGCGGCGGCGCGGGTCCATCATGTTGACCCCGATGGCGCGCAGGTCCTCCGGCCCGGGCGCCAGCGTGATGATGCGGGTGCCGCTGGCGGCGACCTTGGCCGCCTCGCGGGCGAGCCGCTTGCTGACCGAGCGGCGCCACTGCCGCTCCAGCCGGCCGACGACCGTACGCGGGTGGTCGAGGCCGTCCTCGGCCATCGGCGCCAGGACGTAGACCTCGTCGAGCTCGAGCGGGGCGACGAGGTCCAGCGAGGTCGCCGAGCAGGTGCCCCCGTCGACGTAGCGGCGGGCGCCGATCGTGACCGGTGAGTACCACCCGGGGATGGAGCAGCTGGCGGTGACCGCGGTGGCGAGCTCGGCGGCGGGTGCACCCGCGCGACCGAAGACGACGCGGCGCCCGGTGTCGTAGTCCATCGCGACGATCCAGGTCTGCGGGTGCTGCGGCCAACCACCAGGGTCCTCCGACGCGGCGGCCATCGCCGCCACCATGCCGGTCACCGGCGCCAGCGAACCCCTGCCCTCGGGCAGCAGGGCCGCGGCCCGAGCGGTCGGCGTCATCGTCGACGGGTGCAGCACCGCCCGCCGCAGCAGCGCGGTGCTGCCGGGCCGCAGCCGCGGCCTGGGCGGCGTCGCGCCGCCGGAGTCGGTGTCGTGGTCGTACTCCACGTCCACATCGCCCTCGACCCTGATGCCCCGCTGGTGGTTGGCCAGCGTCTCGACCGACAACCCCGATCCGAGGGCCGCGGCCAGCACCGAGCCCGCGCTGGTGCCGACGATGACCTCGCCCGTCCGCGGGTCCCAGCCGGTCGCCGTGCTGAGCGCCTCGAGCGCGGCGGTGCTCCACGCCGCTCCGAGGACCCCACCGGCACCGAGCACCAGGCCACGTCGCACTGCTTGCTCCATGCGTGCAGTCTGCTCCCTTCTGACAGCACCTATGCAGGGAACCGGTGCACTCGCAACGGTCAGGTGGTGGCGACCAGCTCGGCGAGGGACTCCTCGATGCACCCGGCCAGCACGTCCACGTCGGGTAGCGCGTCGCGGTCGGCGTTCAGCCCGTAGAACACCCCACCGTTGTACGAGGTGAGCCCCACGGTGACCGCCTGCCCCTTGGCCAGCGGCACCACCGGCCAGATGCCGAGCAGCGGCGCGCCCATGGAGTAGAGGGGGTACTGCGGCCCGGGGACGTTGGTGACCACGAGGTTGAACATGCGGCTGGACAGTCGCGAGCCGACCCTGGCGCCGAGCGCGGTGAGCGTCGGCGGGGCGAAGCCGGCCATCGCGATCATGGCATCGGCGCCCACGGACTGCCCGCTCTCCTTGTGCGCCTTCATCGCGTAGCTCACCTGGTGCAGCCGCATGATCGGGCTCGGTTCGCCCACCGGCAGGTCCACGAAGTAGGACGACACCCGGTTGCCGGTCTCCGCCCCACCCGCACCGCGCACGCTCACCGGCACCATCGCCCGCTGGGTCGTGGTCGTGGTCACCGCCTCGCCCCGGGTCAGCAGCCACGTGCGCAGGGCGCCGGAGACGGTGGCGAGGACGACGTCGTTGATGGTGCCGCCGTGGGCCTTGCGCACCCGCTTGTAGTCGTCGAGGTCGGTCGTGGCCATGCCGAAGCGGCGGTGCGTGCCGATCTCCCGGTTGAGCGGGCTGGCCGGGGCCGAGCTCATCTGGGTACGGGCCACCGCGGCGATGCCCCCCGCCGCCTCGGCGACCCTGCCCAGCACCCGGCGCGCGTCGAAGGTATTGGTCCGCAGCGTGTCCACGACGCCGAGCGGCCGCCGCAGCGTGTCCGTGACCGCGTGGCCGAGGAGCCCCAGCGCACCAGGATCGCGGGCGGGGCGCCACGGCTCGACGTCGACCTCGACGACCTCGGGCGTCAGGTCGAGCAGCAGCGCCCCGATGTCGATGGCCCGGATCCCGTCGACCATCGCGTGGTGCACCTTGGTGATGATGGCGACGCGGCCATCGGCGAGCCCCTCGACCAGATAGATCTCCCACAGCGGGCGCTCCCGGTCGAGCGGGCGCGACATCAGCCTCCCGACGAGCTCACGCAGCTGCTCGTCGCTGCCCGGGCGCGGCAGGGCGCTGCGCCGTACGTGGTAGCTGAGGTCGTACTCGTGGTCGTCGACCCACTCGGGGTTGGCCAGGTGGCCGGGGACCCAGCGCACCTTCTGCCGGTAGCGCGGCACCAGCCCGATGCGCCGCCCGATCAGGGCCCTGAGGTTCTCCGTGTCGAAGGCCTGCCCCGCCTCCGGCCGGAACGTCGACAGACCGCCGACGTGCATCGGTGTCGTCGACTCCTCGATGTAGAGGAAGGACGCGTCGAGCGGGCTGAGGCGGTCGGTCATGGGCGGTGGGTGCCTTCCTGAGATGACGGTCACGCCATCCTGCCCCCCGGCGGACGGCCAGCGGACCGCTCACCCCAGCGCGACCCCGAGCAGCGCCTCGAGCTCGGCCGCGGTGGTCGCCGCGTCGCGGTGGTGCACGCCGACCATCCCGACCCGGGCCGCCCCGCGGACGTTGGGCTCGAGGTCGTCGACGAAGACCACCTCACCGGGGGGTACGCCGAGCCGCTCCGCCGCGAGCAGGTAGATCTCCGGCTGCGGCTTGCGCAGCCCCACCTCACCGCTGATGACGGTCACGTCGAAGAGCGCGTCCCAGGTCTCCCGGGGGTAGTCGTTGCCCCAGCTGTTGGAGAGCAGCCCGGTGCGGATGCCGGCGGCCCTGGCCCGCAGCAGCACCCCGGTCATCGCCGCATCCTCGGCGAACCCGGCGAACATCCTCGCCAGCAACCCTTCCGCCGGTACGGCAGCCCCGGAGCGCGTCCGGAGCACGGTCGCGAGCGCGCGTTCGTACTCCGGCCCGGCGAGCTGCCCGGTCTCCAGCGCCTTGGCCTCGTCGCGCAGCGCACCGACCGCCCTCGCGACCTCCGCCGGCTCGAGGTCTTCACCCTGCGCCCACGCGGCGAGGCTGTCGGCGATCGGGCTGGTGAGCACCCCGCCGAAGTCGACGAGCAGCGCGGTGGGACTGGTCGCGGTCGAGGCGCGGCTCATGCGCCGGGGGCCTCGGTGAGCTCCCTCGCGTGGGCCAGCAGCTGCGGCACCCCGGTCACCAGCGTGGCGAAGAAGGGGTCGTCCGTCGTACCGGCGAGGTGGCGGTAGTAGCTGGCCTCCAGCAGGACCGCGAGCTTCCAGACGGCGAGGACGGTGTAGAAGGGCAGCACCGCGTCCAGCTCGACGGCGTCGCGCCCGGTCGCCGCCGCGTAGGCAGCGACCAGCTCGTCACGGGTCGGCCACCCGGGCGCCGCGGTGGCCACGCCGAGGCCGGGTGCGCCGGGGATGCCATCGCGACCCTGCATCCACGACGAGAGCAGGTAACCGAGGTCGGCCAGCGGGTCGCCGACGGTGGCCATCTCCCAGTCGACGATGGCGGCGACCCGGCCGGTCTCCGGGTCAAGGATGACATTGTCGAGCTTGTAGTCGCCGTGCACCAGCGCGGTGCGCTGCGCGGGCAGGTCGGCCGCCCTGGCGCGCAACCAGTCGCGCACGTGGTCGTAGTCGGGGAGCTCACGGGCCGCACCCCCGCCGGCGGCGACGGCGGCCTGGATCCCCTCGCGCTGGCCAGCCCACCGGCGCAGCTGGCGCTCGACGTACCCGCTCTCCCGGCCGACGCCCGCCTCGACGAAAGGCTGCCAGGCAGCGCCGTGCAGCTCGGCCAGAGCGGCGACGAGGTCGAGCCCGGTCGTGCGCCGGGTCGCCTCGTCCAACCAGCCGGGCAGCTCGTCGCGCACGACCACGCCGCCGGAGCGCTCCATCAGGTAGAAGGGCGCCCCGATGACGGCGTCGTCGTCGCAGGCCACGGCCACCACGGGTACGCGGACCCCGCCCGCGTGGTCGAGCAGGTCGAGCACCCGCGCCTCGCGCAGCACGTCGTGCGCGGTCGGCAGCAGTGGCCCCTGCGGCGGACGGCGCAGGATCCACGGGCCGGCGCCCTCCCGCGTCACCGTGAAGGTGAGGTTGGAGTGGCCCTCGGCGAGGCGCTCGACCCCGAGGCCGCCCTGGCCCGGCAGCCGTGGCCCGGCCCACGCGGTGAGCCGGACGGGGTCGACGAGGGCGGTCACCGGGGTCACGCCAGGCAGGTTAGAGCCGTGCGAGCACCTGCTGGTAGACGGCCGGGGGAGGTCCGGGCAGCCGCGGGTCCAGGCGGGGCCCGTGCACGGCGACCTCGTCGAAGCCGAGCCCACCGAGCCGGCCGACCAGGTCGTCGTAGGCGCCGACCGAGGCGAGCGCCCAGCCGAGGTCCAGGCTGACCAGCGCGGTGCGGCGCACGGTCGCGGGGTCGCGTCCCGCTGCGGCGCAGGCGCTCTCGAGCCGCTCGACCTGCTCGGCGAGCGCGTCGTACCACCCCTGCGCCGTCTCCACCGGCCCGGTCGGGCCGTAGGACACCCACCCCTGCCCGTGCTCGGCCACCAGCGCCATCCCGCGCGTACCGGTGGCGGCGATGGTGAAGGGCACTCGCGGCTGCTGCACCGTCTGCGGTCGTACCGGTACGTCATGCGCTTCGTACCACTCATCGGTCGAGGTGGTGGTGTCGCTGGTGAGCAGGCGGTCGAGCAGGGCGACGAAGGAGCCGAAGCGGTCCGCCGCCCGGCGGCGGTCGAGGGGGGCGCGCAGGGCGGCGGCGTCCGGCCCGGTCAGCGTGCCGGCGCCGACCCCGAGGTCGATCCGGCCGCCGCTCAGGTGGTCCAGCGTGGTGACCTCCTGGGCGAAGGGGACCGGGTGGCGGACGTTGGGGCTGGCGACCAGCGGACCGAGCCGCACGGTCGAGGTCTGCACGCACAGCGCGGCGAGCAGCGGCACCGCGGCATGCCACGGTCCGCCGGTGCGCCAGCTGAGGTGGTCATAGGTCCATACGCCGCGCGCTCCGGCCGCCTCCGCCTCCCTGGCCCTGGCGGCCAGCTCGGCCGGCGCGAGGTCGGGCAGCAGCACGACGGAGAGCTCCACGACCCCCACCCTGCTTCCCCGGCCACCACCTCGATCCCAGCCGGTGACTAGCGTCACCGCCGTGGACTTCGAGCCCTCCCCCCAAGCCAAGGACTACCTCGGCCGCCTGCAGGCCTTCATGGACGAGCGGATCATCCCGGCCGAGCAGCTCTACGAGGAGCAGCGCCGCGAGAAGGGGTACGGCGACCACACCTTGCCGCCGGTCGTCGAGGAGCTCAAGGAGGAGGCGCGCGCCCGCGGGCTGTGGAACCTCTTCCTGCCGGACGTCAGCGGCCTGTCGGTGACCGACTACGCCCCGCTGGCCGAGGTCACCGGCTGGTCGATGGAGATCGCCCCCGAGGCCATCAACTGCGCCGCGCCGGACACCGGCAACATGGAGGTGCTGCACATGTTCGGCACCCCGGAGCAGAAGCAGCACTGGCTGGAGCCCCTGCTCGCCGGTGAGATCCGCAGCGGCTTCGCGATGACCGAGCCCGACGTGGCCAGCTCCGACGCCCGCAACATCAGCTGCCGGATCGACCGCGACGGCGACTCCTACGTCATCAACGGCCGCAAGTGGTGGACCACCGGCGCCAACGACCCGCGCTGCAAAGTCCTCATCCTCATGGGCAAGACCGACACCGAGGCGCACCCGCTGCAGCAGCAGTCGATGATCCTCGTACCGACCGACACACCCGGCGTCGAGGTCGTGCGTGCGCTGCCCGTCTTCGGCTACCAGGACCAGCACGGGCACGCCGAGATCCGCTTCACCGACGTCCGCGTCCCCGTCACCAACCTCATCGGCGAGGTGGGCGGCGGGTTCGCGATCGCCCAGGCACGCCTCGGCCCCGGGCGCATCCACCACTGCATGCGCGCCATCGGGGTGGCCGAGCGGGCGCTCAAGCTCATGTGCGAGCGGGCCGCCTCCCGCGTCGCCTTCGGCAAGGAGCTGGCCCGCCAAGGCGTCGTGCAGCAGCAGATCGCGGAGTCGCGCATCGAGATCGAGCAGGCCCGTCTGCTCACCCTCAAGGCCGCCTGGCTGATCGACCGGTACGGCGCGAAGGGTGCTCGTACCGAGATCGCCGCGATCAAGGTGATCGCCCCGCGGGTGGCACTGGCCGTCGTCGACCGGGCGATCCAGGTGCACGGCGGCGCGGGCGTCAGCGACGACTTCCCGCTCGCCGGCATGTGGGCCGGGCTGCGCACGCTGCGCCTGGCCGACGGCCCCGACGAGGTGCACCTGCGGTCGGTCTCCCGCGCGGAGCTGGCGCCGTACCTGTCGACCGAGAGCGCCGGGGCTCGCTGAGCGTCCCGAGGTCCCGCCCGGGCGAGGGGTCTCTCTGACGATCCCCCGCCCCGCTCCGCCGCCGACGGCGGGCTTGCTCAGGCGGAGCAGCGGTCAACACAGGCCACCGTGCCGTGGGCGGCCGTACCTCCTACCCGCGGGGCTGGTGCCGTGCCCGCCGCCGCCCCCGCGGCGGGGCGACCACGCCCGCCAGCCGGGCGGCGAGCGGCAGCAGCGCGGCGCGGGCCGGTGACCCAGGGGCGACCTCGCCCAACGGCCGCCCGGCGCGCACGGCGCGGTCGAGTGAGGCGATGTCGAGCGGTACGACGGCCGCTGGCACCACCCCGGCGTGCCGGCGCAGCGCCTCGGTGACCTCCGCCGCGCTGCCGGCCCCGTCGCGCTGGCGGTTGGCGACGACGAGCACCTCCGCCACGTCGGGCACGGCCTCGCGCAGCGCGCCCAAGCCGCGCACCAGACGCTGCAGACCGACCGGGTCGGCCGACCCGACCGCCACGACGGTGTCCGCGGTGCCGAGCGCCTCCAAGGTGGCGCCGTTGCGCCGCGGCGCCACCGTGTCGAAGGAGAGCTCCTCCTCGGCCTCGAGGCAGAAGCCGCAGTCCAGGACCGTCAGCCGGGCCAGCCGGCGGGCCACCTCGAGCACGACCTCGAGCGCCGCCGGGCGCAGCTCGGTCCACCGGTCGGCGCGCAGGATGCCGGGGAGCACGCGCAGCCGAGGCCCGACCTCGCGCGCCAGCCCGGCCACGGCGGCGACGTCGAGACCACCGCCGCCGGCGGCGCGGGCGGCCGCCGCGAGGCCAGGGGCCTCCTCGAGCAGACCGAGCAGCTGGGCCACGGCGCCGCCGTAGACGTCGGCGTCGACGAGCAGGGCGTCGACCCCGAGCGTCGCTGCTTCCGCGGCGAGCGTGATCGCCACCGTCGTCCGGCCCGGCGCCCCGGTCGGCCCCCACACCGCCACCAGCCGGCCGGGCGGTGGGAGCGTCGGCGGCGGCGGCACGCCGGAGTACGTGCTCCCGGCGTCCGGCACACCGGCGCGCGCCGCGTCGGCGGGATCGGCCCAGCCGACCGCGGTGACGGGCGCCGCGGACAGCGCCGCCACCGCCCGCACGACCGCGGCGGCGACCTCCTCGACGGCCGCATCGGCAGACAGGACCTGCGTGACGCCGAGCTGGCGCAACCGCTGCTCCTCGGACTCATCGCCGGGCGTGCTGAGCCCGACGACAGCCAGCCCGGCGGCGCCCAACCGCACCAGGGCGTCACGGTCCAGCCGCCGCAGCCCGGCTGCCAGGACGACGGCGCGCGCCGCGCCGGTCGCGGCAGCGGCGAGCAGGTCCGCGAGGTCGACGCAGCGTCGGACCACGGTGATGCCGAGGTCGCGCCGCTCGGTCGCGGCCACCAACCCGAGTTCCCAGCCGGACGAGCCGCCACCGGCGGCGGTGAGCACCGGGAGCTGGGTCACCGGTCTCCGCAGCCAGTGGGGACGAGGCCGCCCAGCGAGCCCAGCGGGTCCGCCGGCGTGGCCCCCTGGTCATCACCGGAGGGCAGGTGGCGCACCACGTCCAACCGGCCGGTCTCACTGGCCAGGACGAGCGTCGCCGCCTGCCCGGGAGGCACCCGCAGCAGCAGCGTGATGGCGGCACCGCCCGACTCCCCACCCGGCGGGTCGACCGGCGCGGCGACCTCGACATCGCTGACCACCGCTGTCGTCACGCAGGCCGGCGCAGCCGCGCCCGACCCGGCGCCGGTGGGTGCGGCCGCGGGCGAGGCCGCCGGGGAGCTGCCCGTGGGGGCGGCCCCGTCGCGCGCGAAGGTCGCGTACACGTCCACGTGGTCGCCCTCGGCCAGCCCCGGGTACCGGCCGTCGGCGACGCGGACCGGCACCAGGCGCGCGGGTGTCGCCGCCGGCACCGCCACCGCCGATACGGGCAGCAGCTCACCGGCGGTCAGCCCCCTGGCGAGGACCCGCCCCACCAGGCCGGCGCGCTGCCCGACCGCGGCGTAACGGCCCCGTGCCGCGCCGGTGAGCCGCACCCGGGTGCTGCCGAGGTCGGTGTCGGTGAGCACGTGACCGGCCGGCAGGTCCACGGTCACCGACACCACAGGCGTGGTCGTATCCGAGGTCTGCAGCACACGGGCGCCGACGACGACGGCGAGCAGAAGGAGGAGCACGCCGGCGACGAGGCGGGTGTCGCGCCACCGCGGCGGTCCGAGGCGGCGAGCCGGTGGGGAGGGCGGGGGACCTGCCGGGAGCGGACGCACCGCCGTCTCGACCACCCACGACCTCCGCTCCGCCGACCGGGACGAGATGCCCCGGGCGGCGAACCGTACCCATCCCCGGTCTTGCCTGGGGTCGGTCGTCCACAGGTGCACCCGAACGCCGCCGACCGTGCACAACCGCGGCCTCATGGTGCCTGCCGTCGACCAGCGGTGCCACCATGACCCCGTGCCCCCGGATGTGCCGCGCTTCCTGCGGCTCCCCGACGTCGCCGAGATCCTCAACATCTCGATGAGCCAGGCCTACGCCCTGGTGCGGAGCGGGGACCTGCGCTACATCCCCGTCGGCGGCCGCAACCAGATCCGGGTCGAAGCGAGCGAGCTCGAGGCCTACATCCAGCGGATGTACGCCAAGGCCGACAAGCAGGGCAGCGACCTCCCCCTCGAGCAGTAGCGGCTAGCGCCGGCGCAGCGCGGCCAGCGCCGTCAGCGGGACGAGCCGCACCCCCTGCACCGCCGCCGGCCGCCGGTCCTCCCCGACCGCGTGCACCGCGAGGTCGACCGCATCGGCGCCGACCCGGTCGATGGTCCCGCCCACCGTGCTGCCGTCGACCAGGAAGGCCTGCAGCACAGCCCGATCGCGGGCCAACCCGCGCAACGCGTGGCGCAGGTCCAGGCGCGCCGCCACCAGCCCCCGTGCCCGCTCGGCGCCCCGGCCCGCGCCCTCGACCCAGAGCACGGCGGACTCGGGTACGACCACCTCGCCGCCGGGCTCCTCGATCAGCAGCCAGCCAGGCCCCGTGCCGGTGAGCCGGCCGACCACCGGTGCGCCGGCGCCGAGGACCCCGAGCCGGACGTACGCGCCGAGCGCCGCGCGCAGACGGTCCGCGAGCGGGACCGCGCCCCGCTCCCCGCGTACCCGCTCGGCCACCTCGTCGTCGAGCTGCCGAGCCTCGAGGGCAGCCAGCTGGCCTTCGAGGTCGGCGAACAGGTCCTCCCACGGCACGCATCGAGTGTGCCGCACCTTGACAGACGCGCATCGCTGCTCTTGCATACCCATCGATGGCAAGTGAGGCCAAAGGAGTTCCACGTGAGCCAAAGCGCGCGACCCACCGCCGCCACCGTCGCCGCTGCCCTCACCGTCGCCGGGCTGGTCGTCGCCGGACCGCGCACCAGTGACCTGCGGGCCCTGTCCGTCGGTGGCTGGCGTGACGACCCCCTCGGCGTGGTCGCGACGATGGCTGGTCTCGCGGCCTGGGCGCTCGTGCTCTGGCTCGCCGTCAGCACCGCGCTCACCTGCGCCGCGGCCCTGCCCGGCCGCGTCGGGCGCGCCTGCGCGGTGGTGGCCCAGCGGTGCACCCCCCGGTTGGCCCGCTCCGCCGCCCGCCTGCTCCTCGGCGGCAGCGTCGGTCTCACCTCGCTGGCCGGTGCGCTGGCACCAGCCGCGTACGCCGCCACGTCCGGCGGGGCCGGCGCGCTTGCCGCCCTCCCCGCCCCGGGTGAACCCATCGCCAGCGCGACGCAGGGGCTCCGAGCCCCCGGACCCGCCGTGCCCGCCCCTGTGGTGGCGCCCGCCGACCCGGGCACGGCGACCCCGACCCCGCCGCCGCGGGCTCGGCCACCAGCGCCGCCGGCTCGGCCACCAGCGCCGCCGGCCGACGGGCCGCTCGGCCTGCCACCGCCGGGCGAACCAGCCGCAGGCGGTCGCAGCCCGACAGCTCGGTCGATCGCTGCCTCCTCCCCGGCACCGGCGGGTTCAGCCGCTCCGGCCGCCCCTGCCAACCAGCGCCCCGGCGCGGTCGTCGTCCACCGCGGCGACACCCTCTGGAGCCTCGCCCGCAGCGCGCTGGGCCCGCAGGCCACCGACGCGCAGATCGCCGCCGAGTGGCCTCGCTGGTGGCGCGCCAACGCCACCGTCGTCGGGCGCGACCCCGACGTGCTGTGGCCCGGCCAAGTCCTGCTGCCACCGACGCCCTGAGCCAGCCCACCGGCCACCCACCCGCCACCCGGCCACCGCCCGCCCGGCCACCGGCCACCGCCCGCCCGGCCACCGGCCAGCGCCCGCCCACCCGACCTACTGCCGCCCCACCCGACTCCCGGAGGACCTCGTGCTCGCCCCCGCCACCGTCCTCGACCGACACGCCCACGCCCCCGGCGCCGCAGACGACGCCACCGCGGCGCCGGTGCTCCGGTTGTTGCGCGCACCCATCACCGACCCGCCCTACGACGACGAGCGGACCGGCCCACCCCAGGCCACCGGCCACGACCCCGCGCTGCTGCCTCTGCCGCTGCCCCTGCAGCTGCCGCGCTCCGCCGCGCTCCGGCGACCGCCACCCGGCGAAGCCGTCGCCCACGAGCCAGCGCCGGCGATCGGCGGCGACCCCCGGCCCCGGGCCCTCGCGCTGGTCCGTGCCCTGCTCGAGGTGCTCGGCGGCTCCCGGCCGCTGCGCCACCTCGCGCCGGTGACCGCACCCGGCGTCATGGCTTCGCTCGAACGCACCCTCGGCCGCCCGCGGACCAGCCGACGACCGGTGGTGCACCGGAGCCTGCGGAGCCTGCGCGTGTCGATCCCGGCGCCGGGGGTCGCTGAGGTGAGCGCGGTGCTCCAGCGCGGGGAGCGCTGCGTCGCCCTCGCGATGCGGATCGTCGCCCTCGACGACCGCTGGGTGATCACCGACCTCACCCTCGGCTGAGCCCGACCAGCGGCGTACGACCCGTCACCCAGCGCTCCGGCGGCGCCGCACCCGAGCTCCTCGTCCGGGTGCTCCCTCGGCGCGCGCGGGTTGTCGTACCCGCTGCCTAGCGTCCGTCGGGTGTACATCACTGTGCTCGACCGCCCCGCTGACCGTCGCGACCCGGGCTGGGCCGAACCTGTCACGCCCGGCACCTCCGGCGGTCCCGTCGCGGCCGGGCCCACCCCGCCCGACCTCTACCCGGCTGACCTCCAGCCGCCCGACCTCCACCCGGCTGACCCGGACCGGACCGACCCGGACCTGACCGACCCGGCTGACCTCGACCCGGCCGCCCTGGAGCTGGAGCTCGCCACGCTCGCCGGGCACCTCGCCGCCGCCACCGCCCGGTTCCTCGTCCTGCTCGGAGCCTTCGACGGCCAACGCGGGTACGAGCGCGCCGGCCTGTCCTCCACCAGCGCCTGGCTCGCCTGGCGGTGCGCGATGAGCCCCTCCGCCGCCCGGGAGCAGACCCGCGTCGCCCGGCGGCTGCGGGAGCTCCCCGCGGTGCGCACCGCCTTCACTCAAGGCCGGGTCTCCTTCTCCAAGGTCCGCGCCCTCACCCGCGTCGCCACACCCACCACCGAGACCACTCTGCTGGACACCGCCGCGTCCGCCACCGCCGCCCAGCTCGACCGCCTCTGCCGCGGCCTGGCCACCGCCGCCACCGCCGACGCCGCCATCGAGCAGGCCGCCACCGCCCACCTGCACACCAGCTGGACCGAGACCGGCACCCTCCGCGTGCGCGGCGAGCTCACCGCCGAGCAGGGCGCCACCCTCCTCACGGCCCTCGCGGTGCTCCGCGAGCAGCCACCGCACCCCACCCCCGCGTCCTCCCCCGGCGACCTCCCCGGTGACGCCGAGCGAGACGCTGCGGCGCTGAGCGCCCGAGCCGACGCCGAGGCGCTCGCCGCCCTCGCCCGCCACGCCCTCGACACCGCACCCCACCCGGCGCCCACGAGCGCCGTCCACGTGGTGCTCCACGCAACCCGCGCGTCCCTGCACGGGCTGGCCCCCGCCCCGGCCAGCCCCGCCACCGACCTCGGCGCCACCGACGCCACCGGCGCCACCGACCGCGCGCTCGACCCAGCCACCGCCACCACGCCCGCGCCGTCCACACCCTGGGGAAACGCCTCCGCGGAGGCGTCACCACCGCTCGCCCCGACACTCGACCCCACCCCCGCCCCAGCGGACCCCGGCGTGTGGGGCGCCACCGTGGCAGGCGGCCCCGGACTGCACCGGCAGACCGCACGCCGCCTCAGCTGCAGCGCTTCCGCTGAGGACCTCGGCGACATCGACGCGCCGGAACACCCCGACCGCCCGGCCATCGCCACGAACACCAGCACCACGGACACCAGCACCACGGACACCAGCACCACGGACGACGGCCGCGGCCGACACCGCGCCCCCACCCGCCGCCAACGCCGAGCCCTGCTCCAACGCGACGGCGGCTGCCGATTCCCCGGCTGCACCCGCCGCCGCGGCCTCGACGCCCACCACCTCATCCACTGGGCCGACGGCGGCCGCACCCTGCTCGACAACCTCGTCCTGCTCTGCGGGCACCACCACGTCGCCCTGCACGAAGGCGGCTGGGTCCTGCGCTGGGCCACCCGCCCCGGCGCCCTGCTCACCGCCGTTCACCCCGACGGCCGCGTCCTGCTCAGCGCACCACCGCTCACCGGCTCCGCGACCGCCGCCACCGCCGCCACCGGCATCACCGGCATCACCGGCATCACCGGCATCAGCCTGACCGGGCGCCAAACCGGTGATCCACTGCACCTCGGCTACGCGGTCGCCGTCCTGTCGACCTGAGCGCGACATCGGACCGGTCCGACCTCCAGGTGAGGCCGCGAGCGTGCCATCGTGTCAGCGGCGACGCTTGCCACCCTTCTTCTTGCGGCTCGCGTTGGGGTTGCGCTGGCCCGGCTGGGGCGCCGTGCCAGACGTGGATCCCGCCCCGGTACCGACGGGCTCTATCCGCTTGTCCACCGCAGCCGTGCCGTCGTGCGTGGGGCCGCTGAAGGTGAGGTCCCGAGGCGGCGGGGCGACGCCCGCGCCGCCGAAGGCGGGCAGCAGAGGGTTCGGCTGCGGGGCGGGGGCATGCACGGGCCCCCTCGGGGCAGCCGCCTGCGTCTGGGCACCGGATGCAACCGGCGGCGCAAGCGCCGCGCCAGCCTCCACCTGGGCGACGGACGTGGTGAGGGCTACGCCGAGCTGCGCACCGACGGCTTGGTCACCGACCGGCTGAGCACCGACCGGCTGAGCACCGACCGGCTGAGCACCGACCGGCTGGGGCGCATCGGCTTCCGAACCGCCGACGGAGTGCGGCGCCAAGGGATCCGTGGGGTCGACGACCTCGTGACCCTCGTACGCGGCTGCGGCCTCGCTCGGCACCGGGTCGACCGGTGCCTCGCCGGGTCGGGATCCGTCGAAGGCTGGCATGTCGAAGGCCTGCTCCATCGACAGGTCACCGCCGAAGCCGCTGGGCTGCGGCTCGTGCGTGTGCTCCTCGCGGGTCACCTCGAGGTTGAAGAGGAAGCCCACGGCCTCCTCCTTGATCGCGTCCATCATCTGCTGGAAGAGGTCGTAGCCCTCCCGCTGGTACTCCACGAGCGGGTCGCGCTGGCCCATCGCGCGCAGGCCGATGCCCTCCTGCAGGTAGTCCATCTCGTAAAGGTGCTCGCGCCAGCGCCGGTCCAGCACGGAGAGCACGACGCGGCGCTCGATGTCGCGCAGCAGCGGCTCGCCCTCCTCGTCGAGCCCGAGCGATGCCTCGCGCTTCTCGTAGGCCTCGTGGGCGTCCAGGGTCAGATCCTCGGTCAAGATCTCCGCGGTGAGCTGGGCGCGGCCCTCGTCGTACGTGCTGGCCGGGTAGCTGACCGGCCAGAGCAGCGACAGGCCCTTCCAGAGCTGGTCGAGGTCCCACTCCTCCGGGAACCCGTCGGCCGTCGCGCCGTCGACGTAGGCCTTGATCGTGTCATCGATCATGGTCGTGACGTTGTCGTGCAGGTCGGCGCCCTGCAGAACCGTCCGGCGCTCGGTGTAGATCACCTCGCGCTGGCGGTTCATCACCTCGTCGTACTTGAGGACGTTCTTGCGGATCTCGAAGTTCTGCTGCTCGACCTGGCTCTGCGCGCTCCGGATCGAGCGGGAGACCATCTTGGACTCGATCGGGGTGTCCTCAGGGATGTTGAGGCGCTGCAGGATGCCCTCGACCGCACCCGCGTTGAACAGGCGCATCAGGTCGTCGCCGAGGGAGAGGTAGAAGCGCGACTCCCCTGGGTCGCCCTGGCGCCCGGAGCGACCGCGCAGCTGGTTGTCGATGCGCCGGCTCTCGTGGCGCTCGGTGCCGAGCACGTAGAGGCCACCCGCCTCGACGACCACGTCGTGCTCCTCGGCGACCGAGGCCTTCGCCCCCGCCAGCGCGTCGGGCCACGCCGCCTCGTAGGTCTCGCCGTCCTCCACCGGGGAGAGCCCCCGGGTGCGCAGTTCGGCCGCGGCGAGGAACTCGGGGTTACCGCCGAGCATGATGTCCGTACCCCGCCCGGCCATGTTGGTCGACACGACCACGGCGCCCTTGCGGCCCGCCTGCGCGACGATCTGCGCCTCCCGCTCGTGGTACTTGGCGTTGAGCACCTCGTGCGGGACGCCCTTGCGCAGCAGCAGGCCGGAGAGGTACTCGCTCTTCTCCACGCTCGTCGTGCCGACGAGCACCGGCTGGCCGGCCTCGTGCCGCTCGGCGATGTCGTCGACGACCGCGGCGAACTTGGCCTCCTCGGTCTGGTAGACCACGTCACTCGCGTCGAGGCGCCGCATGTCCCGGTTCGTCGGGATGGGTACGACACCCAGCTTGTAGATCTGGCTGAACTCGGCGGCCTCGGTCATGGCCGTGCCCGTCATGCCGGCGAGCTTGTCGTACAGGCGGAAGTAGTTCTGCAGGGTGATCGTGGCGAGCGTCTGGTTCTCCTGCTGGACCGGCACGCCCTCCTTGGCCTCGATCGACTGGTGCATGCCCTCGGAGTACCTGCGCCCAGCCAGGACGCGACCGGTGAACTCGTCGACGATGAGCACCTCGCCGTCGACGACGATGTACTCCTTGTCGCGCTGGTAGAGCTCCTTGACCTTGATCGCGTTGTTGAGGTAGCCGACCAGCGGCGTGTTGACGCTCTCGTAGAGGTTCTCCACGCCGAGGCGGTCCTCGACCCGGGTGACGCCCTCCTCGGTGACCGCGATCGTCCGCTTCTTCTCGTCGACCTCGTAGTCGCGGTCACGCTTGAGCAGCTGGGCGATGCGCGCGAACTCCGCGTACCACCGCTGGTCCTGGTCACTTGGACCGCTGATGATGAGCGGGGTCCTGGCCTCGTCGACGAGGATCGAGTCGACCTCGTCGACGATGGCGTAGAAGTGCCCGCGCTGCACCAGGTCAGCGCGCTGCCAGGCCATGTTGTCGCGCAGGTAGTCGAAGCCGAACTCGTTGTTGGTGCCGTAGGTGATGTCGCAGGCGTACGCCGGCTGGCGCTCCTCCGGTCGCATCGTCGGCTCGATGACCCCGACGCTCAGCCCGAGGAAGCGGTGCACCCGGCCCATCCACTCGGCGTCGCGGCGGGCGAGGTAGTCGTTGGTGGTGACCACGTGCACGCCCTCGCCGGCCAGCGCGTTGAGGTAGGCCGGCAGCGTGCCGACGAGCGTCTTGCCCTCGCCGGTCTTCATCTCGGCGATGTTGCCCAGGTGCATCGCTGCGCCGCCCATGAGCTGGACGTCGTAGTGGCGCTGGCCCAGGGTCCGGCGGGCGGCCTCGCGGACCGTGGCGAAGGCCTCGGGCAGCAGGTGGTCGAGCACCTCACCGTCGGCGTACCGCTCCCGGTAGGTGTCGGTGAGCTCCCGCAGCTCGGCGTCGGTGAGGTCGAGGAAGTCCTCCTCGATCGCGTTCACCTGGTCGGCCAGGCCGGCGAGCCTGCGCAGGATGCGTCCCTCACCGGCACGCAGCAGCTTGTCGAGCATGCGGCCAGGCTAGCCGCGCGGCCCGGGCACCAGGCTGGTACGCGTGGAGCTGCCCGCGCTGACCGACCGTGACCTCACCGCCCGCCCGGTACGGGCCACCGACGTCGACCCCCTCACCCAGGCCGTGCTCGACGCCGAGCGGGACCACTGGAGCCGTGACTACTGGTCCGCGCTGCCGGGGGACGGGCTCGCGGCGCGGGTCGCGTACCTCCTCGACCCCGTGCGCGCCGAGCAGCGCCACCCGGTCTTCGCCCTCGACGCCGGGGTCGGGGCGGTGGGCGTCGTCGACCTCGACCCGCGGCGGGTGAGCAGTGCTGCCTGGGAGCTCGGCTGGTGGGTCTCGCCCACCGCCCGCGGGCGGGGCCTCGCCACCCGCGGGGCCGCGCTGGTCACCCACTGGGCCCGCCCCCAGGTGGACCGGGTCGAGGCCCGCGTGCTGGTGGCCAACTGGCGCAGCCGGCACGTCGCGCTGGCGCTCGGCCTGCGCTTGGAGGCGACGCTGCGCCGCCGGGCGGTGGACCCCGACGGCGCCCGTACCGACGTCGACGTCTTCGGCCTGCTCGCCGACGAGGAGCCGGTCGCCCCGCAGCCCGAGCTCAGCGCCGGCTCCCTGCACCTGCGTCCACTGCTGCCGGCCGACGTCGAGCCGGTCCACACAGGCTGCCAGGACCCGGCAGTCCAGGCCTGGACCACCATCCCGGTGCCGTACGACCGGCACCACGCCGAAGACTTCGTGCACCGGACCGCTCCGCTCACGTGGGCCCGCGGCGACGGCGGTGTCTGGGCCGTCGTCGACAGCGTCGACGCGCGCCTGCTCGCGGTCGTCGGGCTCGACCTACGCCCGGGGGGCGTCGCGGAGGTCGGCTTCTGGGCGCTGCCCGGGGAGCGCGGTCGGGGGGTCGTCCCCGCGGCGGTCGACGTCGTCTGCCGGTACGCCTTCGCCGAGCTGGGCGTCGGCCGGGTGCAGTGGGAGGCCTTCGTTGGCAACGAGCCCTCGCGCCGCGTCGCTGCCAAGGCGGGCTTCACCGAGGAGGGCCTGGCTCGCTCGCGCTTCCCGCGCAAGGACGGCAGCGGCCGCCACGACGCCTGGGTCGCGGCTCGGGTGCGCTAGTGCGGGACCGGAGCTGCTGGCGCCTGGGCGCCGACGTGCTCAGGCAGGGGTGTACGCATCAGCCGGACCCTGCGGGCTGCGGTGCCGACCCGGGCCGCGGCCGCGCTGACCGGGGGCTGCAGCAGGAACCCCACGCCGAGGACGACGAAGCCGGCCAGCAGGTCCAGCACCCAGTGGTTGGCGGTGCCCAGGATGACGACCATCGTCGTGAGCGGGTAGAGCGCCGCGAGCACCCTCACCCAGCGCCGGCGCGCGAGCAGGACCAGCGTGACGCCCACCCACAGCGACCACGCCGTGTGCAGCGAGGGCATCGCGGCGTACTGGTCGCCCGCGCTGGCGACCGCGCCGGTCCCCCACGAGCCCCAGACGTGCGCACTGTGGATGATGTCGTCGTACCCGCCGCCGACCAGGCGTGGCGGGGCCAGTGGCCAGGCGTAGAAGCAGGCCAGCGCCACCAGGCAGGTGATGGCGAGGGCGGTGCGCAGCCGTGCGTACGCCGCCCGCCGTCGCACGAAGACCCAGCCGAGGACCACCAACGTGAGGATGAAGTGCAGCGTGGCGTAGTAGTAGCCGCTGATGACGGCGAGGCCGCGGTGGTCGGAGAAGAAGCCGTTGACCGCGTGCTCCCAACCCAGGTGCAGCGTCCCCTCCGCCCGCTGGATGTCGTGCGCATGGGTGTAGGCCGACGCGGGGTGGCCGCTCTTGGCGTTGCGGACGACGCCGTAGAGCGTGTAGCAGAGGGTGATGATGACGATCTCCCGCAGGGCACCCGGCGCCCACGTCGACAGTCGCGACCGCCGCGTCGCGACGGCGCGGTGGGCGTCGACCAGCGCGGCCGCCCGCGGGTCGGGGCGGCACCGAGGGAGGGTCGTCACTGGATCTCGAGGATCTTCTCTCGCAGCGCGTAGGCCACCGCCTGGATACGTGAGTGCAGCTGCAGCTTCTCGAGGATGTTGCGGATGTGGTTCTTGACGGTGTTCTCGCTGATGTAGAGCTGGCGCGCGATGTCGCGGTTGGCCAGGCCCTTCGCGACGAGCTTGAGCACCTCGAGCTCGCGGTCGGTGAGCCGCGGCGCAGGCACGGACTGGCGGTCGTCGCCGCGGCGCATGGAGGCGAACTCACTGATGAGCTTGCTCGCCATCGACGGGCTGATGAGGGACTGCCCGCCGTGGACCGCGCGGACCGCGGTGGCGACCTCCTCGATGGAGATCTCCTTCAGCAGGTAGCCCATCGCGCCAGCCTTGATCGCGTCGTAGAGGTCGGCCTCCTCGTCGCTGATGGTCAACATGATGATCTTGGCGGAGGGGACGGTGTCCTTGATCGAGGTGCAGGCGTCGATGCCGCCGCGACGCGGCATCCGCACGTCCATGAGCACGATGTCCGGCGTCGTCTCCGCCGCCCGCTCGACCGCCTCGGCACCGTCGGCCGCCTCACCGACGACAGTGATGTCGGACTCCTGCTCGAGGACCATCTGCAGACCTCGGCGGAAGAGGGCGTGGTCGTCGACCACCAGGACCCGGATGGGCTCGGTCGCGGTCGCGGCATCGGGCTGTGTCACCACGCTGTGCTCGCCTCCCTCGCCGGGCCGGCGGTCGCCGCGGCTGGGGCGCCCGTCGGCCGCCCGGAGGTCCATCTTGCCCGATCAGTGCCTCGATGCATGCCGCAGCGCTCCCGCGCGGTGACCACGAGGCGCCGGATCAGCGGCCCACCGCGGTCAGCACCGCCTGCTCGGGCTCGAGCCGGAGCAGGCCGTAGTCGTAGCCGCGGCGGCGGTAGACGACGCTCGCACCGCCGGTGGTTGCGTCGGTGAAGAGGTAGAAGTCGTGCCCCACCAGCTCCATCGCGTGCAGCGCGTCCTCGACGGTCTGGGGCGGGGCGCTGTGCGTCTTGACCCGGACCACCAGACCGCTCCCGACCGGGACCTCGTCGACCTCACGGCCGTCGCCCTCGTCCACCGCGGCGGTGCCGCGCCCAGCCGGGTCCGGCCCGCTGACGTCCCCGGGAGAGGCGGCCGACCCGTCGCCCGCGGCGGGTGCGCGGACGGGCGCGTGGGAGTGGTGGCTGTGGCTGTGGCTCGCCTGGCGCCGGGTGGCGGCGCGGCGCAACCGCTCCTCGAGCTTGGCGAAGGCCTTCTCGAAGGCGGCGTAGCAGTCGGCGGCGGCCGCTTCGGCCCGGACGACGGGGCCGCGTGTGCGGCAGGTGATCTCGACCCGCTGGCACCGGTCCGCCAGCCGTGGGTTGGGCTCGTGGGAGAGCTCGACGTCGAGCCGCATCAAGCGGTGGTCCAGGCGCTCGAGGCGCTCCAGCTTGCTCGCGCAGTGCGCTCGGAAGCTGTCTCCGACGTCCTTGGTGAGGTGACGACCACGAACCACGATCTCCATGCGTCCTCCATCGGTCGAGCGGTGCGGGGGGGACCCCGCCTGAAGCCAGCAGCTGCTCCTCTCCGCGGCGTCGCGACCCCGCGCGCCCGTCTCGCGAGGCTAGCGCCGCACCGTCCTCCGTGGCCGGAGCTCGCGCTCACCCGGTGCGGTGCCGCAGGACCGTCGCGGCCACCACGGCGGCCGCGGCGGGAGGGCTGCCGGCGGCGCGCAGCGCCCGCGCCGCCTCGGCGAGCGTCGCGCCGGTGGTGCTCACGTCATCGACCAGGAGGACGACGCCAGCACCGGCACGCGCCGGGCGGGCGACGAGCAGACCCGAACGGCTCGCGGCGCGCTCGGCGGAGGGCAGCGACTTCTGCGCCGGCGCGTCGCGGCGGGCCTGGCGCAGCAGGCGGTCGACGGCGGCCGGCTGACCACCCGCCTGCAGGAGCCGGGCGGCCCGGACGGTGAGGCTCACCAGCGGCGTGCCACCCCGGCGCCGGGCACCGACCGTCGACCCGGGGACCGGCACGAGGAGGAGCCGGAGCGGCGGCGCCGCCGCCCCGGCGCGCAGCCCGACCACCGCCTGCTCGACTGCCGCGACCAGCAGGGTCGCGAGCACCGGCTCGGCCGCCCGTGCGCCGCGCTCCTTGTGCGCCAGCACCAGCCGGCGGACCACCCCGCCGTACCCGGCCCCGGCCATCGTGCTGGGGTAGCCGCTCGGGCGCGGGTCGGGGCGGGCGGCCCGCACGCTCGGGACCGCCGCCGCCCGGCAGGCAGGGCAGACCGACGGTCCCGCCAGGAGGCACCCCGCGCACCGGCCGGGCAGCACCAGCCCGAGCAGCGCGGCGGAGACCTCCGGCAGGCGCACCTGGCCACCGTGCCGCGGCGCGCACCAGGGCCGGCCGCGCCTGGGGACAAGGGCGGCTCAGCCCCCCGGGTAGCTGGGGACGGCGCCCACCGGGATACCCGCCGCCTGGTGCCAGCCGGTGCCCGGGTCGAGCGCCTCCAGCGTGCCGCCGCAGGCCGCGAGCAGCGGCGCATCGCCCGCCGCGCTCAACGCTGCCGGCTGCGCCGGGGCGCCCGGCCTCCGAGACGTGCAGGGCGCGCTCACCGCCTCGGGGAGCGGCAGCAGCCCGGCCGAGGACAGCGTGCCGTCCTCCGCCGGTCCGGTCGGGACCCGGAAGACCCCCGACATCCCGCCGGAGCGGCCGAGCGCCCAGACCACACCGCCGGACGCGGGCGCGGTGGCGAGGCTGACCTGGTCGAGCTGGGGAGCCAGCGCCGACACCTGCGACAGCGTCGTGTCCGGGCCGAGCAGGGCGGTGCGCAACCGGCCGTCCGCCCCGATGAGCACCACGTGCACGCCGTCCCTGGCGACCCGCACCGACCGGAGCCGCCCTGGCAGGCCGACCGCGGTGACCGGGCGCACCGCGGCCGCTCCAGGGGCGAGCGCCACCAGCCGGCCGTCCCGCAGGAGGAGCAGCGTGTCGCGTGCCGTCCAGGTCGGCGAGGACCACCGGCCGGCTGCCAGCGTCGCGGGCAGCGACGCCACCGAGGCCCCGGCAGCGGAGGACGTGACGACCACCTCCGTCCCGCCGGCGGTGGGTCGGAGCAGCGCGATGCGCTCTCCATCGTCGGACTGCGCCAGCCCGAGACCCGTACCCGTGACGGCGCCCGGCCGCCCGACGGTGGCGCCCGCGACCAGCGCCTGGGCGCCGTCGGGGAGCGCGTCGGTGTCCAGGTCCAGGACGTCGGAGGACAGGCTCTGCCCGTTGACCAGCACCCGCAGCGCGGTCGTCCCCCGCGCCGCGTCGAGCAACGTCGCCGTGAGCTGGGCGACGAAGCGGCTGAGCTGCGCGCGGCTCACGTCCAGCGCCTCACCCGTCAGGTCGACCGTCACCGTGCCACCGTCCTGACGCACGTCGAGCAGGCGGGCACCGCGTGGTGCGGCGGTGGTGACCCCGGCGACGCTGAGGCGCGCACCGGGGGGCTGCAGGAGCGCCCGCACCTCCGCGGTCGGCAGGTCGTCGGAGGTCACGTCGAGCAGGACCGGGTCGCGGACCAGCGCGGTGCCGGTGGCGTCCAGCCAGGCGAGCCGGCCCACCCGCCGGCTCAGCCGGAGGTCACCGGTGCTCAGCAGCAGCTGCGGCGGCGGGTCCGTCAGCCGCCACCCCGCCTCCTCCCGCTCCAGGCGGACGACGGCGTGCAGGGGGCCGGCGGACAGGCCGACCGACCCGTCGGCGGAGACCCGGGCGATGGGCACGACGTCGATGGCCACCGTCGCCGTGCTCCCCGGCACGCTGTGGTCGACCGGCGACGCCGACGCGACGCCGGACGACACCGCTACGGACGACACCACCACGGGGGGCACGGGTACGGGCGACACCGGTACGGATGGCGTTCTGCTGAGGCCGGATGGCGCTCCGCTGCGGCGGACCGCCGCACCGGTGGGGGCCGAGGCGAAGGGCGCCGGTGGCACCACCGCACCACCGGCCAGGGCGGGCACCGCGTCGTAGACCTCCACCTGCGTGGGCTCCCAGGCGACGAGGGGGTCGAGGTACTCCCGCGCGATCGCGAGGTCGCCGGCCGCCTCCAGGAAGCCGGACACGGTGTCCTGGGGGTCGCTCGTCGGCTGCGGCCCGGCCGGCTCCTTGCGCAGGTCAGGGGGGTCCGGGAGGCTGCCGACGGGGACGGTGCGCACCGCGTGCACCCCCCCGGGCGTGGGCAGGCCGGCGCAGGCGCCGAGGGTGGCCACGCCCAGCACGAGCGCCCCGACCCGCCGCCCGCAGCCGCTCACGTGCGCCCGACGGCGACGACCGGACGCTCGCCCGGCGGGTCCGCGAGCGGGGCAGGGTCCGCTCGCCGGGGCAGCGGGCGGTGCAGCGGCAGGGGTGCGGAGCGCACCGGCTCGCCGGCCCGCCGCGGCACCACCAGCCGGAAGGCGGCACCGTGCCCGGGTGCCCCCCAGGCGTGCAGCCAGCCACCGTGCAGGCGTGCGTCCTCCAGCGCGATCGACAGGCCGAGCCCGGTCCCGCCGCTCGCCCGTGCCCGGGAGGCGTCGGCGCGCCAGAAGCGGTCGAAGACCCGCTCGGCGTCACCAGGGCGCAGCCCCAGACCGTGGTCGGTCACCCGGACGGCGACGACGTCGGCGTCGGCGGCGAGCACCACCTCCACCGCCCGGCCCTCCGCGTGCTCCAGCGCGTTCGCGACCAGGTTGCGCAGCACCCGCCCCACCCGGCGGGCGTCGACCTCGGCCAGCACCGGTCCCTCCGGCAGGTCGAGCCGCACGCTGACCCCGGCCTCCACCGCGACCGGTGCCAGCCGCTCGACGACGTCTCTGGTGAGGAAGACGAGATCGCTGGGCTCGGCCTCCAGGGTGGCCGCACCGGCGTCGTACCGGCTGATCTCCAGGAGGTCGCCGAGCAGCGCCTCGAAGCGGTCCAGCTCCCCGGAGAGGAGCTCGGTGGCGCGGGCCGCCTCCCTGGGGAAGCTGGCCCTGGTGTGGTGCAGCACGTCCGCCGCCATCCGGACGGTGGTGAGCGGGGTGCGCAGCTCGTGCGAGACGTCGGCGGTGAACCGCTGCTGCAACCGGGAGAGCTCCTCGAGCTGACCGATCTGGCGCTGCAGGCCGCTGGCCATCGCGTTGAAGGCCCCGCCCAGGCGCGCGATGTCGTCGACGCCGCGCACCGGCATCCGCTGCTCGAGGTCGCCGTGGGCCAGCCGCTCCGCGACGCTCGCCGCGCGCCGGACCGGCCGGGTCACCTGGCGGGCGACGACGAAGGCGACGAGCGTCAGCAGCAGCGCGAGCGCGGCACCGCCGGTGAGCAGCCGGCGGCGCACCAGCGCGAGGGTCTGCTCCTGCGGGCCGAGCGGGAAGGCGTAGTAGAGCGCGTACGGCCCGGCGGTGGTCGTGAGCGGCGCTCCGGCGAGCAGCGCGCGGGCGGCACCCGCCGGGCGCGCGTACTGGTAGGCCAGCCGTCCTTGCTCGACCTGGGCGGCCAGGCCCGGGGGCACGTCGCGGACGGAGAAGACCTTGGCGGACGCGTACGTGGCCTGGCCGGTCGCGCCCTGCAAGACGACGGAGAACAGTGCCGAGGAGCCCTGCCCGCGCTCGAGCCCGTCGAAGAGCGCCTGCACCCGTTGGTCCGTGGAGGCCGAGCTGGGGCCGGTCAGCGACCCGCCGCTCGTCGCCCCCGATGCCTCGGCGTAACGCAGCCCCGCCTCCACCTCCGCCAGCGCCGAGCGCTGCTGCTCGCGGACCAGGTCACGCCCGACCTGCTCGGCGATGACGACTCCCACCACGACCAGCACCACCGAGGCGAGCACCAGCGTGCTGAGCACGACCCGTACCTGCAGGGAGCGCCGCCACGCCCGTGCTGCGAGCCGGGCGGGGGTGACGAGGACGCGGCACGAGGCTGGCAGGACGGCCCTCGCCCGCGCGCTCAGGGGGGACCCGCCTTGTACCCCACGCCGCGGACGGTGAGCACGACGTCCGGCCGCTCGGGGTCGCGCTCGACCTTGGCCCTCAGCCGCTGCACGTGCACGTTGACCAGCCGCGTGTCTGCCGCGTGCTTGTAGCCCCAGACCTGCTCGAGCAGCACCTCGCGGGTGAAGACGCGCCCGGGGCGCCGGGCCAGCGCCACCAGCAGGTCGAACTCCAGGGGCGTCAGAGCGACCGGGACCCCTTCGCGTCGCACGGTGTGCCCGGCCACGTCGATGACGACGTGGCCCACGGTGAGCGTCTCCGGTTGCGGGGGGGTGCCCGCCGCGGTGCGCAGCCGCGCCCTGACCCGCGCCACCAGCTCGGCCGGCTTGAAGGGCTTGACGACGTAATCGTCCGCCCCGCTCTCCAGACCGCGGACCACGTCGACCGTGTCCCCCCTGGCGGTCAGCACGACGATGGGGACACCGGACTCCGCGCGGATCGCACGGCAGACGTCGATGCCGTCCCGCCCCGGCAGCATGAGGTCGAGCAGCACCAGGTCGGGGCGGACGTCCCGGAAGGCCGCCAGCGCCCGGGACCCGTCGGCCACGAAGGCGGGCGACCACCCCTCGCCCCGCAGCACGATGCCGAGCATCTCGGCGAGCGCGCGGTCGTCGTCGACCACGAGCACCCTGGCCGGCGCCTCGGACCGCGGAGCCGGCTCGGTACGTACGGAGGGGCCTGCCGTCGGCCGGGCCGCGGGCAGCCCGGCGGGCGCAGCGGAGGGCAGCGCGCCAGGCATACCCCCATCCTGCCTCCGCCGAGCCGCCGGTGCGGGAGGCTGAGCGGGTGGGTGAGGGGCCGACGGCCGGCTGGGTGACGCCCTCGGCCCCAGCAGCACCGGTCCCGCGCTCGAGCGTCGACCTGGTCGGCGCCCCTGCCAGCGCCCGCGCGCGGACCCGCGACCCGCGGCCCGGGGTCGTGCCGTTGCGCCCGCTCGGCGTGAGCGACGTGCTCGACGGCGCGTTGGCGACCGTACGGCGCAACCCCGCGGCGACGGTCGTACCGGCGGCGGCGGGGGCGGCGGTCGTCTCCCTCGTCTCGCTGGTCGTGGCGCTGGCGTTGCGCGGTCCGAGCACCCAGGTGACGACCGCGACGGCCGGGTTCCTGCAGACGCTGGTCTCCGGCGGGCTGCGCGCGACGCTGACCTTGCTCGTGACCGCGCCGGTGGCCGTCGTGGTCGGGCGGGCCGTCCTGGGTGAGCGGACCTCACTGGCGGCGGCCGCGACGGCCGTGCGGAGCCGGCTCGGTCCGCTGTGCGTGGTCGTCGTGCTGCAGCTGGGGGTCTCGATCGCCGGGCTCCTCACCCTCGGCGCGGTGACCGTGTGGCTGTGGGTGGTGTGGGGCTTCGCCGTACCCGTCGCCATGCTCGAGCCTGGGGCGCGGGGCCGCTCCTCGCTGGCGCGCTCCCGGGTGCTGGTGCGCGGGCGGTGGTGGGCGACCTTCGGCGTGCTGGGCCTCGCGCTGCTCATCACGACGGTCGTGGGGGCGGTCATCTCGGTGCCGGTGACCTTGGTCGTGAGCGGGGGGAGCGCGCTGAGCGGCGCCTCGGTGGACACGTCGTCCGCCGCGCTCGCGGTGACGGCCCTGGCCAGCACGCTGATCCTCGCGCTCACGCTGCCCTTCACCGCCGCGGTGACAGCCCTGCTCTACGTCGACCGGCGGATGCGGGTGGAGGGTCTGGACGTCGCGCTGGCGCTGGCTGCCGCAGAGGCCCCGCGCGTGCCCCGGTGATGCCGGTCCTGGCCGACCCGGGGCCGGTCACCCGGGCGGCCGCCCGCGCTGCCGCGCAGCGGGAGCTGTCGGCCCCGGCGTACCACCGCGACGACCCGTCGACGCTGCAGCGCGTCGTCGACGGGGTCGAGCGCCAGCTAGGCGCTGCCGCCTCACGGATCACCGCCGCGACGCCGGGCGGGGCCCTCGGCCTGGTGCTGCTGGCGGGGCTCGTCGTCGCGGTGGTCGTCCTGATCCGCGTGCGCCTCGGGCGGCTCGAGGTCGGCACCCTCTTCGGCGCGCCACGGGAGCGCACGGCCGACCTCACGGCCGCCCAGCTGCGGGCGGAGGCCGACCGGCTGGCCGCCGAGGGGCGCTGGCGCGACGCGGTGCGGGCCAGCGCGCGCGCGGCCTTCCGCGGCCTGGAGCAGCGCGGCCTCGTCACCGCGCTGCCCGGGCGCACCGCCGGCACGCTCGCCCGGGAGGCGGCCGAGCGGCTGCCGGCGGCGGGTGCGGACGCGCGGCTGGTCGCCTCGCTCGTCGAGGAGGTCCTTTACGGCGGCCGCCCGGCCGATCGTGACGTCCACGACCGGGTGCGGGCCGCCGACGCCCGCCTGCAGGGGCTGCGGGAGGGCAGCCGCGTCGTGCCGGACGACGGGCTGCTGGTGCCGCGGTGACCCTGCCGGCGCAGCGCCCGGCACCCCTCCCACCGGTCGGCTCAGGCTCCTCGGTCGCGACGCTCGACGGGCGGTCCCTGGCCCGGCGGTCGCGGCTGCCGCTGGTGGTGCTGGCCGCGCTCGCGGTCGTCGCGGTCGTCGTGGCGCTCCTCTCGGGCACGTCCGGCAGCGCTGCCGACCTCGACCCGCTGAGCGCGACGCACGGGGGGAGCCGGGCGCTCGCCCGGCTGCTCGCGGCGCGCGGGGTGACGGTGCGGGTCGCCGCCTCCGTGCCGGCAGCCTCGCCCGGTGAGCGCGTCGCCGGATCGACGCTGCTCGTCCCCGACGCGGCCCGCCTCGCGCCCCGCTCGCTGGCGGCGGTACGCGCGGCCGCCGAGCAGACCGACGTGGTCGTGGTCGACACCGACGGCACTGCCGCCGACGCCCTCACCGGCGGCGGGGTGCGCACCGGCGACAGCGGGGACCGACCGGGCCTGCGCCAGCCCGGCTGTGCGCTGCCGGCCGCCGCCGTGGCCGGGGACGCCCGCGTCGGGGGCACGTCCTTCTCCGTCGGCCGGCTGCCCGCCGGGCTCACACTCGAGGCGGCCTGCTACGCCGACGGCGGCGCACCGGCGCTGGTGCGCCTGCGGACGGCGGGCGGCAGCCTGACCCTGCTCGGTGCCGCCGACGTGCTGCGCGACGACCGGCTGGCGGCCGACGGCGACGCGGCACTCGCCCTGGGCCTGCTCGGCACCCGGCCGGGCGTGACCTGGCTGCTCCCCGGCGCCGGCGCGGCCGCCGACGACGGTGGTGACGCCCGCGTCGGGTTGCTCCACCTGGTGCCGCGGGGGACGCTTTGGCTCACCGGCGGGCTGGCCCTGGCGCTGGCCCTGCTCGCGCTGGCGCGCGGCCGCCGCCTCGGGCCGGTGGTGCGCGAGCCGCTGCCGGTCGTGGTCCGGTCGCTGGAGACGGTGCTGGGTCGCGGCCGGCTCTACCGCGGCGCACGGGCCCGGGACCGGGCGGCCGACGCGCTGCGGGAAGCCACCCGCGCCCGCATCGCGGCGCGGCTCGCGCTCGGCCTCGACACGACGCCGGCCGACCTGGTCACCACCGCCACGCAGCGCACCGGTCGTGACCGTGAGGCGCTGGTAGGGCTGCTGTACGGTTCGCCGCCGGTCGACGACGCGGCCCTCGTGCGCCTGGCCCGCGACCTCGACGACCTCGTGCAGGAGGTAGCCCGATGACCGCCTCACCGCTGCCCGCCGGAGCGCCCCCCACCGAGGCAGGCGTCTCCGAGGAGGGGGCCAGGGCTGCGCTGGTCGCGGTGCGCGCCGAGGTCGGCAAAGCGGTCATCGGCCAGGGCGCCGCGGTCTCGGGGCTGGTGGTCGCGCTGCTGTGCCGCGGTCATGCGCTGCTCGAGGGCGTGCCCGGCGTGGCCAAGACGCTTCTCGTGCGCGCGCTCGCGGCCTCGCTGTCGCTGGAGACCGCGCGCGTGCAGTTCACCCCCGACCTGATGCCCGGTGACGTCACCGGCTCCTTGGTCTACGACGCGCGCAGTGCGGAGTTCAGCTTCCGCGAGGGACCTGTCTTCACCAACCTCCTGCTGGCCGACGAGATCAACCGGACGCCGCCCCGCACGCAGTCCTCGCTGCTCGAGGCGATGGAGGAGCGCCAGGTCTCCGTGGACGGCCAGCCCCGGCCGCTGCCCGACCCCTTCGTGGTCATCGCCACGCAGAACCCGGTGGAGTACGAGGGCACCTACCCCCTCCCCGAGGCGCAGCTCGACCGCTTCCTGGTGAAGCTCACGGTAGGGCTGCCAGCCCGCGAGGACGAGCTCAAGGTGCTCGAGGCGCACGCCGCCGGCTTCGACCCCCGCGACCTCGCCGCGGCCGGGCTGCGGGCCGTCGCCGGCCCGGCCGAGCTGGCCGCGGCCCGGGCCGGCATCGGCCGCGTCCGCGTCGCCCCCGAGGTCATCGGCTACGTCGTCGACCTGGCGCGCGCCACCCGGGCCTCCGCGTCGCTGTCGCTGGGGGTCTCCCCGCGCGGGGCCACCGCGCTGCTCGCGACGGCCAGGGCGTGGGCGTGGCTGTCCGACCGCGGTTACGTCACCCCCGACGACGTCCAGGCGCTGGCCGGGCCGACCCTTCGGCACCGCCTCGGCGTGCGCCCCGAGGCCGAGCTCGACGGGGTGACCGCCGATGGCGTCCTCGACCAGGTGCTGGCCGCCGTCCCCGTACCCCGCTAGGCGGGCTGGCCGTGGCGCTCACCGCCCGCTGCGCCCTGGTCGCGCTGCTCGCCGCGCTGGTGCTCGCCGTGGCGCCCGGGTGGAGCTCCGTGGCGGTGCTCGACGGCGGTCTCGCGCTGCTCGTCCTGGCCGACCTGGCGGTGGCCGCGCCGGTGCGCAGGCTGCGCATCACCCGCTCGGGCGCGACCTCCGGGCGCCAGGGCGAGCCGGCCGAGGTGCACCTCACCGTGCGCAACGGCTCGGCCCGCGTCGGGCGGCTGCTGGTGCGCGACGGGTGGCCGCCCTCGGCCGGGTCTGCACCGCGGGTGCACCGCCTGCTCGTGCCCGGCCGGCAGCAACGGCAGGTCACCACGGTGCTGACCCCGTGGCGGCGCGGAGACCGGCGGCCGGGGCGGCTGACCGTGCGCAGCCTCGGGCCGCTGGGGCTCGCCGGCCGGCAGGGGCGCCACGTCGCGCCCTGGTGCGTACGCGTGCTGCCACCCTTCACGTCGCGGCGCTACCTGCCCGCGCGGCTGGAGCGGCTGCGCCAGATCGAGGGCCTGGCGGCGACCCGCGGGCCGGGGGCCGGCACCGAGCTGGAGGGGCTGCGGGAGTACGTCCCGGGTGACGACAGCCGCCGCATCGACTGGCGTTCCAGCGCCCGGCGCGAGGTCCGCACCGTCGGGCTCGCCGTCCGGACCTATCGGCCGGAGCGCGACCGCACCGTGCTGGTGGCCATCGACACCGGGCGCACCGCCGCAGCGCGGGTCGGGGACGTGCCGCGCCTCGACAGCGCCCTCGACGCGGCCCTGCTGCTCACCGCCCTCGCCGGCCGGGCCGGTGACCGGGTCCGCGTCCTCGCCTACGACGCGGTCCTCCGCGCCCACGTCGACGGCGGCGGCGAGGGTGGCCTCGCCACCGTGGTGCAGGCGATGGCCCTGCTGGAGCCCGCGCTGGTCGAGCCCGACCACACCCTGCTCGTGCGCACGCTCCTGTCGACGGTGCGGGTGCGCTCGCTCGTGGTGCTGCTCACCGACCTCAACGCCTCTGCACTGGAGGAAGGGCTGCTGCCGGTGCTCGGCGCGCTGACCAGCCGGCACGTGGTGCTGCTCGCGGCCGTCTCCGACCCCGAGGTGGAGGCGCTGGCCCGCGGCCGGCTCGACGTCGACGCGGTCTACGACGCCGCCGCCGCCGAGCGCGCGCGCACCGAGCGCCGCCGCATCTCCACCGAGCTGCGCCGCCGGGGTGTCGAGGTGGTCGACGCGCCCGCCGACGTGCTCCCCGCCGCGCTGGCCGACACCTACCTCGCGCTCAAGGCTGCCGGCCGGCTGTAGCCGACGACCGCTCGCCGCTCGCCACCCACCGCCCGCCGCCCGCCGCCCGCCGCCCGGTGATCCACACAGAGGGCGGGCTGGGAGCCCGACACGCCGGCGTGTCGGGCCGGGACGGGCCTCACTGTGTGGATCACCCGTCTGTGGACACCGGCGGAGGGGCACACCTCCGGCTCCGTGAGGTCGTGATCGACGCCCCCGCCGAGACCGTCGCCGCCACCGCGACGTCTGGGCGGCCGCGCTGCTCGCCGAGGCTCGCGTCGTCGCCGAGCACCCCGAGCTCACCGGCCGGCTCGACCCACGGCGTTGTCATGGGTGGGCCCGCAGGAGGTTGAGACCGCCGCGGCCCGCCCAAGGCAGGACGTGGGTGGCTCCGCGATCCGGCGGGGCTGGTCTTCTGCGTGGTGCCGGCGGAGTCGCCCTCTTCCGCCGAGCGTGCGCGGGTCGTGCCCTGAGCCCGGCGCGGCCGGAGCCGGCGCTCACACCTCCAGCTCGCCACTGCCGGCGAGCCCGCCGGTGAGGTCGCCGGTCACGCCACCGCTGACCGCCCTGCGGCCGAGGAGCAGGACGTAGGTCACGAAGGCTAGCCAGGCGAGCACCCCGATCGCCACGCGGGGCACGGGTGGGATCGACGACGGGGTCACGAAGCCCTCGATGAGGCCGCTCACCAGCAGCGCCAGCGCCAGCCCGGGGACGAGCGCGATCGTCGTACGGCCCTCCTCGGCGAGCGCCCGCCCGCGAGACCGGGCGCCGGGCGCGACGACCACCCAGCCGAGGCGCAGGCCTGCGCCGGCGGCGAGGAAGACGGCCGTGAGCTCCAGCAGGCCGTGCGGCAAGATCAACGCGAAGAACTGCCCGCCGTGGTGCGCGGCGATGAGGTAACCGGCGGAGGGGCCGAGCTGGGCGACCGCCGTGACGAAGAGGAGGTAGGCGGGCACGATGCCGAGCAGCACCCCGCCCACCAGGCACTCGGCCGCGGTGAAGGCGTTGTTGGTCCACACCTGCGCGGCGAAGGAGCTGTGCGGGGCGGCGTGGTAATAGCCGGCGAAGTCGTGGTCGACGAGCTGGCGGACCTCGGCACGGGGTAGCAGGCGCGCCTGCACCGCGGGGTGCGTGATGATCCAAGACGCCTCGACGACGCTGATCGACAGGCAGACGACCGCGGCGCCGAGCCACCACCAGCGGGCCCGGTAGGCCGCCGCGGGGAAGGTACGGACCAGGTAGACCGCGACCGCGCGCCATCCCACCTCGCGCCGGCTGCCGATCGCGCCCCGCGCGCGTCCCACCAGCTGGGACAGCCGGGCCACGAGCGGGGGGTCGGGCAACGAGGTGCGTACGACCGACAGATGGGTGGCCGTGCGCTGGTAGACGTCGACCAGCTCGTCCAGCTCCGCCCCCCGCAGCCGCCCCGGCTTGCGCAGCAGCACCTCCAGGCGGTCCCACGTCGGGCCGTGGCGCGCGACGTAGACGTCGAGGTCCACGCGCGGACGGTAGCCGCCAGACTCACCCGGTGGCCGGGATCCAGCGGGGGCGCGGGTGCCCCGGGTCCTGACCGCCGAGGCGGTGCCGTTGGAGCTCCCGGTCGCCACCCTGCCGAGCCGGCTCGTCGCCGCCGCGATCGACCTCGTCGCGGTCTACGGGACCTTGCTCCTCGTGCTCGGCCTCCTCTCCGCGGCGCTGGCGCGGGCCCTGGACCCCGCGCTCGCCGCGGCCCTGGTGCTCACGCTGCTCGTGCTCGCCACCATCGGCGTGCCGGTGCTGCTGCTCGTGCTGACCCGCGGCCGCACGCTCGGCAAGATGGCGATGGGGCTGCGGGTGGTGCGCGAGGACGGTGGCCCGATCGCCTTCCGTCAGGCTCTCGTACGCGAGCTGGGCGGCTTCGTCATCGAGAAGCCGGGGCCGTTCTTCTTCGCGCCCGCGGTGGTCGTCGCGCTCGCCCGGGAGGACGGTCGCCGCATCGGTGACCTGCTCGCCGGGACGCTGGTGATCAGCGAGCGGGTGGTCGGCCGCTCGCTCCCACCGCCGCCGATGCCACCAGGCGCCGAGGCCTGGGCCGCCGGGCTCGACCTGTCCCGGTTGTCCGACGAGCTCGCCCTGCGCTGCCGGGGCTTCCTCGACCGCGCCGGCCAGCTGCGCCCGGAGGCCAGGGAGGCCCTGGGGGCGCGGCTCGTCGCCGCGGTGGCGACCGCCGTCGGGCCGGTGCCCCCCGGGGTCGCGGGGTGGCAGTACCTCGCGGCGGTGCTGGCCGAGCGGCGCCGGCGCGACGCCGCCCGGACCGCCGCCCGCCCCGTCCTCACGCCTGGCGGCACGCTTGGTGCGACCGTCGGCCGGGCGGCGTACGACGCCCCGTACTCCCCCTGAGCCGGCCGGGCCGCTGGTCAGCCCCGGACGTCGAAGGGGGCGTGGAAGACCTCGTCGCCGATGCTCACGCGGTACTCGTAGCGCCCGGGCGGCAACGGCAGCGGCGCCACCGGCAGGACGAAGGGCGCGTCGAGCGAGCTCCCGGCCGGGAGGCCCTCGGGGCGGCCGATCGCGACCTCGGCCTGCACCCGCAGCTGCTCCGGGCCGTGCACCGTCGGCAGCGGCACCGCCCGGCCGTCGGCGTCGATCAGCGCCACGACGAGGCGCTGCGGCACCCCCGCCGCCTCCCACGCCACCCGCAGCAGCACGACGACCGCGTGCGGCCCGGTCGGGCTGGACGTGACCGTCCACCCAGCCCCGAGGCAGTGGACCTTGCCGCTGGGGTCGAGGACGGCCGCGTCGGCCAGGAAGACCTGCGCGACGGTGCGGTCGGCAGGGGGGTCGGTGTCGGGATCCGTCACCCTCAGCTGCCGTGCTGCCAGCTCGACAGGTACTCCTCCTGGGCCGGCGTGAGCGTGTCGATCGAGACGCCCATGGCGGCGAGCTTGAGCCCGGCGACCTGCTTGTCGACGGCCTCGGGCACGTCGTAGACGCCGGGCGTCAGCTCGCCCTGGCCGAGCAGCCACTCCACGGTCAGCGCCTGGTCGGCGAAGCTCATGTCCATCACCGCGGCCGGGTGACCCTCGGCAGCGCCGAGGTTGGCCAGCCGCCCTTCGGCGATGAGCAGGATGCGGCGGCCGTCGGCCAACGCGTACTCATCGGTGTGCGGGCGGATGCCGCGGCGCAGCGTCGCGTCTTCGGTCAGCCCCGCCACGTCGATCTCGATGTCGAAGTGCCCGCTGTTGGCGAGGATGGCGCCGTCCTTCATCGCGGCGAAGTGCTCCCGGCGCAGCACGTCACGGTTGCCGGTGACGGTGATGAAGACGTCGCCGAGCGGCGCGGCCTCGGCCATCGGCAGCACGCGGTAACCCTGCATGAGGGCGTCCAGCGCCTTGGTGGGGTCGATCTCGGTGACCACGACGTTGGCCCCCATGCCGTTGGCGCGCTGGGCGACGCCCTTGCCGCAGTAGCCGTACCCACCCACGACGACGGTCTTGCCGGCCAGCAGCGTGTTGGTGGCGCGGAAGATCGCGTCGAGCGTGGACTGGCCGGTGCCGTACCGATTGTCGAACATGTGCTTGGTGTCGGTGTCGTTGACCGCGATCATCGGGAAGCGCAGCGCGTCGTCGGCCGCCATCTGGCGCAGCCGGATCACCCCGGTGGTCGTCTCCTCGCAGCCGGCCCGCACCCCGTCGAGCAGCTCGGTCCGGGTGGTGTGCAGCACGTTGACGAGGTCGCAGCCGTCGTCGAAGACGTAGTGCGGCTGGCTGTCGAGCGCGGCGTTGATGTGTGCGTAGTACCCGTCGCGGTCGACGCCGTTGCGCGCGTACACGCTGATGCCGTAGGTGACGGCGAGCGCGGCGGCGGTGTCGTCCTGCGTGGAGAGCGGGTTGCTGGCGGCCAGGTGCACCTCGGCGCCGCCGGCCTGCAGGGCGCGGACCAGGTTGGCGGTCTCGGTGGTGACGTGCATGCAGGCCGCGATCCGCACCCCCTCGAAGGGTCGCTCGGCGGCGAAGCGCTCGCGGATCTGGGCGAGGACGGGCATGTTGCGCTCGGCCCACTCGATCCGGGCGGTGCCCTGCGCCGCCAGCGAGAGGTCGGCCACGTCGTTCTTCACGGGGGTGCTCATGGCTCGAACCAACCACGCGGGTACGACACGTGCGCACTTGCGCACCGCCGGCGGTCAAGATGGGCGCATGGATCGGGTGACCGAGGCTGCCGACCGGCTGGGCACCACCGCCCGCGTGCTCCGCCGCCGCGAGGCGCTCGGGCTGCTCGGCACCCGCCGGGCGCCAGGGGAGCACCGGCGTTACGGCCCGGACGAGCTCGCGGCGCTGCGGCTCGGCCAGCAGCTCGAGGCGGCCTACGGCGTCACCCCCGCGGCGCTGGCCTTTGCGGTGCGCGCGCTCACCGACCCGGGTGTGCGCAGCGACGTGGCCCGCCTTGCTGGCCTCGTCGGGCGCCCGCCGGTCGCGCCGGAGGACGTGCTCCGCTGGGAGCAGGACAAGGCCAGCTCCCTGCTGCGCGGCCCGAGCCCGGCCCGCGCGCCGGGAGGTCAGCCGAAGCGGACGCCGAGGATCTCCTCGCGCTCGTCCGCGGTCATGCCGCCCCAGACGCCGTAGGGCTCGCGGGTGGCCAGCGCGTACGCGCCGCACTCGCGCGCGACCGGGCAACCGGCGCAGACGGCCTTGGCCCTGGCATCGCGGCGGCTGCGGCTCGGGTCGCGCTCCCCCCACGGGTGGAAGAAGACGTCGGTGTCGCCGCCGCGGCAGGCCGCGTGCAGCTGCCAGTCCCACTCCGTCGAGGTGGCGTGCACCTCGCGCGCGGGCGGCAGCGCGCGCAGGCCCACGCGCGAGCGGGTCTCCGCACCCGCATGGTCCTCGTACGCGGGGACCACGTACGGCAGGTCGTACGTGGTCGGGCTGTCATTGCTGGTGCTGTCGTACGCGGGGACAGGCGCGGCGGCAGTGGACACGGGACGACCTCCTGGCGAGGCTCAGAACACGGACCGGCGCTTGTGAAAGCCTTCACAAGCAGGACCAACATACGCCTGCGCGGCGGTCCGCAAACCTCTCAGGCCGCGGTCGGGTACGCCGCGCGGGCAGCGAGCACGCGGTAGGCGACGGCGGCGTCCAGCAGAGCGACGGCGGTGGCCGCCCGGGCCAGCAGACCGGTCGGCTCGACGGCGAGCGGGAGCAGCACGGCACCGCGGTCGGCGGCCCAGCCGCGCAGCGCATCACCGGCGGTGGAGGGCTCCGGCTCGAGCAGGACCACCGGCGGGGCGGCCGGCAGCTCGTCGTCCTCGGCGCGGTCGCGGAAGAGGGCCTCGAGCGGGTCGGCGAGCGCCGGCTCGGCGGGCTCGCCGGTCACGGTCAGCACGCCGCGCAGCCGCTCGAGGTCCCCGGCGTCGGCGAGGCAGGCGACACCCGCCTCCACCGCGAGGCGGCGGGCGGCGCGGGCCACGGCCAGCGCAGTGCCCGGCTCGGCACCGGGCGCCGCCAGCAGGACCAGCGGCCCACCCAGCTCCCGCGCGAGCGTCTTGGCCGGGTTGGTCACCGCCTCGGCGTCGGGGCGGCAGCGCGCCGCGACGACCTCCAACGCCACCGCGGCCGCCTCGAGCGCCGCCGCGTCGGTGCTGCCCGCGCCCACCCCGGCGCAGGCGAGCAGCGCCGGGGCCACCAGCGCCCAGAGCACCGTGCCGGGAGGCTGCGCGGCGCGTGCCCGCGGCAGCTCCAGCAGCACCCCACGGGCTCGGGCCACCAGGTCGGCGACCGGAGAGGGGGCGGGCGTGACCGCCGCGAGGCGTGCCCCGCGACGCGCCAGCTCGGGCAGCAGCGCCAGCAGCGCCGGCTCGTCCCCCGACGGGGCGAGCACGAGCACGAGGTCGAGCGGCCCGACCGAACCGGGCGGTGGGGTGGGGGCGACCAGCCTCAGCACGGGTACGGCCCCGGGCGCCGCGGCTGCGGCGACCAGCCTGGCGGCGTCAGCGCCGTCACCCTCCACCGCGACGACCAGCAGGGTGCGCGGGCGGCCGTCCTCCTGCAGCGGTCGCAACGCCGCGGCGTCGGTGAGCGTGGCGCCCTCCCGCACCTGCGCCGCGGCGGTGGCCAGGCCGGCCAGCACCCCGGCGCGGTCGGCGGCGAGCACCGCCGCGGTGTCGTCCAGGTCCAACGGGGTCACCCGGCGAGCATGCCCCGGGTCAGGCCGGGTCGGTGCCGGTGACGTCGGCGCCGATGCCCTGGGGGCCAGGCGTCGCCTCGTCGAGCAGCATCACGGGGATCCCGTCGCGCACCGGGAAGGTCGTCAGGCAGCGCCGGCACGCGATCACCTCGGCAGCGGCGTCGTCCTCGGTGCCCTCGCGCACGGGGGCGTGCACGTCGCACGGGCAGGCCAGCACCTCGGCGAGCAGCGGGTCCAGCGGCATGGTGTCCGTACCTCTCTAGACGGTGGTGGGCGCACGGACCATGGCGAGCACGTCGTCGCGCACCCGCGCCATCGTCTCCTCGTCACGCGCCTCGACGTTGAGGCGCAGCAGCGGCTCGGTGTTGCTGCCGCGCAGGTTGAACCACCAGCCGTCGCTGGTGAAGGCGTCGACCGTGAGCCCGTCCAGGTGGTCCACCTCGACCCCGGGGCCGGCCCAGCGCGCCTCCACCGCGCCCATCACCGCGGCCGCGTCGGGCACAGTCGAGTTGATCTCACCGGAGTCGGCGTACCGCGTGTAGTCGGCGAGCAGGGCCGAGAGCGGCCGGGCCTGCTGACCCAGCGCCGCGAGCACGTGCAGCGCGGCGAGCATCCCGGAGTCGGCCCGCCAGAAGTCGCGGAAGTAGAAGTGCCCGGAGTGCTCGCCGCCGAAGATGGCACCGGTCTCGGCCATCCGGGCCTTGATGAAGGAGTGCCCGACCCGGGTGCGGACGGGCACGCCCCCCTGCTCGGTGATGATCTCTGGCACGGCCCGGCTGGAGATCAGGTTGTAGATGACCGCGCTCCCCGGGTCGCGCCGCAGCTCGCGGGTCGCGATGAGGGCCGTGACCGTCGAGGGGCGGACGGGAGCCCCGGTCTCGTCGACGACGAAGCAGCGGTCGGCGTCGCCGTCGAAGGCGAGCCCGAGGTCGGCACCGACCTCGCGCACCCGCGCGCTGAGGTCCACGAGGTTGGCCGGGTCGATCGGGTTGGCTTCGTGATGGGGGAAGCTGCCGTCGAGCTCGAAGTAGAGCGGGTCGACGCGCAGGCTGGTGCTCCCCAGCACGGCCGGCACGGTGTGGCCGCCCATGCCGTTGCCCGCGTCCACCACGACGTGCAGCGGGCGGATCGAGGACAGGTCGACCAGGGAGTGCAGGTAGCTCGCGTAGTCACCGAGCAGGTCGTGCTCGGTGGTGGTGCCCGGCGGCCCGTCGAAGGGTGGGACGCCCGCCTCGACGAGGGCGCGGACCTCGGCCAGCCCGGTGTCCTGGCCGACCGGCGCCGCGCCGGCCCGGCACATCTTGATCCCGTTGTACTGCGCCGGGTTGTGGCTGGCGGTGAACATCGCGCCCGGCACGTCGAGCGAACCGCTGGCGAAGTAGAGCTCGTCGGTGCTCGCGAGCCCGGTCGCCACCACGTCGGCGCCCTGGCTGGTCGCGCCCTCCGCGAAGGCGGCAGCGAGCCCGGGGCTCGAGTCGCGCATGTCGTACGCCGTCACGATGCGGTCGGCGCCCACGACCCGGACGAAGGCGGCGCCCACCGCGCGCGCCAGGTCGGTGTCGAGGTCGTCGGGGACCACGCCGCGGACGTCGTAGGCCTTGAACACGCGGGAGAGGTCCCTCCCCGAGGGGGCGGGGACCTGAGGGACGGCGGGGACCTGAGGGACGGCGGGCTCGGCCACGGACCCGAACCTAGTGGCTGGGCCCTGGCCTGCCCCTCGTCGGTCGGTCCCGGTCGGCGCCGGTCAGGCGGCGAGCGCGCGGGGCTTGGTGGCCTTGGTGAGGACCGAGGTGAGCTCCACGGCGGCACCGGAGGCGCGCCAGGTCTTGTGCTCGCACCGGTGGCAGCTGGTGAAGTCGACGGGGCTGCCGTCGGTGAGCGTCATCGACAGGCGGGTGACCCGGTCGCTGCTGCACGCCTCGCACCGGCTCGCGCTGAGGTGGAAGGGCGCGAGGGAGGTGTCGATCGCGGGGACGGTCAGCTTGGTGGCGCGGGAGCGACGGGTGGCGGGCATGCGGACCTCCGGCACGAGGGGCCACCAAGGGGGTCGGTGGCGCGACACAGTGGTCTTCGGCCGGTGGAGGCCACCCGCCGCAGAGCCTCCCGGCCCCTCCTGCGACCACCCGGTCGGCCTATCGAGTGCGCGGACCGCTGCGCCGGACGGCCCCGTCACCCTGGGTGGGCAGGGCGGACGTACGAGGCGTCAGCCAGGGGTGGGCAGGGCCCGCAGGTGGCCGCGGCGACCGAGCCCCCCGGTCGGCGTCGGCGCCTCCTGCTCGTGCGGCCGGGCGGCCTCACGGACCGCGTCGGCGAGCGCCTCGAGGTCGTCCCGGGAGCGCACCGCCGCAGGACCACCCTCCTCGCCCACCCGCACCACCTGCCAGCCGCGGGGCGCGGTGGTCCGCGCGGCGTGCTCCGCGCACAGGTCGTACCCGTGCGGCTCGGCGTAGGGCGCGAGCGGCCCGAGCACGGCCGTCGAGTCGGCGTAGGCGTAGGTGAGGGTGGCGACCGCGGCGCCAGGGCACGCCGTCCGGCTGCAGCGCCGGAGCCGACGAGGGGTCACGGCGAGCGACGGTAGCCCTCGGGCCGAAGGCGAGGGCGGCGACGCGCGGCCCAGGTGCGCGCGTGGAAGGCTCCCGCTGTGACCCGGCCGACCCCCCCGCAGCCCGGTACGGCGCCTGCGCCGCGGCGCAGGCGGTCCCGCGACCGACGCGGGCGGGGCGTGCGCGGGCGGCTGGTACCGCACGGGACCGGGACACCGGAGCTGGACGCGGCCTTCGGGGTGCCGCCCTCCGCGCCGGCGGCCAGGACGAGGTTCGAGCGCTTCGAGGATCTCGTCGCCGAGGGGCTCGACGCCCTGGCCGAGCGCTGGTCGGAGCAGCTCGAGCGCATCGACGTACAGGTCTGGCAGGTGGCTCCCGCGGAGGAGGCGACGGCCGGAGCCGGCTGGGAGGACGACCCCGTGCCGCTGTCCCTCACCGTGCCGGCACAGGTCTCGGGCCGCGGCGCGACCCGCCCGCTCATCGTCGTGCTCCGCGGACCGATCGAGGCGCGCGCCCTCGACGAGCTGGACAAGGCGGAGCTCGTGCTCGACGTGCTCATCCACGAGCTCGCCGACCTCCTCGGTGTGGGGCCTGAGGTCATCGACCCCGAGGGTCACGGCGAGGACGACGACGACTAGCCGCAGCGCCCTCCGCCGCCCGCCCTCTGCCACCCTTCGCCGCAGCGCCCTCCGCCGCCCGCCCTCTGCCACCCTCCGCCGCCGCCCGCCCCGAGCGGCTCAGCGGCCGAGGGCGACTGCCACGTCGGGCGCCGCGACCGGGTCGGTCGTGCCTGCGCCGCTCCCGCCCAGGGCGAGGGCCGCGACCAGCGGACCGTTGTAGCCGAGCTCGGCGACGTCGGCCGCCACCCACAGCGGTGGGCTGCCGGGGTCGGGGGTGATGCGGACCGGGCCGGGGGCGCCGGCCAGCGGGTCCGCTGGTGCGCCGCCCGGGTCGCCGGCGCCCGTGCTGGCCGGCAGCAGCGACGTCAGGTCGACCGCGAGGGTGCGCCCGGCCGGCACGGTGACGTGCTGCGCCGCAGCGGGTGCCCCTGCGCCGGAGCGTTGGAGCGTGACCCCGACGTCGCGGCCGTCGTACCCGGTGAGGACGAGGGTGGTGGCGAGCGCGGTGCCGGCCAGGCCGTCGGGCAGCGTGACCGGGGCCGTCACCGGGTCGGCCGCGCCGAGGGAGGCCACGTCGCGGGCGCCGCCGAAGTGCGCCGTCGCGATGAGCAGGACCCCGGCGAGCACGGGCGTGCCGTCGGCGCTGCTGACCCGCACGGTCGCGGGGCCGGCGGTGAGGACGGCGTCGAGGTCCACGGTCGCGGTGCTGCCGGCCGGCACCGCCACCGCGTCGAGACCGACCGGCACGTAGCGCCCGGTGCCGTCGGTCACCTCGACCGAGACCGTGGCGTCACCGCCGCCCGGGTCGGCGACGGTCAGCACGTGGGCGTAGGACGACCCGTCGACCACGGTCCCGGCCGCCGACCCCGGCACCCCCGGCACGACCACCCGGGCGGCCGGAGCGGCGGTCTGGGGCACCGGGTCGACCCCCTGCGCGGGTATGCCGCCGCGCGCGACGGAGACGGCGCTGGCCACGCGGCCCCGGTCGGCGCGCACCTCGAGCGCCCAGTCGTCGTCGCCGGGCACCAGGAGCGTCAGCGCGACGTCCTGACTGCTGTGCGGCGCCAGCGTGAGGCCCCGCACCGCCGGTGACCTGACCGGGCCGCCCCGTGTGAGCGCCCGCAGCGTCACGTCCGCCGGGGTGGCGTCGACGTTGGCCAGCTGCACGACCGAGGTGGTCATGGCGGCGGTGGACACCCCGACGAACCACGCATCGGTGCGGGCCCGGGTGCACCGGTCCCAGGCCAGCCCGCGCTGCGCCCCGCTCGTCCCCCTGGTGAGCCGGGCCGCGGCGAGACCGGTCGCGGACGCTCCCGTCGCGTCGAGCTGGAGCGGCCGACCGGGGTCGGTTCCCAGCGGGGCGGCCCCCCCGGCCAGGTCGAGCGGGGCCCCGGCAGCACCGGGGACCGGCGTGGGTACGACGGACCCGGCACCCCCCGCGGTCCCTGACCCGCCGAGGGCCGCCGGCCCGCTGACGACCTCGCCACGGGTGCGCAGGTCGGCGCTCTGCGCTGGCACGTCCGGGCAGACGAGCCGCGCGCCGACGACGGGGAGCACCGGGCCCGGCCCCGCCGCCGCCGGGCCGCCGGACCCGGCGGCGGGCTGGCTGACCGCGGCCACGGCGCCGAGCAGCACGAGCAGCAGCACCCCGGCGAGCGGACCGGCCACGCGGATCACGCCCCGACGGGTCCCCGGCCGCTTGGTGCGCGGGTGCCGCACCCCCCCGCCGGTCACCGCACCCCCAGCCGGAGCCGGTCGCTCGCGCTCGGCCGGGCCACCGTGGGCGGAGGAGCCGGGGGGAGGGGAGCGGGGGTGTCGTCGAGCGCCTGGTCGTCACGGCGACCGCCGGGCGCGGCGAGCACCAGGACCGCGAGCGCAGCGAGCAGCTCGAGGCCGAGCAGGGCCCGCCGGCCGGCGGCAGCGCGCCCGACCACGAGGTGCCCCGGGCCGGGGGGCAGCACGAAGGCCTGCGCCCACCCCCAGGCGGTGGCCCGCGGGAGGCGTCGGCCGTCCAGCGTCGCCAGCCAGCCGGCATCGGCGGCCTCGCTCAGCACCAGCAGGCGGCCCGGCGGGCCGCCCGGGATCACGGCGTCGACACGTTCCCGGCCCGCGGGCAGCACCAGGGGCGGGTCCGTGGCCACCAGCCCCAGCGCCGGCCCGCGCCCGCTCCCTGCGGTCGCGGCAGCGGGGTGCAGCGCGCTCGCGGCGAGCGCCGGCGGCAGGAGCTGCGCGCGACCCGTGGGCACGACGACGTCCCAGACCGCGGCGTCGTACCCCCGTGAGGCGGCGGGGCGGGACAGCGCCGGCTGGGCGTCGAGCGCGCGGGTCAGCCCGCCGAGGCGAGGGGCTGTGACCGCCACCACCGCGACGTCGTACGTCGCGAGGACCTGGGCCGCGTCGCTGCCCCGGTCTGCGCCGAGGTCGCGCACCGCGGCGTCGAGGCGCAGCCGCGCGGCGGCGGACGTGGCGAGGTCCTCGTCGCCGAGCCGCGGGCCGGTCAGCGCGCGCAGGTCGTACCGCACCGAGCCGGCAGCTCTGTCGGCCAGCAGCAGCACACGTTGGCCGCCGTCACCCGAGGCGGCCGCGTCGGCGAGCACGTCGGGGGGCAGCAAGGGCGCGCCCCCCCGCCGCAGCGGGTCGCCCGCGCCCCGGCCTAGCCAGCTGGCGCCGGCCACCACAGGCACCAGCGCCGCAGCGACCACGAGCCCGGTGACGCCCAGCTGGACCGCACCGAAGGCCCTGCCCCGCAGGCGTACGCCGAGCCCGGTCGCCCCCGCCGCGGCGGCGAGCAGCAGGCCGGCTCCGGCGATCGCGAGGCCAGGGCCCGGCCATGCGGTGGAGACGGTGGCAGCGCGGCCGGTGACGTGCAGACGGCTGGCGAGCAGGGCGAGGGCGAAACCCACGATGGCGAGCAGCCACCCCGTCGCGGCGGCGCGCCGGGCCTGGCCCGGCCGGCGGCCGAGCGCCACCACCGCGGCGACGACCAGGGGGGCGCTGACCCACAGCGGGGGGAGGCCAGGTCCACCGGGGTGCAGGAGCAGGGCGTGCAGCCCGTCCGGGGCGGCCGTGGTCGGCTGGCCCGCGAGCCCTCCCTCCCGCCCGAGACCGGTGAGCAGGACGCCGGGGCGGGACAGCACCGCCGGGAGCCAGGGCAGCAGCAGCAGCGCCGGGGGCAGCAGCACGGCGGCCCCTCGACCGGCCAGCCGGGGCAGGTCCCGCCACGACGGCATCAGGGCGAGCCGCGCACCCAGACCGAGCGCCAGGAGAGCAGCCGCGGCGGACCACACCGGCGGGCTGACGGCCGCGACGACGGTCAGACCGAGCCCGAGTGCCCAGGCCCGGTGCCACGGGCCGGCCGCCCCTTCGGCGACCAGGCGCGCGCCGGCCCGCAGCAGCACGGGCAGCACCGCGACCACGACGGCCACGTCGACCCGGCCCTGGGCCAGCGCACCGGTCGTGACGGGCAGGAGCGCCCAGGTGAGCCCGGCCCACACCCGCAGGCCGACGGCGAAGGGAAGGTCGCGGGTCGCCCGCCAGGCCGACAGGCCGGCCACGGGTACGGACAGGACGACCACCAGGGAGACCGCCAGCGGCACGTCGCCGAGGACCACGGTGGAGGCCAGGGCGAGGAGCGGGGTCCACGGCGGCGCGGGCGTGGGGCTGCCGCCGACCGGAGAGGCGTGCCAGGTGGCGGCCCAGGATCGCCAGAGGTCGCCGGCCCCTCCCGGCGCAGGCAGGAGCCGGCCGCCGCTGAGCGCGCCGCCACCGAGCAGGTGTCGGTCGGCGACGAGGGCCACGACGAGCAGCGCGGCGCTCAGCAGGACCGGCGGGCGGCGCAGCGCGGCGCGCAACCGGGAGACGTCCTCGGCCGGCAGCATCTCGGCCTCGTCGGCGTCGGCGCCGCTCTCCCGAGGGGGCTGCGCCGGCTCGGCCCCGCTGGTCAGGAGCTCACCGGCGGCGCCGACCCGGGCGCGCAGCCGGGTGGCGCGCCCGGCCAGCAGGGGCCGCGGCGCCGCGGGCACGTCCCGCCGGCCGGCCCGGCGGCGGCGGGCACCGCGCAGCCGGGGCAGCCCGCCGAGCAGGCTGCCGACCGCAGCGAGCTCGTCCCTGGCGTGGTGCGGGCGCCTCGTGAGCAGCGCGACGAGGGCGCCGAGCAGACCGCCGAGGACGAGGCGCGCCAGCACCGGGGCGAGGGCGAGAGCCGAGGCGTTGGCCGCCTGCACGTAGACGGCGTGCCGGCGGTCGACCCGGCGCGGCCGCGGCTCCACCGCCGCCACGACCCGCAGCCCGGAGGCCGCCGCGCGAGCGTGCCGCAGCCGTGCCGCCGGGACGACGAGCACGCGCCGGCCGGCCAGCGCTGTGCGCCAGCCGAGGTCCACGTCATCCTGGAAGAGGGGCAGCTCCGGGTCGAGGCCGCCGAGCTCCTCCCAGTGCGCCCGCCGGACGAGCGCGCCCGCCGTACCGACCGCCAGGACGTCGCGCACCGCCTCGTGCTGGCCCTGGTCGATCTCGCCGGGCTCGAGGCCGGAGACGCGGTGCCCGCCACGGTCGACGCGCAGCCCGACCTCGATCAGCTCGGCGGGGTCGTCCCAGCCGAGCACCTTGGGCCCGAGGACGGCGGCGGAGGGGGCGCCGGCGGCCGCCCACAGCAGCGCGGCGAGAGCGTCGTCGGCGGGGGCGCCGTCGTCGTGCAGCAGCCAGAGGAGCTCGCCGGGTGCCGCGGGCAGCGTCTGCAGCGCCAAGGCGACCGAGGCGCCGAAACCCGCGCTGCGGGGCGCAGGCACCACCGCGTCGAGGAGGCCGTCGACCACGGCGGCGGCGAGCAGCCCAGGGGTCGCGTCGACGCTCGCGACGTCCACCGCGACGAGCCGGTCCGGCGGTCGGACCTGCTCGGCCAGAGCCCGCAGGACGGTAGGCAGCCACCGCTCGCCGTCGTGGCAGACGAGCACGGCGGTGACGCTCACCTCGGCATCCCGAGCCTCGGCCCGGTCGCGGTACGGGTCCTCGTACCGGTGGTGGTGGTCGTCGTACCGGTGGTGGTCGTCGTCGTGATCGGTGGCCGGCCGCGCCCTGCCGTCGCGGTCGAGGTGGTCTCCGGCCGCGGGCGCTGGGGTGGCGGGGGCTCGGATCACGGGGTGAGAGGCGGTGCGCACCGCGGCCGGGCCGGGCGCCCGGACCACCGGGGGCGGACCGCGGCCACCCTAGACCGCGGGTGGGGCCGCGGCCCCTGGGCTGCCGGGCTCAGCCGACGGCGCCACGAAGGCGGCGACGCTCGCGCTCCGAGAGGCCGCCCCAGATGCCGAAACGCTCGTCGTTGCGCAGGGCCGACTCGAGGCACTCCTGACGGACGTCGCACGAGGAGCAGATGCGCTTGGCCTCGCGGGTCGAGCCGCCCTTCTCCGGGAAGAAGGCCTCCGGGTCGGTCTCCGCGCAGAGGGCTCGGTCCTGCCAGGCGGTGGCCTCGGGCTCGATCCCCAGGAGCAGGGCGAAGCTGGGCTCGCTCATCGGGACACCCCGGTGCGCACGATCGGGCCGGCGCGGCGCTGCCGGGATGGGTGGTGCTGGGTCGGATCGCTCATGACAGCTGCTCCCTCAGCCCGCGACGTGCGCGGGACGCCGGACACGGATGGGACGCGTGCCCCGAGCGGCGTCGGTGACGTGACACCGGGGTCCGTCTCTGGAGGGAATGACACGCCGGGAATTACACCCATGTGAGCCGCTGCGGTCAAGCGGCGCTCGTACCCCCCGGCGGGTCGGCGGCGTGTCCGCCGACCGCTCAGCGCCGAGGGGTGCCTCGGCGGGCCGGCTGCCGTCCGCGCGGGCCCGGCTGCAACGCCGCCTCGATCGCGGTGTCCGGGCTGGGCACCTCGGGCACCTCGGGCACGCTGACCCGCCGGGGTCGGCGGCGGGCGGCACCACCCCCCGCCGCTGGCGCGCTGTCCGCCGCCGCGTCATCGGCACCGGTGCTCACGTCGTCGAGGTGGGTGGCGGGGTCCTCCCCGGTGCCGGTGGCGGGGTCGCCGGGGTCGTCGGGGTCCCCGGCCATCGCGTCGACCGGGCTCCGCCTCCCCCTGCGCACGAACAGGTCCTCGTCGGCCGGCAGGTCGACCACCGGCCCGTCGCCGAGCAGGAGCGAGTCG